>Ga0207708_10002156_pt1 | contig 14532 bp, 20 predicted proteins | sample KBSK5101metaG_FD_184340 | JGI IMG/M metagenome (GOLD analysis project Ga0207708, IMG submission 184340) | Corn, switchgrass and miscanthus rhizosphere microbial communities from Kellogg Biological Station, Michigan, USA - KBS K5-10-1 metaG... | ecosystem: Host-associated > Plants > Roots >...
AGGTTGTTCCGGCTAATTGCCGACCGTCGGCTTCACGCCGGCAATTGACACCATAGATGGCCGCGGAGTCCGTTTGTGTCGCTATATTCCTTTTGTCATCTCAGGACGTCACGGCGAGGCCGGCGAGGAACTTGCTCACTTCGTCCTGCGCACCACAAGAATAGCGGATGGAACGTGCCGGTTCGGCGGGCGCCCCTATGAGGCGGGCTACATCCCAGGCAGCGGCATGACCTCGATGATTTCGATCCATGCGCCGGGCATTTGCAGATGAGGATGGTCTTTGCGGAATATCTTCGTGGCTGCATCATGCGATTCGGCCTGCACAACCGAATAGCCTCCGATCTCATTTCTTGTGTTTGAGGCTCCGTTCGAGTCAACGCGCTTGGTCTTTCCCAAGGGCGCTCCGCCCTCCACCATGGACGTCTTATTGGCATTGATCCACTTCATCCAGGCATCCATCCCTTTCTTCCGCTGCTCAGGCGTGGAGTTTTGCCTCATCCTTTCAAACTCAGGCCCAGAAGCCATATACAGCACCATGAATTTTTTCATCGGAACAGCCGTGGGTTGATCGGGTACCGTCACGGAAGACTCGATTGAGGTGTGAGTATCGTCTTTTTTCTTTTTCTTCTTCTTTTTCTTTTCGTCGTTCTTCTTCGAACCCTTCCCTTTCTTGCCCATCTAACGCCTCCTTTGCAGGAGGAGCACAATACAAGATGCTCGCGGAACCTCAAGGGGCGGCCTAGGATAGAGCACACGAGGCGATCTCGGCGAATGCGAGGAGCCGCGCAAGCATGGCTACGACTCCTTAATGCCTATCGGGCGCGCGTATGTCTCGACGCCACACGGTTTGTTAGATTACTGTAAGCTTGCGCATGTCCTCTAGGAGCCATGGCTATAGAGATCGAACGAAAATTCCTCGTTCGCAATGACTCCTGGCGACAGGGTGCGCAACGATCGGCCCGTATCGAGCAAGGTTATTTCTGCCGCACGCCGCTTCTGCGGGCACGTATCCGCATTTTCGGAGACAAGGATTGCATCACGCTAAAAAGTGAACCCGGCACGTTGACACGCTACGAATTTGAATACGAAATTCCCAAAAGTGAGGCCATCGAGATCATCACAAGGTTCAGCATCGAGCCAATCATCGCCAAAACGCGACACGAGGTGCCTTACGAAGGCGCAGTGTGGCATGTCGACGTATTCGAAGGAGCAAACACCGGACTTGTCGTGGCGGAGGTGGAACTCGAATACGAAGCGCAGAAGATCGTGATGCCACCGTGGGCGGGCGAGGAGGTGACCGGTGATCGCCGCTACGGAAATTCACACCTTGCTCGCTACCCGTTCGTAACGTGGGGGGACATGCAAAGCGTTGCCTAAACACGATACTCCTGTCCCCGAGGAATCGATGGCCATTGGCCGCTATTTGAACAGCACGTAGTAGATCACATAAAGCCAGCTGAATAAGCCGTGGATGATCGCCCACAATACAGAATGATTGTTGGTGTAGGAGATCGCGATAGCGAGCGCGGTGCCAAAGCTGATGCCGTATTTGGCGCCTTCGACACTGTAATTGACCGTTCCGTTCATGAGACCCCTCCTGGCTTGTAGAGGCGTTCCGACTATAGTTCCCTAAAGGCGAACCAGCCGCTAAGGGTAGTCAAGCGATAGTTTTTTGATAACCCAGCCGCGAGCTTGCCGCATCATACTGCTCTACATCGGCCTGGGCGATTGAGGCGGGCAGCCCCTGAGCTACTTGCCGGAGCTACTGCAGCGGCAAAGTACTCAGCACTTTCGACTTCCAATCCCGTTGGGGTGTGCCGTCTGCGGCGAGAGTGAGCAGCCGTGAAATGATTGCCGCTTTCAATCTGTCTTCACCGACGCTAAGTGGACGCTCATACTGCTCCTCAAGTGCGTCCAAAATCTCATGAAAGGACGCCCGCATCCTTTCTATCGCAATTGGGTCGAAAATCTTCGGGTGTCCAGAACCCATTGGCGCTGCCTCCTTCGCCCCTCCTGGTTTATTGAACATCGAGCGGATGACGATTACGCGACGTAACTCCTACGGAAACGGACCAACGAAGAAGCCCCTGCGACCAGGCGGAGGCAGGCTTCTATGCTCAAGTTCCTCCGGACCGTCTGCATCTAAAAAAAGACAGCCCGAGCTTGTCCAGTAGCCAGGGCTGTCTTTGCGACGGTCAATCGACGCGAATGTTTAATGTCAGAGGCGTTACAGTTTTATGACGCCGTTAGAATCGGGCTCTAGCGCGAGAATATGTAGATCGCCATGAGGACGTGTCGCCCAGATGCCAGTCCTCGTTGCCTCGCCATTGTCGACGACACCGTCTATCGCTGACCTCAAATCGACAAACAAATTTGATACAGATTGAACCGGCCGGGGGTCGTTATTAAGCGATAGGTGCCAAGACCCGGATAAGGCAGACTGGCACCAGGCCTGCTTGCCCCCAGCTTGATAGCGTCGGACTGCGATGCGAATTTTGTGTGGATTGGCCACCCGTCGTCCTTGGTTCCTCGATAAACACATCTTCTTATGGCCCGTTAGTAAGCACCTCAGCAAATGTCCGAGATGGGGTCATTTCCAGACATTGAAGTTCGCATCAGCAAAGTCTGCTGTGCGCCGAAAGCAGACGTTCTCCAACATGATTTCCATGTCCGCTAAGTGCCAATAACAGACGCAGCGACGAAACCTTAGGCTTTCTTGGCGGCGGCCGGTGCCTTCCGCAATTGCGCCTCTCGCTTTGAATTGAGCTGGAAGGCGAGCACGAGCAAGAACACGCCAAACACGACGGCATAGGTGCCAATCCACTGGTGCCGAAGTCCCGAACGGCCGCGTGATTGATGGCGTCGATCAGCGCGCTTTCTTTGAAAGCAAGCAGGAAACCTCGAACCGCGATGGCTACCCGTTCTGGATGGGCGCGCGAACAAAGGCAGGCTTGTTATGACCGTCACCGACGGGGGCAGCAGCCCTGCGTCAATTCTTTGTTTTGGCAGCGCGAAGGGCGACTTGTGCAAAAACCCCGTTGTCTTGCGTCCCATCCTCACGGAACCAGATGCAGCGAAGCGTTCCATCGCTTTGCACGGCAACCACCGTCATCCTAGGTCCGCCAGAGTTCAGTTGAACCACATCACCCGGCTTGAAGTTTAGGTCCATTTCCATTCCTGTGCCTCCCCAAACGGAAAAGGCCCCGGTGGCTCGGCACCCAGGCTGGCAGTCACGAGGGAAGGCGAGAAGGCTAACTGTCATTCGTTACAGTAGTGTCACAAAAACCCCGTCAAGCCGGGCGGCATTGAGAAAATTCAGGCCAGGCCCGCCTGAAGTCCGCTTTGTGCCTCATAGTGGACGTCTGGCACCGGGGTGCTGACTTCCGCTTCGTGCCAATAGCCGACATTCGCGCCGTGTCTTACGGCGTGGGACCGAACCAAGAAGCACTGACGCCACAGGATTTGCAGGGCCTCGAAGATTGCTAAAGGCTGTCTAGCACCCAAGCAACGTGTCAAAGAACCACCTCCCCGCCATTTTGTGCGGAATCGTATTGTTACTATCTGCGGGTGTTGGCAGCGCAGAGGACAGCGCTGACAACGGCGGCATCGACGCGAAGTCATTTCGCTGCATTACGGAGATGACACACGTGCGTCAGTTCTACGTTGACAATTTACTGGGAAATCTTCACGCGACCTTGGCCGTCGCCAATTCGCCGACGGGCGGTACGTATCCACCGGGCACCGTCATACAATTGATCCCAACCGAAGCCATGGTAAAGCGGGACAAGGGCTTTAACCCCGTAACTCATGACTGGGAGTTCTTCGAGCTAGACGTCTCCAAGGATGGAACCGAAATCCGAAAAAGAGGATTTGCCGAAGTGGTCAATCGCTTTGGAGGAAACTGCTTTGGTTGCCACATTCAAGCCCGTCCACAGTGGGATCTCGTGTGCGAAATGGATCACGGTTGCGCTCCAATTCCAGTTACGCGCGCCATGAGTGGCGCTTTGCAAAGAACCGATCCCCGCTGCGACAACCCCCCAGTTAGCGCGGATGACGCCGAAGCACTCAAACAACTGGAACAACTGCTGAAAGCACCCAAGTGAAATGCCAAGAGAGGTATGCGAGCCTGATTTCTGTCCTTTGCCGCACAGCTTCCGCCAATTTACCGGCCGCCGTCGAATCGGCATCTACAGAGGTGTTCTAGTGACATTGTGCGGCGGCCCGAGGTAGGGGAACTCGGCGAGCAGGTCGCTGTGGGGGCCCACTTTGTCCTCCGTCACCTTGCCGTTTGTGAGGATAGCTAGGAAGACATCTGCGGCATCGTCGGTGAGTGTCCGGCCATTGTCGGGAAAGGAAGCGGGACGCGCGGGGTCGTAAGGCATGATTTCCGGCAGCAATGTCGTTGCCACCCGTGTTGCTTCCTTCGGCGTATACCCACCCGCGTGCTCCAGCGCGTGTGCGAAACCTGCGATGAAACGCGCATCATCCAACGGGTCGCCTGTGAAGTAGGACTCTTTCTCCGCGTCGCTAAGACCGAGGACGAGAAAGACAAGAAGAGGGTGTGCGCCGCGCTCCGCCTGGACCCAACCGCCACCCGCGCCGTCCGCCCGTACCAGCGTGCGATGCCATAGCCCAACCTTTTTGGACTGCAGGGCGGAGTTGGGTACTTCCAACACGATGCCGCAGACGTCTTTGTCGGCGAAAAAATCGGCGCCGGTGAACTGCAGGTTGTTCAGGGCGCCTCGCCGGTCGAAGAAGAAGGGATCACTGCGCCAGCCCGCGAAGAGGCGGTAATCGCCGGCCTCGGTCACCAATGCCTCCCGCCCCGTCGATACAGGTGCCCCCTCGAGGATAAGACTTCCACCATCGCTCATTCCGCGGGCCTGCTCACCTTCAACGCGGCGCAGCGTCGCGGTCTGCGCCCCACTCGCAAGAGATGAGAAGCGCACCCGGTACGCGATATCCGCGACAGCGTCGGCATTTGTGTCAGCCTTGATCTCATACAGCGCCTCGGCCGCAAAGGGCTCGGGGGTGGTGGGTCCCGGGGGATTCTCGCCGGGAGAAGGGTGCACGTTCATGATCAGGATCGACTTGTCAGAGTCTCCCGGCTTCGGAAAGGCATAGAGATCGGTAAGATCCAGGCGGGCGTCCCCACGAGGGAACCCCCAGTCGGGACCAGAGTAATGATGTGACATCAGGAATCTCCTTTAGCGCAAAGAGTCGTTTTTGCGAGATCGATGGCGTATCAAGCGTCTCCGAATGCGTCTCTTGGAAATAACGCATAGAGGTGTTCGCGATGATTTACGAGCTGCGTGTGTATCAGCCGGTTCCGGGGCAAATGCCCAAGCTGCTAGCCCGCTTTCGAGACAAGCTGCTTCCCATCTGGGAAAGTCACGGCATCCGTCCCATGGGCTTCTGGACGACCCTCGTCGGGGAATCCAGCAATGAGCTGACTTACATACTCCCATGGGAATCGCTTGCAGATCGCGAGACGAGGTGGACGGCATTCCAGAATGATCCCGCCTGGCACAAGGTCCGCGACGACAGCGAGCGCGATGGACCCATCGTCGCGAACATCAGCAACCAGATCCTCACGCCAACGCCCTTCTCGGCGCTGAAATAAATCAGCCTTCTCAGTTCCTTGGGGGAACAGTGATTGAGGCCGTTTCTTTTCTGGCAGTGTGGCCGTGCTGCTACAGTGGGTTGAAGCTCAATGTTATATTTTTGTATCGTAGCAACTTTCCGGCGTACGCACTCCAGAACGCATGTGACGCTGCTTAGGCCAAGACGGGGATTGGCCTAGCAGCATTTTGTGACAGGGAGTTTTCCCGTGCCAAAAAACAAGAAAACAAAGACCGCGATCTATCATCCGCCGAAATCAGGGATGCCTTACTTAGTTGTTACGGTCTCGCCTGAAGGCGTCACTGCGACTGCAGTCGATACAAAAGAAGAAGCAAGAGTTCTTGCCTCAAAGAAGACAATGAAGGTGAAATTCCAGGAGGATTTGCTCGGGAAGCAGGCTAACTGAGAAGAAGCAGTTTTTACCCCCAAATGGCGAAACTACATCAAAGCCCGCTATGTGATTTCGCAAGTCGTCATGCTGAACCTAACCACCACGATCGCACAGGCGGTCGGTACGAAGCTCGCATGCACCTATCAACACTACTACGGGGACCAAGAGCCGCGTTTTGCCACGATCCTTGACGCTGGCGCACGACTGATAATCGAACGGATCAGCACGAGCGATGCGCTCTATCATAACGTCGAACATACGATCCTCGTGACTCTGGTGGGGCAAGATATCTTAAGAGGCAGGTTGCTGTGCCAACCAGTCCACCCTTCTGATTGGCTCCATTTCATGTTTGCCCTTTTATGCCATGACATTGGCTATGTGCGCGGAGTTTGTGCTGGAGATGAAGAGCAGAGCGCGGTCATTGGTGAAGCCGAAGAAAGGCTGCCACTTCCGCGCGGTGCCAGCGACGCGTTCCTGACCCCCTATCACGTAACGCGGGGCAAGATATTTGTTCGGGAACGGTTCGCACAAAGCGATGCTTTAGATGGCGAGCGGATTGCGCGTGCAATCGAACTGACGCGGTTTCCCGTGCCGAATGACGAAGATCACGCGGAAACCGATACCGAGCCTGGCCTTGTCCGCGCCGCTGACCTGATCGGTCAGTTAGCCGATCCGCGCTATCCGCAAAAGTTGAACGCGCTGTTCCATGAATTTGTAGAAACCGGGACCGCCAAACAGCTCGGATTGTCGAGCCCAGCCGACCTGGTCGTGACCTATCCAACATTCTTCTGGAACAGTGTCGAACCGCATATCGGCGACGCCTTACGCTATCTGAGCCTTACTTCTGAGGGTCGGCAATGGGTTGCAAACCTGAATTGCCACGTCTTTGCAGTCGAACATGGAAGACTGACCTCAGGCCCACAATTGGGCAACTGAAACTGCCACGCGGCGATCAGGACAATCAAACGAGCATTATGGCCGATTCAAAAATGTCCGCTTATGGCACAAAGCAGACATGCTCAATGCGCTGACGAATGTCCGCTTTTGGGAGCAAACCAGACATTTGACCAACCGCTGCTTACCAATCTCGATTTATGAGTACACGGCCTCTAGGGCGTGTACTCATAAACGCACAGCCAAAATGCCAAGCGCCGCTGCCGGCGTGCCGGGGAGCAACTCGTTACGCAACAGGGCCAGATCGGTGTCGGGGTCGTCGCCAAGTACCTGTGCCTCAGCTTCACCATCTTCAGCGAATGCAAGGCGCACTCGCTTGGCGCCCCCGACCACGTGGCTGTTAGTCAGGACGAGGCCGTCGCCAGCGATAACCACCCCGGAGCCGACTCCGCGTTGCCTTCGACCTTGACCGGTGCCTTCGACGCGGACAACTGCCGGTCCGATACGGTCGACCACAGCGGCAACCGCACGCGAATAGGCGTCGAGCGGAGTCTCGTCGGTCGGGTAAGTGGTCGGGTCTTCGTGAAAGATGCGGCGGGAGGCGTCAAGCATGGTGCAAGCCTCAAAGATTGATCACCCCGAGGCGGGCTGCATGTGCAAGTGCATCGGTGCGGCCTACCGCATCGAGCTTGTCGAGCAGTGAGCCGACATGGAACTTGGCCGTGTGGACTGAAATACCGAGCCGGCGCGCGATCGTTTTGTTCGAGGCTCCCTCGGCAAGCAGCGTGAGAACTTCTAATTCGCGAGGGGTCAGCAAGACTTCGCCATTGAGTATAGGCTCCGCGGCCGTCACCACGCTTGCGTCAGCGGTCTCGCCCGGACCTACGAGCCGTAGGCCGGGCACGTTTCCGAGAAGCGCCCCAATTCGGTCCGCGAGCCGTGTGTCCCCGACGGCGAGCGCCAGCCGAATCGGCTCTGAAGTGACATTTTTGCTCAAGGGGCTGGCCTCTCGCCAATTGTGAGCGGCACTTGCCGCCTGTCGCCCGCTCGGCGCAGCCCGAGAGTAACCGCCTGACCGACACTGTCAGGTCCAAGGGCGCGGAGTAGCGATTGCACATGTCGGATCGGCTCCCCGTTCCAGTCTAAAAGTATGTCACCCTGGTGGAGGCCTGCTCGAGCACCTGGCCCTTGTGGGTCAATACTCATTATCATCACGCCCGATCCTTCCCCGCCTTCGATGGTGACGGGCTGAAGGCCAAGACCAAGATAACCGCGCGCAATTCGCCCGTGCTCCGCGAGCTTTGGCGCAACGCGCTCGATGGTGGCTGTTGGGATGACGAGCACACGTCGTCGCGGCCCAAAAACCGCCATGCCGATCGCCGTCCCAGCCACGTCGATGACAAGGCCGCCTTCGGCGGTCTGCGGTAATCGCAGATCAAGCTCGATCCGGGCATCGATCTCTCCCCCGCGCAACGACCGCCAGGGTCCGCTGGCGCGAGACACCACCCCGAGGGCAGCAGTGGATGTTCCATCCTCGGCGCCGACAGCCAAAACAAGCGCGCCGACGGCCAAAGGCGATTCCCCGATTGGGGACGGCAGAAGATCGGTGTCGACCCGCAGGAGCGCGATGTCCGTCGTGGGGTCACGCCCGACAACATGCGCTGCTACGCTAGTGCCGCCCGGGAGCGTTACACTAACCGCGCCTTCCTCGGACAAAGACTCGTCTGCGGTGACAATAAGTCCAGGACGCCAGACAAATCCGCTAGACCGTGAACGGTCAGAGTGAACCGCTACAGCGCTAGGCGCGACACTTGCGACCAAGTCTACAAAGGCGGCTGACAGGTCGGTCAACGAGGTTGACTTGTTCATTGGGGCCTCCGGAACGATCTTCCGTCCACATGTGGGAAGTGCTCGGGACCACGCCTACTGCCCAAATGGGCAGGCGCAGCTCATCCTTGACGCCGTGGCTAGCCTTTCGAGGCGCTCAATGGTCACGCCTTGCCAGCGCGTGTCCGGCTTGGACCACTTGGTGACGCAGTGAATGTCGACCTTCACGCTTGTCTGCGGGAGCGCCTCGAAGTCGACCCAACTCCATTCGGCAAGAGCTGTGTCACGGTCATAGATTGAAAAGCTCCAACTCTACGAGATCCGTGTGCGGCGTCGGTCCGGCCGACAGCACAGGAAAATCGCTGGTCAGATGCTGGCCGGGTGGTATGCGCTCGGTGCGGGCCTGCGGCCTCGGAAACCGCGCGAGATTGGGCGTGGTTGGCTCATGGCGTTCTTTTTCCTCCGTTGCGAGCGAATTTGAGGCCAAGGAACCAAATCGATGCCGTGGCTTCCTGTCGAAAACGGGTCGCATCCTCATCGAGCAAGACGCACGTTTAGCAAAGCGAATTGGCCGAGGAGACAACTCTCTAAGGCTCAATAAAAACGATTGGGCAATTGGGGGTCAGTACCTTGGCAGGGATCACCTTGGCCTTGAGCGCCGTAGCGAGGTCGTGTACCGAAGGCCAGTCGGCATTATCGTAGACATCAAGGCACTGCGCCTCGAAGGCCTGGTCTCCGTTGAAAGCATCGACGTGACGGATGTCGGCATCGAGAGGCTGCAACAGCTTTTTCCCGATGAGGATTTCGACTCCTAAGTTTCCAGTTTCGTACCCCTTACAGTAGGGAAACTCGGAAACTAGCGCCCTCGGACACCAAACGGGACACCTGCGCCATGACCGAGGATCTGATTTTTTATCAAAGGAAATCAGATATCCATGTACCCGTAGCGCAAGGCTCCGTTCGGCTCGGAAGCGACTGCTCGTCAGCAGTTTGCGCGATCTACACGACCCTTGGCCATCACCACGGCTTCGTCGGGGTCGGGTGCAAAAATCTCACAGCGACCGAGGATAGGTGGATCGGCGTCCGAGGATAAATCCCGAACTGCCAACCTGACGGTGCACGCCTTACCTCCAAATCGTATCCTCGGTAGATCAGGTTCCGCATAGTGCCTTAACATGACGGTGCCTCCTCGTTTTAAGGCAACGTCGGCGCGGCGCTCTTGCCAATTGGTTTCAAAAACCGAGAATCGCAGTTGAGGTTAACCGGGTTTGCCACGGTTCCGGCCCGGCCGCCTTGCAACTTGACGAAGAACAAAACACGAACGATGCTGAAACAGCATGGGAGGGGCGATTCGACATGCAAGGTGCTGCGTACCTTACTGAGCTAAATGGAGAGCAGCGCCAAGCTGTAGAGCACGGCATCGCCGACGACGATCGAGGCCCCTTGCTCGTGATCGCCGGCGCGGGCTCAGGCAAGACCAAGACCCTGGCGCACCGCGTCGCCCATCTGATCGTCAACGGCGCCGATCCTCGTCGCATTCTTCTCTTGACTTTCTCCCGCCGTGCGGCTGCCGAACTTGCTCGGCGTGTCCAGCGCATTTCTGCGCAAGTCTCGGGAACGAGCTCCAAGTCAGTGGCCGAGGCATTGACTTGGGCTGGGACGTTCCATGGCATCGGCGCCCGCCTGTTGCGCGAGTCTGCTGATCGCATCGGGCTCGCTTCCTCATTCACGATCCACGACCGCGAGGATTCAGCAGACCTCATTAATTTGGTACGGCATCAATGTGGCTTATCAAAAATCCAAAGCCGATTTCCGACCAAAGGCACGTGTTTGGCGATCTATTCGCGCGCCGTAAATGCTGAAATAAATCTCGAAGAGGTGCTTCGAGTCTCGTTTCCCTGGTGCGGTGAATGGGCTGCAGAGTTGCGCGAGCTCTTCGGTGCCTATGTCGAGACGAAGCAACGGCAGAACGTGCTCGATTATGACGACCTCCTACTCTACTGGGCACACGCCATGAGCGATCCTGAAATCGCCGGGGATCTTGGTGACCGCTTCGACCATGTGCTGGTTGATGAGTATCAGGACACCAATCGCCTTCAGGCGTCGATCCTTCTCGCCCTGAAACCGTCCGGCCGCGGGCTTACCGTGGTCGGCGATGACGCCCAGTCGATCTATTCATTCCGGGCGGCAACGGTGCGCAACATTCTCGACTTCCCCGCGCAATTTGCACCGTCGGCGGCGATTATCACGCTCGACCGCAATTACCGGTCAACGCAACCAATCCTGGCTGCGGCTAATGCAGTCATCGAGCAGGCTTCTGAGCGCTTCACTAAGAACCTGTGGTCGGATCGGGCCTCTGGTGAGTGTCCCCAGCTCATCACAGTGCGCGACGACGGCGATCAGGCCCGCTACGTGGTCGAGTGCATATTGGATAACCGCGAAGGAGGTATGGCACTGAAGCAGCAAGCCGTTTTGTTTCGAACGTCACACCACAGTGGGCCGCTGGAGATCGAGCTTATCCGCCGCAATGTGCCGTTTGTGAAGTTTGGCGGCCTCAAGTTTCTCGATGCGGCGCACGTCAAAGACGTGCTGGCAATGTTGCGCTTCGTCGAGAACCCACGCGATCAAATCGCTGGTTTCCGCTTGATGCAAATTATACCCGGAGTAGGACCTGCTTCTGCGCAAGGCGTGCTCGATCACATGGCGACCGCCGCGGAACCGCTTCGAGCTCTGGCAGATGCTCCAGCACCGCCACGAGCCGGCGAGGATTGGCCAGGCTTCCTCGCCACCATCTTGGAGCTTGCGGCGCGAAAAGCCGGCTGGCCGGCTGAACTCGAGCGCGCGCGACTATGGTACGAGCCGCATTTGGACCGTATCTACGAGGATGCAGTGGTTCGCCGGGCCGATCTCATCCAGCTCAGCCAAATCGCCACGACATTTCCATCGCGTGAGCGCTTTTTGACCGAACTCACTTTGGATCCACCGGATGCTAGCAGCGATCAGGCCAGCGTTCCGTTGCGCGATGAGGATTATCTGATTCTATCGACCATCCATTCTGCCAAGGGTCAGGAGTGGACATCGGTGTTTGTGCTCAATGTCGTTGACGGCTGCCTCCCATCAGACCTCGCGACTGGCACGACTGCAGAGGTCGATGAGGAGCGGCGGCTATTGTACGTGGCGATGACCCGGGCTAAGGACGAGCTTCATCTCATCGTGCCCCACCGGTTCTTTGCGCATCAGCAAGCGGCAGGCGGCGATCGCCATGTCTATGCTTCGCGCAGCCGGTTCCTGCCAAATTCAATATTGTCATTCTTCACCGCACGAGCTTGGCCTGTGGTCGATGAGAGCGCCAATAGTGCACGTTCGGCATCGTCGCGCACCCACGTGGATGTGGGTGCCCGAATGCGCACCATGTGGCGATAGCCGCCGGGGAGGCAACAATTACGCAACCTTGCCGCAATGAGGACGTGATGCCCACACTTACCGAGCGACAAGAGTGATCGCAGACATTTGTAGCAAGGATCGATTATGCTGAAGCTGGACGCGAGCGAATCCGGCTCATTTAGGATCGGTGGCGAGATCGAGGTGCATCGCCTCGGCTTCGGGGCCATGCGCCTCACAGGCCCCGGCATCTGGGGTCCACCTGTAGATAGAGCGGAGGCGATCCGAACCCTTAAGAGAGTTCCCGACCTCGGGATCAATTTCATCGACACCGCGGATTCCTATGGGCCCCATGTCTCCGAGCAGCTCATCCGCGAGGCACTTTATCCCTATGACGGTATTCTTATCGCTACTAAGGCGGGTTTGCGGCGACCCAGTCCGGGTCAATGGGAACGCGATGGTCGCCCCGAATATCTGCGTCAACAAGCAATCAAAAGCCGCGAAAGGCTCGGGTTGGAGCAGATCGGACTCTGGCAGCTGCACAGCATCGATCCGAAAGTGCCACGTGATGAACAGTTTGCTGTGATCAAGTCGCTTCAAGAGGATGGGATCATCCGCCATGCGGGCTTAAGCAACGTGACCGTTGATGACATCAAAGCCGCTTCAAAGATGTTCAAAGTGGCGACCGTGCAGAATCGCTATAACCTAGTCGATCGCGGCAGTGAAGACGTGCTGAACTATTGTGAAGAAAACGGGATCGGCTTCATTCCGTGGTTTCCGCTCGCTGCAGGGCGGCTGGTCAAAGCCGGCTCGATTCTAGATACCGTCGCCAACGCACATAACGCAACACCGGGCCAGATCGCGCTCGCGTGGGTGCTCAAGCGTAGTCCCGTCATGCTGCCTATTCCGGGCACATCCAAAGTCACGCATCTGGAAGAGAATGTCGCAGCCGTCAACATCGAACTATCGGATGAAGAGTTCGATAGCCTGGACCGCGAAGGACGGACGGAATACCGACAGGCTTGACGTATGAAACGCCGCGTTGCTTGAGCGAATTTCGGCGGCGCCGAGTCTTATAGATTCTCTGGACGCTCAAGAATGACGACACGCTGATCAAACATCAGGCTGTCGGAGGCGAAACGCTGATTCCGAGCAATACGCTCGACAGCGTCCTCAAATTCTCGGGCATCGAGTGGGTATCACGTGGTCATCCTGACAATGGTCCTGCGCCTCCGTATCACAATGTCCGCCTTACCCCCCAGAGCGGACACGCTCAGTGCCAGCATCGATGTCTGCTAAGTGCCAAAGCGGACGCCAAAGTCACTCCAAACCGCTATTGTCGAAACCAGGGAATAGCCCAGTAAACGCATGCGGTCATTGCGATCAAAGGGGTGACCCACACCCACCCAAGCCAGAAACCGCGCCACCAGCGATCCGGCAACAACGTGGCAACAAGGCCGATCACGAAAGCGCCCAGGGCGGCTGAGGCAACCCAGCCGTACCACCACATCTCGGGCGCAAGAAATTCCATTGCTGGGTCTGCGACATCACGGGAACGATGCATTCCCAAAAGCACGACACCGAGCGAAGGATAGACAGTAAATAACGCAAGACCGTACGCCCGCGCGACCACGTAGAGGAGGCCGAATGCCATTCCGTAGGCAAAGGCGAACCGGCTACATGCGGGAACAGACATCACGACCCGAAGCCCATGATGTCGTTCATGATGTGACCCACGAGAAAGCCCCACCAGATCACGAACGCAAGGACAGCGGTTAGAGCAGCGCGTGCCCAGCCTCGTTCATCGCCAAACGGCCGCCGCCAGCAAACCCAATATGCAGGCAGCAAGCCCAAGCCGATGGCGAGGAAGTCCTCTTTGAGTTCAAGGAGGCCCAATGCCGACCAATCACGGTCGCGTTCCAGGTCGGGCTGGATACGAACCTTGAAGTACAGATAGACGACAGCGCCTAGCAGCGCGGTGACCAGATACAGAATGATGATGGCATTGACAAAAGCAGCCGAGGGCACTGCGCGGAACCGACCGAAAAAGGAGCGCGGCGGCGCACCGGAAGGTGCCCATACCGCAAGCGTCTGGTGCGTGATTGCGCCAAGCAGGGCGACCGCAACCAAACCGTGGAGGATTACAAGGATCGTTGCCATCCGCCCCCAGCAGCTGGAACTGGACGTCTAAGAGAACAGCGCCTCGGTGCCAAACGGTTCAGCCGACCATGGCCGGAAGCGGTTCAATGTGAACTTTGTTTTCTGGTCCGGTTGGACGTCAACGAGGACGTAGTTGTACTCTTCCTTGGGAGGCTGCCCCTTCCAATAAAGATCCGGCGGATAGTCGGCTGTCACCTTAATGCTTGTCCGCCCGGGAAGGATCGGATCCTGTTCCGCGCCTCCACCACCAAGCATCA
>Ga0207708_10002162_pt1 | contig 14512 bp, 12 predicted proteins | sample KBSK5101metaG_FD_184340 | JGI IMG/M metagenome (GOLD analysis project Ga0207708, IMG submission 184340) | Corn, switchgrass and miscanthus rhizosphere microbial communities from Kellogg Biological Station, Michigan, USA - KBS K5-10-1 metaG... | ecosystem: Host-associated > Plants > Roots >...
GCTCGCGATTGCCGCGCTCGGATCGTTCTTCGCCGGCACATGCGCGACGGTTCTTGTCGCAGCAGTATCGCTGCCGCTGTCGGCGCTCGCGCTCAAGTTCGGCCCGGCCGAATACTTCTCGCTGATGGTGCTCGGCCTGATCGGCGCAGTCGTGCTCGCGCACGGATCGCTGGTGAAGGCGATCGCGATGATCGTGCTCGGCCTGTTGCTCGGCATCGTCGGCACGGACGTGAACTCCGGCGTCGCCCGCTTCGATTTCGGCATCCCGGAACTGTCGGACGGCATCGGCGTCGTCGTCGTCGCGATGGGCCTGTTCGGCTTTTCAGAGATCATCCTGAACCTCGAGTCGACGGAAAAGCGCGAGCTGATCACGACGAAGCTCCGGGGCATGTGGCCCACGAAGGCGCAGTTCAAGCTTGCGGCACCCGCCGTGCTGCGCGGCACGGCGCTTGGATCGGTGCTCGGCGTGCTGCCGGGCGGCGGTGCGATGCTGTCGTCGTTCGCGTCGTACAGCATCGAGAAAAAGCTCGCGAAGGATCCGTCGCAGTTCGGCAAGGGCGCGATCCAGGGCGTCGCCGGGCCCGAGTCAGCCAACAACGCCGGCGCGCAGACATCGTTCATTCCGCTGCTGACGCTCGGCATCCCCGAAAACGCCGTCATGGCGATGATGGTCGGCGCGATGATGATCCACAACATCCAGCCAGGGCCGCAGGTGATGACGTCGAACCCGCAATTGTTCTGGGGTCTCGTCGCATCGATGTGGGTGGGCAACCTGATGCTCGTCGTGCTGAACCTGCCGCTGATCGGCATCTGGATCAAGCTGTTGACCGTGCCGTACCGGTTGTTGTATCCGGCCATCCTGCTGTTTTGCGCGATCGGCGTGTACACGGTGAACAACACCAGCTTCGACGTGATGCAGACGGCGTTCTTCGGCCTGCTCGGTGTCATCTTCGCCAAGCTCGAATGCGAGCCCGCGCCGCTGCTGCTCGGCTTCGTGCTGGGGCCGATGATGGAAGAGAACCTGCGCCGCGCGCTGCTGCTGTCGCGGGGAGATCCGACCGTGTTCGCAACGCGGCCGATTTCCGCGGGATTGCTGGCGGCAGCGATCCTGCTCGTGCTGGTGATCGCGCTCCCGAACATCCGCCGGCAACGTGAAGAAGCGTTCCAGGAAGCGTGACACCTGATGGACAATCGCGCGTGAGGCGGGACGCCGTCGCGGCAGACCGTCCGATGGACTGGTCGCTTCCCTACGCGTCGCGGAGGCAACCCGTCTGTGCGGCGAACGTCGTCGCTACGTCGCAACCGCTGGCAGCGCAGGCCGGCGCCGAGATCCTCGCGCGCGGCGGCAGCGCCGTCGACGCCGCGCTGGCGACGGCGATCGCATTGACGGTCGTCGAACCTTGCAGCAACGGCATCGGCTCCGACCTGTTCGCAATCCTGTGGGACGGCAACGAACTTGTCGGGCTGAACGCATCGGGACGCGCACCAGCGGCGTGGTCGCGTGCCCGGTTTGACGGGCTTGCGCAGATGCCTCAGCGCGGCTGGGACACCGTCACGATTCCAGGTGCCGTCGCCGGATGGACGGCATTATCGCAGCGCTTCGGCAAGGTTCCGTTCGGCGACCTCTTCGAGCGCGCGATTCGTTACGCTCGCGACGGCTATGCAGTTTCACCCGTCGTCGCCGACAAATGGCGGCTCGCAGCGCCCCTGATGCCGCAGGGACTCGGGTGGCAGGATCACTTCCTGATCGACGGCCGCGCCCCGGCACCCGGTCAGCTGTTTCGCTCCCCCGCAACGGCCACGACGCTCGAGGCGATCGCTGCGACCCACGGCGAGGCGTTCTATCGCGGTGTACTCGCCGACGCGATGGTCAGGCATTCGAATGCGAACGGCGGCGCGCACGCGCGCAACGATTTCGAGCGCCACACCCTCGACTGGGTGACGCCGATCGGCATCGACTATCGCGGCGTGACCGTCCACGAGATTCCGCCGAACGGCCAGGGAATCGCTGCGCTGATGGCGCTCGGCATGCTGACCGCGTTCGACATCGGCGCACTGCCACCGGATTCGGTCGCGAGCCAGCACCTGCAGATCGAAGCGATGAAGCTCGCGTTCGCCGATGTGCATCGGTATGTCAGCGATCCTTCGACGATGACGGTCACACCGGATGCGTTGCTCGACACCGGCTACCTCCGGGAACGCGCGCGACTGATCGATCCGACGCGCGCGCAGGTCTTCGGGCCCGGCGTGCCGCCGCGCGGCGGCACGGTCTACATCAGCGCCGCCGACGCATCGGGGATGATCGTGTCGCTGATCCAGTCGAACTACATGGGCTTCGGCTCCGGCGTCGTCGTCCCGGGCACCGGCATCAGCTTGCAGAATCGCGGCGCCGGGTTCTCGCTCAAACACGACCATCCGAACGAAGTGGCCGGCGGCAAGCGGCCGTTCCACACGATCATTCCAGGATTCATGACGCGCGCAGGCGCGCCGCTCGCCGCGTTCGGTGTCATGGGCGGACCCATCCAGCCCCCCGGCCACGTGCAGACCGTCGTGCGAATGGTCGACCACGCGATGAATCCGCAAGCTGCGCTCGACTCGCCGCGCTGGAAGGTCAACGCCGGTCGCTCGATCGACCTCGAGGCGAGCGCCTCACGGGAGTTGCGCGAGGGGCTGATCGCGCTCGGTCATCAGCTCGAGTCGATCCCCGATTCGTACATGGACTTCGGCGCCGGCCAGGTGATCGTCAAGGCCGAGCACGGCTACATCGCGGCGTCCGATCCGCGGCGGGACGGACAGGCGGCCGGCTTCTGACGCGATCACCGCCGGTCCGTGCAGTCCATCGTGGGACAGGTTCTAGTTGTGCTGCGACTTCAGCGACGATAGCGGCAACAGATCAGGCAACTCGATCCGCTTGCGGTCCGCCTCGACGGCCGATAGCGGCGACGTCGCACGCATCGTCGAAAGACTGCGTCGTGCAAGCTCCTGGTAGCTTTGCGTCCCTTCGATTTTCCACGCAAGCTCGGTCGCCGTCAGTTCGCGGACGACCCGCGCCGGCATTCCCGCGACGAGCACCCGCGGTGGCACGATCATCCGCGCCTTGACGAACGCCATCGCGCCCACGATCGCGGATTCGCCGATGACGGCGTTGTCGTTGATGACGGCGTTCATCCCGACGAGCGCATTGCGCTCGACGACGCAGCCGTGCAGCACTGCGCAGTGACCGATGTGGCCATCCTCGGCAACGACCGTGTCGGTGCCGGGAAAGCCGTGTGCGACGCAGGAATCCTGGAGGTTGGCGCCCGCGCGGATCTCGATCCTGCCGAAATCGCCGCGCAGTGCCGCGCAGGGTCCGATGTAGCAGCCGGCGCCGACGATGACGTCGCCGATCAGCACGGCGGACGGGTGGACGAATGCGGACGGATCGACGACGGGCGTGACCCCGTTGATCGAGTAAACGGTCAATGCTGGCGGCATGGTGGCTTTCGTTTCGTTGCTGTTTCGTGGCGCACCGATCATCCGACGAACCGACGCGCATTGACGAACATCCGGAACCACGGCGACGCATCGCCCCACTCGTCCGGATGCCACGACATCTGCGCCGTGCGGAACACGCGCTCCGGATGCGGCATCAGGATCGTGAAGCGCCCGTTCTCGGTGGTGAGGCCGGTGATGCCCTGGCGTGATCCGTTCGGATTGCACGGGTAGGTTTCCGTAGGGCGGCCGCGATGATCGACGAAGCGCAGCGCGACGAACGGCTGCGCCGCTGCTAGCTGCTGCACATCGCGGAATTCGGCGAACCCTTCGCCGTGCGCCATCGCAACGGGAATGCGACTGCCCTGCATGCCGTCGAAGAACAGCGACGCCGTGGGCAGCACTTCGAGCATGACGAAGCGCGCTTCGAACTGATCGGAGGCATTCCGGACGAAGTGCGGCCAGTGCGCGGTGCCGGGGATGATCTCGTGCAGGTTGCTCATCATCTGGCAGCCGTTGCATACACCGAGCGCAAACGTGTCGCCGCGTGCGAAGAATTCGGCGAACGGGTCGCGCAGCCTGCCGTCGAACAGGATCGACTTCGCCCAGCCTTCGCCGGCACCCAGCACGTCGCCGTAGGAAAACCCGCCGCACGCAACCACGCCCTGGAAATCGCCAAGCGCATGGCGTCCGGCGGCAATGTCGGTCATGTGGACGTCGAATGCATCGAACCCTGCACGCGTGAACGCCGCGGCCATCTCGACCTGGCCGTTGACGCCCTGCTCACGCAGGATCGCAACGCGCGGGCGCCGACCGCGGCTCACGAACGGCGCGTCGAGCGCATCGACTTCGAACGTCAGCAGCGGAACGAGGCCGGGATCCGACTCGTCGTGCAGCCGCGCGTACTCCTGGTCCGCCGCCTGCGGGTTGTCGCGCATGCGCTGCATTGCGTGCGTCGTGGCGGACCACGCGAGATGCAGATCGGTGCGCGACTCGTCGAGCACGACGGCATCGCCACAGCGAATGCGCACGCGACTGCCCGCGACCGGCCGGCCGATGCGGATCGCCTCGATGCCCACGTCGCGCGCCGCCTGGATAATGTCGTCTACGTGCGCAACGTCCACCTGCACGATCGCCCCGAGCTCTTCGGCAAACAGCGCGCCCAGCGTATCGGTGATCGACGACGCGAGGTCGATTTCGAGCCCGCAACGCGACGCAAATGCCATCTCTGCGAGCGTGGCGAAGATGCCGCCGTCGCCGATGTCGTGATACGCGCGCAACACGGCCGACGCATGCAGGCGCTGAACGAGTGCGAAATATGCGGCGAGCCGGGCGGCCGAATCGACATCGGGAACCGCGTTGCCCAGCTGGCCATGCACCTGGGCCAGTGCCGAGCCGCCGAGGCGGCGGCGTCCGTTTGCAACGTCGAGATGAACGAGCACCGTGCTGCCGCGATCGAGACGCAGCAGCGGTGTCAGGCACCGGCGCGCGTCGCGCACCGGTGCGAAGGCGGAGACGATCAGCGATACCGGTGCCGTGACCGCCTTTGCAACGTCGCCGTCGCGCCACGTCGTGCGCATCGACAGCGAATCCTTGCCGACCGGGATCGACACGCCGATCGCGACGCACAAGTCGAGCGCCACCGCGCGCACGGTGTCGTACAGCGCCGCGTCCTCACCGGGCTGGCCCGCTGCGGCCATCCAGTTCGCCGACAGCTTCACGTCACCGAGCGCGTCGATGCCGGCAGCGGCGATGTTCGTCAGCGCTTCCGCGACGGCCATTCGGCCCGACGCGGGCGCGTCGATCAGCGCGAGCGGCGTGCGCTCGCCCATTGCCATCGCCTCGCCGGCGTAGCCCACGAAGTCACTGAGCGTCACGGCGACGTCGGCGACCGGAACCTGCCACGGACCGACCATCGGATCGCGCGAGCAGAGCCCGCCGACGGTGCGGTCACCGATCGTCACGAGAAACGTCTTGTCGGCAACCGCGGGGAACTGCAGCACGCGGTAGGCGGCATCGCGAACCGTAACGCCGGCCAGATCGAGCGGTGGCAGCGCGCACGCGACGCGCGTGACACCGCGTGACATCTTCGGCGGCTTGCCGAGTATGACGTCGAGCGGAACGTCGACCGGCTCGTTGCCGAACGTGCGATCGTCGACGACGAGCCGGGGCTCTGCCGTGGCGCCGCCGACGACGGCAAACGGGCATCGTTCGCGCTCGCAAATGGCGCGAAACCGCGCGAGATCGTCCGGTGCGATCGCGAGCACGTAGCGCTCCTGCGCTTCGTTGCACCAGATCTCGCGCGGCGTCATCCCAGGCTCTTCGGACGGCAGTGCACGAAGCGCGATCGTCCCGCCGACACCGCCGCCGTGAATCAGCTCGGGCAACGCGTTCGACAGGCCGCCCGCGCCGACGTCATGAATCGACAGGACCGGGTTGCGGTCACCGAGCTGCCAGCAGCGGTCGATCACTTCCTGTGCGCGCCGCTCCATCTCCGCGTTGCCGCGCTGCACCGAATCGAAATCGAGATCGGCCGTGTTGACACCGGTTGCCATCGACGACGCCGCGCCGCCGCCCATGCCGATGAGCATGCCCGGTCCGCCGAGCTGGATCAGCAGCGTACCGTCGGTGAGCGGCCGCTTGTGCGTGTGCGCGGCGCCGATGTTGCCGACGCCGCCGGCGATCATGATCGGCTTGTGATAGCCGCGCATCTCGCCCGCCACCTCGAGCTCGAACGTGCGGAAATAACCTGCCAGGTTGGGCCGGCCGAATTCGTTGTTGAACGCCGCCGCGCCGATCGGCCCTTCCTGCATGATCGACAGCGCCGACGCGACGCGGTCCGGCTTGCCGTAGTCCGATTCCCACGGCTGCGGCAGCGATGCAATTCGCAAATGCGACGTCGTGTAGCCGACGAGGCCGGCCTTGGGCTTGGCACCCCTTCCCGTGGCGCCTTCATCGCGGATCTCGCCGCCCGCGCCGGTGGCCGCACCGGGGAACGGCGCGATTGCCGTCGGGTGATTGTGCGTCTCGACCTTCATCAGGATGTGCGCGGCCTCGCGATGGGCTTCATAGCGGCCGTCGGAACCGGCGTAGAAGCGCTCGACGACAGCGCCTTCGATGACGGACGAGTTGTCCGAATACGCGACGAGCGTTCCGCGCGGGCTTGCCGCATGCGTGGCACGGATCATCGCGAACAGGCTTTGCGGCTGCGCTTCGCCGTCGATCGTCCACGCGGCGTTGAAGATCTTGTGCCGGCAGTGCTCCGAGTTCGCCTGCGCGAACATCGTGAGCTCGACATCGGTCGGATCGCGGCGCAGACGCTCGAACGCGTGCGCGACGTAGTCGATCTCGTCGTCCGAAAGTGCCAGGCCCAGCGTGTCATTGGCAGCGCGCAGCGCCGCGGAACCCTGTGCTTGCAGTGGTATGGACGCAAAAGGCCGCGGCGCGACGTGTGCGAACAATGCTCGCGCGTCCTCCCCGTCAGCCAGCACCGTTTCAGTCATCCGGTCGTGAACGAGCGGCAGCAGCGCTGCGCGATCCGGCTCGCCGAGCGGCATGCGATCGCGCGTCGCGACGTCGAACGCAACGCCGCGCTCGATCCGCCGCACGGCGCCAAGCGCGCAGTTGTGCGCGATGTCGGTCGCCTTCGACGACCACGGCGAGATCGTCCCCAGCCGCGGCACGACGAGCAACGATGTGTCGGCCGCAGCGTCGCTCGCGTCGAGCGGCCCGTAGGTCAGCAGTCGCGTGAGTGTCGCCTGCTCGCGCTCGTCGAGCGGGCGCTCGACTTCGACGAAGTGCCAGTAACGCGCCGACAGGGCGGCGACCGCGTGCCCTGGCCGGATCGCCGACAGCGAACCCAGAAGCTTTGCGATCCTGAACGACGAAAGCGCGGATCGACCGCGCAAGGCGATGACTTCGGGCACGCGCGATTATAGCGTTCGACGACAGGGTCGCCGGACGTCGAACGCTACGCGCTAGATCGGCGGGACAATGCCGTTCTTGCCAACCGAGATCCGGTCCGTGGTGAGCGTGCCGTCCAGTTGCTTGGCCGCCGTGACGACGATGTGAGCGCCTGGCACGAGCATCGACGGATCGCCCGCCTCGACCATGACGACGGGAACGCCGTCGCCGACGACGACGGTCTTCTCGCCGCCCTTGTACTGCAGCGTCAGCTTGCGCGCCGAACCACCCGGTGCGACGTTGGCGACCGTCGCGTTGGTCATCGTGCTGCGGGGTGCGGATTTCGGCGCCGCCGTCACGTCCGTCACCGTCGCATTGGTCATCGTGCTGCCGGGCTCGGTATCCATCGGCCGATGGCCTTCGCCGGTACCGCGCATCGATTCCGGGAACACGTGCACCTCGACCGCCTTCAGCGTACCGTCGGGCTGCTCGACTGCTGTCGTCCCGATGAATGCGCCGGTTGCCAGTGCATCGGGACTGGCAGCCGATCGGGCGGACACACGCACGTTGTCGGCCATTCGTACCGTCACCATCTGACCGGCGCTGGTCTTGACGTCGAGATCCTTGCCATGCACGGCCACGACATCGCCACGAATCCGCTGGCTGGTCACCTGGCCATACGCATGCGGGACGATTGCCAGCACGCTCACCACCAGCATGCAAAGTCGAAACGACTTCATCGAGCCTCCTTCAGGTTGACTGCGAACAGTGCCGCGTTCCGCGTCTGAATATCCCGGGCGCCGGCGATCGACCGTGTTCATCGACGCGCCCAGCGAGTTCGCTTCCGTATTGACCCCAGAAGGGACGTGGAAGTTCGCTCGACCGCTGTCACACAGCGTCGGTCGCACCCGCACTGAAGAAATCGACGATCTTCGAAATCTGGCCTCGCATCATCTCGCGGCCGAACACGGTCCGGCAGCCCCGTGTTTGCGCCAATGACAGCAGTTTCGTCGGCTCCGGCTTGACGATCGCGTCGAACACGATGACCTGCGGCTCGATCGCCGATATGTCCACCGGCGTGCGCGGGTCGGTCAGCATGCCCACCGGCGATGCGTTGAGCAGGATGTCGATACCGGTCGTAACGGGTTCTCCCACGTTGACGTCGATCGACGCGTCGACGGTGCGAATGCTCACAGCAAGGTCGGCCGCCCGCTGCGGGTCGATGTCGAACAACCGCATCGAACGCGGGTGCTCGTGCGCCATCGCGATGCCAATTGCCGCACCGGCACCACCGGCGCCGATCAACATCAGCCGCTGACCGCGAATCGCGTAGCCGCGGCGCCGAAACGCCTCGACGCAGCCCATGCCGTCGAAGATGTCGCCAACCCAGCGTCCCCGCGGCCGGCGTGCAAGCGCGTTGATCGCACCGATCGTTCGCGCGTGATCGCCGATGTCGTCGGCGAGCGCAACGGCCGTGCGCTTGTACGGAATGGTGAACACCAATCCGTCGAGATTCTGGACGCGCTTCAATTGCGCGAGACACGCGTCGAAGTCGGCGGGTCGCACGTGCACGGGGATCATCAGCGCGTCGATGCCGCGGCGCACGAATTCCGCCGTGATCATCTCGGGCGAGCGCACCTGCTCGATCGGATCGCCGACGATGCCGTAGACGCGCGTGCGGCCCGATACGAAATCGACTTCGTCGGACGGCGGCGCCGATGCAGAACGATCGCCGGTCACGTGCGTCGCTCGCGAAAGGGTAGTATGGCGTTCATTCGAAGCTCATGGCCATCGACATTCAGTGTACCCACGTCGCGGATGAATTCAAGACAATGCGCAATGTACTGACGGTCGTCGCAAGAATACGTGGAGCGAAAGGCAAGGGCGATGCCCTGGCCGCGCTGCTGGCGGAGCAGGCCGATGCGGTGCGCGCCGCCGAGCCGGGATGCCTCGTCTATCGCGTGCACCGGTCGACCACCGACCCCGACCTCTTCCTGTTCTACGAAACCTACGCGGACGAGGCTGCGCTGGACGTCCATCGCAAGGCGCCGCACCTTGCCGCGTACCGCCAGCGGCGCGACCGCGAGGGACTCACCGCCGGGCCCGCCGAAGTGGAAGTGTTCCGCTCGCTCAGCGAATGATGGAAGACGGCGGGTCGTCAACCGCCGACGGCGCGCAGGTCGAGCACGTGGCTGGTGCCGAGCCATAGCGCGCTGTCTCGATGGTCGCGCAACTCGTCGTCCGTGTTCGGATGCACGAACACGTCGAGCTCGCGATGATTGAGCGTCAACCAGCCGACGACCTCGGCGAATTGCGTCGGTGGGAACGCGATCTGGAAGCTCCAGCACGGATGCGGACCCACGGGCCGCTCGTGAAATCGGCCTAGCGCGACGCGGTCGCCGAATTGCGCCGACACGATTTCGCGAAACGCGCGGGCGGCGTCGCGCGTAGCCGCGTCGAAATAAACGTGCGCGTGCCAGCTCGCGATACGCGCGACATCGATATTCACCCTACTTGCCTCCATCCGCTGTCACCCCCGCAACCCGTGAACCTGCGTCGTCACTCGATCACCGTGTCGGCTCGCTGCAGCAGCGATGGCGGAACGGTGATCCCAAGCGCCTTGGCAGTCTGGATATTGACGATCAATTCGAATTGCGTCGGCTGTTCCACCGGAAGGTCGGCCGGCCTCGCCCCCTTCAATATCTTGTCGACGTAGATCGCGGAGCGTCCGACGAAGTCGGCCATGTTCACCGCGTAGGCCATCAACCCGCCGGACTCGACGCTTTCGCGAAAGCTGTACATCGTGGGCAGCCGCGCCTTCAATGCGAGCTCGGCTAGACGCGCGCGGTGAACGAGAAAGGTTGAACCTCCCGGTACGAGCAGCGCACCGGCGTTTTCGCGTGCCATCGCCGCAAAAGCCTTGTCGAAGTCGTCCGGACCGCGGGCCTCCAGCAGCTGCAACCGGATGCCGAGCGACCGCGCCGCCTCCTCGACCTCGCGAACGACGAGCGTCCATTCGGGGTCGGACGGATTGCCGAGAAATGCAACCCGGGAGATCCCGGGAACCATTTCCTTCAGCAGTTGCAGCTGCTTGCCGAAGATTCCGGGGCCTGGCGTGAACGTCGTTCCGGTAATGTTCCCGCCCGGATGCCCGAGGCTTGCTACGAGCTTCATTTCGACGGGTGCCGTCGGGAAGATCATCACGATCGGGATGCGGGTCGTCGCCTGCTTCGCGGCCAGCACCGCCGAGCCGGCAGGTGCAACGATAAGTTCCACCTTGCGCTGCACGAGGTCGGCCGCGAGCGTGGGCAGACGGTCGACGTTGCCATCCGCCCAGCGGTATTCGATTTCCAGGTTGCGGCCCTCGACCCAGCCCAGATCGCGCAGCTTGTGCAGGAAGGCGTCGACGCCGTTGGCGACGGATTCGCGCGTGGGCGCGCTCAAGTAGCCGATCCGACGCACCTTCTGGGCGGACTCTGCATCGGCAAAGGACGACGTCCCGCTCGCTGTCAGCAGCGCAACGAGCAGCGCCCAGCCGTTACATCGTCTGTTCATCGTCGGCCTCGTGGATCGTCGTGGAACGATACACTGAGTACCCCCATTCGACTCACCGGAAAGCCAATTCGATGAACGACGTCCTCGCGATGTGCGTCGCCATGCCCGAGATCCGCATTGCCAAGGGCGAGACGCTGATCGAGGAGTCGATTCGCACCGACCGCCTGTATGTGCTGAAGTCCGGCGCTTTCGAAGTGGTGCGTAATGGCGTGCGCATCGTGTCGATCAGCGAGCCGGGCGCGTTCATGGGCGAGATTTCGGCGGTACTCGGGTCGACACCCACTGCAAGCGTCGTCGCCATCGAGAACAGCACCGTTCACGTCGTCGACCAGGCGTCGGCGTCGGTGCAGCGCCAGCCGGAGCTTACGTACGCGATCGCCCGGCTGCTGGCGCGGCGGCTGTCCGCCGTCACCGCCTACCTGGTCGACATCAAGCGCCAGTACGCCGACACGAACACGCATCTCGCGCTGATGGACGAGGTGCTGGCGAACATCATCATGATGCAGCCGGCGGCGCCCACGGCGATGGGTTCCGAGCGCAAGGACGTACCCGACTACTGAAGCGTCCGCTCGTCGATGCCGGCGAGCGAGATCCAGCGCGCGGCACGCTTCGCCAGGTCGATCTCGATTCGCGCCGGGACGTCGCCGATCTGACGGCCGGCATTGAACAGCCACGTGTCGCCGATGCGGTCGACCCAGGAGCCTTCGCGCTTGAACGGCGCTTCGTGGATGTGACCGCACAGCACGGCGGTCGGCGCATGACGCGCGACGAGTTCGGCCAGCGCGGCGTCGCCGTAATGTCGCTTGCCGGTCCAGCTCAGGAGGCCGTGCGGCGGCGCGTGGTAGATCCACACCCAGCGACCGCTGCGCTGCTGCGCCGCCGTCTCCAGCACGCGCTCGACGTCTTTGCGGGCCTGCGGACCGTCCCACCATGGACAAACGGTGAAGAGCGTGTCGCCAATCGTAACGCTGTCGCCGTCGACGGCGATCGCCGCACTGCGCACGGCCGCGAGCCAGTCGGCGGTCTTCTCGCCGGCCGAATTGCGGGCATTGAGATCGTGATTGCCGGAGCACACGAGCAAGCGGCTCGACCGCGCGACGGCGCCCATGCTCGCCGTCAGCGCGGCGATCTGCACGTCGGTGGGCACCGGCAGGAACGCGTCGATATGGTCGCCGGCGACGACGACGGCATCGAATCCGGCCGCAGCGCCGATCAGCCAGTCGTACTGGCGCAGCTTGTAGTGGAGATCCGACGTGAGCAGGATGCGCATTCCGGCTCACGATACCAGACGGTGCACGCGCGAATCGCGCGTGCGCGGATTCCGGCGCCTCAGTGGTGCAGAATCTTGGCCAGAAACTGCTGCGCGCGCTCGGAGCGCGGCTTGCCGAAGAAGTCGGCCTTCGACGCGTCCTCGACGATATGGCCGCTGTCCATGAAGATCACGCGGTTCGCGACCTTGTTGGCGAAGCCCATCTCGTGCGTGACGACCATCATCGTCATGCCGTCCTTCGCGAGCTGCACCATCACGTCGAGCACCTCGTTGATCATCTCGGGGTCGAGTGCCGACGTCGGCTCGTCGAACAGCATGCAGATGGGGTCCATCGACAGCGCGCGCGCGATGGCGACGCGCTGCTGCTGGCCGCCGGAAAGCTGCCCCGGGAACTTGTCCTTGTGCGCGGCGAGCCCGACGCGATCGAGGTAGCGCAGCCCGCGGGCATCCGCTTCCTCCTGTTTGCGGCCGAGCACCTTCACCTGCGCCAGCGAAAGGTTCTGCCGGACGGTGAGATGCGGGAAGAGCTCGAAATGCTGGAACACCATGCCGACGCGCGCGCGGAGCTTGGGCAGGTTGGTCTTCGGATCGTTGACCTTGATGCCGTCGACGATGATGTCGCCCTTCTGGATCGGCTCGAGCGCATTGACCGCCTTGATCAGCGTCGACTTGCCGGACCCCGACGGCCCGCAGACGACGATGACCTCACCCTTCTCGACGTTCGTCGTGCAATCGGCCAGCACCTGGAAACTGCCGTACCACTTGGACACGTCGCGGATTTCGATCATCGGCATGGTGCGGTTCCTGCGGGACTGGTTTGGTGACGGCGCTTGTCGCGTCAGCGGACGATGGCGATCTTGCGCTGCAGCTGCTTCACGAGCAGCGAGCCCGCAAAGCAGATGACGAAGTACACGAGCGCCGCGAAGATGTACATCTCGACCAGCCGCCCATCGCGCTGCGCGACCTTCGACGCGGCGCCGAGGAAATCGGTGATCGACAGCACGTAGACGAGCGACGTGTCCTGGAACAGGATGATCGACTGCGTGAGCAGGATCGGCAGCATGTTCCGGAACGCCTGCGGCAGCACGATCTTGCCCATCGTCTGCCAGTAATTGAGCCCGAGCGCGAAGCCGGCGGACATCTGCCCGCGCGACACCGACTGGATGCCCGCGCGCATGATCTCGCAGTAGTACGCCGCCTCGAACAGCGTGAACGTGATCACCGACGAGTAGAAAGCGCCGACCTGGATCGGCTGCGGGCTGCGCACGATCCAGGCGCCGATGTAGGGCACGAGGAAGTAGAACCAGAAGATCACCAGCACGAGCGGCACGGACCGCATCAGGTTCACGTACGCGCCGGCGATCGCCGCCAACACCTTGAACGACGACAGCCGCATCATCGCGAGCAGCGTGCCGAAGATGACGCCGCCCGTCACCGCCAACGCCGTCAGCGTCAGCGTGAACGTCATCCCCTCCTTGAACAGGTAGCCGAAGGAGCGCTCGATGACGTTGAAGTCGAATTGGCCGAGCATCGTGTGTGGGGTGGCTAGGGAAAGGCGGCGCCGTCAGTGGCCCGCGGGAATCTGCACCTGCGGGCCGATGAAGCCCGGAACTGCGACGCGGCGCTCGAGCACCCGCATGCCGAAGACGACGATGACGTTGACCAGGATGTAGATCGTCGTCGCCGCCGTGAACGCCTCGAACACCTGGAAGCTGAATTCCTGCATCGACCGCGCCGCCGCCGTCAGCTCGACGAGGCCGATCGTCAGTGCGACCGACGAGTTCTTGATGACGTTCATGAATTCGGACGTCAACGGCGGCAGCACGATCCGGAACGCCATCGGCAGCAGCACGTAGCGGTACGTCTGCGGCAGCGTGAGCCCGAGCGCCGTGCCGGCCATCCCCTGGCCGCGTGGCAGCGACTGGATCCCCGCCTTGACCTGCTCGGCCACCCGCGCTGCGGTGAAGAAGCCGAGACACAGCACCGCGGGGATATACGCACCCCAGGGCGGCGGCATCTGCTTGATCCACGTGCCGAGCCCGCGCGGCAGCAGTTCCGGCAGCACGAAGTACCACAGGAACATCTGGACCAGCAGCGGGATGTTGCGGAACAGTTCGACGTACGCGTTGCCCAGCCTCACCGCCCACTTGGACGGTGTGGTCCGCAGCACGCCGAGGACCGAGCCCAGCACAAGTGCCATGACCCATGCGGCGAGCGCCGTCGCGAGCGTCCAGCCCAGGCCGACGATCAGCGAATGGAAATAGGTGCCCTGGCCGTCCGGCGACAGCTGCCAGAAGATGCGCCAGTTCCAGT
>Ga0207708_10002164_pt1 | contig 14498 bp, 11 predicted proteins | sample KBSK5101metaG_FD_184340 | JGI IMG/M metagenome (GOLD analysis project Ga0207708, IMG submission 184340) | Corn, switchgrass and miscanthus rhizosphere microbial communities from Kellogg Biological Station, Michigan, USA - KBS K5-10-1 metaG... | ecosystem: Host-associated > Plants > Roots >...
CGAAGCGGTGGTTGCCGCGGTGGGCGATCGCGAGCGCGTCGTGGCCGGCGTCGATTGCGGTTTCGGCACGTTTGTCGGCTGGGAATGGGTGACCGAGGACGTGGTGTGGGCCAAGCTCAAGACCCTGCGGGTGGGCGCCGATCTCACCTCGGCGCGGCTATGGGGAAAGCCGCACTAACCCTCGCGTCCCGCGCGAGTGCAGCGGGCGTCCTGTGCGACCAGTGAGCAATCGCAGCAAGGCTACTTCGCGGGAGCCTGCACTGGTGAGTTTCTCGCCCCTGACGATGCGACCGACGTACGAAGCGAAACGCCCGCCAGGTGCGGTGGCCAATTCTGTTACCGGCATCAGGCCGGCGTACTCCCCGGCCCTGGCATGGCCAGGATTAACCGCGCCACCTCCTCCGGCTCATCCAGTTGGACGAAGTGTCGAGCACCCGGGATCAGGAATAGTTCGGAGCTCGGAAAGAACTCGTGGAACGTCCGGGCGACACCGCTGTTCAGGGACGGATCGGCGTCGCCGAAAATGATCCGGACCGGGCGTCTGAACTCTTTCAGCTTGGGGATCATTTGTGTGCGCGACCGGACCATGGGCAATAAGTCCTCGTTCAGCCGAAAGAAGGCAGGGCGGGCACTCGGCGTGGCGTCGAACTGTTGATACAGCAGCGGCACGAACTCACGTCTGACATCCGCGTCTCGGATGAAGCTCCCGACCTGCCACCAGTACATCCGGCGGAAGAGCCAATTTCCGAACATCCGCGACACAGGCCTCGCGACGCTTCTGATCACCGGAGTGGAGAAGAGCCAGATCGCCTCCGGCCGCCGGAGTGTCGGCATTTCGCAGTAGTACGTGTTCAACAATACGAGGCCGGCCACGCGCTCAGGGTGCACCAGTGCCCAATCGATGGCCGGCGGGCCCGAGGCGTCGTGCGCGACGAGGACGACTTGCCCGAGCCCCAGTTGGGTGATGACGGCGTCGAGGTCACCAACTTGATTGTTGGTGGTATATGGATAACCGGACGGCTTATCCGAACTGCCCCACCCGAGAAAATCAAATAGCACGACCCGACGCGGCGGCGAGAGGTAAGGAGACAGACGGTCGTAGAGGTGTACGTTGTCCGGGAACCCGTGCATGAGAATGATAGCCGGTTCCGCCCCCGGGTGGTCTCGGACGTAGATCCGATGTTGTTCCCGTTGAACAAAAGTTTCTCGGGAGGCCATCGTTCCCTCCGGACGAAGTGCGAGTTATTTCACGTGCCGAGCCCGAACGTACCTAGCTCTTTCGGCATTGCTGTGACCTAGCGCAAAGCGGCGGGATGTCCGCTTCGCTAGATGATCGAACAGCGTTCCCAACCAGGGTCGATTGCAGGATATCGCACTGGCGAAAATTCGTCAGGAGGTACCGGAACGATTTTACGACCTGCTCTAGCCACTTAAGCCGGCGATCAGAACAAACGCGTGGAAGCGAGTTTCGCTCCGTCCCTGAGGCTGCGCAGCTTTGCCCAGACCACATCCGGTGCCACCCGGCCCCAGCCCGCCGACGTGTCGAAGCCGCAATCGGTCGCGGCCAGCACGGCGGAGGGATCGCCGATCGTAGCTGCCACCCGCTCGATCCGGTCCGCCACGACCTCGGGATGCTCGATGATGTTGGTCAACGGGTCGATCACGCCCGCCACCAGGATCTGGCCGCTCTTCAGGGGGGATTTCTCGAAGCAGCGAAATTCGTGCGCGTGGCGGGGGCCGGCGAAGGGGAGATACAAAGCCCCGACATTCGCCTGCTGCACGGTCGGCAGAATATTCTCGAGCGGCACGTCGCTGTCGTGAGGCGATTCCGAATTACCCCAGCAGACGTGCAGGCGCACCCGGTCGGGCGGAATGTTCTTGAGCGCGACGTTGATCACTACGACGACGTTTTCGACGAATTCGAGAAACACCGACAGCGGCTTGTCCTTGAATGAAATGTGCCGCTCCAGCGCGAGGTCGGGCGCGTCGATCTGCAGCACGAAGCCGGCGCGAACGATCGTCTCATATTCGATCCGCAACGCGTCTCCGAGCGCCTGCAGATATTTCAAGTCGGTGTCGTAATGCTGGTTCTTGATCGCGGCGGCGATGATACCGGGCGACGGCGCGTTCATGAACGGTTCGACAAAGATATCCGGATGATCCTTGAGGACGTCTGCGAAGTCGCTGCACTCCGCCTCGATGGCAGCCGTATCGATATAGCGCACCTCGCCGACCGCCATCGGCAAACCTTCGTTGGGCGACACGCGCGCCTTGCTCGACGTCTGCTCTATCCAGCGCTTCTTGAATTCCGGATAGCGGTCGACGTCGGCGCGCGACGGCCGCTGCCAGGTCCCACCCAGCCCGGTCAAGCGCTCTTTGAGATAAAGGAAAAAGGAATCGCGCTGCTGCTCGCCATTGTTGCCGACGTCGATGCCGGCCTCGGCCTGCCTCGGTACGATCGCGCGCAACGCGGCCCGGCCGGCTGCGGCAATTTCATCCGCGGCGACGCCTTCTCCGCGCGAGCGCCGAACGAAAAGGCTGGTCAGATGCTCCGGTCGAGGCAGGCTTCCGGCATGCGTCGTCAGAATTCGTTCCGAACTGCGCCGCATGGAATGACCTTGTTCCTTATCGGGGTTCTCAAGCCTGATCTAGTGTGGCGCATTTGACGTTCCTATCAGTATTGGCCGCGAGTCCTTCATAGGAACGTCAAATGCAAAGCCACACTAGGATCATAACGTGCTAGTGTCCCTTTGTTTCCGACGTTCGTAAAAGCGGGTGCTGCGAGATGATACGAACGTCGGAAACGGGACACTAGGCGGCGCGGGAGCGCCACGCCGCCCGTCTTGTTCGGTAGGAGCAGGTCCGATGCCGGCTACTTCAAGCGGCCTGTCTTCTGATAAAATTCGCGCTCGGCGTCGGCATAGGCCTTGAGATTGGCTTCCATGCGCGCCGGATCGGTGAGCTTCGGATCGAAATAGACGCCCGCCTTGAGATACTCGGCGACCAGTTCGGGATCCTTCATCGCGGCCTGGACGGCAGCCCCGAGATAGGCCTTGCGATCCGCCGGCGTACCCTTCGGAACGACCGCAAACCGGATGATGATCCACTGGTATTCGTTGCCGCCCAGTGCCTCGTTCATGGTCGGCGTGTCTTTCAAGAAGCTCAATCGCTCCGGGGCCGCGACGCCAAGGGGAGCGACCTTGCCGGCGTCCGCCAAACCCCGGAATTCGGAGAAGAACCCCTGCGCGATGTCGACGTTACCGCCGGCCAACGCGTTGATGCCGGCGCCGCCGCCCTGGAACGGCACGCGCAGGAACTTCGCACCGGAGTTTGCCTCGACCTGATCAAGGATGTAGTCCCACATGCTGCCTGGAACGGTCGCGGCGCGAACCGTGTTGGGCTTGTCCTTGGCGATCTGGACGATCTGCTTGACCGACATCCCCTTGTAAGGCCCATCGGTCGGCCCGACCCAGATCAACGGATCGGAATTCAAGTACCCGATCGGCTCAAGATCGGTATAGGCCCAGCGGCCTTGCGCGCGCAGCATCGCGTCGCCCCACATCAGGTTTGCGATGACCCCCACGGTGTATCCGTCGGGCTTCGCCTGCGTGGCGAGATAGGCATGTCCGACCATGCCGGCGCCGCCGGTACGATTGTTGACGACAATCTTGTCGCCACTCCACTTTTCGACGTGCTTGGCGAGCAATCGCGCCGTGACGTCCATGCCGCCGCCGGCGGGATAGACCACCGTGTACTCGATCGGGCCGGTCGGAAAATCCTTCGGCTTGACCTTGCCGAGTTCCGCCTTGGCATCAGCGCCTTGGGCTACGGCCGGCGTTGCAAGCAGGGCGGAAAGCAGTGCGACAGCAATGACGCTTTTCATGGGCTCCATCCCTTAAGATTTTTTTGTGCGACGAAACATCAATGCGACGAGAACCGCGCAAGCCGTCAGCATCAGCGCGGTCCCCGGACGTTGCAGGAAGATCATAGCGCCGTCGGGCGACATCGCCAACGATTGACGCAGGGATTGCTCGAGCAGCGGCGCGAGCACCAGAGCGATGACGAATGGCGCAAGGTCGTACGCCAGCTTGTGCAGCACATAGCCCAGGAGTCCGAAGCCGAGCATGACCCACAGGTCGAAGACGTTCTTGTTCGCCGAATAGGTGCCCACCACGGAGAGCAGGAGCACGACCGGAAACAGCACGCGATAGGGAATGCGCAAGAGTTGGGCCCACAACCCGACCAACGGAAGATTCAGCAGCAGCAGGAACACGTTGCCTACATACATGCTGGCGACGATCCCCCAGAACAGGTCGGGACGTTGGGTGATGAACAGTGGGCCGGGCTGGACGCCGTGGATCACCAGGGCGCCGAGCAGCAGCGCGGTCACCGGGTTGCCCGGAATGCCGAGTGAGAGGACCGGGATGATGCTGCCGGCGACGGCGGCGTTGTTGGCCGATTCCGGACCGGCAACGCCTTCGATGGCGCCGTTTCCAAAGCGCTCGGGGTGAGCGGATATGCGCTTCTCCAAGGCGTAGGACATGAACGACGCGGTGACCGGGCCGCCGCCCGGGACCAGGCCGAGGAAGAATCCGAGCCCGCTGCCGCGAAGCATCGGCCGCCACGACGCGCGCCAGTCCGCGAGCGTCGGCCACAGGCCGCGAATGCGGTCGGTCACGACGGTGCTTTTGACGACCCTCTCGACGTTGTTGAGAACTTCGGTCACGCCGAACAGCCCGATGACGACAGCCAACAGCTCGATGCCCGCGGAGAGGTCGATCGAGCCGAAGGTGAAGCGCTCGCGTCCGTTGACCACATCGATGCCGATCGCCGCGGTGAGAAAACCGAGCGCCACCATCAGCACGCCCTTCACCAACGAGCCGGCGATCATATAGAGCGTACAGATGACGCCGAGCACCATCACGGCAAAGTTCTCGGGCGGTCCGAAACGGATGGCCACCGCCGCGATGGCTGGCGCGAAGAACGTCATCACGATAACGCCAAGCGTGCCCGCGACGAAGGAGCCGATCGCCGCGATGCCCAGCGCCGCGCCGGCGCGTCCCTGTTTCGCCATCTGATGACCGTCGAGGCAGGTCACGACCGACGCGGCCTCGCCCGGTATGTTCAGCAGGATCGAGGTCGTCGAGCCGCCATACATCGCGCCGTAGAAGATCGAGGCGAGCATCACCATCCCGCCGACCGGGGTCAGGGTGAACGTGATCGGCAACAGCAACGCCAGCGCCGCGAGCGGACCAACGCCCGGCAGCACGCCGACCAGTGTCCCGATCAGGCTGCCCAGAAAGCAGAGGTAAAGATTCTCGGGCGTCAGAATGACGCCAAATCCGGTGAGAAGTCCGCCGAACGCGTCCATACCTCACCAGCCCCACGGACCACGGGGCAAGGTCATGCCCAGGACCCGGCCGAACAGCCAGACGACAACGACGACGGAGATGAAGGCCAGAGCGATCGAGAACAGCCAGCCGGATTTCTCGACGGCGCGCAGCAGGATGATCATGGTGACGAAGCCGGCAACCGCAAATCCCAGATAGGGAATGCTGACCGCCATGAATGCGAGGCCGGCGGCGACGCCGAGTACCCGCCCCAGCGCCGCGCCGCGCGGAAAGTCAGGTGCAACCGCCTCGCGCGGAGACCGCAACAGCAGCACAACCCCCGCGGCCATGACGATCAGCGCCGAGATAAAGGGAAACAAGCCGCTGTCGGGCCCGGACGAGCCAACAAGGCCGAGCGTCCACGCATATGCGGCCGCGGCGCCCCCCAGCAAAATCCAGAATATGTTGAGCGCGCGTTCAAACATGACGATCGGTTTGAATCTCTGGTGAATTGGTCAGAGCGCCAAGGCGGCAGCCTCTCCCTCGTGAATGGCGCAAAGAAGATTGCGCGGCGCCATGCAGTCTCCGATCAGGCGGGTGTCGATGCCCGCCTCAGAAAGCTGCTTCGCGACGGCATCATCGGCAACGCGCGGCGTCGACCAGACGAACACCCCGACGTCGTCAACGTACTGGGTTCGCCCGGTGAAGACGTTGCGCCACGTGAGCCGGCCACTGCGAAACGACACTGGCTCCGCCGATAGAACAATCTCGGCATTCGCCTCATAGAGCCTGCGGTGGATGCCGATCGCGCTGCAATAGTTGACGTTGCGCGCAATCTGCTGGCGCGGGGTGAGCAATACGAGCCGGCGATAGTCGCGCGCGAGCGCGTCCGCCACTGCATAGGTGGCGGCACTGTGATCCATGTCGAACAGCACCGCTGTCGCGTCTACGCGGCCGCTATTGGAACACCCCTCCCAGTCGCGCGCACTGACGCCGTCGCCGATAAAATCGTTCGGGCGGCGCTGATGGGCGCCCGTCGCCACAACCACGGTGTCCGGGTTGATGGCGAGAATGTCGCCTGCGGTGGCGGCGCGCCCAAGCTCGATCTTCACGCCCGCGCCTCTGGCTTGCCGCCCCATCCAGGCAATCACGGGGAAATGCTCCGCCTTGCCGGGAAGCCCGGCCTCCCATCGCAGCTTCCCGCCAACTTCGGACGACACGCCGAACAGCGTCACGTCATGGCCTCGCTCCCCCGCGATGCGGGCTGCCTGGAGCCCTGCGGGACCGGCGCCCACCACGGCGACGCGGCGGCGTGAGGATGCATCACCCGGCCGCCAAGCGGATTCGCCCTTGTGGCCGAGCTGCGGGTTGTGCGGTTCCGCTAGCGGTTTGCCGACATGGATCTCGCCCCAGGCAAAATTGTCGAAGCTGGAAGGCCTGATGTCCTCGACGGCGCCGCGGCGCGCCTTCGCCGCCCAGTCGGCGTCCGCGATCAGCGCCCGCGTCATGCCGACCAGATCGCCGGCGCCATCCGCGATGGCGGCTTCGGCCTCCGCGGGCGTGGCGATGCGGCCGATCGCCATCACCGGCACGCCGGCCGACGCGCGTCGCATCTTCTTATGGATGTCGAGGAAATGTCCGCGCCGGAAATGCATATCCGGCGCATGATTTTCCAGGCTCAAGGTGAAATTGCCTTGGCTGTAAGCAAAGTAGTCGAGCAGGCCCGGCCGCGCGAGCGCAGCGGTGATCCGCGCCGCCTCATCGGGATCGATGCCGCCCGCAACCCCCTCGTCACCTGGCATCTTGAGGCCGATGACGAAATCGTCGCCACACGTCTGGCGAACGGCCTTCACGACTTCGCGCACGAACCGGATCCGGTTTTCGAATGAGCCGCCGTAGTCGTCGGTGCGCCGATTCGACCAGGGTGAGAGAATCTGTGTGATGAGATAGCCGTGCGCGCCGTGCAGCTCTACTCCGCCGAAGCCGCATCGCTTGAACCGTTTGGCGACCGCCACGTATTCGTCGGCCACTTGCCGCAGTTCCGCGGTCGACATGACATGAGGAACCGTCCAGCTGTAGGCATCCGGCTGATCGGAAATCCCCTTGGGTGAGGCCACCGGACTCCAGAGTTGCTGGCGGCCTGGGTGCCAGAGTTGCGCGATGAGGCACGCGCCCTCGCCTTCGACCGCCTCTGCGGCTCGTTTGAAGCCATCCTCGTTTTCGGCCTCGTAGCCGGTCACGGTCGAGGCTTGGCAGAGCGCCGCGGGATCGACCGCAATGATCTCAGTGATGACCAGTCCGGCGCCGCCTTTGGCGCGCTCCGCCAGGAAATCGATCCAGCGATCGGTGACGCGGTTGCGCGCGCCGTAGTTTGTCGTGGTGGCGGGCAGCGCAATCCGATTGCGCAGCGTGCGCTGCCCGACCCTCAGCGGGCTGAACAGGCGCGGGAAATAGGCATTTTCGCTCACGTCGAGACGTCCCACCCGAAGACTTCGCTCGGTCTCTCACTGCGCCAGCACCACGTCGGTGATCAATGACGATTCGTCGAACGGCACCTGTTCGCCCTTGGTAGATTTGATCACGTCGACGCGCACCCGCTTCATGACCCCTCCGATCTCGAGGCCCGGCGTGGGGATATGCTTGAGCAAGGCGGTCGTGAACGGGCTGTTGCGGCCGTCGCCGTCGAGAGCCACGTGGCCCGGTTTGGTGGAGAACGCAGTGAGCGTGCCAACCGCGTTCTGAATGGGCGCGAGGCCCTTGGCTGGGCCGGACCGCCCGAACGGGTTGTCACGGCATGCGTCAAGAAAGACCAGGTTGACGCGCTGCTCGGCCTCCATCTTCGAAAGCACCTGGGTGACGTTGATGCTGGCGATCTTGACGGCGGCGGCGCGTTCGGGCCGAAGGTCTCCGCCTTCGACTCGTGCGTCGACCGGAATGAGCCAGTTGACGCCGTCGACCTGGATGCCGTGGCCGGCGTAGAAGAAGAGCCCGGTGCCCGCCTTGTCGAGCTTGCGGGCGAATTCGGCTATCTTTTCGTCCATCCCGCGCTTGTCAAGATTGCGCCCCTCGATCACCTCGAAACCGAGCGTGCGCAGGACATTAGCGAAATCGCCGGCGTCGTTGACCGGATTCGCCAGACGGCCGCCATACTTGTAATCGGCGTTGCCGATGACGAGTGCAACGCGGGTCTTCCGCACGGCCCCCGGTGCGGCCTTCTCCTGCTCCAGGCGGCGAATCGCCTTGATCGCATTCTGATTGCCAGGATCGAGCTGCAGCGTCGTGCGCCAATCGGCGAGTGCCCTGTCCCTCTCGCGTTTGTTCTCGTAACTGATCGCCCGGTTCCAATAGGGGAACGGATTTGCCGGATTGAGCCGGATCGATTCGTTGAGGTCCACGATTGCCCGGTCGAACTCCTTTTTTGCGTTATAGGCGCGACCACGATTGCTGAAATATGTCGAAGAGTTCGGGTCGAGGCGAATGGCTTCCGTCAGATCGGCGATGGCCTCGTCGTATTCGCGCTTGGCATGCTGCACGAGCGCACGGTGATTGTAGGTCGGCGCCGCTTTTTCGCGCCCTAACGCGTCGTTCGCGTCGTTGAGGGCCTGATCGAGATCGCCTTTGCGAAAATAAGCGACGGCGCGGAACGAATAGGCCATGGCATAGGTCGGGTCGAGCCTGATCGCAGAATTGAATTCCGCGATCGCGCGGTCGCTATCCTTCCTGTCGTTGAAGACCTCGCCTCGGCCGACGGGAGGCCACGGTGATTTCGGATCCAACTCGGCCGCGCGATCGAAGGCGGCGAGCGCGCCATCGAAATTTCGCATCTCCTTCAGCACGAAGCCGCGCTGCGCGTAACCGTTGAGGTATTGCGGATCGATGCGGATGGCCGCATCTGCGTCGGCAAGCGCGCGATCGAGGTCGCGCTTTCGCACGAACACGCGGGACCGGTTGTAGTAAGGCGCGGTATATTTCGCATCGAGCTCGATTGCCTCGCTGAGATCGGTGATCGCCGCATCGAGGTGGCCGCGCTCATAGTGAATGAGGCCGCGCGAGTTGTATGGGCTCGCATATTTCGGGTTGATCTTAATCGCCTCGTCGAAGTCCGCAAGCGCGCGCGCCTGATCGTGCTTGGCGGCGAATGCACGGCCGCGATCAAGATACGCGCCCGCAAAGCGCGGGTTGATGGCGAGCGCTTGATACTGCTCGGAGATGGCGCGATCGAATTCCTTGCGCTCGTAGTAGACCACGCCGCGGCAGCGATAGGCCGCCGCGAGCTTGGGATCGATCGCTATCGCGGCATTGCAGTCGTCGAGCGCCTTGTCGAGAGCGCGCGGGCGGCTGAAGGTGTATTGCTCCGCACGCGAGACGTGCAGGCGGGCAAGCTCGGCTCCGCTCCATTGCCGGCCGGCGATAGCGGTTTCGCAGGCGGCGAGCCGGCTCTCGCGGCTCGCCTTCGCGTCGTTGCACCGATCGCGATCGTCGGCCGCAGCAGGCTTGACCAGCGAGGCTGCGAACAGAATTGGCAGCGCAAATAGCCAAGCGCGGCGCATCGTTCAGGTCCTTCCGGAGCGCTAGATCATAGAGTTCGCTTTTATTCCAAAACTCGCATCAGATCGCGCCGCGAAAACGGCGGCGAGCGCCCATCCATGAGCGGGGAGTTTAAAGAGGTTTGCGGTCCATGGGGAAGGTCTTAATCTACCGAAAGGCTGCATTGGCGAAACCGGGTGGAGGACGTTCATGCTTGCGCGGCTTGTGATCATTGGAGGGATTCTGTTCATCGGCGCTACGTCCACGTACGCGCAACAAGCGGGAATCGAGCGCAAGATGCTACTTCAGAAAGAGGGTCCTCCCGGGTATCAGACGATCGTCAACGTCTTGGAGTTTGCGCCAGGTGCACGTGAGGTGAGGCACACCCATCCCGGTGCGCTATCGGGATACGTCCTGGAAGGGACGTTGACTCTTGAGCACGAAGGCCGCCCGACGACCGCCTATAAGGCGGGGGAGGCTTTCTATGTTGATCCCGGCAAGATTCACGTCGGCATGAATGACGGCGCTGCCCCGTTGAAATTTATTGCGACGCTCGTGGTTGAGAAGGACAAGCCGGCCAGCTCGCCGGCGCCATAACGTCCAGACGCCCGTCGTTCAGTTGTCTCTGAAATTTGTCCGCAACGGCGCCAAGCCATCGCTACCGTCACAGGGGTTAGACCATTCCGTATTTTGCACTCACACCCCACGCGGCGGAAACCTCCCAAGCAGTGATGACGCGCATTCCATGAACCTGCTTTTGATTCAATCCGAGAGCATTCTTCCAGCATCCTTGGATTACCGGGTCTCCGCTTGCGCGGGGACGACAATGTCGGCAAACGCCGGGTGGCTGACATGCAGGTCCTGTCCGGCGAGATCGGCCGGGCATTCGGCCGCGAGCCACGCGATGGCGTTTGCGGACCGCTCGGGCGGGTCGAGCTGTTCGCGCGGAATGCGGCTGATCTCGTTGATGCCGGCGCGGCGGATGCTGACCTGCATCTCGGTATCGACCAGGCCCGGCTGCAGGCCATAGGCAAACACGCCCTTGTCGCCGTATTCCTTCGCGATGCTGCGCGTGAACATGGCCAGGGCGGCCTTGCAGCCGCAATAGGCCGACCAGCCGTCGCGCGGCGTGTGGGCCGCGCCGGTCGACAGGTTCACCACGGCGCCGCCCTCTCTCAGCAGCAACGGCAATGCTTCCCGAACGACGTGATAGGCGCCGATGACATTGACCGCGTACGCGCGCGCCCATTCGGCCGGGTCGGTGTCAGCGATGAACCCCATCGGCTCGACGGTTCCGGCGTTGTTGACGACGACGTCGAGACGGCCCCACGCGTCAGCCGTTCGTGCGACGGCGGCACGGACGCTTCCGTAGTCGGCGACGTCGCAGGCCTCGACGCGGCAGGCAACGCCACGTGCGCGGATTTTGTCGGCAATGCCGGCCGCGGCGCCGGCGTCACGCACGAACAGGGCGGGCGCAATCCCGCGCACGGCCAGAGCCATCGCGGTGGCGGCGCCGATGCCGCGCGCTGCGCCGGTGACGATCGCGGTGCGTTCACCGCCGCTGGGTCGGGTGTTCAAGAGCGTTGATCTCCGAGAACGAAAGGGCTGCGGATAGTGCTCGGATGTCCAGGGTCGAGACAAGCGGCCTGGCGACTGAATCCGCATCCGCTCGAAGCGCATAGGCGGCAAGGCTGCCCTTGAGTTCACGATCTTTCGCTACATCACGAATTTTTTATTGACTACGTAACGCATCTATATTATATTGATTTGCATCTTCGCTCAGGAGGGGCGTCTCCGGAGACGGTTCCCAAGACGGAGCGAGGAGTGGCGTCCCCGGGCTGCGGGCGAACCGTATCCGCGGGAGGTCGGGACCCCGACCGTCAGGCCGTTAAGGCCTGACGCGGGCAGTCGCTACGGTGCCGGTGTCCACTGCCGGAGCCGGCAGCGTGGGTCCCCGCCGAAAATCGCCACGGTGGAGCGCCGAGAGGGGGTTCCGGTCATACCGGGACCGTCCGCGCCTCGCAGCGCGGACGTCGCGCCTCGCAAGCGCGACAATGGAAGACGAGTGCGCCTGTCGGCGCTCCATCCACCCCTCGTTCGGGGTCGATGCGAACAAAATAAATGCGACGCGGACGCCGGGCGGCGCAGCGGGAAGGATAGCCGCTGCTTGAAGAAAGAGAGGGCTGCGTGACTGTTTGAGATCGAGAGTTGCCGATCCCGCCTCACCCTGAGGAGGCCCGAAGGGCCGTCTCGAAGGGTGGGCAGCCCCCGCATGGGCTTCATGCTTCGCGACGCTCGCTGCGCTCGCTCCTCAGCACGAGGAGCAGAGCGCACGCGTCACGACGCCGCGCGCCGGTCGTACAGGCGACGCGGGTTGTCGACCATCAGCTTGCGGCGCAATTCATCGGTCGGCGCCATCTCGGCGATGAGGTCGACCAGTTGGCCTTCGTCCGGGACCGGCCCCTTGTGATGCGGGTGCGGCCAGTCGGTGCCCCACACCACGCGGTCGGGGAATTCGGTCACCAGCTTGCGCGCGAACGGCACCGCATCGGCGTAGGGCGGCCCGGTGCGGCTGATGCGATCGCAGCCGCTGACCTTCACCCAGAACTTGTCGTTCCGCATGAGGCGCAGCAAATGCTGAAACGGTTCCTGCTCCAGCCCGAGGCCGGCGTCGACGCGGCCGATGTGATCGATGACGACCGGCACCGGCGAGCGCGCGAGCGCGGCCGCCATGTCGGCGATGAAAGCGCCGTCCATATGGACCTGCAGATGCCAGCCGATGTCAGCCAGGCGCGGCGTGAGCGCCATCACCTCGTCGAGCGTGGCGGCCTGATGCAGATGCCGCATGAAATTGAAGCGCACGCCATGAAAGCCGCGCCCGTCGAGGCGGCGCAGCTCGGCATCGCTCACCGTGGTCGGCAGCAGCGCCACGCCGAGATAGCTGCCGCCTTTGGCCGCCAGCGCGTCCTCGGTCACACGGTTGTCCATGCCGTGCGTCGCCGTCTGCACGATCACGCAACGCTCGATACCGAGCATGGCGTGCAGCGCGAACAGCGTCTCCTTCGGTGCGTCGGCCGGATTGATCGTCGTGGTCGCCGCGAACGGATACTTGTCCGTCGGGCCCAGCACATGGCAGTGGGTGTCCCATGAGCCCGGCGGCAACCGCAGCTTCGGCGTGCTCGGATGCGGATGGAAGGTGGGAAGGCGCTCGGACGCCATCAGTCGCCCTGCTGATTATGGGCGGTCTCCCAGAACAGCTCCTTCCAGCCGCCGAGCTTCGCCTTCATGGTGCCGGTGCGGTTGAGGAAATCCGCGAAGAAGGCGATCCGGCGCGGCTGCGCGGTGAACTCGAAGCCAGGGTCGTTGAGCTGCGCCACCAGGTCGTCGATGCTGTCGGGCGCCTTCTGCGCCTCCTTCCACAGCACGGCGGCGGCGCGCTTGTCAGCGTTGGCGACTTTGATCGATTCCTCGAGCGCATTGGCCACGGCCTTGAACAGCGTCGGGTTCTTGTCCTTGGTCGGCTTGGTCGCCAGCAGCGTGATCTGCGTCAGCGGCCCGCCGAAGACCTTGCGGCTATCGGTGATGATATGCGCGCCCGGCAGCTTCAGCCCGCGGTCGGTGAAGGGCTGCACGGCGATATGCGCGGTGATGGACGCCTTGCCGTAGCCGGCCGAGAGCGCGGTGACGGCATCCGGATGGCCGAGCGCGACGGTCAGATGGTCGAGGCGATGGGGATCCTTCCACAGTTCGTCCGCCGCCATCTGGAGCATCATGGCGTTGAACGACAGCCGCACCGTCGGCACGGCGATGCGGTCAGTCTCCTTGAAGTCAGCAATCGTCTTGACGTTCGGATTGATGGTGTAGAGCGTCATGGCGCCGTTCGAGACGGTTCCGACCGCCTTGACCTCGTTGGCGGAGCCGCGGGTGCGTTCCCAGAGCGTCAGCAGCGACGGCAGCGCCGCGGTGCCGTAGTCGGCCGCGCCCGACAGGATGGCATCGAGAACCGGACCGGGCCCGCTCAGCGCTGTCGCGGTGGCTTCGATCTTCCCGAGCCCGAGCTTGTCCGCCTCCTTCTGCAGGATGCCGCCATTGACCATGACGTCGACCGGGAGATAGAGCAGCCCGCGCTGCTGCGCGAAGGTGACCTTGAGCGGCGCCTGTGCACGAACCACGGCCGGGGCCGCCATCAGACCGATGCCTCCCGCCACCGTCGCGACGGCCTGTCGCCGGTTGACCAGCCCGAACCTCTTCATCCCTGGCATCGTTTCGTCTCCCGCTCTGTCAGCTTCTTGGTGGAACGCCGCCGTGGCGTCGATCCGTTCCATGATAGGCCCGGTCGAGCGCGTCAACAAACGATCCGGATAGCGCCGCCGCGGCGGTGCGCCGCACCATGCAAATGCGCGGTTGGCGCGGACCGGCGCGTGCTTCCGCAACGCCCGCGGCGGGTGCTACCATCGTGGGCAACGGAGGGTCCAAGCGTGAGCGTGGGCATGAAGATTCATCCCGGCAAGGCATTGGGCGCGCGGATCGAGGGCGTGGACCTTGCCCAGCCCGTCTCCGACCAAGCGTTCAAACAGATCCTGCGTGCGCTCGGCGAGCATGGCGTGCTCTGCTTCCCTGGCCAACGGCTCGAGACCGCGC
>Ga0207708_10002165_pt1 | contig 14495 bp, 12 predicted proteins | sample KBSK5101metaG_FD_184340 | JGI IMG/M metagenome (GOLD analysis project Ga0207708, IMG submission 184340) | Corn, switchgrass and miscanthus rhizosphere microbial communities from Kellogg Biological Station, Michigan, USA - KBS K5-10-1 metaG... | ecosystem: Host-associated > Plants > Roots >...
GTTGCGCGCATCGAGCGTCGGATACGACCAGATGTGCAGCCATTTGTTGAGGCCGCCGAGTTCCGAGTAGCCGCAGAAGACGAGCGGGCTCAGCTTGACGCGGTCGGGCAGGGCTTTGCCCCAGTTTTCCAGCACATTGGGCAGCGCGCCGGGTGCGTAGGTGTAAGTGCGCATTTCGAAGTAGGGGCCGCCTTTGCCGGGCTTGAACTCCGGCGAGAACGGCGCGGGAATGAAGATATCGCTGCGCTGCGCGGTCAGGAATTCGCCGGTCTTCGGCGGCCACGTCTTGTCGGCGATTGCGGCGGCACGGATGCGCGCGCGCTCTTCGAGATCCTTATACGGCCAGATATGGATGATCTGGTTCAGCGGGCCGATCTCGGTATGGAAGAACGCCGCGAGCAGCGAATGCTTCTTGCGGTGCTCGTAGGCTTCCGCAAAGCGTTTTTCGACTTCCGGGAGCGAGCCGGGCTTGATGTCGTAAGTCCTGATTTCGTAAATCATGGTTGGTCCTCTGGTTGTAAATGCGGGTTTCGGGATGCGCAGCTTTTATGCGCCGGCGCCTCGACATGGCCGCCTGCGCTCGCAGTTCGGTTCGCGCGCTCGTATTGCGCGACTCGTTTACGGGGCTGGAGGTCGCATCCTAGCATTTTCGGAAGCTCCTGCCACGTCCCCCACAACCCATGCGGGCAGCATACGGGATCGGCAACTATGTTGGTGAGGACACGCGGTTCGGCTATCATTCGCGCATGCATGTTTCGCAAGGTTCGCCGGCGGACTCGCAGTACGTCCGGCGCCTGGTCGTGCTGTTCGGCCTCGCCTATTTCGCGCAGGGGCTTGGTCAGGCCGGCGGCCTTATCAGCCAGCCGCTCAACTATTATCTGAAGGCGGGCCTCGGCCTCAATCCCGCGCAGGCTTCTGAGTACCTGGCTATTCTGACTCTGCCGTGGGTGATCAAGCCGCTTTACGGGCTGGTCAGCGATTATCTTCCGCTATTCGGCTACCGCCGCAAAACCTGGCTGATTCTGGTCAACAATGTGGCCGCGCTGGGCTTTCTGTGGCTGTCCGGGCTCACTGAAGTCGGCACCATCATTGCCGCGCTTACGCTCACCGCCTTCGGGATCGCGTCGTCCGACGTTATCATCGACGCGCTCGTAGTCGAAAACGGCGCGCGCACGGGCATGCTCGCGCGCTTCCAGGGCGTGCAGTGGCTCTGGTTCAAAATCGCCGCCATCGCCACCGCGCTCGCCGGCGGATATCTGGCGTCTGCACTCGAGCCGGCGAGCGCATTGCACGCCGCGGCCACGATCACGATGCTGGCGCCAGTCGCCGTCATAATCGTAAGCTACCTGGTGATACGCGAGGAGCGTGCTTCGATCAGCTTGCAGGAATTCCGGGAGACTTCAAGAAGCCTGCTCGAGGCGCTGGGGTCGCCGACGCTACGCATAGCCGCGGCGTTTCTGGCTTTATGGTGCTTCAGCCCGGCATTCAACACACCGCTTTATTACCACATGGTGGACACTCTCGGATTCGAGCAGAGCTACATCGGGAAGCTCAACGCCCTGACTGCGGTCGGCGGGGTCATCGGCGCATATGTTTTTCTGCGCGTATTCGCCGACAAGAGCGTGGTCTATCGGGTTGTCTTCAGCCTCTGTGCCGGCATCGTCGGCGTGCTGTCGTATCTCGCACTCGCTCACCCGCACGACTACTCCGCGGCTATCGCCATTCCACTGAATGTATTCGTCGGCATGGTCGCGCAGATCGGCACGCTGACGATACTCACCATGGCTGCCAGTGTTTGCCCCCCGAAGGCCGCGGGCTTCGCGTTTGCAGTCCTGATGTCGCTATACAACGGGATGGAGCAGTTTTCCGCCATCATCGGCTCGCAGCTATACGAGCGCGTCTTTGAGCGTCAGCTGGGGCCGCTGCTGTGGGTCGCGGCGCTTTCGTTCGCATTGTGTTTCGCTCTGGTGCCGCTGTTGCGACGGCTTGAGACGGATCCTAGCGGCTTATCGCCGCATCCGGCGCATTGAATATGACCATAGGCTCGGCTATCACGGACAGGCTGATCACCGTATAGGCGACCATCAGCAGCGTGAGCGGGACGGTTGCCAGAGCGGCTTCGCGGCGTGTGCCGAATTCGCGCAGCGCCAGTCGGTGCGCGAGCCAAACTGCAATCACATGGCCTGCGACAATCGCTGCAATCGCGATGTACCACGTCAGCCGCGCGTCGATGAGGCCGATATCCGGACGGAAATTTGCCGTGCCGAACAGGTTCCACTTGAGGCCCAGCGGGTCGGATGCGAGCGCGATGAGCTGCTGGCCCTGCACGAGCAGGTTCGCGCAGTTGTGCGCGACGTTGTACGCGATAGCTATCGGCACCAGCGTAAACGCGAACAGACGGGCAATCTGCCCGATGGTGTGGTTTCGCACGAGCATCGCGGTGACTGCGCACGTCGCTAAATACGCGGCGAGGAATATGAGCCACACGCCGATCAGGCCCGCTGCCCCCATGCGATAACCGTCGGGATCGACGAGGAACGGCGCCACACGCCTGATATGAGTTTGCGCGAGCCACCAAACCTGCCCGCTCAGGAGGCCATCGAACAGCACCGTCGACAGCATTGCCATCACGAAACACACCATGGCGGTGGAACCGGCGTGTTCAGCGATCAGCCCGCGGCCGGGCGCGCGCAGCATGAGACTGCGCGGGTCATGGCCCGCCGCGAGCGGCGCAAAGCGGCCGAGCGTCGCGAAGTAAATCGCAAAGACGTCGGCATTGCGCTGCCAAGTGTCTGCGCCGAAACACACCATGCCCAGCAACGTGACTGCTGACCACGCCAGCGCCACGCAGGCGAGCCGGTACGGTACCGCGGCTTGCGGATAGGCGACTTCAAACCAGCTAAGTCCCAATAGCAACACGACTGCCGGCCATGCGCCGAGTGCGGCGGGGTAGCGCCAGTCCAGTGTGAGGCCGCGACTCACGCCCATGCGCCGCGCGAGCCAGTCGAGCACGTCATAGAGCGTGCGCCACGGATCGAGCGCCGGCCAGATGTTGCCGATACACGCGACGATCAGCGACAGCCCCACCCACCAGATAATCCACACCATCGTCGGCGCGAAATTCATGAGCGGGTCGGCAGTGCCGTATAGTCCGGCGACGATGGTCAGCGCGAACAGCAGGAATGCGAGTGCGCGACTCGTGATGCGCAGCGCCGGCAGTAGCGCGCCGAGGTCGACGCGCCTTGCCCGTGGCGCAGTCGTTTCCGCAGTGTGCTCGACGACGACCTGCGCGACGACGAACGACAGCACGACCACCGCCGCCGCGCCGGTCGCGAAGTAAGACAGCGGTGCCGGCAGATCGTAGCGCTCTTCGAATGCATGCGCGTACGCGAGCGCAGGCGAGCCGAGTGCTGCGTACGCAAGTGACTTGATCAGACGCCCTCGCCCCGCGACCTTGGCGGGAGAGGGGATAGACACTTCCATCATTTCGGCCGGACTTCGAGCGTCGCCAGCGGCGGGCCGCGGTGACGCGAGCCGCCGGCGGCGTTTTCGCCCGCCGGATGCCATTCGAACGGATAGCGACCGGTCGCATACGCGGTAAACGCGAGTTCGGTAGTTTGTCCGGGAGCAAGCTTGGCGGACTCGCGGTAACCATGCAGATGCAGTTCGCCCGGCACGTCGCTGGTGACGCGCAAGCGCAGGGCGTCGCCTTTCTCCACCTTGAGCAACCGCTGCTGCGCCGGCACCGAGCCATTGACGATCGCGAGCTCGAACGACTTTTCCGGCACGTCGGCGGCGCGCGCGCTGCCGATCGTGCAGGCAACGATGATGAGCAGCAGGTGACGTGAGATTCCCATGCGTAGAGCGACCCCGGAAGTCCGCGCCAGCCGCGCGGATAGCAGCGATGGCGGCTGGTTCGATGCCGTGGAATATGCCAGAATCGACCCCGCAATCATAGTGCGGTCCGGTCCGCTTCGACCACGAACGCACAATCACCTCGGGGGAGATCAATGCAACGTTATCGAAAGCTGTTCCATCATGCTGTCCCTGCGTTAGCCTGTGCGTCGGCGCTGATTGCGGGTCAGGTCGCGGCCGCGGATGAGCCCTACGTGCACCCGGCTTCGCGCAAGGTTGAATCCAAGAACATGCGGCTCGTCGGTTACAACGACTTGCAGGCGCGCAGCGCCTATCAGCCGGTCATTCATCATCAGGGCGACCGCTATATCGCCTACGTTGGCCACCATGGCGGCTCGCGCGAAATTCCCCAGCCCTTAAATCCGATCACGAAGCAGAATGAAAACAACGGCACGTCTGTCGTGGATGTGACGGATCCCAAGCATCCCAAGTACCTCACGCATATTCCGGGCGAGCCCGGCCTGAACGAGCAGGGCGGCGCGCAGATGGTGCGCATCTGCGACGGCAAGAAGCTGCCGAAGGGCGATCCCGCCAAGGTGTATATGCTGCGCACGGGCGGCACGACGTCGCAGGAAATCTGGGACGTCACGAACCCCGAGCGCCCGAGCCTGCTCACGACGGTGGTTGCCGGATTGAAGGACACGCACAAGAACTGGTGGGAATGCGATACCGGCATCGCCTACCTGATTTCCGACGGACGCCCCGAGAAGTGGCGCACCAAGCGCATGACTAAAATCTACGATCTCTCCGATCCCGCGCATCCGAAATTCATTCGCAACTTCGCGCTGGTCGGCCAGCAGCCTGGCTCGGCGGGGGAGAACGTGCCCGAAGACACGCACGGCCCGATCGTGCTCGGCAATCGCGTGTATTTCGGCTACGGCACGCTCTTGAGCGGCGTGATCCAGATCGTCGACCGCGACAAACTGCTGAAGGGCAATCCCGCATCGAGCGATCCGTTCGCGCCGACCGCGGAGAATCTGCTGTATCCGCAAATCAGCCGCCTCGACATGTATCCGACGATAGGTGCCCATACCACGTACCCGATCATGGGGATGGACGTGCCCGCGTTCGAGAAATTCCATACCAAGACCGGGGATTTTCGCAGCGGCAAACCCGCCAAGCGCGATTTCCTGCTGGTGGTCAACGAATCGACCCAAAATGAATGTCATGAGGACTATCACATGATGTTCATGGTCGACATCACCGACGAAACGAAGCCGTACAGCGTGTCCAACTTCTATGTGCCCGAGAAAAGCGGCAACTTCTGCGCGCGCGGCGGGCGCTTCGGCACGCACTCCTCGCACGAGGACATGGGGCCGATCTACTACAAGAAGCTCGTGTTCATCTCGTGGTTCAACGCAGGATTGCGGGTCGTGGACATCCGCGACCCGTTCACGCCGCGCGAGGTCGCTTACTACATTCCCGCGATCACCAAGAATACGGCGCGGCGCTGCTTAAGGGTCAACGGTGTGGAGAGCTGCAAGATCGCAATCCAGACCAACAATGCGGAAGTTGACGATCGCGGCTACATCTACGCGGTCGACCGCGCAAACACCGGCATGCACATCCTCGAGCTAACGGGACCGGCGCGCAAGATCGCGAACCTGAAGTAGGCGCGCGACAAAAACAAAAGGGCGCGACCAGGGTCGCGCCCTTTTTTCTGTTGCGGCGGCGGACGCTTATTTGCCGAGCCCCAGACGCTTGGCGACGTCCGAATAGGCCTTGGTGCGCTCTTTCATGAACGCGTCCATCCGGTCGACGCCCACGTTCACCAATTCGAAACCGCTCTTGAATGCCAGCTCCTTCATCTCCGGATCGTTGTTGAGCGAAGCCCACAGATCCGACATGCGCTTGCGCGCTTCGGGTGAAGTCGATTTCGGCATGCCGATGCCGCGGAAAGCGCCATCGACCCAATCGAAGCCGAGTTCCTTGAAGGTCGGCACGTCGGGCAGCAGCGGATGGCGCTTGTCCATAGCCACGGCGAGGGCGCGCACCCGGTCCTTGGTGTTGATCGCGAACGCGGTATACGACATCGCTCCGGTGACCTGCTGGCCGATCACCGCCGGCGTCAGATCGCCTGTGCCTTTGTACGGCACGTAGGTGGTCTGGATGCCGGCCACCGCCTGCAGTTTTTCATGCGCAGCGTGGTTGGCCGAGTTGGTTCCCGAGCCGCCCAGGGTGAGTTTCCCCGGTTGCGCCTTCGCCATCCGGACAAGGTCGGCGAAGGTCTTGATCGGGCTGTCGTTGGAGACGACGATGGCGTCCGGCGTGAAGTGAAACCAGTAGACCGGCGTGATGTCTTCGGTCTTGTATTGCACCTGGCCTTCGAGCGGCTGCAGCACGATGTGCGGCAGGTTTACGCCGACGATGTTCAGGCCGTCGTTGGGCAGGCCGTTCATCTGCGCCCACATGAGGCCGCCGCCGGCGCCGGGCTTGTACTGAATGATGGTTTCGATCGCCGGGCATTTCTTTTTCAGCACGAGCTGCTGGTGGCGCGCCGAAATGTCGGATTCGCCGCCGGCGGGGAACGCCTGATAGTAGTTGAGATTCTTGTCGGGACACGGCTGGGCCGAGGCCGTCGTGCTGAACGCGGCGGCGGCGAACGCGAGTGCGATGGCGCTGAACTTCATGCTTCCTCCAGTGGCGGATATGTTTTAACTACCGCCGCACGATATCAGCGCCGGCGCGCGAGCGCAACGTTGTGCCGGTACAGGTACAATCCGCGCATGGCGCAACGCAAGTCAGCAAGCGAACGCTGCGACGTGGCAATGCTCGTCGATGCGGAAAACGGGGAACGCAACAAGAGCGGGCGCTTCGTGCTCGATCGCGCGAGCATGGAAGAGCATGTGTACAACGCGCTGCGGCCGCGCTACCGGCGCACCGCCGTCGTGCCATTCGGCCCCGACGTTGGCGCCACGCTCGCCGAATTGAAAAAGCTCAAGCCGCGCATGGTGTTCAATCTGACCGAATGGGTCGACGGCGACCGCAAGCTCGACCATGCAATCGCGGGCCTGCTCGACATCATGAAGCTGCGCTATACGGGCACCGGTCCAGCCGGCTTGCAGATCTGCCGCGATAAAGCGCTCTCGAAATATCTGGTCGCCTCAGCCGGCGTCGATGTGCCGTCGTCGTTCACTCTGGGTGTTGGCGAGCGCATCGAGAACCCGGGGTTGCCGTTCCCGCTGCTCGTCAAGCCGCAGTTCGGTGATGGCTCCGACGAGATCGGCAAAAATTCGCTGGTGCGCACGATGCGTGAGATGCGCGAGCGCGTGAAGGCAATCCGCTCGCGCTTGAAGGAGCCCGTGCTGTGCGAAGAATTCATACCCGGCCGCGATATCTACGTCGGCGTCCTTGGCAACGAGCCGCGCGTGCTGGCGCCGACCGAAATGGTGGTGGGGAGCAAAAAAGCCTCGGCACCGAAATTTGCCACCTACCGCCTGAAGAACGACGGCGCCTATCGCACCAAGTGGCGTGTCTGTTATCGGCTCGCGCAATTGCCGCCGCGCGTGCTGAAGCAGGTAAAAGATTACGGCGCAAAGACTTTCCGCGCGTTGAGCCTGCGCGATTATGCGCGGCTGGATTTTCGCCTGACCGATGCGGGCCGCCTCGTGTTCATCGAGGCCAATCCGAACTCGGACCTGACACCCAATACCCTCGGCCGCAACCTCTGTTTCGTCGGCATCGACTATCACAACCTGATACCGCGCATCGTCGAAACCGCACACCAGCGCTATCGCGGGCGGCATGCTCGGTAAGCTGATCCGCGGCTGGCTTGCGCGCGAGCCGGCCGGCGCGTTCTGGGAAGAGAGCGCTCGCGAAGGACCGGCGCTGCTTAGCATTTGCATTCCGACCTTCCAGCGCAGCGCCATTCTGCGGCGTACGCTCGAGCACCTGGCGGCGAGCGGCGGTGCCGAATGGGAGGTCGTAATCTCCGACAACGCATCCGCGGACGACACTGAAGCGGTCGTCAAGGATTTTCGCGGCAGGTTTCATGGCTTGCGTTACGCGCGGCAGGCCACCAACCGAGGCCCTGGCGCCAACAGCGATACCTGCATGCGGCTCGGCACTGGCAAGTATCTCTACCTGTTGTGCGACGATGACCGCATCCTTCCCGAAGGCATAGCCGCCGCGCTCGCCGCGCTCGAAGCCGACCCTGGCGTGGCGGCGGTATTCGGCGGGCATCAGGAATGGGATCCGGTTGCAGACCGCGTGCTCGGCACCCTGCCACTGACCGAGCGCAAGTTGCGTTTTGCCGCCGGTGCGCGCAGCGAGATTTTTGCCGCGGTGCAAATGCTCTGGTGCCCCGTGATCCGCCGCGAGGTCTTCCAACGCCACTGTTACTACGATGCCAACACGTTCGGCTTCTGGCGACTCGTATCGCAGATCCTCGCGCTGGGCGCGATTGAGCTCGTGCCCGAGTGCCTCTACCAGCACGCGCACACCGTGCCGCGCATGGAATTCGAGCTTACCGAAAGCTGGTATCACGACGCTTTCCGCGCCGATCACGAAATCTTTCTGTACGACGCAGGCTCACGCGAATTGTCGAAGACCGCGCAAACGGTTGCGGAATGCACGGTCAAGGCCTATCGCGATGGCGCGCGCTACGCGAAACTGAAACTCGATCCGCTGCGCGAGCGGTTTTTTCTGCACCGGGCGGCCGCCTACGGCATTGTCGGCGAGGAGCGCCTGCGCGAGTGGGAAAAGTCGAGCCTGCTCCGTGCGGCGTTGACGCAGGTTGCGAATTCCATCGGCGGGCTGCCGGGCGTGGGATCGGTAGTGGTGGAAGCCGGTGCGATGAGCGGACGGTGCTGCGAAACGTTGCGCGAAATTCTCGGCACCGTTGCGATCGAAGCTATGGCGACGGAAAAATTTATCGCGTTGCCCGGCACGCCGGAGCGTTTTTTCCTCGCGATGGATTGGGCGTCGTTGCAGGGCAGGGCGCAACGTCATCCGCCGCAGCCGGAGCGCGCGGCGGCATTGACCGACCTCGCGGCAAGCCTGCGATTAACGCAGACGCCGCTCACTCAACTCGGCTGGCTGCAGTAGCGCGCCGATCAGCGCACGGTCTTTTCGATCCACCGCCTGAGCAGCGCGGCGATCTCCAGGTTGTTTTTCTCGAGCATCATCATGTGCCCGTTGCCGTGGATGCCGACGTCCGGCAACCGCGTGAACGTGTGCTCGACGCCGGCGTCTGTAAGATATTTCGACGTGCAGTGATCGTACGGCGCATGGTATGAGGCCTCGCTAACCACGATCAGCATAGGCACGCGCTTCAGATCGACGAGCTGCCGTGCGGGCGCTTCCGGCAGCCAGCAGCGGACGAGATCGGGGCCATCGGCATTCGCCTGCCTTGCCATGCGCAAGTCCTTGGGATCGGCCGCGGGCGGATCGTACGCGAGCGGCAGCCGCGTGATGCCCCAGGCGCGCCCGAGCGCCGCATCCTTGAACCATTCCGGCGCACCGATGACGCTGTTCTCATGAAACGGCGGGCCGTTGGGCTCGATGGCGACGACGGCTTTCACGAGATTCGGGCGGGCGTCGGCGATTTCCCAGCCAAACGGCCCGGACTGCGAATGCGTGAGCAGGATCGCTGGGCCGATTTTATCGAGCAGCGCCGCGCCGGCATTGCGGTTCAATTCCTCGAGCGCGGTCAGGTTCGACATGTCCTCGACCTGCGACGCGAAAAACTGGTCGAACGTCGGATCGCCGGCGACGCCTTTGCCCGGCCATTGGGTATGCAGCGTCGCTTGCGGATAGCGCTTCGCCAGCTCGGGCGCGGTGAAGCGCTCGGACATCGCCGTCGCGTTGGGCCGGCGCGTCGGTCCGTAGGTGTCGGTGAAATAACCGGAGCGCGCGCGTCCGGGCTGATCGACCACGTACACGGCATAACCCTGCCGCACGAAGTAGTCGGCCCAGCCCATGCGTCCGTCGGGCGTGCCGAGGAAATTGGTGCCGGTCTGGCCGCCGCCATGCCACATGACGACCGGGTAGCGGTGCTTGCGATGTTGCGGGACCTGATACTGCACGTACATCTGTCCCGTCATAATCTGCCCGTCTTTCGCGGCCGTATATTGGCCGGCGACGAAAAAATATCCCTGGTTGGCGATCGTCAGCGGAGCAGATTTGGGCACGGGCTGCGCGGATTGAGCGGCGCATGGGAGCCCAAGCAAAAGGAGCAGCGCCAGGCGCAAGGTTTTGTTCATCAACATCCTCCGAAAATAGTTGCCCCTGGATTCTCGTCCGCGAGAAAGACAACCAATTTGCCGATTCCGTGCTTACTGCGCGGAAATCTTGGCTTCCTTCACCACGCGCGCAAACTTCGCGATTTCGGACTTCAAGTATTCGCCGTACTGCTCGGGCGTGCCGCCGACGATGACGGCGCCGACCGCGGCGCTTTTTTCCTGGATGTCAGGCAGCTTCATGATCGCGTTGAGCTCAGTATTGAGCTTGGCGATTATTTCCTTCGGCGTGCCGGCCGGCGCGGCAACCGCCGACCACGAAGAATTGTCGTAGCCTTTGACGCCCGCTTCATTGATGCTCGGCAACTCGGGCAGCGCCTGCATACGGTTCAGGCTGGTCACCGCCAGCGCGCGCACCTGGCCCGCCTTGATGAAGGGGACGGTCGATATCGCGTTGTTGAACAGCACCTGGATCTGGCCCGCGATCACATCGGTCAGCGAAGGCGCGGAACTCTTGTACGGGATGTGCACCATCTCGGTCTTCGTCATCAGGCAGAACAATGCGCCCGAGATGTGACCGAAGCCGCCAACACCCGACGAGCCGTAGTCGAGTTTGCCGGGTTTCGACTTCGCGAGCGCGATCAACTCTTTCACGTTCCTGACCGGCACCGACGGATGCACGATGAGCACGCCTGGCGACGTCGACACCTGCATGATGGGCGCGAAATCCTTGACCGGATCGAACGGCATGTTCTTATACAGGCTCGGATTGACCGCCCACGTGCCGACCGTCGCGATCACGATCGTATAGCCGTCGGGCGGCGCTTTAGCCGTCAGTTCGAGGCCGATGTTGCCGTTGGCGCCGCCGCGGTTGTCGATGATGAATTGCTGGCCCAGCCGCTGGCCGAGCTTTTCGCCGAGCATGCGGCCCTGGATATCAGTCGGCCCGCCTGCTACAAAGGGAACGACAAAACGCACCGGCTTGGTTGGGTACTGCTGGGCAGCGGCTGCGGCGGCGAGCGCGGTGAGTGCGCCCGCCGTGGTCAAACGTAATGCGATGTACATTGAAGCTCCTCGGGTATTTTATTTATGTGCGCGCTGAAATATTACGCGTGAAGCAGTTGCTTGAGACGGGCGACCGCCGAGTAGGGACTCGTGAAGACGCTGCGGCCGCGCCGGGCGGGAATGCGCTCGGCGGCGCTGGCCATTGAGAACTGGCATAGCAGCAGCGCGTCGCAGTCGCTGAACTCCTCGGCCGCCGCGGCGATTTGCTTGTCGTGACCGGCATCGTCGCCGCCTTGCAGAGCGGTCAACGCGGCTGGCACGGCTTTCGTCGATATTTTGAGGTTGGTCTTGCGCACGACTGCCATTTGCTCGAGCTCGGCGCGCATTGAGGGCAGGCTGGGCTCGAACGTGGCGAGCAGCGCAATGCGCGGTCCGGTCGCGATTGCCTCTTCCATCATCGCTTCGTTGGGTTTGAGCACCGGGATCTTGACCGCGCCGCGCGCAACCTCGATCGCGGCGCCGAACGCGGAGCACGTGAACAGGATCGCATCGGCGCCGCCCGCCTCGACGTACTTGGCGAGCACGCAGAAGCGGTCGATCATCGCCTGGTTGAGCTCGCCGGCGGCGGCCAGGTCGGCGGACAGCGAATCGTCGAGCAGGTTGGTGACTCGGGCCTGAGGCCACAGCCGCTTGAATGTGCTGCAAATCGGGTCGATGGCGACGGGAGTCGCGTGTATCAATGCTATGCGGGGATGGGTTTTCATGGTGCGCTATTTTACCTGCTGCAGGTGATTGCGTGCTCGCGGCAGGGCATGCCGTGTTTGTCTTGACACGCTGGTACACGCGAATTACGTTACGCGGGCCGTACACAGACACACACAAACCGAAGCGAGGAGAAAACCATGAAAGTCACGCTGCGCCCGATCGCCGTTCTGCTGCTTGCGGGCGCCGCCGCGCCGGGGTGGGCGCAAGGCTACCCGAACAAACCCGTACGAATTCTCGTCGGTTATGCGCCGGGCGGCGGCACCGACATCATGGCGCGCGCGATCGGCGCCAAGCTGACCGACACCTTGAAGCAGCAGTTCGTGATCGAGAACCGGCCGGGCGCGAATGCAAACATTGCAGCGAAGGTCGCCGCGGATGCGCCGGCGGACGGCTACACGATATTGTTCATGTCGGTCGCGCACATCATGAGCAAGCCCGTTTACAAAAACCTGGGCTATGACATCGAGCGCGACTTCGTGCCGATTACTGTGGTCACCAACGTGCCGAACGTGCTGTGCCTGCATCCTTCGCTGCCCGTGAAAAACGTAAAAGAATTGATTGCGCTCGCGAAAGCCAAGCCCGGCACGCTCACGTACGCGACCTCGGGCGTCGGCAGTCCCGAGCATTTCGCCGGCGAGATGTTCAAGATGATGACGGGCACCGACATGCTGCCGATCCCCTACAAGGGAGGGGCGCCGCTGGCGGTGGATCTGGTCGGCGGGCAGGTCATGCTCGCGTTCAATACGGCGCCGCCGATCATGCCGCATATCCAGTCGGGCCGGGTGCGTGCGATTGCCGTGACCATGGACAAGCGCGTCGGCGCCTTGCCCAACGTGCCGACCATCGCGGAATCCGGCGTACCGGGGTACCAGATGAGCACGTGGTACGGCGCGGTGATCCAGGCGAAAACGCCGCGCGAGATTGTGGTGAAGCTCAACCAGGAAATGATCAAGGTGCTCGCGCTGCCCGACATCAAGGAACGCATGGCGGGGTTGGGCGCCGACGTGGTCGGCAACACCCCCGAAGAAGCTGCGGCGCTGATCAAGCTCGAGGTGGCGAAATACACCAAGGTCGCGAACGCCGCCCACATCAGCGCCGACTAGTCCCCGCGAATGGCGGCGAAGCTACGCGTCGGCCTGATCGGGGCTGGCGATATCTCGCAATATCATCTCGCCGCGTGGCATAAGATCGAGCGCGCGGTCGTCGTCGCCGTGTGCGACCGCGATGCGACGCGTGCCCGCGCGCGCGCCAGCGCGTTCGGAATTCCCGCCGTTTATGCGGATGCCGCGGCGATGTTTGCCGCAGAAAAACTCGACGCGGTCGATATTGCGACGTGGCGCGAAACGCACGTGGAACTCACGCGGCTCGCTGCCACGCATCGCGTTCACGTGCTATGCCAGAAACCGCTCGCGCCCACGTTGACCGAAGCGGAATCGCTCGCCGCGGAAGTCGCTGGCCGTATCCGCCTGATGGTCAACGAAAACCGCCGCTTCGCGCCGCATTTCCGCGCGATCCGCCGCTGGATCGACGAGGGGCGCGTCGGTCCGGTGCGGCAATGCGTGTCGACCATGCATCGCTCGGGTTTCATCAAGGATGCGAACGGGCGGCGGCCAGCCGTCGAGCGCGCACCGTTCATGGCGCGCGAGCCGCGGTTGATGATCGCCGAAACGCTGATCCACCAGCTCGACGTATTGCGATTCCTGCTGGGCGACATGACGATGATCGCAGCGCGCACCCTGCGCACCGAACCCGACATGCCCGGCGAGACGCTGGCCACGCTGATGCTCGAAACCGGCACGGGTGCACCGGTAGTAATTGCCGGCAGTTTCGTCGCGCCCGGTTTCGGCACGGCGGTATCCGACCGCATCGAGATCATAGGCACGCACGCGAGCGTGATCCTGGACGGACGAGGTATCGAATTACGCGGAGCGGCGACGGAACGCATCGCGGTCGATTACGGCGCCGCGTACCAAGCGTGCTTCGACGCCGGCATCGCGCATTTTGTCGAACGGTTAAGGGCGAACCTGCCGTTCGAGACGGGCCCTGACGATAATCTCAAAACATTGAAACTTGTCGAGGACGCGTATGCGCTTGCCGCGCGCGGTCAGAGCGCGAACTTCTTGTCGTAAGACTCGAGGATCTTCTTGTATGCGCCGTCTTTATGCATGGCCGCGAGCGCGTCCTGCAGCGCCTTGATGGTAGCTTCAGAGAGGCTCGGATGGCACGCGAGCCATAGCGGTTCTTCGCGGATCTTCAACACCAGCTTCACATCTTTGACGTTGCTTTTCGCAGTGATGAATTTTTGCGCGTAGATGCCGGTGACCCACAAGTCGACCCCATCGAGCTTTTTGCGATCGAGGGTCAGCATGCCCGGAACCAGCTTGTCTTCGTTGACGGTGACGATGTTGGTCAGCGCGTTGTCCCTCAGCCAAAGTACTTTGGCGTCGTTGGTGACGCCGCCGATGCGATAGGGCCGCGCATCCGCGAGCTTGGCGATCGGATCCTTGAAGCCGGTCTTGGCGTAGAGGCCCCACTCGTTGGTGGCCAGCGGCCCGACCCATTTGAAAATGCGCTCGCGATTTTCGAGACGCGCCGTTGAGAACAGGCAGGTTTCGACCTTCATCTGCGTCT
>Ga0207708_10002168_pt1 | contig 14489 bp, 18 predicted proteins | sample KBSK5101metaG_FD_184340 | JGI IMG/M metagenome (GOLD analysis project Ga0207708, IMG submission 184340) | Corn, switchgrass and miscanthus rhizosphere microbial communities from Kellogg Biological Station, Michigan, USA - KBS K5-10-1 metaG... | ecosystem: Host-associated > Plants > Roots >...
GCCCGCGTGCTGGCGCGGACCGACCACGGGTTCCGAGAAGAAGCGGTCACGCACGACATGCACGCCTCGTTCGCGGATGGCCGGATCGACCCACGGTCGGTGATCGATGCCGAGCCCGATCCGGGTTCGGTGGCCGAAGAAGTGCTGCGCCGCTTCGGGGCAGGAGAACTTGCGTACCGCACGCCCGGTGCCTGACCGGGTGGACCCGCCAGGCCATCCCGCGTAGGCTCAGCCCACTCGAGGGAGGGCCGACGTGGCGATCAGTGACGTGGTGGAGCATCTCGGGAGCGTCCCGATCTTCGAAGGCTGCTCCAAGAAGGACCTGCAGACGATCGCGAGGCAGGTCCGCGAGATCACCCACGAAGCGGGATACGTGATCGCGACCGAGGGCGACCCGGGCGCCGGCCTGTTCGTGATCGCCGAGGGCGAGGCCGACGTCACGATCGGCGGCAAGCGGGTCAACCACCTGAAGGCTGGCGACTTCTTCGGCGAGATGGCGCTCCTCGACGGTGGTCCGCGCACCGCGACCGTCACCTCGACCACGCCGATCACGCTGTACGCCCTCACGGAGTGGGTGTTCCGGGGCCTGCTGGCCGAGCATCCGACCATCGCGATGCGCACGTTGGAGACGATGGCGGCCCGTCTCCGCGGCGCGACCAAGGTCGCGACCGCCTGACCGAGCGCCCGCCGGCGCCGGCCATCTGCGATCCCCTCCGAGACGGTGCAACGTTGTCCGACGGAGCCGAGACAATGGTGAGATGACCGCTCCCGCCGAGCATCGGGGTGGCGCCGAGACGCCGAGCGCTCCCGACGACGTCCGTCGGCTGGCCGAGCAGCGAGCCGACGCGCGCGCGGCCAAGGACTTCACCAAGGCCGACACCCTCCGCGACCAGATCGCCGAGCGCGGCTGGGTCGTCACCGACGAACCGGGTGGGTTCAGCCTGGAGCCCGCCGAGGCCGGGGAGCCAGCGTCCCAGGCCGTCGCTGCGTCCGAGGTGCCATCCGCGCTCGATCGCGAGCCGGTGTACGACGTCGCGATCCATTGGGTGTGTGAGGGCTGGCTCGACGACATCGACCGCGCGATCGTCGCGTTCGCCGCCAACGCCGGTTCGCGACGGCTGCAGTTCGTCGTCGCGGACGTTACCGGCCACGCGGTAGCCCGGTGGGCGGACCGCGACGATGTCGAGGTCGTCTGGCTCCGCGACGACACCGGCTGGGCGTCGGCGCGCAACGCGGGGTTGTCCCGCTCGCTCGCCCCGCTCGTCGTCGCGGTCGACGGCTCGATCGAACCGACCGGCGACGTCTTCTCGCCGATCGAGACGGCCCTCAAAGACCCGGCTGCGGGCGTGGTCGGACCGTTCGGCATCGTGACGACCGACCTCAGAGAGTTCGACGAAGCGCCCGACGAGGGGCCCTGCGACGCCGTCGAGGGCTATCTGATGGCGTTCCGTCGTGAGGTGCTCACCGACGTGGGCGGCTTCGATGAGAAGTTCCGCTGGTATCGCACCGCCGACATCGACTGGTCGTTCAAGGTGAAGGACGCCGGTCTCGGGTGCAGCGTCGTGTCGCTGCCGGTCGCCAAGCACGAGCACCGCGCGTGGGCTGCCGCCACCGACCAGCAGCGCACCTCATGGTCCAAGCGCAATTTCTATCGGTTCCTGGACCGCTACCGCGACCGATGGGACCTGGTCCTGTCCGGGGAGCCCGAGGACCACGATCACGACCACGATCACGAGCATCACCACGATGGCCCGGTGACGCTGCCGGAAGGCCGCTAGCTAGGCCAGAACCCGATCAGTCGGCCGGCATCGGAGGCGCCGGTGGCATGTACGGGGTCGGCGCGGGGGAGCGCTGTGCCACCGGCTCCGGGGCCGCCGCAGCCGCAGCGGCGGCCTCGTCGGCGGCGCGCTGGTCGAGCGCCCGGCGGGCTTCCTCGGGCGTCGGGATCGGCTTCTCACCCTTCGAGTAGGCGATCAGGTCGTCGCCCTCGATCGTCTCGACCGAGATCAAGAGCGCCGACAGCTGGTTCAGCAGCTCGCGCTTCTCGGTGAGGATCGCGACCGCGCGCTCGTGGGCCTCGTCGAGCAGGCGGCGAACCTCGTCGTCGATCAGCTCCGCGGTCTTCTGCGACACCTGAGGCCCGCCGGCGAACGGGTTCTGCTGGCGCTCCTCGTCGCCGAGCGAGATGGGGCCGACGTCCTCGCTCATGCCCAGCATCGTGACCATGGCGCGGGCGGTGTCGGTCGCCTTCTCGAGGTCGTTGTGCGCGCCGGTCGACACGACGCCGTCGTAGTAGATCTCCTCGGCGGAGCGGCCGCCCATCGCGAAGGCCATCGAGTCCTTCAGCTCGGGCTCGGTGCGCATGAACCGGTCCTCGGTCGGGCGCACCCACGTGACGCCGAGCGCAGCGGTGCCGCGCGGCACGATCGTGACCCGGTGGAGCGGGTCGATGTTGTCGGAGCTGACGGCGACCAGGGCGTGGCCCATCTCGTGGACGGCCGTCCGCTCCTTCTCCTTCTCGGAGAGCACCCGCGACTTGCGCTCGAGGCCGAGCGACGCACGGTCGATCGCCTCGTCGAGCTCGAGCTCCGTGACCGCGTTCTTCTCGCGGCGAGCCGCGAGCAGCGCGGCCTCGTTCACCACGTTCTCGAGGTCGGCACCGGTGAAGCCCGGTGTGCGGGCAGCGATCGTGTTCAGCTCGACCCGTGGGTCCAGGGCGACGCCGCGCGCGTGCACCCGCAGGATCTCCTCGCGACCTCGCAGGTCGGGCCGGTCCACGACCACCTGGCGGTCGAACCGCCCGGGGCGGACCAAGGCGGGATCGAGCACGTCCGGCCGGTTCGTGGCCGCCATGATGATGACGCCCTTGGATGCGTCGAAACCGTCCATCTCGACCAGGAGCTGGTTCAGCGTCTGCTCCCGCTCGTCGTGCGCGCCGAACCCCGCGCCCATCGCTCCGGAGCGGCCCTTGCCGATCGTGTCGATCTCGTCGAGGAACACGAGCGCGGGCGCCTTCTCCTTCGCCTGCTGGAACAGCTCACGCACCCGGGCGGCGCCGAGCCCGACGAACATCTCGACGAACTCCGAGCCGCTCATGAAGAAGAACGGCACGTTCGCCTCGCCGGCGACCGCGCGAGCGAGCAGCGTCTTCCCGCACCCGGGCGGCCCGAGCAACAACACGCCCTTGGGGATCCGGCCACCGAGCCGCTGGTACTTCTTCGGGTTCCGGAGGAACTCGACGATCTCGGAGAGCTCTTCCTTCGCCTCGTCGACGCCCGCGACGTCGGAGAAGGTCGTCTTCATCTCCTTGCGGTCGTAGATCTTGACCTTGTTCTTGCCCATGTTGAGCGGGTTCGCCCCGCCGGCTCCGACACGTCGGAACAGGAACCAGTAGGACAACCCGATCAGCAGCACGAGGGGCAAGACGCTGTACAGGAGCCCGAGCCACGGGTTCGGCGTCACGAACTCGTAGTTGACGTTGTGCTCCGCGAGCCAGTCCGTGTACGACTGGTCGATGTTGACGTTGGTGGCGAGCTTCGCCGTGAAGTTCTGCGACGAGCCGTCGTCCTGGATGATCGCGCCGCTCACCGACGAGTCGGAGATCTTCACCGTCGTGTTCGGGTCGATCTTGTTGTCGGTCACCGCCTGCTGGAACTGGCTGTAGGGGATCTCGTTGCTGCCCGCGATCGAGGAGAACTGGTTGAAGGCGAGCAGGGCCGTGACCGCAAGCGCGATCACGATCCACGGGGTCATCCGGGGACGCGGGGGAGTACCACCTGGCGCGCTGGGGCGCCGGCCGTTTCCGGGGGTGTTGTCGGGCATGTGGCCTCCATCTTCGCATCCGGGGGTGCGAATGACAGAAAGGAGGGCGCTCAGGTTCGTTGCGATGTCGTCCCGATAGGCTGGAGCGATGGCACAGCCCGCTGCCACGCACGAAGACCCCGCCCTGCGCGAGCGGTTCGAGCGCGACGTCTTGCCGCTCCTGCCATCCCTCTACGGGGCCGCGATGCGGATGACCCGCAACCGGTCCGACGCTGAGGATCTGGTCCAGGAGACCTACCTGCGGGCCTACCGCGGGTTCGCCGGCTTCCAAGAGGGCACCAACCTCAAGGCGTGGCTCTACCGGATCTTGACCAACAGCTACATCAACACCTACCGGAAGAAGCAGCGGGAGCCGCAGATCGTGGACGGCCCCGAGGACGTCGACGAGTGGTACCTCTACGACCGGCTGGGCGGCCGGAGCGTCGAGGACTCCGCCGAGACGGCCGTGCTCGACACGATCCCGGACCAAGCGGTGAAGGACGCCGTCGAGTCGCTCCCGGAGCGCTTCCGTCTCCCCGTCCTGCTCGCCGATGTGGAGGGGTTCTCGTACAAGGAGATCGCAGAGATCATGGACACGCCGATCGGGACGGTCATGAGCCGTCTGCATCGGGGAAGGAAAGCGCTCGAGAAGGCGTTGTGGGAAACGGCCAAGGAGCGAGGATTCGTCGATGCGTGAACGTGAGTGTGGACCCGACTGTACCGAGACCCTCCTCGAGGTCGAGGCGTACCTCGACGGCGAGGTGGATCCCGATCTGGCGGCACGCATCACCGACCACCTGTCCGGCTGCTCCCCGTGCCTGGACCGCGCGGAGTTCCGCAAGCACCTGAAGGAGATCGTCGCGACGCGCTGCATCGAGAAGGACGTCCCGGAGGCGCTCCGCGACCGGATCCGTTCGATCATCGCCGAGCCGTAACGCCCGCGCGCCTGCGTGTGACGGTGCGTGTGAGCACGGATGACGTCCCGCCCCGCCTGGGGCATGCTTTCCACCACGCGATCGCAGAGGGGGACCGATGCAGGACACGGCAGCGCTCGGCACGATCCTCGGGATCTGGGCACACCCGGACGACGACATCTTCTTGTCGGCGGGGTTGATGGCAACCGCGGTCCGCAACGGTCAGCGGGTGGTGGACGTCACCGCGACCCGCGGCGAGGGCGGCTCGATGGACGAGGAGCGGTGGCCGCCCGAGTCGATGGGCGAGGTGCGCACGAAGGAGCTGCTCCGGTCCCTCGAGATCCTCGGCGTGATGGAGCACCGGTTCCTCGACGGGCCGGTCGACGTTGACATGCAGGAGCACCTCGACGAGGCCGGGGCCGAGCAGGTCCGAGCGGTCGTCCAGGAGATCGACCCCGACACGATCCTCACGTTCGGCCCGGACGGCATGACCGGACATCAGGGCCACAAAGATGTCTCCCGGTGGGCGACCGACGCCTTCCGCGAGGTCGCGAAACCGGGCGCGCGCCTGTTCTACGCGACGCAGACGCCGTCGTTCGCCGAGGAGGTCGTCCCCTCGCTCCAGCAGTTCGACATCTTCCTGCCGGGCACGCCCCCGGTGACGCAACCCGAGGACATTGCGATCGACTTCTCGTGCGACGACGAAGCGCTCGATCTGAAGGTCACCTCGCTGGAGGCACACGAGAGCCAGATCGAAGGACTCCTCGAGGTGTTCGGCCACGACGGCCTGCGCCGGTTCCTGCGCGACGAGGTGTACCGCGAGGCGCGGCCCGAGGCACAGGAGGACTGATGGGCGCGGTCTCGAAGCAGACGGCGGAGATCATGCGGGCGCTCGGCCCGTTCCGCGAGTTCGGCACCGACGACGAGCTGTGGGAGGCGATGCGCCGGCCCGAGGCGTGCGACTTCATGTACGGCAACCCGCACGACGTCGCGCCGCAGGCCTACGTCGACGCGTTGGTGCGCGCCGCCCAGCCGACGGGCAAGGATCACTACGCCTACACGATGGACCTGCCCGAGGCGGTCGCCTCGATCGGCGAGGATCTCCGAGCTCGCTTCCCCGTCGCGTTCCGCGACGAGGACATCCACCTCACGAACGGGAACTTCGTCGGGCTCGCGATCGCGTTGCGAACGCTCGTCGACCCAGGCGACGAGGTGATCTTCGTCTCGCCGCCGTGGTTCTTCTACGAGACGCTGATCGTCGCGGCCGGCGCGACGCCGGTTCGCGTGCTCGCCGACCGCGACCACACGTTCGACCTGGATCTCGAGGCGATCGAGGCGGCGATCACGCCGCGCACGCGCGCCATCATCGTGAACTCCCCCCACAACCCGTCGGGCCGGATCTACACGCCCGAGCAGCTCGGGGCGCTTTCGGGGATCCTCGAGGCCGGCTCAGCACGGGCGGGCCATCGGATCTACCTGTTGTCCGACGAGGCCTACAACCGGATCGTGTTCACGCCGCACACGTTCACCACGCCGGTCGCGTACTACCCGCACTCCTTCCTCTTGTACACGTACGCGAAGACGCTGCTCTCGCCGGGCTCACGGCTCGGGTACCTCGCGGTCGGGCCCGACGCCGAGGGCGGCGACGAGCTGCGCGCCGCGGTGCAGATCGGCCAGATCACGCTCGGCTGGGCATACCCCGTGTCGATCCTGCAGCACGCGATCCCGGACCTGAACGCGATGCGTCCCGACATCCCCGTGCTGCAGCGGCGACGCGACACGCTCGTGTCGACGCTCCGCGAGCAGGGGTACGAAGTCGTGGAGCCGCAAGGCACGTTCTACGCGCTGGTGCGCTCGCCGGTCGAGGACGATCGTGCGTTCGCCGAGGTGCTGCGCACCCACGACGTCTTCGTGCTGCCGGGCGCCATGTTCGAGATGCCCGGCTGGTTCCGACTGTCGGTGACCGCGAACGACGACATGGTCGAGCGATCCCTGCCGGGGTTCGCGAAGGCGATCTCGGAGGTATCGGTATGAGTGCGTACGCGTTCCTTGGCGCAGGGGAGTTCGAGGACTGGCACGTCGAGATCGACCGGTCGCTGCTCGAAGGCCGGTCGGGTCCTGTGCTCGTCTTCGCCACCGCGTCGGCACCGGAGGGCGATGAGGTGTACCAACGCTGGGTCGACAAGGGGCTCAAGCACTACGCAGACGCCGGGATCGAGGCGGTGTCGCCGTCGCTGCGCACGCGCGACGACGCGAGCGATCCTGCGATCGTCGCCCAGGTCGACCAGGCGTCGACGGTCTTCTTCTCCGGTGGGAACCCGGCGTACCTCGCGAGGGTGCTGCTCGGCACGCCGGTGTGGCAGCGGATCCGCGACCGCGTCGCCGACGGCTCACTCGCGTACGGCGGCTGCAGCGCTGGCGTGGCGTGCTTGAGTGACCCGACGTTCGACTCGGCCGCGGACGACCCGGAGCGGGTGTGGGCGCCGGGCCTCGGATACTTCCCCGAGATCTTGTTCGCGCCGCACTGGGACATCGTCGAGACGTGGATCCCCGGCGCACACGCGTTCATCGCCTCGGCCACGCCGAACGGCGGGACGCTGGTCGCGATCGACGAGCAGACCGCCGTCGTCGGCGACGGGACGCAGTGGTCGACCCACGGCGTCGGAGGCGTCTACCTGCACCGGGACGGCTCGTGGGTGGCGGAGTACCGCGCCGGCGACCCGTGGGAGCTCGCGATGTCCGTGGGCGGTGCTGCGCCGGCCGCCGGGTAGCATCGGCGACATGTCCGACGCGGCGCCCGGAGCCCTGACGCGCGCCGACCCGATCGGTCTTCGTGCGCCCGAGGTGATCCGCATCCTCGGCGAGACCTATCCCGACGCCACGATCGCGCTGCATTTCTCGAACCCGCTCGAGCTGTTGGTCGCGACGATCCTGTCAGCCCAGTCCACCGATGCGAAGGTGAACGAGGTCACCGAGACGCTTTTCCAGAAGTACCGCAGCGCCGAGGACTACCTGGCGGTGCCGGAGGACGAGCTCAAGGCCGACATCCACCCGACCGGCTTCTTCAACCAGAAGGCGCTGTCGATCCGCGAGGCGTGCCGGCGCATCGTCGAGGTCTACGACGGGAAGGTCCCCGACACGATGGAGGAGCTGACCACGCTTCGTGGGGTGGCGCGCAAGACCGCGAACATCGTGCTCGCGAACGCCTACGGCACGGTCGTCGGCATCCCCGTCGACACGCACGTGAAACGGCTCGCCAACCGCATCGGGTTCTCGTCGCAGCACGATCCCGACAAGATCGAGCAGGACCTGATGCGACTGGTGCCCGAGGACCGGTGGTTCCACTTCAGCTACGAGCTGATCGACCACGGGCGGGCGCTCTGCACCGCCAAGAAGCCGCGCTGCACGGAGTGTCCGATCGAATACCTGTGCCCGTCGAGCCAGGCGTGAGCTACACGGCCGGCTGGAGCACGCGCTCCTCGGCGGCCTCCCGGCGGCGCGCCCGGCGGATCACCCGGCGCTCCTCCTCGTCGAGGCCACCCCACACGCCGGCGTCCTGGAAGGTCGCGAGCGACCATTCGAGGCAATCCGTTCGGACGGAGCACGCGTGGCAGACCGTCTTCGCCTCGGCCACCTGGGAGAGCGCGTCTTCCGACGTGCCGATGGGGAAGAACAGCTCCGGGTCTTCACCGATGCATCGGGCCTCGGGGAGCCACCACATCTCTTCCGGATCGTGTCTGAATCGCCGTTCAGTCATCTGGGCCCGCCACCTCGGGTTATCGCCGAACCTGCCACGTAGGGCGGACGATAATGTCTGAACGGCCGTTCAGTCAAGGGCCTCTTCCGCTGATCGTGGCCCACCGTGGCGCTCCGACCGAACGCCCCGAGAACACGCTGGCCGCGTTCGAAGCCGCCCTGGATGCTGGGGCGCGGGCGGTCGAGTTCGACGTGCGGATGACCGCCGACGGGCACGCTGTGGTGATCCATGATCCTTCCCTGGACCGGACGACCGACCGCGACGGCCTGGTCCGAGACCACACCCTGGCCGATGTGCTCGGCGCTCGGATCGCCGGCCCCGACGGCCGGTCCTCCGCGGTGCCGACGCTGCACGAGACGCTCGCGCTCCTGTCGGGCAGGGCGGCAGTCGACATCGAGATCAAGAACATCCCCGGCGAGCCCGACTTCGACCCGGTCCAGGAGGTCGCGGTGTCGCTCGTCCACCGGGCGCTGGACGACGTGGGGTTCGTCGGCGACGTGATCGTCTCGAGCTTCAACCCGCGGTCGATCGCGATGAGCCGCGAGGCCCGACCCAATCTGGCGACCGGTCTGCTCACCGACGTCGGCGTCGATGCGGCGGCGGCACTCCACTTCGCCGGTGAACAGGGCCATCGCTGGGTCCTTCCGTTCGCGGAGCGGGTGGTCGAACAGGGCGACCGGTTCGCGGCCCAGGTCCACGACGCCGGTCTCTTGCTCGGGACCTGGATCGTCGACGAGCCTGCCGAGGCACGAGCGCTCCTCGCCGCCGGCGTCGACGCGGTCGCCACCAACGAGCCCCGCGCGATCGTCGCCGCATGCCGGGATCTGCTGCCCTCGTGATCCGCCGCAAGGAACTGCCGCCCGAGCTGGAGCCGGCGTTCGGGGGCTTCAGCGAGGTCCTGGACGAGATCGAACCGGCGAAGGCGGCGGTCGCCGATGTGCTTCCGGGCACGCGGCTGCCCGGACGCCCGCTGAAGGACGCCGTGATCGAGTACCGCGCCGGGATCGAGCGTGGGCAGGCCGGGATGGCTGCGTGGCGGCGCCCCGAGCTCGAGGCCGAGTGGCAGGCATGCGCCGCGGGGCTCCAGCTGGCCCGGGAACGGGCGACCACCCTATTGGGCCGTGACGACGAGCCGGAGGGTTTCGAGGAACTCCTCGGAACCGTCCAGGCCCTGATCGAGCCACTCGATCCGTTCGTCGCTGCCGCGGAACGGTTCCGGAGCCTCAGGGTTCGGCCGCCGCGTTCGACTTGATCCGTCCGGTCCCGCCCGTTCCTATGCTCGGCGGGTGATCGAGCTCGCTGAGATCCACGACGACGTCGTCGTCTGCCGTGCCTGTCCTCGGCTCGTCGCCTGGCGTGAGCAGGTGGCGCGCGAGAAGGTGGCCCGGTTCGCCGATCAGACCTACTGGGGCCGGCCGGTGCCGGGCTTCGGCGATCCCGAGGCGACGGTGTGCATCGTCGGTCTCGCGCCGGCGGCGCACGGGGGGAACCGCACGGGGCGGATCTTCACCGGCGACCGCAGCGGCGACTTCCTCTACGCGTCGATGTACCGCTGCGGGCTCGCGAACCAGCCGACCTCGGTCGCCCTGGACGACGGCCTCGAGCTGCACGGCGCGTACGTCGCCGCCGTCAACCGGTGCGCGCCGCCGGGGAACAAGCCCACGCCGGAGGAACGGGACCGCTGTCTGCCGTACCTCGAGCGGGAGATCGTGGCCCTGACCGAGCTCCGGTCGATCGTGGCGCTCGGTGCGTTCGCCTGGGACGGGATCCTCCGCGCGCTCGCCGCGCTCGGGCATGCCACGCCCCGCCCGAAGCCTCGCTTCGGTCACGGAGTCGAGGGAGCAGTTGGCCCCTACCGGCTGGTCGGGTGCTTCCACCCCAGCCAACAGAACACGTTCACCGGCAAGCTCACGCCCGAGATGCTGGACGAGGTGTTGCTCACGGCCGCGACGTGACCCCTGACCACCAGCTTGTCCGGGGTCGGTCGTATCTTCGAGCGCATGGGTCGTCACACGCGCTTCTACGCGACGCCGGCTGAGAAGCCCGACAAGCCGGTCGATCGCGCGACGGTCAAGCGCGTGGTGGGCACCTTCCGTCCGTACCGGGGCAAGGTGTGGATCGTCGGCGTGTTGATCGCGGTGACGTCGGGCCTCGGCGTCGTGAACCCGCTGATGATCGCCTACATCTTCAACCACGGCCTGTTCGGGCTCGGCTCCCCTCCGACCTGTCAAGGCGGTCCGTGCCCCGACATGCACATCGTCGTGTGGGGCGTCGCCCTGATGATCGTGATCCCGATCATCACCGGCATCCTCGGCATCGGGCAGACCTACTACGCGAACTTCGTCGGTCTTCGCGTGATGCAGGACCTCCGGGATTCCCTGTACAGGCATCTCCAGCACATGCCGCTACGCTTCTTCACGTCGACGCGGACGGGAGAGATCCAGTCCCGGCTGTCGAACGACGTGGGCGGTGTGCAGACCGTCGTCACCGACACGGCGTCCTCGATCCTGTCGAACGTGGTCGTGATCATCTCGACCTTGATCGCGATGCTGTTCCTGTCCGTCCCGCTCACGCTCCTGTCGCTCTGCTTGATGCCGTTCTTCCTATGGCTCACGGTGCGGGTCGGACGGGCCCGTCGCGAGGTCTCGACGATCACGCAGAAGACGATGGCCGACATGACCGCGGTCACGGAGGAGACCCTGTCCGTCAGCGGCATCCTGCTGTCGAAGACGTTCGGGCGTCAGGACTACGAGATCGGCCGGTTCCAGCAGGAGAACGAACGGCTGACCGGCTTGCAGGTCCGCCAGACCATGATCGGGCGGTCGTTCTTCGCGGTGGTGGGAACGTTCTTCTCGATCACCCCGGCGCTCGTCTACCTCGTGGCCGGCATCGTCAACAGCCACGCATCCGACCCCGCGAACCTGCCGATCAACGCGGGCATCATCGTCGCGTTCACCACCCTGCAGTCGCGTCTGTTCTTCCCGATCGGGTCGATGCTGCAGGTCTCGACCGAGGTCCAGTCCTCGTTCGCGCTGTTCGACCGGATCTTCGAGTACCTCGACCTCCGCCACGACATCGTCGACGCGCCCGACGCGGAGCCGCTCGTCAACGTCCAAGGCGCGGTGGAGCTCGACCACGTCCGTTTCCATTACGACCGGACCGACGACGTGCCCGAGGACGACGCCGCGGCGATCGCCGACCGCACATGGACCCTCGACGACGTCACGCTCCGGATCCGGCCCGGCCAGCTCGCCGCGCTTGTCGGTCCGAGCGGTGCGGGCAAGACGACGATCACGTATCTGGTGCCGCGGATGTACGACGTTCAGGGAGGGGCGGTGCGGCTCGACGGGCGCGACGTCCGCACGCTCACCCTCGAGTCGATCGCGGATGCGATCGGGATCGTGACGCAAGAGACGTATCTGTTCCACGACACGATCCGTCGGAACCTGTTGTACGGGCGTCCCAACGCGACGCAGGAACAGCTCGAGGCAGCCGCGCAGGCGGCCAACATCCACGCCCGGATCATGCAGCTGCCCGAGGGCTACGACACGGTCGTGGGGGAGCGGGGCTACAAGTTGTCGGGTGGTGAGAAGCAACGGCTCGCGATCGCGCGCGTGATCTTGAAGGACCCGAAGATCTTGATCCTCGACGAGGCGACCTCGTCGCTCGACACGACGTCGGAGCGGCTCGTCCAGGCGGCGCTCGAGCCGTTGATGGAGGGCCGCACGACGATCGCGATCGCGCACCGGCTGTCGACGATCCTCGCGGCCGACGTGATCTTCGTGCTCGACGGCGGGCACATCGTGGAACAGGGGCGGCACGAGGAGCTCTTGGCGGCCGGCGGCCTGTACGCCCAGCTCTACGAGCAGCAGTTCGCCGATCAGTCGGAATCGGCGCCGAGCACCCTGCGATAGCCGAGCAGCACGAAGCCGTCCGGGAGCACCTCGTCCGGGCCGCGCTCGTACCCCAGCCCGGCATACATGGCTCGCGCAGCGGTCATCGGCTCGGTCGTGTGGAGCGTGATCTCGGTCTTGCCGGCGGCCCGTGCCCGCGCCTCTGCCTCGCGCATCAGCGCCGTGCCGATCCCGCGTCCCTGCCGGGCCGGGGCGACGCCGAGCATCCGGATGTGGGCGCGGCGGGCCTCGAGGGGGTCGTCCCCCTCGTTCACACGCCGGGTGATCTCGAGGGTGAGGCTGCCGACGATCGCTCCGTCCTCGACGGCGACCAGCACGGTCGTGCGCCGCGCGCGGCCAGCCACGTCGGCGATGCGTTCGAGGTAGGACGGGTCGCGGACGAAGCCCCGGTAGGCGTCGGCGGTGACCCGGCCGGCCTCCGCGTGCTCGGCCGCCGTCGCCTCGCGGATCTCCATGCGATCGAGGCTACCGGGCGGCCCGATCTGCCGGGTGCGACCAGCGTAGATGGTCAATGTCGTTGACCAAACCGAGGCCGTTCGGCAAGATGCGGCCGTGACCGACATCACCCGTCTGCTGCTCGAGGCCCGCCGCTCATTGGCCTCCGAATTGGACGCTGACCTGGGCGAACGCGGCTATCCGGACCTCCGGCCGGGCCATGCGGCGCTGTTCCTGTCGGTCGATCGCCGGTCCGGGTCACGCCTGACCGATCTGGCCGAGCAGACCCGCCTGACCAAGCAGGCGATGATGTCGATGGTCGACGACCTCGAGAACCGCGGCTATGTGCGGCGGGTGCCCGACCCGGGCGACGCCCGGGCGAAGTTGGTCCGGCTGACCGCCCACGGACGGCGGGCCGCGGCGGAGTGCCGCCGGGCCGTCCAGGCGCTGGAGCAGCGGACCCGGCGGTTGCTTGGGGACCGGAGCTACGACGCCCTCAGGGAGGCTCTCGAGCTCCTCTCCGAGCCGATCGAGCCCTTCGAGGACTAGCACACTCCTCGACGAGCATCTTGGCCGACCCCGTGCGGCAGCCCACCCGCCCCCGGGACGATGGCCGTCGATGCGCCGTCCCCGTCTGCACGTCGTGCTGCTCGTCGTCTCGTTGGTCGCGGTGGCGATCCCGCTCACCTCGGCGCCCGCGAGCGCGGCCCCGTGGGTCGGGTTCGGCAAGTCCCTGCGGGCGCGCGAGTGACGCGGGCGGGGGCGTCGCGAGCGGGAACCGTCCCGTAGCATCCCGGGTATGCCCCAGGAGGCGACCGGCAAGACCGGCGTTCCATCGGAGACGCGTCAGAAGCCCGAACGGCCGCGCGACGAGCTGGGCCGTCCCCTCCCGTGGGGCGCCGAGACGCGCTTGCGCCTGCCGAACTTCGACGCGATGTCGACCGAGGAGAACGACCGTGCCGCCCGGCAGTTCCTCGTCGATCGCAACTTCTTCGGCGCACATGAGGCGTGGGAGACCGCGTGGAAGCAGTCGAAGGGCACGGGCGACGAGGAGCTCTACAAGGGTTTGTCGCAGCTCGGGGCCGGGTACGTCCACCTCCTGCGGGGCAATGCCCACGGGGCGACCACGCTGCTCCGGCGGGCGGCGTCGCGGGTCGGGCGCTACCCGACCGGCACGCTCGGGATCGACACCGGCAAGCTGGCGGGCCGGCTCGAGGACGACGCACGAGGAGTTGAGACCGGCACGATCGTTCCCGGCCCAGACGCGGCGTTCCGGCCCGTGTCCGTGTAGCCTGGTGCGACCGCAGCCCGGGAGGTCCGGGTTGCGAGGCAGGAGACCCCATGGCCACCCAGCACACCGAGATCGAATGGAAGGGTCGCATGGGCCCGTTCCCCCTGTTGCTCGGCCCGGGGGTGTTCAGCCCCACCACCACGAGCCGCAGCCTCGCCGACGCGATGGAGATCGAGCCGGGCGACACGGTGATCGACGTCGGGTGCGGCAGCGGGGTGCTCGCGTTCGTGGCGGCCAAGCTCGGCGCCGCCAAGGTGGTCGGGGTGGATCTGTCGCATCGCGCGGTCGAGGCGGCCCGAGAGAACGCCAAGCGCCTCGGCCTCGAGCACATCTGTGAGTTCCGCGAAGGCGACCTGCTCGAGCCCGTCCGCGATGTC
>Ga0207708_10002173_pt1 | contig 14468 bp, 20 predicted proteins | sample KBSK5101metaG_FD_184340 | JGI IMG/M metagenome (GOLD analysis project Ga0207708, IMG submission 184340) | Corn, switchgrass and miscanthus rhizosphere microbial communities from Kellogg Biological Station, Michigan, USA - KBS K5-10-1 metaG... | ecosystem: Host-associated > Plants > Roots >...
TGCAAATCGCGGGTGATCGGTGCGTCTTTGGCCGGGAGCGGCGACGTGAGCCACCTCAGGGCTGATATGCAGACCCGAGGTGGTTCACGTCCGTGCTCGGGCGGAGTGTGCTGCGAAACCGCTGATAGTCAGCCGAAATGCGACACACGTCCCGACGACAGCTCCCGGGGCGCCGCACTCGACTCGGACTTCCCCGTTTATCGCCGCTGTTCCTGCGGCTGGCGCCCCCGAACCCAATCGCACTGAATGCAACCAGGGCGAGGGCGAGCGCCGCGGGCCCAAGCGCAGACGCTTCGCTCGAAGGGCCGCTCCGGATGGCACGGCGCGGGCGTTACCTGCCAGGTAATCGTCACGCCTCGCCGGCGGCGCTACCGTCGCCGCCATGACCGACGTCGCCCTCACGCCTCCGTTCGGTGTCGGCGCGCTGCTGCGCGACTGGCGCCAGCGGCGGCGGCGCAGCCAGCTCGACCTCGCGCTCGACGCCGGCGTCTCGGCCCGGCACGTCAGCTTCGTCGAGACCGGCCGCGCGCAGCCCAGCCGCGAGATGGTCCTGCACCTGGCCGAGGAGCTCGAGGTCCCGCTGCGCGAGCGCAACCACCTGCTGCTCGCCGCCGGCTACGCGCCCGTCTACGGCGAGCGCCCGCTCGACGACCCCGACATGGCGGCGGTGCGCGAGGCCCTCGACCTCGTCCTGCGCGGCCATGAGCCCTACCCGGCCGTGGTCGTCGACCGTGGCTGGGACGTGGTCGCGGGCAACCGCGCCAACCCGGTCCTGCTCGACGGCTGCGCCCCGGAGCTGCTCGCACCGCCGCTCAACGCCCTGCGCGTGAGCCTGCACCCCGAGGGCATGGCCCCGCGCATCCGCAACCTCGGCGCGTGGCGGGCGCACCTGCTCGAGCGCGTCGACCGCCAGATCGCGCTGACCGGCGACGCCGCCTTGGCGACGCTGCGCGCCGAGCTCGCGGCGTACCCGGCGCCCGGGCACAGCGGGCCGACCGAGACCATCGGCGACATCGCCGTACCGCTGCACATCCGCTCGGCCGCCGGCGCCGAGCTGCGGTTCTTCAGCACCATCGCGACCTTCGGCACTGCCGTCGACGTCACCGTGGCCGAGCTCTCGATCGAGTCGTTCTTCCCCGCCGACGCGGCCACCGCGGCGGCCATGCGCGACGCCGTGCCTATCTGAGCGCGGCCTCGACGCGCGCGCTGGCGCGGTGGACCTGCTGCGCCGAAGCCGGCTGGCCGTTGGCGAAGCGGCGGTCGACGCGGGCCAGCGCGGCAGCGTCGCCGGGCTGGGCGGTGCGGATGGCGTCGTCGACTCCTCGACCTGCAGCCACCCGCCGAGCACCTTCAGCGCGACGACCCGACCGACGGGGACGTGACCACGTCGCCGGTGTCGAGCCGACCGGGCACGCGCGCGACGCTACCGCTCCGGCGCGGCGGGCGAGGGGTTCCGACCCCTGAGAATGCTCCGGGGAGTGTTGCTCGCGGGACTGGCGTCCCTTGTCCTGGCCGGCGGCGCGCAGGCGCGCGCCGTCCCCTTCGGCTTCCTCGGGGTCACGGCCGACGGGCCGCTGACCACCGGTGCGCCGCGCCCGGCCGAGTTCGCCCTCATGCAGCGCCACGGCGTCGAGCTCCTGCGCATCGGCATCGAGTGGAACGTCGTCGAGCCGGCCCCCGGCGTGCTGCGCTGGGCCGGCACCGACGCGCTGGTCACCGCCGCGGCGCAGCACGGCATGGACGTCCTCCCCACCATCGCGTGGACGCCGCGCTGGGCAGCGGCGCACCCGGGCGTGCGCACGTCGCCACCCGACGACGACGCCACCTACGGGCGCTTTGCCGCCGAGGCGGTGCGGCGCTACGGCCCGGGGGGCGCCTTCTGGCGCGAGCACCCCGAGGTCAAGCCGCGGCCGATCCGCATGTGGCAGGTCTGGAACGAGCCCAACCAGGCCGTCTACGGCTGGTCCGACCAGCCCTTTGCGCCCGGCTACGTAGCCCTGCTGCGCGCCGCGCGTGCCGCCATCAAAGGGGTGGACCCGCGCGCGCAGATCGTGCTCGCCGGCCTCGTGGGCCCCTCCAGCGGGCACGATCTGAACACGATCTACGCCGCCCACGGGCGCGGCCTGTTCGACATGGCCGACCTGCACCCGTTCGCGATCAAGCCCGAGGGCGTGCTGCGCATCGTGCGCCAGGCCCGCCACGCCATGAACCGTCATGGCGACCGCGACACGCCGCTGTCGATCACCGAGCTGACCTGGCCTGCGGCAGCAGGCAAGCGCACGGTACGCCGCTACGGCTTCGAGGTCGACGAGCAGACCCAGGCCAGCGACCTGCGCAGCGCGCTCGACCAGCTGCTGGCCCAGCGCCGCAGCCTCCGGCTCGAGCACGTCATGTGGTACACGTGGATCACCGCTTCGCCGGCCGGCGTCGGCGACGCGTTCGACTACTCGGGCCTGCGCGCGCTGCTGCCCGACGGCCAGGTGGTGGACCGTCCCGCGCTGGCCGTCTACGCGTCGGTCGCGCGCCGCATCGAGCGCTGACTCAGCCCAGGCCGGCGGCGTCCATGGCCTGCTGCAGGCTCGGGTAGGACGCGGTGTAGACGATCTTGCCGTCGCGTATCCGGTGCACCCAGTGCATCGAGGTGTCGCTGATCCCCTCGTGCGTGCGCAGGCGCAGCCGGCCGCTGACGACGACGCTGTCGCCGTACTCGCGGACCTCGCCCAGCGTCGCCTCCACGACGTCCTGGCGGCGGTCCATCTCGTCCAGGTAGGTGCGGTAGTCCGCCGTCGTGGCGAAGCGGCGCCCCCCGGCCGTGTACGGCACCCACTCCGCGTCGGGCGCGGCGTACTCCAGGATCGATTGGAGGCCACGGCGCTCGTAGGCCGCCCACATCGAGCGCACGATGTCCGCGTTGGAAGGGCTGACGACCGGGATCATCCCAGCATGGACTACGTCGAGGAGGTGATTCCGCTCTCCGGCCGCCAGCTCGTGCTCCTGCGGCCCCGCGACACCAATGCGATGCTCGTCGAGGAGGCCTTCGAGCACGAGGAGCTCCTGCCCTACTGGGCCGAGCTCTGGCCGAGCGGCGTCGCGCTCGCCCGCACGCTCGACGGGCGGTCGCTGCGCGGGGCGCGGACGCTCGAGCTCGGCTGCGGCCTGGGCGCCGCCAGCATCGTGGCCGCGCTGCAAGGCGGGCGGGTGCTGGCCACCGACTGGTCCGCAGGCGCGATGGTGCTGACCGAGCGCAACGCGGAGCGCAACGGCGCCAAGCTGCACACCGCCCGGTGCGCGTTCGCCGACACCCCACGGCTGCGCGGCAAGCATGCCTGGGACCTCGTGCTCGCCGGTGACGTGCTCTACGAGCGCCGCAACGTCCCGCTGCTGCTCGACGTGCTGCCGCGCCTGCTCGCGCCGGGGGGCGAGGTGCTGCTCGCCGATCCCGGCCGCCCCGCGGCGCCCGACTTCTTCGAGCGCGCGCGGGCGTCGTGGTCGGTGAAGACGACGAGCAGCAACGGCGTCGGGGTGCACCGCCTCCGGCCCATCGCCTAGCGTCGCGGCCTGCGCGTCCTCACCGCGGTGCCGTTCGCGGTCTGATCCGCTCGCGGATGTGCAACGCGATCGCCGCCGCGGTCTCCGGCCGTAGATCGGCGAAGGTCAGCCGGCGCCCGTTGTGCAGGTCGACCCGCAGCGCAGCCGTGCGCTTGCGCGGCCAGGCGAGGCGGTGGTCGACGGCGTCGATGGAGGAGAAGTCGACGTAGCGGACCCGATGGGAGACGGCGTCGTCGAGCAGCCAGAGCAGGCGCCGGTCCGAGACCGCGAGCAGCGTGTGCGGGCTGGCCCAGGTCGACGCGCCGACCACGAGCTCGACCGGCTCGCCCTCGGCCAGCACGCGCAGCAGCTCGGGTCCGAGCCGCTCCCGGATCTCGTCCGGCAGCCACGACGCGCGCGTCGCCGCCCGAGCCCGGGCCACGACCGGCTCGGCCGGGGCGTGCACGTCGCGGAGCTGGTCGTAGGCGGCATTGATCTCCGCCATCCGCCGCGCCCCACGCTCTCCCGCCCGATCGGGGTGGAAACGCTTGGCGAGGCGGCGGTAGGCGACCGCGACGTCCTTCGCCGAGGCGTCGGGCCCGATGCCGAGGACGGCGTAGGGGTCCAAAGCCGACCCAGCGGCTAGGACTGCGGCAGCGAGACCTGGAAGTGCCCGTTGTCGTCGGTCTGGACGGCGTGCGCCTTGAAGGTTTGACCACTGGCGAGCGTGATCGTGCAGTCGAACGTCGTGCCCTTCTTGGCGTCGATGTCATTCGGGCAGTCGACGCTCTTCGTCGGGTGACCCGATTGCGAGAACACCTTCGAGATCGACTTCTCGGCCGATCCGCTGTCCAGGCTGCTGCTGCAGCCCGCGAAGAGCAACCCGCCCGCGAGCAGGCCGGGGATGGCGACGTGCCTCACGGCTTTGCTTGTTGGGAGGTGGGCGAAAATACGAAGTCCCCTTTGTCGTCTTGTTGAACGGCCTTGACCACGACGACCTTGCCGTCGGACCGGGTGACCCGGCAGGTGAAGGTCCCGCCCTTCTGCGCCGCGATGCTATCCGGGCAGAGGACGCGTCTGGGTTTGTCTCCGATCTGTTTCGCGATGTTGTCGGAGATGGCCTTCTCGGCGGCACCCGTATCCAGGGTCTTTTCCCCGCATGCGGTCAGACCGAGCGCGGTGAGGGCCGCGCAGCCCACGAGGAAGCGGGTCACGCTGCGCTTGATAACAGACGTGGTACAAGGAGCCCGTGAGCACCGCGAGCGAGCTCAGCGACCGGGCCCGAGCGTCCGGCCGGCTCGGGATCGACGCCGAGTTCGTGGGCGAGGGCCGCTACCGCGCGCTGCTGTGCCTGGTCCAGGTGGCGGTGGACGACGGCGATGGCGGCACGCGCGTGGAGGTGCTGGATCCGCTGCGGGGCTTCGAGCCCGGCGAGCTGCGCGACGTGCTCGCGGACCCGGCGATCGAGAAGGTGCTGCACGCCGGGCGCCAGGACGTGGCCATCCTGCGCCGCACCTGGGGCACTGACGTGCGCAACCTGTTCGACACGCAGGTCGCGGCCGGGTTCGCCGGCCACGGCGCCCAGACCGGCTACGGGCCGTTGCTGCTGGAGGTACTCGGCCTGCGGCTGGCCAAGTCGGCGTCGTTCACGCGCTGGGACCGGCGCCCGCTGTCCGACGAGCAGTTGCAGTACGCGCGCGAGGATGTCGCCGACCTGCTGGCCCTGGCCACCGCCCTGCAGGACGAGCTGCGGGCCAGCGGGCGGCTGGAGTGGGCGCGCGAGGAGTGCCGGCCGCTGGAGGACTCCAGCGACGACCGCGACCCCGATGAGGCCTGGCGCCGCCTGCCTCGGGTGTCCCGCCTACGCCCGCGCGAACGCGCGGTCGCGCGTGAGCTGGCCGCCTGGCGCGAGCGCACCGCCGCCACCGAGGACCGGCCCGTCAACTCGGTGCTGGCCGACGCCGCTCTCGTGGAGCTGGCCCGGCGCCAGCCCGGCGACCGCCAGGGCCTGGACCAGATCCGCGGCCTGCACGGCCGCATCGCCAGCCGGCGCGGGCCCGAGCTGCTGGACGCGATCGCCCGCGGCCGGGACGCCGAGCCGCCCCCCCTCGACGGCGCACGGCCGCCGCTGAACGAGTCCGGGGACGCCCCGCTGATTGCCCTGGCCGAGGCCCTGATCCGCGCGCGGGCGCTGGAAGCGGGGCTGGCCTACGAGCTCGTGGCCACCCGCGCGGACCTCAACCAGGTCATCGCCGCCGCCCGCCGCGGCGACGAGGAGCCCGACGTCCGCACCCTGCGCGGCTGGCGGCGCGACCTCGTGGGCTCCGAGCTGCTGGAGCTGCTGGACGGGCGCCACGCGCTCGCCGTCGAGCGCGCACAGCAACGTTCGCCTGCGCTTCGCGTTGTTCCAGTAGACGGCGGGTAGCCTTCCAGGCGGTCCCTCGTCGCCGTTCCAACGGCTACGCTGGCGCTTTCATGGTCAAGACGCTCCTACGACGCGATCGCTCCGAGTCGACGGAGGCGGAACCCTCCGCCAACGATCACGGGAGCGAGAACGGCGCGGCCGCGGCGCTCCTGGACCGTCCGCCCGAGTCCGGCGAGCCGCCGCGCGAGGCCCCGCCGCAGGAGACCCCGTCGGGCGGCACCACCTGTGCCACCTGCGGCGCGCCGGTGGAGCCCGACCAGGACTGGTGCCTGAACTGCGGCACCGCGATCTCGCGCACCGGCCATGGGATGCGCATCCCCGCCGTGATCGCCGGGATCGTGCTCGCCTTCGCCCTGACCTCGACCGCGGTGGCCTTCGTGGCCATCTCCAACGACGGCCCGGACACCGTGACGGTGGCGGAGAACCCGCCGCCAGTCCGCGCCGCCCCGCCGGCACCACCCGCCCCGGCGCCGGCGGCCGCCGCGCCCAAGCCGGCGCCGCCGCCGGCTACGTCGACGCCCAAGTCCACGCCGCCGGCCACCGCGCCGTCGACCTCATCGGGCCCGACGCCGGTGCCCGCGACGCCGGTGCCGACGTCTCCCCCGGTCTCCAGCTCGCCCACCCCGGTGCCGTCGGGCGGCAGCAACTCCGGCTCGTCGGGGTCCTCGGGCAGCTCCGGATCGTCGGGCTCGTCCGGTTCCTCCGGTTCGTCGGGCTCGTCGGGCTCCTCGGGCTCCTCGGGCTCGAACGGCAGCTCGGGCTCGAACGGCAGCGACCAGCTCGGCCCGTCGACCGAGCAGTCGATCCCGGTCACGCTGGACGGCAACGACCCGGTCGAGGCCTACGACCCGTTCGGCGACGGCAGCCCGAACACCAGCGACGTCTCCGCGGTGACCGACAAGGACCGCACCACGGTGTGGACCACGAAGGAGTACCCGGACGGCTCGGTCGGCCAGGGCACCGGCCTGGTGCTGAAGGCCGCCTCGCCCGTCGCGGCGACCCTGCTGCAGATCCGCACGCCGGAGCCCGGGTTCTCGGTCAAGGTCTACGGCTCGCGCGACACCAGCCCGCCGCCGGGGCTGTCCGGCTGGCACAAGCTCGCCCCCGAGACCAGCGTCGAGGACAAGCAACGCATCCAGCTCAGCACCGACGGCACGAAGTACCGGCTCTACCTCGTGTGGATCACCAAGCTCGCCGCGGCGCGGACCAGCGCCAGCGTGGCCGAGCTCGAGCTCTTCAGCGCCCAGTAGGAGGGCACATGGACATCGGAATCGGGCTCCCGTCGACCATCCCTGGCGTCACCCGCGACCAGGAGCTCGAGTGGGCGCGCCGCGCCGACGCGCGGGGGTTCTCGACGCTCGGCGTGATCGACCGCATCGTCTACAGCAACCTCGAGCCGTTGATCGCGCTCGCGGCCGCTGCGGCGGTGACCGAGCGCATTCGCCTGACGACGTCGATCCTGCTCGGGCCCACGCGCGGCGCCGCGCTGTTGGCCAAGCAGGCGGCGAGCGTCAACCTGCTCTCCGACGGGCGGCTGACCCTCGGCCTGGCGCCCGGCGGGCGCGCGGACGACTACGAGGCCGTCGGCGTCGACTTCGGCACCCGCGGGCGCCGCTTCGACGAGCAGCTGGCCGACCTGCAGCGGATCTGGTCCGGCGATGGGATCGGCCCCGACCACGAGCCCGAGCTCATCCTCGGCGGCACCGTGGAGGCCTCGTTCCGGCGCGCCGCGCAGTACGGCTCCGGCTGGATCGCGGGTGGCATGCCGCCCGACGCCCTGAAGGAGATCCTGCCCGCCGTGCGCCAGGCGTGGGAAGCGGCGGGGCGCAGCGACGAGCCGCGCATCCTCGGCCTCGCCTACTTCGCACTGGGCCCGGACGCCGAGGCCGTCGCCGCGGGCTACCTCAAGCACTACTACAGCTTCTTGGGCGACGTGGCCGACGCCATCGTCGCCGGGGCGGCCAAGGACGCCGACACGGTCAGGCAGTACGCGGAGGGGTTTGCCGGCGCGGGCCTGGACGAGCTCATCTTCTTCCCCTGCTCGCCCGACCCCGAGCAGGTGGACCTGCTGGCCGAGGCCGCGCTCTAGCGCGAGCGCGCCAACCAGGCGAAGCCGAGGGCCATCGACAGGTTCGAGACGCCCGCGCCCCACAGCGCGAGCTTGGCGCCCGGGCGCGACACGGCCCGCGAGCGCGACCACAGCGCGTCGGTGGCGATCTCGGTGCCGCGCAGCCAGGCCAGCGCCCACCAGTCGCGCTGGGCGCCGCGCGAGGCGGCGGTGGCGTGGGCGGCGGCGAAGGTCAGCCAGATCGGGCCGCAGCGGCGGAAGAGCTCCTCGGCGTCGGGCGAGGGCTCCTCGTGCCCGAGCACCCGGAGGGTCGTCGTCGGGGCAAGAAGGGCGCCCAGGCCCAGCGCGAGGTCGAAGCCGATCATGAACTTGTTCGTCCGCTGCAGATGGTCGGCGATCGTCACGGCTCGCGGACTCTAGACTCCCGGTCGCGATGCCGCCGAAGCAGCGCCAGATCCGCATCGAGCAGAAGTCCGCGCTCGCCGCCATGCAGCGGCTCGAGACGCGCAGCGACGAGGAGCTGCAGTCCGAGACCAAGTACCGGGCCGCCGCCCAGGCCATCCTCGGCGCCCGCGCGGCCGAGAAGTACGACGCCAAGGCGGCCCGCTTGCACTTCCAGAAGGCCATCGCGGCCGCACGCCCCCAGGAGCGCATGCAGCTGCGGCGCATGGCCGAAGCATCGCTCGCGCTGGCCGAGCGCCGCCCGAGCGACCTCAAGGAGGCGGTCGAGAAGCTGGGCCACGAGGCCCCGTCGGGTCGCCAGCTCTTCCTGCTGCGCGTGATGGGCCTGGTCGCTCCCCCGCCGGGGTCGAGCATCCTGCTGCGGGCCCGCGGCATCCTCATCGTGATCGGTCTTGTCATCGGCGTGCTCGCCCTCGGGCTCGGGATCGTCGAGCTGATCGCCCTGCCGTTCGGAGGGATCGACGTCGGGCAGGGCCTCGTCCTCGGTGCGCTCCTGGCCGCCGCTGTACTCGGGGTCGTTGCCTTCCTCGGGCGTAGACGCCAGAACAAGGCCAAAGCCGAGCGACAAGCACGCGCTCCGGGCTAGCGCTCCGCCGGGCCGGTGAGTCAGCGTCAGGACGGCAAGGCTCCCCGCGCGTCGAGCGACATCTCGCCGCGCATGCTCGTGATCACGGCCGGGGCCTCCGCCCTCGCCGCGCTCATCACGTCGCAGGTCTGGTCCAGCGGCACGATCCTCACTGCGACGCTCACGCCCGTGTTCGTGGCCGTCTTCAAGGAAGGCATGCGCCGGCCGACGGACAAGGTCGCGGCCGCCCTGCGCACGAGCGGACCCGCCGCGGCGGCGTCTCAGCCGCCGCGCCGGCGCGAGCGTCCGGTGCGCGCCTCCTCCACCCCGGTGGAGGACGTCGAGGCGCACCGCCTGCCCGACTCCGAGCACGAGGGCCCGGGCGACTGGACCGAGATCACGCTCCGCCACGAGAACGGCGAGTCGGCCGAGCCCCCGCCGCCCCCCGAGGAGCCTCCGCCGCCGCCGGCCGAGCACGGCGGCTTCCGCTTCCGCATGACCCCGCGTGCTTGGAAGATCGCGCTGATCACCGGGCTGCTCGGGTTCGTCATCGCCGCGGCCGTGATCACCCTGCCCGAGCTGCTGTTCGGCAAGTCGCTGGGCGGAGGGACCACGCTGACCTACTTCCCGAACACGAGCGTCTCGCGCAGCAGCGACACGACGTCCACGACCACGACGGACAAGACCGACACGAGCGCCACCAACACGACGCCGACGGACACGACGCCGACCGACACCACGGCGACGGACACGACGCCGACGGACACCACCGGCACCGACACCACCGGCACGGACACGACCGGCACGACGGGTCAGAACACCCAGCCCCAGCTCGCGCCGCCGGCCGGCGCCACCGCCACCACCGGCACCACCGGCACCGACACGACGGGGACCGCGGGCTCCGGGCCTAGCTCTCCTTGACCGTGATCTTCTTGATCACGACCGGGTCCAGCGGCATGTCGTTGGGCCCGGTGGGCACGGCGTCGATGGTCGAGACGACGTCCATGCCCGAGGTCACCTTGCCGAGCACGGCGTAGTCGGGCGGCAGCTGGGCGTCCGGCCCCGCGACCACGAAGAACTGGCTGCCGCTCGTGCCCGGGTCCTCGATCTCGGTCTTGGCCATGGCCACGACGCCGCTCGTGTACTTCGTGTCCTTCGGCGGCGCCTCCACGACCTTGTAGCCCGGGCCGCCTTGGCCGTTGCCGAGCGGGTCGCCCCCCTGGATCACGAAGCCCTGGATGACGCGATGGAACGTCGTGTTGTCGTAGAAGCCCTTTCCGGCCAGGGAGTCGAAGGAGGCCGACGTCTTGGGGTCGTTCTTGACGTCCAGCGCGATGTCGAAGCTGCCGCAGCTCGTCTCCACCGTGGCCGTGTAGCTCTTGCTCGGGTCGAGCTTCGTCGTGGGCTTGGGCAGGTGGGGCTGGGCCTTGGGCCGCGGCGCCGGGACCTTCTGGCATTCGGCCTTCTGGGTCGACGAGGTCGTGCTGGCCTGCTGCTCGGCCGCCGTGGCCGCTTTGGGCCGGGTGGCGCTCGAGGTCGTCTTGTCGCTGCCGCCGCATCCGGCGACGAGCAGGGCAGCGAGCAGCAGCGGAACGGTCAGGGCACGCGGGGTACGCACGGCGGGCAAGCATAATCCGGCGCCGTGGGGCTCTCGCCACTTGTCCGCGGCTACGACCACTTCCTGCTCGACCTCGACGGGTGCGTGTGGGTGGGCGACGAGCCGACCCCCGACGCGCCGGCGGCGGTGGGCGCGCTGCGGGAGGCGGGCAAGCGGCTGTGCTTTGTCACCAACGACGCGCGCCGCTCGACCGAGGAGTTCGTGCGCAAGCTCTGGCGCCTGGGCTTCCGGGCCTCGGTCGAGGAGGTCGTGACCGTGGGCGGTGCCCTGCAGCACCGGCTTGCCGTGCGCGGCGGCGGCTCGGCCTTCGTGGTGGGATCGCCGGCCATCCACCGTCACGTCGCCGATGCGGGCCTGCGCATCGTCAACGGGACCGAGTTCGCGTCGCGGGCCGACGTCGTGGTGCTCGCCGCGTACGACGGCTTCCACTACGACGACCTGCGCGTGGCCACGCAGGCGGGGCTGCGCGGCGCCGACCTGCTCGCCGCCGGGCGCGACGCCACCTTCCCCATGCCCGACGGGCCATGGCCGGGGACGGGCACGATCGTGGCCGCGGTCGAATACGCGACGGGCCGCACGGCCCTGAGCGTGGGCAAGCCCGAGGCGTGGCTGTACCGCACCGCGCTGGACCGCCTCGGCCAGGGCCGGGCGCTGGTGGTCGGCGACCGGGTCGACGTCGACCTCGCGGGCGCCGCCGCGGCCCACCTCGATGGCGCCATCGTGCTCACCGGCGGCAGCACGCGTGCCGACGCGGCCGCCGCCAAGGACCCCGAGCCCGTCGCGGTGGCCGACACGCTGGCCGACCTCGTCCTCCACGGCCACGGTCCGGCGGGCTGACCGTGCGCCGGCACACCCACCACAAGCACTCCTCGCGCAAGGGCTACCGGCGCCTGCTCGACCGGCTCGCGGCGCACGAGTCGGTGCACCGCGTCGCCACCGGGCGGGTCAAGCCGCGCATGGGCTCGGGCCGCCCGATCGCCCCGATCTCCAAGGTCCGCAGGGTCGAATCCGGCCTTTCGATCACCATCAACACCGAGGGTGCGGTCATCGACGCCTACGTCGTCACCGACAAGCCCGACGAGGTCGCGGCCTGGATGCGGGCCGAGGGTTTGGCTAGATAGGGGCCATGCGTACTGCGGGGATCGCGGCCGTCGCCGGCCTTGCGGCGGTCTGCCTGGCGGTCGCCGGGTGCGGCGGCGGGAGCAAGCAAGACACGCAGTCGGCGGCCTCTGGTCGCCCGGTCGCCCCGACCGTGGTCTTCTTCAAGCGCTGGGCGGGCAGCGACCCGGCCGAGGACGACGTGCTCGTCCGCCGCGACCACACCGCCGACCTGCACCTCATCCACGGCGGCGCCGGCGGCCGCTTCCGCACCGTCCGGCTCTCCGGGCGCGAGTGGGACCTCGTCATGGCCGCGCAGCCGGCGCACGCCCTCGCCCACCCCGGTCCGGTGCTCGCCCGGCCCATCCGCGGCGGCTACCGCTACGTGGTCACGGTTCCCGGCGTGAACACGGTCACCGGCGACAACGGCGTGCTGCCGACGCGGGTCCAGCGCGTGGTCGCGGCGCTGAACCGCATCGTGGACGACCACGCGTTCTAGAGCGGCCGCAGAGCCCGTACGAGTGGGCCGAGCGTCGGCATCCCCTGCTTCCGGTCGACGTACTTCTCCTGCACCAGATAGGTGCTGCCGTCCTCCTGCCAGGCGAGTTCGAACGGCGCTCCGGCATGTCCGGTCTCGAGCGAGTAGACGTGCCGCGTGCCGATGGTGATCTGGCGCTCGGAGGTCTTTTCGGGATCGTTCAGCACTTCCTGCAGCAGCGTGGCCGGGCCGCGCTTGAGCGCCACCGTGAAGACGTTGATGTTGCGTGCGTTCCGAGACCACGCGATGTCGTAGTCGAGCGGCACGGAGGAATCCCTCGAGAGGGCGACGCTCGCGCGCTTGAACACGGCGGGCAGGCGCGTGGGAAACAACGGCGGCGGCGTCAGGTGCCACGAGAGCAAGCGCGCCCGGACCTGCGCGAGCGTCGCGGCAGACGCGGCGGTTGGCGCCAGCGCGGCAACGGCCAGACCGGCCAGCACGACCAACACGATCCGACGACGTCCGCTCATCGGGGAAACGTACGGATTCAGGTCAGAAACGTCACCGCCGACCAGACGATCGCGAACACGAGCGCGATCGAGCCGGTGGCCGCCGCGATCCGCCCCGGCCGGCCGACGCCCATGAGGCCGGCCAACCCGGCGAGGGCGACGGCGATCGCCACGAGCCCGAGCGCGAAGATCGTGTGCTCCTGGCGGGTGGCCCAGCGGTCGGCCGCCTCGGCCGCCGCGTTCTGTTTCGCGAGCAGCGCTTTCGCCGAGGCAACGCTCGACCGCACCGCGTCGGCGGTGCGGGGGTCGAGCCCGGACGTGTGGGCGGGCACCGCGCCCATCTGCTTGACCACGGCCAGCAGCCGGTCCGAGGCCTGCTTGTCGGCCTGGGCAACGGCGATCGCGAAGGCGCGGGGCTGGCCCGGCTTGCTGCTGCGCACGCGCGCGGCTCCCTGCAGGGTGACCGCGAGCGCCTCGCGCGTCGCGTTGCCCGAGAACTGCAGGAGCTGGGTGTTGGCCCCGAGGCGGACGAAGATCTGCTGTGCGTCTCGGGCCGATTCGACCAGGCCGTGCTCCTTCTGGCGGTTGGCCTCGGCCTCGGCGAAGGCCAGCACGCCCGCCGTGGCGGCGGCGATGCCGACGAGGACGGTGACCCACTTGCGGAAGCGGGCGCCGGAGTCGATTTCCGGCATCGCGTGCTCGAGCTCGATGTGCGTGTGGGGCGACACGTCAGAAGGAGAGCTCGACGATCAGGGCCAGGATCAGGGAGGCCGCGCAGAGTGCGAAGCCCAAGGGCAGCAGCCAACGGCGCCAGGTGCCGAACCCGTGGGCGAGTGCGCCGCACAGGAACGCGAACGCCGCGGGGATGGCGGACGCGAAGAGCAGCGAGGACTGCTTCTTGAGCTGGGACCCTTCGTGCTCCACTTCGCCGGCGTCCAGCCTCACCAGTGCGGGGTGACGGTTGCGCTCGGCGGCCAGACGGCGCGCGGTGGCATAGGTCGGCCCGGGGCGCAGGTACTGCGGCTGGCGGGCGATCCCGCTCCGCTGGGCCACGAAGCGCCCGAGCAGCTCCTGCGCCCCCGCCTCGCCCTGCAGCAGCGCGCGCACCGACGGGTCGCGCGCGCGCCGGGCCTGCTGGCTCAGCTCCTGCCCCTGCATGGTCGCGGAGATGACCTGGAAGGCCTGCGGGGCGATCTCCTGGTAGACGAAGCGCGTGTCCTCGATGACCCCCGCGCCGTACTTGATCTCGGCCCGGACGGCGTCGTGCCAACGGTCCGAGCCCTCGTCGCCGACCGCGGCCGCATACGCGCCGATGCCGGCCGCCAGCACCGCCGCCACCGCCAGGAGCACAGCGATGCTCGTATGGGTCTCGTGCCCCTGCGCCTCCGCCATCGGGCCGATGCAAGCAAATCGACCCGATGGAATCCGGTGTGACTGCTACGGCCTGATCGGGCGTCGGTCGGCGCTCGGCTACGCCCCGGCCCGCTGTGGGAGCTTGACGCGCGGCAGGTCGCGGTCGCGCAGGCCGGAGGCGCGGCCCGCGTCCTGTGTCGCCCCGGCCAGCGCGCCGCCGGGGCAGTCCGCGCACTTGACCTCGCGCCGGGGGTTGACGATCCCGACCGCGGAGATCACGCCGCCGGCGATCACCAGCACCGCCATGAGGAGCATGCCGACCCGGAAGCCGTCCTCCGAGGCGTCGGTCAGGGCGGCCTGGAGC
>Ga0207708_10002174_pt1 | contig 14466 bp, 13 predicted proteins | sample KBSK5101metaG_FD_184340 | JGI IMG/M metagenome (GOLD analysis project Ga0207708, IMG submission 184340) | Corn, switchgrass and miscanthus rhizosphere microbial communities from Kellogg Biological Station, Michigan, USA - KBS K5-10-1 metaG... | ecosystem: Host-associated > Plants > Roots >...
GCCACCGAGTACTTGATGAACATCGTCTTGCGGACAAAAAAGTACTTGAAGTGGATGAGCGTATCGACGTATGGATTCGCCCCCTGCTCGAAGGGCAGCTCGATGTTGCAGCCGATGGATCGCCCGCCTCCCAGCCGTGCGCCCTTGTTCCCCGCTTCCATAATGCCCGGACCGGCGCCAGTGATGATCGCAAAACCTGCCTCCGCCAGCAGTCGCGCGGTTTCAACCGCGGCGTCGTAGTGGGGGTCTTCCGGGCCAATGCGGGCGGAGCCGAAAATCGTCACCGCCCTGTCGACCGAGGCGAGCGTATCGAATCCCTCGATGAACTCGCCCATTATGCGCAGAACCCGCCACGGATCCGTGCGTGTAAAATCGACGCGTGGGCCGGACTGCTGCAGGAGCTTTTCGTCTTCGGTGACGGGGGCGGCATCTCTGATTGCGTCGTCGACGACGCGGGTCGCTCCGGAGCGTCTGCCCGCCCCTTGTGAGGGTGGCGTTCGCCCAGCCTTGAGATGACCTTCCTCTGTGCGCTGCTTCAGTCCCTCCAAGGCCTTTTGCTCGGCGGACGCCATGACTTCAGCATTCAGTTTCTTGCCGCCGGCCGTGCGCGCTTTACTCGCTTTGCCCGCTCGCGCGGTATCGGCGCCTGACGCGCCGTTGGAGGGTTCGGGCTTAAGTTTTTTGTTCTTCATTATCCGCCGCTGTCGCGGGCTCAACGTCTCTCTTGGACAGGAAAGCTAAAGTTGCGTGGGTCTGCACAAAGCCCGCCAGGTGATGGTGCGCAGGTAGTCGTGTTGGTTGCCGACGGAGCGCGACCTGATGTTCTCGCGCGCGCCATCGACAACGGCAATCTTCCGGCACTCGCTGCGCTACGCGAGGAAGGAAGTCTCTCGACGGTGACGTCTGCGTTCCCTTCCGTGACAGGTCCCGCCTACGCTCCATTCCTGATGGGAAGATATCCAGGAAGTGTGGGACTCCCAGGTCTCCGCTGGTACGATCGCTCACGACACCTGCCGCGTCTCTCCGGCCACTCGCGCAGCTACGTCGGATCGGAGATGCGTTTTGTCGACCAGGACATCGATCCGGCATCAGCAACGATCTTCGAGCTGGCCAAGCCCAGCTTCGGCGCGCTCAGCGTGATCGGACGCGGTCTCCGCATGAGAAACAGGATTGGTCAGAGCCCCGGCTTTGTCGCACGCGCCGCCGCGACGCACTTTCGCGGCAACGTCCGCGGCTGGTTGGCGATAGATCGGCGCATCGGCGAGACCGCGGCATACCGGCTGGGCAAAAGGCGAACGCGTTACGCGTTCATCGCTCTCACAGGCGTCGACAAGACGTCTCACGCCGAGGGGCATAACGCTCCGATCGTCATCGATGCCATGAGAATCGTAGATGATACCGTGGCGCAGATCCGTGTCGACGCCGAGCGAGATGGCCGCTGGGAGAAGATGCACATCTGGGTGGTGAGCGATCACGGACATTCGCGTGTGAGCCAGCACGAAGATCTCGTCGAGCTTCTGGAAGAATGGGGCTTCACCACACTCGCCCATCCGTGGGCGTTCAATACATCCGCCGACGTCGCGGTAATGGTGAGCGGGAACGCGATGACGCACCTCTACCTCGATCTCGAGCAGACGGAGAGGCGTTGGTGGCCGCGCGAAGGAAGATGGGGCGAGCTGAGAAACAGGCTTCTCGACCGCGCGTCGGTCGACCTGATGATCCTTCCGACGAGCATCTCGTCGGCTGAGATCCACTCCGCCCGCGGCTGCGCGAATCTTGAGTGGAAGGAGTGGCGATACTCCTACACTCCCACCACCGGTGATCCGCTCGGCGTCGGGGTGCTGGATTCAGTCGATGACGCGATGGCCTACGACGCGACGGTTGAGAGCGATTATCCAGACGGACTCGTGCAGATCGCGCACCTCGTCGCTTCTCCCCGCAGCGGCGACATCATACTCTCTGCATCACGCGACTGGGACTATCGTGCGCGGTATGAGCCTATCCCCCACGTGTCGTCCCACGGCGCGCTCCATCGGGAGCATATGATGGTTCCGTTGCTGCTCAATCACGCTCCCTCGCGAACCCCACGCCGCACCGTAGACATAATGCCGAGCACACTCAGTGTGCTCGGCATTGCTGAACCAAAAACGCTGGATGGAGTGTCTTTCTTCCAGGACTACTGAATCGTGACGCTCCCGTTCATTCCCGGATGAAGGGTGCAGTGAAACGCGTACGTGCCGGCAGCGTTGAACAGGCGCGAATGGCTCTCACCAGATGGGAAGTCTGGCACGTCGCCGGTTCCATCTCCCTGAAGAGCAGCGTTTCGCCCGGTGGCATTGTCCCACGTCACGTTGTGGGTGGTGTTCCCGTCATTGCGCCAGGTGATTGTCGTCCCGGCCGCTACGGTGCGTGTAGTTGGAGACCAGGAATTGGAAGTTGTCGCGCAGATGGTGTTAGCCGGACAGTTTCCACCGCCTCCGCCTCCTCCTCCCCCACCGCCACCTCCGGTGCCGGTGGAATCGCCACCACCGCACGAGATCGCAGTCGCTGCAATCACAAACGTACCGATCAACAAAGGTACTCTACGCATAATCCCCCCTCCTATTCTCGTCGAGCGCCGCGGGCAATGTTATGCGGTGACCTCGCAGCGGCTTCCTAATTAGCAGTGCGTTCACGGTGAGCGCAAAGTCTTGGGCGGTCACGGCATACGCACCGCCCGCCGGACACATCTCATTTAAGGTGAACAGCGTGCGCTAGTCTTTTATCGCGCAGGTAAAGAGCCGCCAATCCGATTCCGGCGCTGCCACTGCTGCAATGTAGTTGGGTCGCGGCGTGAACAACCGGTGCGTTAGTCCTGGTGCAGGCACCGAGTTAGCTGTTGAGGACCAGATTCCCTTTCCTTCCGCTTTCAGGCGAGCCTCGCGGATGACCCATGAGCGGAGGAATGATGCGTTTCTCTCCCCAGCATCGGTACCGGCCAGCGCACGAAGCTCCTCGTCAGACATAAAGCGCTGGGCGACATCGAGGAGTCGCCGAACAGGGCGATCGTTCTCGACATCCACCCCTACCGGCCTGTCGGGTGAAAACGCAAAGAGACCGAGCTGGGCAGAGTGCGAGATGTTGAAGTGAATCTCGTGGTGGTCCGACAACATTGGCTTCCCCGATGCTCCGTAGCTGAATTCAATCTTCGTTGGAGCGATCCCGGTAAAGCCGGATAACAGCTTGCGCAGTATGCCGCGGGCGGCCACGAACCGTCGAGCCGCGATCGGAGACATCGACTCGGCGCGCTTTCTTTCGTCAGCCGGCAGGTTGCCGGAAAGCTCCTTGTAACGCTCTTCGTTGACGTCGAGGGATCCGACCCAGACCTGAACTTCATGGGTCATCAGCTCAAGCGAGGTCAATGATCTCTACCTCCGCTTTGTCCCCTTCGACGGTGAGCCGACCAACGCTCGCTGCCAGATGAAATCGGCGCGGACCCGCAGCGCCGGGGTTCACGAACAGCCGGTTTTCTATTCGGGTCACGAGTTGGCGGTGGCTGTGACCGTAAACGATCACATCCGCGTCATACCGCGCGGCAAGCTTGTCGGGTGTCGGGCTGCCCACTTCGTGTCCGTGGCTCACGTGAATCCTGACTCCATCGATATCGAGAAAAATCTCCTGGCTGAGCTCGGGATCGCCCGGGCTGTCGGTATTACCAAAGACTGCGCGTACGGGAGCAATCAGGCGCAGCTCACGGAGTATCTGTGACCCGCCTACGTCGCCTGCATGGAGTATCAGCTCCACCCCTTTGAGCGCCTCGTGCACACCCGGGCGAACCAGGCCATGCGTGTCCGAGATCAGACCGATAATCCGCCGGGAGTCTGGCATAACCCCTTCTATATATTAGGGGTGCAATGCCGTGGCTACGACTCGCGCTTCGACTGGCGCTAAGAGCGGTACGGAGGCCGCGTCTGGCGGTCGATCTGATTCGAATAACCTGGCGCTTCAGATCCAGCTCCTGGTACCGAAGGTTTCCGTTCCTCCCCGTGCCGGATCCGACTTATCTGCGCTGGCGGATGTATACCGCATATGGTGACTACGATGCGGTGCCATCGGTCACGGACGTCGAGCGCTATGCAAAGTGGGCGGTAACAAACGGGTGAGTACAGCAATCGCGGAGTCCCTTGCTATAGAGAGCTTGATCAAGGCACAGGCATTTGGCCTGGGCTTCGATCTCGTTGGGATCACCACACTTGGACCGATGGAGACTGCCGCTCACTTCGACGAGTGGGTGGAGCGCGGCTACGCGGGAGAAATGGACTACCTCGGGCGCGGCGCGGAAAAGCGTCGCGATTCGCGGCTTCCCTTTCACGGCGCTACGCACGCCATCGTCGTTGGGCTGAACTACGGGGGCCGCGAGCCGAGCGGGCCCGTCGCTCGCTACGCGCGAGGTGATGATTACCACGACGTGATGACCCGCAAGCTGACCGAGCTGCATCACTGGCTGGAGTCGGAGCTCGGACGTTCGATCGCGGGGAAACCTTACGTCGACACCGGTCCGATCCTCGAGCGCGATCTGGCGCGCCGCGCCGGGCTCGGCTGGATCGGCAAGAATACGAATCTCGTCAACCCGGGTCTCGGATCCTTCTTTTTCATCGGTGCGTTGTTCGTCGATGTCGAGCTGGAATCAGACGCGCCCTTCGAAGCAGATCGCTGCGGAAGCTGTACGCGATGCCTGGATGCATGCCCGACAGCTGCATTCGTCGATGAGCGTGTTCTCGACGCCACAAAGTGCATTTCATATCTCACCATAGAGGCGAAAGGCGGGATTCCCGAACAGTTTCGCGAACAAGTTGGTGAGCTTACTTACGGCTGCGACATCTGCCAGGACGTCTGTCCCTGGAACGTCCGCTTCGCCCAGAATCTCGGCGAGGACGCGTTCCGCCCTCGCGATGTGTTCCACAATCGCTCGGCCCTACAGCTGGCGAGAGAGCTGCTGGCGATGAGTGAGGAAAGTTATCGCCAGACTTTGAAAGGGTCGCCAATGAAGCGCGCCAAACAGCGTGGACTGGCTCGTAACGCAACGGTGGTGCTTGCGAATGTCGGCGATGAGCGCGACTTGCCGGTACTTGCAAACCTGCGCCGCGATTCAGAGCCAATGCTGCGCGAGCACGCCGCCTGGGCAGCACAGCGGATTTCGGAACGAGCAAAACCGAAAGCGACGCTCGAATAAGCCATCGCTTTCGGTTTGGCTCTGCGACGAGCCGCTAGAACCGACTGGGAAACTGCTTGACGATCCCGTCGGAGAGGGCATCCGCCATTCCCAGAATCTGAGGGTAGATCTGGTCGAACATTGCCTGACTGTCGGCCCATCGACCCTGAAGTTGAGCGGTGGCTTCCTGCGTGGTGAGACTCAGATGCTGGTTGAGCATATTGAGCACGGTGGCCTTCGGCCAATTCGGATTTGCTCCGCTCAGGAAGGTAGCGAGGTCGTTTGCATTCGCGTGCCAGCGTCGATCCGCGTCGGCCACTTTGGCCTGATCGTTGGCTTTCGCCGCGTTGACCAGATCCGCCGCTATGAGAATATGCTGCTTGAGCAGGGTGGTTAGCTGCGATCCAGCGGCAGCGCCGTAATACGGTACGATTGCATTGCCGATATCGGTTTGGTTTTGCAGCAGACGATTTGTGGTGGTCTGCAACTGTGGTGCGCCCGCTGCGGCATCAACGATAAAGAGGCGGGTCCAGAAGACGTGGTCGGACCATAGCTTCCGCATCGCATCGTGCAGCTGCGTGGATGCGGGCGACGGGGGCGGGGCGGCGGTAGACATTGCAGCCGTCGCGCAGGCAGCGGCGGCGACGAAAGCGAGGGCGATAGCGCCCCGAGCGGAACGGATCATGGCGGTGCTCTCCAACGTTAGGACGGGTGGGCCGGGAGGCCGAGAAAACGCAGTACGGACTGCGTTTTGTGCATAGACTATTCCGATGGCGCTCGACCGCCGCGAACGCTGGGAAGGACCGGGGTTTCCGCCGAGTTACCGCGCTATGTCTGGATCTGGAAGCAACAATGCGGCTCTCCAGTCATGTCACAGCAGGTATTTACCCGGATGTTGAGATAGCCGCGCAGAAGTCCCTCGATGACGCGACAGGCAGCGCGGTTTTTCGCGGTGAGCGCAGCCAGGGGGCACCCCGAGCTGCGAAGAATCAATGACCCGTTGTCGGTTTGGACATCCACCATCCCGCCAAATGTCCTGAGCAATCGCGCCGCGGCGTTTACCCGCGTCGAGAGAGTCCCCTTCGGCTTTGGAAAGCGGGCCGCCAGCGATTTGCCGGTATCGGCCATAAAGCTCGTCAGTTGCTTTCCCGAACACTGCGACTCAGCAACTTCCAGAAACTCCGTCAGCACCGGCAGGTAGAGACTCGAGAACTGGATCTGCCCCTCAACAGTGATCGAGTAGAGTGTCGACGGTTTGCTGGCGGTTGGCCGGGAGCCGCTTCTCACGACGAGATTCAGCTCGAGCAGCTTTGCGAGCTGATTGCGAACTGCGTTGCGCGTCAGACCTAACGCACCAGCCAACTCCTCCACTGTCCGTGGATGCTTGCGGAGTAGCGATAAGACGCTTGTGGCTGGTTCGCTCAGGCGGATCAGTGAGGTCTTCATTGGGGCTGGAAACGATGGACGGTCCTGTCAACCAACTTTCAAGAAATGCACCGCGCGTGACCCGGATCAGCCAACTTGTCTTACGTCGGGGACCAGGTCGCGGACAACGTGGCGAAGATAGCCCGTGGCGTCGCTATCGTGCTTCGGGTCCCATTCCTCGGCCAGCTCCGAAAGATGCGCGCGCCTCGCAGTGACCAGGCGCTCGAGCACAGTGCATCCTGTCGGTGTCAGCTCCGAGTGATTCGTCGAACCGGCGCGCGGGATGGTCACCAGACTTCGACGACGCAGCTCCTCGATGGCAGCTTGCGCTCGTTCGGTGGGAATCCCCTTGCCGCGAGCAATCTCGAACGGAGAGATGAGCGGCTCGCGCTCGATTTGAACGAGCAGCCACGCTGCCGCGGGACTCAGCGTTTCACCCGCACGCGAAATGATGCGTTCGATGTGGGCCCGCTGGACATCGCGATCGGCGAGCGAAGACAGCGTCGCATATAGATATGCAGCGACCGCATCTTCGTCGGCCGGGCGGGCGAATGCTTCGCCCGCTTCATTACCCGCATCAGCCGCGGAGGCTGCCACGGTTGCTCTGAGCGGACGCTGCGGCAGAAACCAGGTGAGGAGAAACCCGACGGCGCATATCAGGGCTGCGACGAGGAACATTGAATCGAGTGCGGTGGTGAACGCCTGCACATAGGCGGCGCGCTCGGCGGCCGGCATTCTCAGAATTGCCTGGACGCTTGTACCTCCGGCACTGCTCGCGCTGGCCGCAGTTGGCAGCACGCGCGCGAGATTCGCGTGCAACCCGGCGGCGAATATGGCACCAAGTATTGCCGTTCCCAGTGAGCCGCCGATCAGACGAAATAAGGTTGCTCCGGACGTGGCAACTCCAAGGTCCGCGTAATCGACGGCGTTTTGCACGGCGATCACCAGTACCTGCATCACCATCCCCAGACCTACGCCGAGCACGAGCATCAGCAGCGACGCGGTCATTTGAGTCGTATCGGGCCTGAGGCGAGATAGCAGAAACAATCCTGCGGCCATTACTGCAGTTCCGATGACCGGAAACATCTTGTAGTGCCCCGTGCGGCTTATCAGCTGGCCGGACCCAATCGATGTAACCAGCATCCCGCCCATCATCGGTATCATCTCCAGGCCGGAGCCCGTCGGACTCACTCCCTTCACCACCTGCAGAAAGAGCGGGAAGTACGTAACCGATCCAAAGAGCGCGAATCCTACGATCAATCCCACAGCGGACGTGACAATGAAGGTCTGCTGCTGAAACAATCTCAGAGGCAGCACCGGCTCTTTCGCTTTCCGCTCGACGAACAGAAACAACAGGAGAGACATAATCGACGTCGCGATCAATCCGATCAGAAGTGGCGACGACCACGGATAGGCTGTGCCGCCAAGGTCCGAGAGCAAGGTGATGCTGCTCAGCGTCACCGCCAGAAGGGCTGCACCCGCGTAGTCGATGGCGCGAATGAGACGCGGCGCGAGCGAAGGCAGTGTTGCCGCGAGGACCGCGAGCGCGGCAATGCCCACCGGCAGGTTGACGTAGAAGATCCAGCGCCAGGAGAGCTGAGTGGTGAAGTAGCCGCCGAGCAGTGGACCGGCAATGCTTGAGAGCCCGTACACTGCTCCGAAGATTCCCTGATAGCGGCCGCGATCACGCGGCGGAACGATGTCCCCCACGACTGCCTGGGTGGTTACGACGAGTCCACCACCACCGAGTCCCTGAATCGCTCGGAAGACAATCAGCTGTGTCATGTTCTGGCTGAGTCCGCAGAGCGCCGAGCCGATGAGGAACAGCACGATCGCGGATTGCAGCACGATCTTGCGGCCATATAGGTCGCCGAGCTTGCCGTAGATCGGCGTGACGATGGTCTGCGCCAGCAGGTAGCCGGTGACGACCCACGCCAGGTGCTCGAGCCCTCCGAGCTCGCTGACGATCGTGGGCAGCGCGGTGGAGACGATGGTGGAATCGAGCGCTGCCAAAAGCATCGCCAGCACCAGTCCGCTGAAAGCGATCAGAATTTGGCGATGACTGAGGGGAGCGGGCGCCGCCACCTGAGTTTCTGGCTGAGTCATTTCTGTGTCGGTATCACCTGGCACTTCTGGCTGCGAATTGTCGCCGAAGCGCCAGGCGGCAAAGCAGTGCACGGTATCGACATCGCCGGCAATGCGCTCAGCGCAACGAGTCCAGCTTTGGCAACGCCCGTGCCGACTGAGGTATGAGCGAGCAGAGCGGCTGGCCTCGTGCCGAACGCTCGTCCCGGATGCCTAAGAGGGGTACGACGGTTGCGGAAAGAAAGTGCAGTTTAGACTTGATGATCTCACGAAGTCGGTGAGCACTGAAACGACGAGATAACCCGGGAGAAAGAAATGAACAGACCGCCCTGGTCCGTCGAGCGCGCGTCGAACCTCCGCCTGATTTCGAGCGGCATCGGGACCCTGCTGTTGATCGTCGCGTGCGCGACCCAGAGTCCGTCGAACCGTGCCGCTCCACAGACTCCGACTGGCGCCGAATCGGCAACCGACGACTTCTCCGCCGCGACGCTGGCCGCCGGGCAGAGAGTATTCCGATTCGATACGTTCGGCGACGAGCAGTTCTGGACCGACACCGCCCGGATGCACGAAGTCGTGCAGAAATCCGTCAGCCCGGCGACGGCCCTGAAAGTGGGCCTCAAAGTCGACGCCGATGCAATCCCGCCCGACGTAGCTGCGGCGATAAAAGCGGGCAAGGTCGACCTGAACGATCCTGCAACGACGGTCACACTGCTCAAGCTCAACGCAGTCGTTGGTCTTCAGGGAACGGTGACGAGCGTCAACGGCAGGGACAACCTCACCCGACTCGGAATCACTTGCGCGTTGTGCCACTCGACGGTCGACGACGCTTTTTCCAAAGGCATCGGCCATCGGAAAGACGGTTGGCCGAACCGCGACCTGAACGTCGGCGCCATCATCGCGCTCTCTCCCGCGGTTACGCCGGCGCAAAAAGCGATCTACAACTCATGGGGTCCGGGAAAGTACGATCCGCGATTCAACTTCGATGGTAAGAGCACCCCGCTCGTGCTGCCACCCGCTTACGGACTCGCCCAGGTGAGGAACGAGACATACACCGCCGAAGGTCCTATCTCTTACTGGAATGCGTACGTGGCAGTCACCCAGATGCACGGGCACGGGAACTTTTCCGATCCGCGACTCGGCATCAACATTCGGCAGACTCCCGATATGGTTGGACCCAAGCTGGCATCGTTACGGGCTTATCAGCACAGCATCGCCGCGCCGGCGCCTCCGGCGGGAAGCTTCAACAGCGAGGCCGCCACACGCGGTCGCGCAATATTCGATGAGAACTGCGTGACCTGTCATGTCGGTGTCAGCAACACCGACAACAATACTGGAGTCCTGCATTCACCCAGCGAGGTTGGACAGGACGCTGGGTACGCTGTACGCACCGCGAACAAAGCGTACCGCACCACGCCGCTCCGCGCACTCTGGCAGCACGCGCCTTACTTCCACGATGGCAGTGCGACGACGCTCGAGGCGGTAGTCGCGCACTACAACGATCTCAGACACCTGAATCTGTCCGGAGCACAGCAACAAGACCTTGTTCAGTATTTGAAGTCGCTGTGACAGGCAACAAAAACGGCGGGAGGTCGCCGCCGGGCTAGTCGGGTCTCTCCGTGCCCAGAATTTTGAGCGCGAGACACGCGGCGCCGAAGCCGTTGTCGATATTCACGACGGCAACGCCGGGACTGCAGCTCGCCAGCATCGTATTCAGTGCGACGAGCCCACCCTGGGCGACGCCCGTGCCGACAGAGGTAGGAACGCCGATTACCGGAGCGCGCAGAAGACCCGCTACGACCGCCGGCAAAGCGCCATCCATTCCGGCAACGACAATGCATACACGCGCCGCGGTGAGTTCCGGAAGAATCGACTGCAGCCGGTGGATGCCAGCGACACCGACGTCAAAATGCGTCCCAACCGGAACTCCCATCGCCTCGAGAGTCGTCGCCGCTTCGAGCGCCACGGGAATGTCGGCTGTGCCGGCCGTTACTACCGGGACCAACGGGACGTTCCGCTTCGGGCGCGGATTGCGCACCGCCATTCGCGCCTCGGGATAGATCGTAGCCAGATCCCGAAGGACATCCATCTGTGCGTCGCTCAACCGTGACGCCATGCGCAGTCCGGATTCGTTTTCGAACAGCTGGCGCAGGTGCGCGTTCGTCTTGCCCGGACCATACACGACTTCAGGCACGCCTGTGCGCGACTCCCGGTCATGGTCCCAGCGGACTTGTGTCATGACGTCACCAGTGGAAGCGATAGGCTGCCGCTCTGCAGTCCACCCAGATCGAGCGCCACGAACTTGAAGCCCGCCTTGCGGCAGACTCGACGCAGCTCGGCGCGAACTTCTTCGCCGACCACGCGCTCGAACAACTCTGGCGCGACTTCGATGCGGACGACTGAGTCGTGCCACCGGGCGCGGGCCGGCCAAATGTCGCGCTCGCGCAGAAACTCTTCGACCGTTTCAATCTGGCGCAGTCGCTCTGGATTCACTTCCACGCCGACCGGGACTCTGCTGGCGAGACAGGGCGCTGCCGGCTTCTCGGCGTTGGAAAGGTTCCACCGCCGCGCGAGGGATCGCACGTCTTCCTTGTTGAGGCCCGCATCTACAAGGGGAGCGGCAACGCCGCGCTCCATTGCAGCCTTCAGCCCCGGGCGGTGCTCGCCAAGATCATCGGTGTGTGTACCGACGAAGATCACTTCGGTCTCGTTGCGCGTTGCTGCAAGAGCCAGCACCGTATCGTACAACGCGCTCTTGCAGTAGTAGCAGCGGTCGCCGGCATTGGCGCGATAACCTTCCAGCTCCATCTCGTTCGTCTGCACCTCCTCGACCCGCGCGCCGATCTCTGCGGCGATGCGATGCGCTTCGGCGCGCTCGGAACTGGCGAGTGATGGGCTGACGCCAAGCAAAGCGACTGTATCCACACCGGCGCGGAGAGACGCGGCGAGTACCACCGTGGAGTCTACCCCGCCCGAGTAGCAGACATAGGCGACGCGATTTCGGGCAGCGTTACGGACCGCCGTGAAGAGACGCTTCTCGAGCTCCATTTAGCTGTCTCTGCTTTCCAGGCCCGAGCCGTTGAACGCGCTCATCACTTCGGACCTGATCTCGGCGAGTGGACGCGAAGTCTCTTCCGCAATCCGACGCAGATCGTCGAATTCCGGCTTGGCGCGTCGCGTCCCATCGGGAAGCGTGGCGATCTTGACGCGGATATCGCGTCCATCCACCCGCACCAGTCGCGATTCGCGCTCGAGCGCGTTGCGGACGACGTCGAATGTCTTGACGCCCAGCGTGGTGAACTGCAGAAAGATCTTTTCCTCGATGCGGGCGAGATCAGAAGTCTGCACCAGGGCTTCGACACGCGTGCCGGGGCGGCCTTTCTTCATCGTGGTGTGCAGTAGAACCACATCGAGAGCGCCTTCCGCGCGCAGCATGTCGGCAGCACCGGCGAGCTCCTCGGGCGACATGTCGTCGATGTCTGCACTCAGCACGTGCAGGTGCTCGGTGTGAACGTGTTCGTGATTGTGGTGGTGATGGTGATCATGATGATCCGCAAGCGCATCGCCGATGATGATTCGGAGCGCATTCAGCTGCCCGGGGATGTCGCGCGTTCCGGCGCCGTATCCGCTGCCACGCGCTGTGTACTCGAACGGCGGCGCGCCCTTCGATAGAACCCTGAGAAGCGCGGCGCCGGTCGGCGTAGTCAGCTCTCCCGATGCTGGTGGCCCGTGACGGACGTTGAACCCCTCCAACAATCGAATCGTAGCGGGCGCCGGAACCGGCAGTATTCCATGAGCGGTTTTCACCGTGCCGTCGCCGAGCGCGACTTTGGTGTTGTAGATGCGCTCGATGCCCAGAAGATCTACGCCCCAGACTGAGCCGATGACATCGAGGATCGCGTCGACGGCCCCGACTTCGTGGAGGTGCAGATCGTCCGGAGCAACGCCGTGGATTGCGCTCTCGATCGCCGCGATTGCTTCGAACGCGGCGTGCGCTGAGCGGGCGACCTTTTCCGGAATTCTTACAGCGTCGATCAGTCGATGGATTTCCGACACCGCTCTGCCGTGAGGCTGCGGCGGGATGTCAAAGTCGACTTTGACGCAGCGCACTCCAGATCGCTGGACGTCGGCGATTCGGACCCCGACACCATCGAGGCCGAGAGTCGAGGGCAACCGCTCGAGCCAACCCTTGTCGAGTCCGTTGTCGACCAGCGCCCCGATAAACATGTCGCCGGCAATCCCGCTGGCTGGGTCAAGGATGGCGATCTTCATCGCAGGTAATCTAATCCCGAGTAGACTTGTCCGAATTCCAATGGCCCACTAGGTTGAGGCCCTGTCGACCAACTCCAAGTCTAACGAATGCGCAATTCTGTAGTTCATATAGGTGCAGCTGCAGTTGTTGTTCTGATGTTGGCGGCCTTCGAGGCCCCAGCTCAGTCTCCGGAAACGCCGCGCGATAGTGTCCGCCCCACCGCGCCCACCGCTGACAGCACCAGCCGCGACAGTGTCGTCCACGACTCGGCTGCTGTTTCGGGCGCTCCACGACTCGAGTCGGTCATCGTCAAGGGCAGCGGTCGCCACACCGGATACCTCAGACTCGAGAGCCCCTTCGCTACCAAAACGCCGACGCTGCTGCGCGACATTCCGCAGGTTGTAACCGTCGTGAATCGAGCTCTCATTCGCGATCTGTCGATGCAGGGCATGACCGACGTCACTCGCTACATCCCCGGCATCACGATGGGACAGGGCGAAGGGAATCGCGATCAGCCCACCATCAGGGGCAATTCGACTACTGCCGACTTCTTTGTGGACGGAGTTCGCGACGATGCACAGTACTTTCGCGATCTCTACAACGTCGAGCGCGTCGAGGCGTTGAAAGGATCGAACGCGATGATCTTCGGCCGCGGCGGCGGTGGGGGAGTTATCAACCGCGTCAGCAGAGAGGCCGGCTGGATTCCCGCGCGTGATTTCGTGCTCCAGGCGGGCTCTTACGACAACAAGCGCGCAACGGTCGACATCGGTAGGGCTATCGACACCTCGGTCGCCACGCGCTTCGATGGCATGTACGAGCGCTCCGCATTGTTCCGCGATTACGTGGATCTCGAGCGGCATGGAATCAATCCGATGCTGACATTCGCATCCGCGAGTCGCGCGACCAGGCTCGCGCTCGGGTACGAGAACTTCGCCGATTACCGCACCGCCGATCGCGGCATACCGTCATTCGCGGGCGCGCCGCTTCAAACCGATCTCTCGACTTTCTTCGGCGACCCAACGCTCAGTCACTCGAGCGTGCGCGTGAACTCCGGCGTAGCCTCGCTCTCTTCAGCACTCGCGGGCGGATTGAGCATCCGGAATCAGTCGCGGTTCACCGCCTACGACAAAACGTATCAGAACGTATTCCCGGGTGCGGTGAGCGCCGACGGGCAGAGCTTCGGTCTTCAGGCGTACCGCAACTCTCACCAGCGCCAGAATTTCTTCAATCAGACCGATCTCACCTACGTCGCGCGAACAGGCGCCGTCGGCCACACTCTGCTGATGGGCGCGGAATTCGGCTCGCAGGTGACCGACAACTTCCGCCAGACCGGATACTTCGGCGATTCCGCGCTCACAATCAGGGCACCCGTGGCCAGTCCGACGGTGTCAACTCCGGTGACATTCCGCCAGAGTGCAACCGATGCCGACCACCGCGTGCGAAACGGCACCCAATCGATCTACGCGCAGGATCAGCTCGCGATCGCCGACCAGTTGCAGCTCATTGCTGGAGTGCG
>Ga0207708_10002179_pt1 | contig 14449 bp, 11 predicted proteins | sample KBSK5101metaG_FD_184340 | JGI IMG/M metagenome (GOLD analysis project Ga0207708, IMG submission 184340) | Corn, switchgrass and miscanthus rhizosphere microbial communities from Kellogg Biological Station, Michigan, USA - KBS K5-10-1 metaG... | ecosystem: Host-associated > Plants > Roots >...
GGGCCGACCCCGCCGGGATCGACCACGGCGCTCCGCGAATTCCACTGGTCCTCGGGCACATCCCATGCCCGCAACGCGTCCTCCCACGAGTCGAACCCGCCCGGCGGCGGTTGCTCCCGATACCCCAGGGCGAGCGCCCAGAACCTCGCGAGGCGCTCGGGGTCCGCGCAGTCGATCACCACCTGGACGCGTGTGGCCATGACGACCATGGTGGCACGGATCGCGAACGTGCGGAGCGGCCGGCCAGGCGATGCAGGAGCCCTGCCGTGGACCACCAGGTGGCTGCGCGGTGTTCACCATCCGGCCCTTGCGCCCGGAGCCAACGTTCGTCCGCTAGGCCGTCACGGCGACTGCTCGGCCGGCGCCGTCGCGCCGTACAGCGCGGGACTCAAGCGGTACGCGTCGGCTTCCTGTGCAAGGGCCGCATCACGGACGGCCGCCAGCGCGTCGGCGTCGAGCGTCACGCGTTCGGTGAGCACCAGCACCTCGTGCTCGTGCTCGTTCGGACCCCCGTACCCGACCCGGACGTTGCCCACGCCCGGCGCGTAGTACTTGAGCTGGAACGCACCGGGCTCCGACCGGCTGAACTCACGGTTCACGAGGACCCCGTCGTAGCAGTCCAGCTGGGTGCACGTCTGCTCATCGAGCGCGTAGGTATCGCCGCGGTCGTCCCAACCGACCTGCGGCCCCCACCCCTGCGCGTAGCTCGGCGTGTCGAGCGCCGGGCTCGCCGGCATGTGGATCCCGGGCAGCGCGTCCTGGAGCCCCGCGATCCACCCGGGATGCTTCACGACCTCGCCACCGTCGAACTCCTCGGGGTACTCCCCCATGTGCCACACCGTGCCGGCGTCGTCCTGCGCGAAGAACGCCAGCTCCGCCTCTTCGAGCTCGCCCTCGGAATAGTCGAGCTCCCAGATCACCCTGGACGGCACGCCGTCGATCTCCTTCACGAGATCGGTCACGGTGAACACGACCTTGCGCTCGATCCGCTCGTCGTCGTCCAGCGCATGCCCGACCCACGTCATCTGGGTGCCGGGGACCAAAGGGAACCATCGGTTGTCGACATGCGTGGAGTCGTGGAACGCGACCGCCCCGAAGTCCTCGGCGCTCGCCGGGGTGACCACATCCGTCGCCGCCACCGTCGGCGTGTCCTCCCGGCACGCGGCGAGGCCCCCGACCGCGAGCAGCACGGCGAGCACGACGCCGACCGTCCTGAGCCGCCGCGCAGCATGGCTCACGCGGGCACCAGCTCCGGCGTCGCCGGCGTCCGGCCGGCGCTCCCCCGGCCCCACCGCAGGTACAGCGCCGGCACGATGAACAGGTTCCGGAAGGTCGAGGTGATGAGCCCGCCGACGATGACGATCGCCATCGGGTGCTCGATCTCGTGACCCGGCAGGTCGCCGGCGATGACGAGGGGGATCACGGCGAGCCCGGTGGCGAGGGCGGTCATCATGATCGGGGACAGTCGCTCCCGCGCGCCGCGGAGCACGAGCTCGGGCCCGAACGTCATCCCCTCGTACTTCTCGAGGTGCTGGAAGTGGTTGATCATCATGATCCCGGTGCGCGCCGCGATGCCGAGCACCGTGAAGAACCCGACCAACGAGCCGAGCGAGACCTGCGCACCCGCGAGGTACGTCGCGATGACACCGCCGGCAAGGGCGATCGGCAGGTCGAGGAACGCGAGCCAGGCCAGGCGCCACGTGTGCAACGCGATCCGCAACAACAGGAACACCACCGCGATAGCCACGAGCGCATAGAGCAGCAGCTTGCCCTGCGCCGACTGCCGCTCGGCGTACTCCCCCAGCAGCTCGGCGTGGTACCCGAGCGGGAACCGGACCCCGTCGACGGCGTCCTGCACGTCGTGCACCACCGATCCGAGGTCGCGTCCTTCGACGCTCGCCTCGACGTCGATCCGGCGCGAGTCGCCCTCTCGTTCGATCGAATTGGGCGTGGGCTGGATCCGTACCGACGCCACGTCGCCCAGGGCGATGTGGCCGCCGTCGGGGGTGTCCAGCGGGAGCCGACGGAGGTCGGTCAAGCTGCTGCGCGTGGCCGGCGTGCTCCAGACGTTGACGTCGTAGGCCTTCCCGTTGCGGAAGATGTCGCCGACCTCCTCGCCGTTGACGAGGGTCGCCGCGGCGCGCCGGACGTCGCCCGGCGTGAGCCCCACCCGCTGCGCGGCGTCGAGATGGACGCGTACGTCGACCTGCGGGACGTCTTCCTGGAAGCTCACGTGCTCCTCGGCGACGCCGGGGATGTCCGCGAGCAGGTGTTTGACCTCCTGCGCCTTCGACCGGAGCTCCTCGAGGTCCTCCCCGAAGATCCGGATCACGATCGGCTCCGTCGAGCCCGCGAGCACCTCGTCGACCCGTTCGTTGAAGTACGTCAGGACGTCGTGGTACAGACCGGGGTAGCTGTCGACCACCTCCTGGATCTGCGCGAGCGTCTCGTCGTAGTCGGCGTTCGGATCGATCGTGATCCAGTTCTCGCCGAAGTTCGCGCCGACGATCTCCTCGGCGAGCATCGCCTGGCCGATGTGCGACCCGAAGCTCTTCACACCCGGGATCGACCGGAGATCCTTGCTCGCCAGCGTCACGATCCGCCGCTCCTCGGGCAATGACGTGCCGGGCTTCGAGATCCAGTGCGCGAGGAAGTCGCGTTCCTTGAACTCCGGCAGCAGCGCCTCACCGAGCTGCGGCAACAGCAGCAACCCCACGACGAAGATCGCGATGCCGACGCTCGCGACCCGCAGCGGCCGCTGGATCACGACGCCGAGCACGCGCTGGTAGGCGGGCCGCATCCAGCGCACGATCGGCGACTCGCGCCGCTCGATCGGGGCGTCCTTGAGCAAGATCAGCCCGAGGGCCGGCGTGACGGTCAGCGCGACGAGCATCGACGCGAGAACGGCGATGCCGTACGACAAGGCGAGCGGCGCGAACAGCGCGCCCGTCAGCCCGGGGACGAACAGGATCGGCAGGAGCGTCGCGACGTCGATCAGCGTCGCGTAGATGATCGCGCTGCGGACCTCCAGCGAGGCGTCGAGGATCACCGCCGAGGCCGACGGCGGCGTCTCCTGCTGCTTGGCGATCCGCAGGCGCCGCACGATGTTCTCGATGTCGATGATCGCGTCGTCGACGACCACCCCGACGGCGATCACCATCCCGGTGAGCACCATCGTGTTGATCGTCGCGCCACGGGCATCGAGGATCAGCGCGGCGGTCAACAGCGACAGCGGGATCGCGATGAGACTGATCAGTGCCGTCCGCCACTCGAACAGGAACAACGCGATCACCAGGAGGACGAGGACCGACCCCAGGATCAGCGCCCGGGCGAGGTTGTGCACCGCGAGGTCGATGAAGTCCGCGGCCTGGAAGATCGACGGGTCCATCTCGATCCCCGGCAGCCCCGGCCGGAGATCGTCGAGCGCCTGCTCCACACCCTGGGTGAGCTCCAAGGTGTTCGCCCACGGGTACTTCTCGACGACGAGCATCAGGCCGGGGCCGTCGTTGATGACCGCGTCGCCGATCAACGGCCAGGTGCCTTCCTGGACGGTGGCCACGTCGCCCAGGGTGAGGTGTTCGCCGTGCCGGCCTTCGATCGGCACCTTGGCGAGGTCCGCCGCGGTCAGCACGGGCAGGCTGTGCTGGATCTGGAGCCGCTGGTTGGGCGTGTCGATGAACCCGCCCTTGCCGATCACGGCGCCGTTGGAGAACCGCAGGATCCCGGAGTCGACGGCATTGGACGTCGTCGTCATGACGTCGTCGAGCGAGACCCCATGCACGGCCAGCTCCTTGGGATCGACCTGCACCTGCGGCATCTGGATCCGCTCGCCCCAGATCGCGACGTTCGCGACGCCGGGCACGCGCATCAGGCGTGCCCGGATCGTCCAGTATGCGATCATCGACATCCGGCGCAGATCCATCGTGTCGGAGGACAGGCCGATCTCGACCACGCGCCCGGTCGTCGATACGGGCGGCAACATCACGGGCGGGCTCGCCCAGGTCGGGATCGTCCGGGTGACCGCCGCCATCCGTTCGGCGACGAGCTGCCGCGCCTCGAGCACGTCGGTCCCCTCGTTGAAGAACAGCTCGATCGACGACAGCTGCGGCACCGACTTCGACCGGATCGTGTCGAGCTCGGGCAGGCCGTTCAGCGCCTGCTCGAGCGGGATCGTGACCAGCGACTCGACCTCGGCGGCCGACAGTCCGATCGCGGCGGTCTGGATCTCGACCCGCGGCGGCGCGAACTCCGGGAAGACGTCCACCGGCATCGCGTGCAACCCCTGCACGCCGAAGAACATCATCGCCGCGGCGCCCGCCACCACGAGGTACCGGAACCGCAGGCTCGTCCGGACGATCCAGCGCAACATGGCGGGCGCGCCGGGGCGCTATTCCTCCCCGACCTCGTACTCCGTGCCGAGCAGCTCGGCAGCACCGACGACGACCACGTCGGTGCCCGCGGGCGGCCCGTCCGACAGGTACGCGCGGTCGCCGACGATCCGGTCGACGTCGATCGGCGCCCGTACATAGACGAACGACTCGGGACTCGTGTACGTCCACGTGTCGCCGGCCGGGTCGTACAGGACGGCGGCGTACGGGATCGCGAGCTCGTGTCCCTGCGAAGACTCGACCTGCTCGGTCTGCACGTCGATCCGTCCGGCGGCCTCCTCGGTGAGGGTCACCGTCGAGACGTCGCTCCCCTCGACGGGCTCGACGGTCGCGAGGTCGCTGCCGCCCGCCTCTTCCTCGGCGGCGCCGGACTTGCAGGCGGGGAGCAGGCAGACGAGCGCGACCAGCACCGCCGCGAGCCCCGGTCCACGGATCCGCATCTTCCTCCTCCTTCGCGACACCGGCTCAGGACTCCGGCATGGGATCGAGCTCGGGCACCTTCAGCACCTCTGGGAGCACCTCGGGCGCGGCCGGTTGGGGCAGCGCCTGCGGCGCGAACCGCAGGTACAGGGCGGGCAACGCGAACAGCGCCAGGGCCGCGGCGCCGAGCGAGCCACCCACGATCGCAACCGCGACGGGGCGCACCACCTCTGCGCCGGCGATGCCGCCGGCCAGCGCGAGGGGCACGAACGCCACGAGCAGCGCCAGGGCGGTCGTCACGACCGGGAGACAACGCTCGCGCGCGCCCCGGCGCACGAGCGCGGCATCGAGTTCGTCGCCGGTCGTGCGTTGGAGCTGTTGGAGCTGTCGGAACAGCATCAGGCAGAACCGCACCGACAGGACCACGGCCGCCACGCTGCCGAGCAGCGACCCCAGCGAGAACACACCGCCCGCCACCTCGGTGGCGATCAGGCTGCCCGCCGCAGCGACCGGCACCACGAGGGACGCAACCGCCGCGAGCCGCCAGCTCCCGAGCCCGGCCTGCAGCAGCAGGATCACGCCGAGCGCGGCGGCGATCAGGACCGCGATCGCTCGCGAGGTTCCCCCCGCCGTCGCGGCATCCTCGGGGACGAGCTCGGCGTGGTACTCGAGCGGGAACGTCATCTGCGCGATCGCCGCCTCGACGTCGTCGCGCACGTCGCCGACGCCGCGGCCGTCGACGGCGGCCGTGACGTCGAGGCTCCGCGACAGGTCCTGATGGGTGATCACGGCGGCGGTCGACGCAACCGCAACGTCGGCAACGTCGCCCAACCGCACGTGGCCGCCACGCGTGGTGTCGATCATCAGGTCGCGAAGGCTCCCGAGGCTCGCGCGCGTCGCCGGCGTTCCCCACACGACGACGTCGAAGACCTTCTGCTCCTCGAACAGGCTGCCGACGCCGATCCCGGACATCAGCGTGGCAGCGGCTCGCCGCACGTCGCCGGGGACGATCCCGAACCGCTCGGCCTTGGCGAGGTCGACCCGGACGTCGATCGTCGGCTCCTGCGGCTGGAGCTCGATCCGCGGGTCGGTGACGCCCGGCACGCCGCCGATCGCCTCGCGCACCTGCTCGGCCTGGGTCTGCAGGGTCGCCGCGTCCTGGCCGTACACCCGCACGACGATCGGCGCCTCGGCGCCGTCGAGCACCTGGGCGATCCGCTCGTCGGCGTACGTCTTGATCGTCTCGTCGAGCCCCGGGTATCCCGCGACCACCGTTCGGACCGAGGCGAGCGCGTCGTCGTAATCGCTCGCCGGGTCCAGCCGGAGCCACAGCTGTGCGTGGTCGACGCCCACCACCTGGTCCGAGGAGATCGCCCGGCCGATATGCGCGCCGACATCCGCGACCTCGGGCAGCGCCGCGAGCTCGGTCCCCATCCGGTCGGTGACGCGATCCATCTCGGGCAGCGACGTCCCCGGGATCGCGCGGACGTCGACCAGCACGTTCCCGTCGCGCACGGATGGCAACGTCGAGCTGACGAGCAGCGGGAGCATCACCGCGCCGACCGCCGCGAACGCGACAACCCCGGCCGCCACGGCGCCGGGCCGCCCGGTCAACGCGCCGAGTGTCCGGTCGTAGCCGCGCAGGAGCCAGGCCCCGACCGGCGCCTCGCGCCGGTCGACCGACGCGCCGGGCAGGAGCACGATCGCGAGCGCCGGGGTGAGCACCAGCGCGACGAGCAACGACGCGACCATCGCCAGCCCGAACGCTCGCACGGCCGGCGGCACGAACGGCGCCGCGACGCCCCGCAGGAAGAACAGGGGGATCACGATCACGGCGGCGATCGCGAGCGCGAACAGCATCGTCGTGCGGGTCGCGACCAGCATGTCGCGGAGCACCGTCTCGGCGTGCGGCTCGACCCCGTTCATCCGCCGTTGCCGGAGCGTCGCCGCCGCGCCCTGCGCGTCGACGACGGCATCGTCGACGATCACCACGAGCCCCATCGCGAGCCCGGCCAGTACCAGTGCGTTCAGGGTGACGCCCGCGAGCGACAGCACGAGGATCGCGACCGCGAGGGACGTGAGGACCGCACCGACCACGATCACCGCGGTGCGCCACTCGTACAGCAGCAGGCCGATCGCGACGATCGCCAACAGCAGGCCGATCAGGAACACGATGCCGAGCGTCCGGCCGCCGTCCTCGATCGCGCTCGCCGGGCGATAGATCGTCGTGTCGACGTTCACCCCGGTGAGCCCGGGGCGCAGGTGGTCGATCGCCTCCTCGATCCCCTCGGTCACGTCCACGGTGTTCGTGCCTGGGAACTTGTCGATCACGAGCAGGAGCCCCGGCTCGCCGTCGGCGAAGGTCGCGTCGCCGATCAAGGGCTGGTGGTCCTCGACCACGTCCGCGACGTCACCGAGCCGCACGGTCGTGCCCGACGCGGTCTCGATCGGGACCTCGGCGAGGTCGGTGGCCGTCGTGATGGGTTGGAGGTGCTGGATCCCGAGCCGCTGCTGCGCCGTGTCGATGAACCCGCCCGTGCCGGGCGTCGAGGCCTCGAGGAACGTGAGCGGCGATGCCCACAGTGCGTTCCCGCTCGTCTCGATCACCTCGTCGAGCGTCAGGCCCTGCGACCGCAACCGGTCGGGGTCGACCTGCACCTGGAGCTGGCGCTCGCGCTGGCCCCAGATCGAGACGTTGGCGACGCCGGGAACGCCGAGGATCTTCGGGCGGATCGTCCACCGCGCGAGCACCGAGAGCTCGATCGGGGTCACCGACGCCGAGGAGAACCGCACCATCATGACCCGGCTCGTCGACGACAACGGCTGGAGCATCTGCGGCGGTCCCGAGACGTTGGGCAAGCCGGCCGCCTGCGTGAGGCGCTCCTGCACGGCCTGACGGGCGCGGAGCAGGTCCGTCCCCGGGTCGAAGACCAGCTCGATCGAGGACAACCCGGGGATCGAGGAGGACGTCATCGTGTCGAGCCACGGCACCCCGGCCAGGAGATCTTGCTCGAGCGGAACCGTGATCAGCTGCTCGACCTCGGGTGCGGACAGGCCGAGCGCCTCGGTCTGGATGTCGACGGTCGGCGGCGTGAACTCGGGCAGCGCGTCGGCGCGCATCGCACCGGCCTGCCACACGCCGATCCCGATCAGGACCGCCGCGACCACCACCACGAAGCCGCGAGCCCGCATGCTCGCCCCGACGATCCAACGTAGCATCGCTCGTCCCCCCCAGGCAGGCGCTCAGGAGCCACCATGTCGGCCGAAAGAGCCGGACCAACCACGGTAGGGAGGCGGTGCGAACACGTCGTCGTCGTGCCGGATGAACCCGGCCTCGTCGCCGGCGACGACGTCAGGCCCGGGCTTGCGGTTCGACGAGCCCGGTGTCGTAGGCGAGCACGACCGCCTGGACGCGGTTGCGGAGGCCGAGCTTGTCCAGGATGTGGCGGAGGTGCGTCCGCACCGTCGTCTCGGCGACGAAGAGCTCGGCGGCGATCTCCTCGTTCGACAGGCCGCGGCCGACGAGCGCGAGCACCCGGAGCTCGCTTTCGGTGAGGGCGTCGAGCGCCGCGTCGCGCCGGGGGCGTGCCGGTTCGAGCGACGACGCGACCGCCTCCAGCAGCCGGCGGGTCACGGACGGGGCGAGCAGCGCGTCGCCTCGCGCCACGATCCGGATCCCCTCGACGAGCTCGTCCGGGCGCACGTCCTTCAAGAGGAACCCGCTCGCGCCGGCGCGGATCGCCTCGACGACGTACTCGTCGATGTCGAACGTCGTGAGGATCAGGACCTTGATCGAGGGATCCTCCGCGCACACGATCCTGGTTGCCTCGACCCCATCCATGACGGGCATCCGGATATCCATCAAGATCACGTCGGGTCCGAGCCGGCGCGCGAGCTCGACCGCCTCGCTGCCGTCGGCGGCGTTCCCGATGAGCTCGAGGTCCTCCTCCGTCCGCAACGTCATGTCGTAGGCCGTGCGCATCAACGGCTGGTCGTCGGCGACGAGCACGCGGATCGTCATGGGTGCTCCGGGTCGATCGGGAGCGATGCCACGACACGGAACCCACCGCCCGGCCGCCCGCCCACCTGGAGCCGCCCGCCGAACAGCGCAACCCGCTCGCGCATGCCGAGATGGCCGTACTTCGGGCGCGTCGGGTCGTCCCGCGGCCGCGAGGGTCCGACGCCGTCGTCGTCGATCAGCAGCAGCAACCGGTCCGACTCGTAGCGGACGACGACGTGGACGTGCGCCGCACCGGCGTGCTTCAACGCGTTGGTGAGCGCCTCCTGGACGATCCGATACGCCGACAGGTCGAGCCCCGGCGAGAGCGCCCGCGGGGATCCCTCGATCGTGAGCTCGGTCGGCAGCCCGACGCGGCTGGCGTGTTCGATCAGCGCCTCGAGATCGTTCAGCCCTGGCTGCGGGGCGCGGCTGGGCGACTCGGACTCGGTCCGCAGGAACCCCATCAACCGCCGCATCTCGACCAACGCCTCGCGCCCCGTCCGCTCGATCGGACCGAGCGTGGACAGCGCCTCTGCCGGATGTGCGTCGCTGATCCGCTGCGCGGCGCCCGCCTCGGCGACGATCACGCTGACGTTGTGCGCGACGACGTCGTGCAGCTCCCGCGCGATCACGCGCCGTTCCTCCACGACGGCGTGCCGGGCGAGCTCCTCGCCCGCGAGCTCCAGGCGCCTCGCACGCTCCTGGAGTTGGACGTACTGCCCGCGGCGGATCCGGTAGCCGTCCCCGATGAACCAGGCGGCCCCGACGATCAGGCACTCGACGATGACGGTGTCGGGCTCGATCTCTTCGTGGCCGAGCGCAAGGATCAGGAGGACGACGACCCCGCATGCGATGCCTGCCGGGATCGAGACCCGCCGCTCACGGTGCGCAGCGACCGTGTACAGCGCCACCAAGAAGCCGAACGACGCGAACGAGCGGAAGTAGCCGAGCATCGAGTACACGAACAGCGACGACGTGACGACGGCGAGCACGAGCACCGGGGCCTTGCGCCGCCAGACCAAGGTCGCGGTCTGCAGCAGCAGAAGGACGAGCCCGAGGGTGTCGACGGTGTGCCGGGTCGCGTCGCCGCCTCCTTCGGGCAGGTCCACGTGCAGCCTCGTGACCAGGCCGACGAGTGCGATCGCCGTCAGCGCCCCCGCGATCAGGCTGTCCTGGACGATCGGCCGACCGAAGAATCGCCGCAGTCGGTCGTGGAGAGGCGGCCGGAACGGCCGGACTCGTTCGGCCACGCGGCGTGCCGGAACAGTGGTCGTTCCACTCATGATCCGGCGCCCCCGCTGAGGAAGACGTGCGCCATATGAGCCCCTCCCGGTTGCCCAGGTGAGGAATCGTATGCGCTCCGAGGGAACCTGCATAGCCCACAACGAGGGCCGAAGGACACTCCTCGGCGACCACCCGGAGGCGGTCGCGGTAGGTTCCGAGCCGTGGATGAAGACGGCTACTTCGACGAGGCGGTCGCCGCCCGCTACGACGACACCGAGGCCGAGCAGTTCGAGCGTGACGAGATCGATGCGATCGCGGACCTGCTCGCCGAGTTGGCGGCCGGCGGCCGCGCGCTCGAGTTCGCGATCGGCACCGGCCGGATCGCGCTCCCGTTGGCCGAGCGCGGCGTCGACATCGCGGGGATCGAGCTGTCGCGTGCCATGCTCGCACGCCTTCGCGCCAAGCCGGGCGGCGAGGCCATCCCCGTCGCGATCGGCGACATGTCCACCACGACGGTCGAAGGCCCGTTCTCGCTCGTCTACCTCGTCTACAACACGATCAGCAACCTCACGACACAGGACGCGCAGGTCGCGTGCTTCCGCAACGCGGCAGCGCACCTGTCCCCCGGCGGACGCTTCCTGATCGAGGTCGGCGTGCCGGGGTTGCGGACCCTGCCGCCCGGCACCACGCACCAGGTGTTCCACGCGAGCGACGACTATTGGGGCATCGACGAGTACGACGTGCTCACCCAGGGATTGATCTCGCACCACATCGAGGACGATGGCGGCGCGTACAGACGCACCTCGATGCCGTTCCGCTACGCGTGGCCCGCGGAGTTCGACCTGATGGCGCAGCTCGCCGGGATGACGCTGCGCGATCGCTGGAGCGGCTGGCGACGCGAGCCGTTCACGGCCGACAGCACGCGCCACGTGTCGGCCTGGCAGAAACCCGCCTAGACGTTTGTGCAGTGTCCCGAGCGGGCATCACCGTTCCTCCGACTGCAGGGGGGATCTGCCATGCCCGAGACACGCACCGAGGACGAGCAGAAACGGCTGGATCGCGAGCTGATCGAGCTGTTGAACGAGCTCCGGGTCGCCCTGCCGGGCGTGCAGGTGCTGTTCGCCTTCATGCTCATCGTGCCGTTCAGCCAAGGGTTCTCGAGCCTGAACTCGGTCGAGCGGTGGATCTACTTCGCCGCGTTCATCTCGTCGGCGCTCGCGGCGGCGCTGTTGATCGCGCCCTCGTCGTTCCACCGGCTGCGGTTCCGACAAGGCGACAAGGAGAAGATGGTGAACCTCGGCAACCGCCTGCTCGTCGGCGGGCTGGTGCTGGTCGCCATCTCGATCACGCTCTCCGTCGGGCTGATCAGCGAGTTCGTCTTCGGAACCGCCACGGCCCTGATCGCGGGCCTCGGGATCGGCGCGGCGCTCGGCTGGTTCTGGTTCGGGCTGCCTCTCAGCCGACGCGTCCAGGATTGAGGAGCCGAGGGAGGTCCCGTCGGCGTCGGAGTCAACCCGCTGCCGGTGACGGCAGGACGGTCTGCGACGGGTTGAAGTAGGGGGAGCACAACAGCGATCACCACGGCCACCGCCGCCCAGACGGATCGACTCGTCATCGCTGCTCAGATGCTCCTTCGGCCGGTGCCACCACCCTAGAGACGCGCGGTACCCACGCGAGGTGGCGCGTTGGGCCCAGACCGCATACGGTCGCCACGTGGCGGACGACAGCGATCAGCGCGACCTGATCTTGATCCTGGCTCGCGACCTCACCTCTCGCCTCGCGACGGCGGCGTTCGTGGTGGACGCGGACGGGACCTTGGCGTACTTCAACGAGGCGGCCGAGCCGGTCCTCGGCGCGAGCTACGCCGAGACCGGGGAGCTCCCCGCCGGCGGCTGGGCCTCCGAATGGGACCCTCGCAACCTCGACGGAACCCCGGTTCCCCTCGAAGCGCTGCCGCTCGGCATCGCCTTCCGGGAAGGACGGCCCGCGCACATGCCGCTGTGTATCCGCGGCGGCGACGGGATGGATCGCACCATCGAGGTCACCGCCTTCCCGCTGTGCGCGCGCGCCGACCAGATCCTCGGTGCGATCGCGATCTTCTGGGAACGGCCGTCGGGGTCGTAGGGACCGATGCGGGCGACCATCTGGGGCTGCCGCGGCACGCTCGCCTCGCCCGGGCCCGAGACGGTTCGCTACGGCGGACAAACGTCGTGCATCGCCATCGACAGCGACGAGGACTCCTTGCTGATCCTCGACGCCGGCACGGGGATCCGGCCCCTCGGCATGTCGCTCGACGGCCGCCGGCCCAAGCGCGTCGATCTGTTGATCACCCACCTGCACACCGACCACATCGAAGGGCTCCGCTTCTTCGGACCGTTCTGGGATCCCGACGTCGAGTTCCGGATCTGGGGACCGCCCGCCCCGACCAAGAACCTCGAGCAACGGCTCGCACCGTTCTTCTCGCCGCCGTTCTTCCCGGTGCATATGCGCAACGTCCCGTCCCGGCCGACCTTCCGGGAGGTGCCGGAGGAGCCCTGGACGATCGGATCGATGACCGTGTCGGCCTCGCTCGTGAAGCATCCCGGGCCCGCGGTCGGATACCGGCTCGAAGACGGCGGCCATGCGCTCGCCTATCTGCCGGACCACGAGCCCGGACTCGGCACCGACCTCACGGCGGTCACGGACCGATGGATCTCCGGACTCGGGATCGCGCGCAACGCCGACCTGCTGATCCACGACGGGCAGTACACGCTGGGCGAGTACCACGAGCGCGTCGGATGGGGTCACTCGAGCACGCCCGACGCCGTGACGTTCGCCGAGCGAGCGCATGCAGGGCGGCTGGTCCTGTTCCACCACGACCCGTTGCACAGCGACGACGACCTCGAGGCGATCTTGTCCGAGGCCGAACGGCTCGCGACGTCGATCACCGTCGAGCTCGGTCACGAAGGCCGCGTCTTCGAGCTGTAGGTCAGGAGCCGGTCGCAGGCGACCGCAGGAAGGCGACGTCCAGCCCGATGCGGTCGAACCCCAGCCGCTCGTAGAGGTGCTTCGGCCAATCGTCGTCGTCGGCGACGATGAAGATCCGGGTCGCGCCGGCCTCGCGCGCCGCGTCGCACGCCGCGAGCACCACGGAGCGCGCGACGCCCCGGTTCCGGAACCGAGCGAGCGTGTCGACGTTCTCCACCTGGGCGTCCTCGCCGTCCAGGTACAGCTCGCACACGCCGGCCTGTTCGCCGTCGAGCCGCGCGATGAAGAACCGCGCCCCGAGCGCGTCTTCGTACTTGCGTCGATGGTCGGTGAAGGGCACGGCGAGCGCGTCCGGCAGCTGCTCGTCTTCGCGATAGGTCCGCTCGATCAGGTCGCGCGCGTCCGCGAATCCGACGACCTCGACCTCGACGGTCGCGAGCCGATCCGGCGCACGGCGAAGGAGCTGCACCACCTCCGGCGCTCGCGCGTATCCGGCCGCCGTGAAGCCGGGCTCGAGCCGCGCCGCGGCGGCCTCGTCACGCACGATGACCAGCCGGTGCTCGAACCGGTCGTCCCCGAGGATCTCGTCCGCCGCGGCCATCAGGTCCTCGGCCGACACGCCGGCGAGGTCCGTCTCGACCCGCAGGAAGTTGGAGTAGAACCGCGACGGAAGGTCGTCGTCCAGGTAGGCGTTCCCCCAGGCGAACGGCACCACACGGGTGCTGAGTCGCCGCAGGAGCCGGCCCTCGAAGTCGGTGTAGGCGTCGAGCGGGTCCACGGGCGTCAGTCTGCCGCAGGTCTTGTCCGAAATCGCCACCCTTCGTAGGGTCGAAGGGCCGGTTCGCCCCGCACTCGAGCCAAGGGAGGGTCCATGTTCGTCCCCCGTTCACGCGCAGGCCGAAGCCTCGCCGCACTCGTCGTTGCCACAGCGGTCGTCTTCGTCACGGCGGGAGCCGCGGCGGCGCAGGCGACCGTCCACGTCGTCGTCGCGTTCGACGAGTCCAAGGGGCAGAACCCGGAAGGACTCGCGATCGCACGGAACGGCACGCTGTTCGTCAGCGTGTCGCCGCTCGGCGACGTCTGGCGCATCCCGCCGGGATCCACCCAGCCACAGCCCTTCGCGCACGTGAACGGGATCGTCGCGGGCCGCGACTTCGGCCTGCTCGGCCTGGCGGTCGACGTGTTCGGGAACGTCTACGGGGCGGTGCAGTCGGCCAACCCCGACGCGAACGGCGTCTGGCGATTCGACCGCACCACCGGGGCAGGGACGCGCCTGCCGGGCACCGCCGCGATCGGGTTGCCGAACGGACTCGCGTTCGACAAGCAGATGAACCTGTACGTCACGGATTCGGCCCGCGGGGCCATCTGGCGGATCCCCTGGGGCGGCACGGCCTCGATCTGGCTCCAGGCCACCGCGCTGACCGGCGACGGCAGCCTTGGCCTGAACCTC
>Ga0207708_10002186_pt1 | contig 14434 bp, 11 predicted proteins | sample KBSK5101metaG_FD_184340 | JGI IMG/M metagenome (GOLD analysis project Ga0207708, IMG submission 184340) | Corn, switchgrass and miscanthus rhizosphere microbial communities from Kellogg Biological Station, Michigan, USA - KBS K5-10-1 metaG... | ecosystem: Host-associated > Plants > Roots >...
GTTCCGATCGTGGCCGCGCCGGAGCTCGTCGACCTTCTCCCGATTCACGTCGAATCCGATCGTGCCCGGAAACTTCCGAGCGAAGGCCAGCGCCACCGGCAAGCCGACATATCCGAGCCCGATCACCGCAATACGTTCCTGCATGGGCGCCGAGGATATCGCGTTTTCACGCCCAGCGACTAGCCGATCCCGCGCGCAGCGCGGGATATCGGCTACCTGAAAAAAAATAATAGTCGCACACCGCGCCTTCGGCGCGGAGCGACTAGACTCCCGGCAATGCCTGCCAACGCCGTCGCGGACGCGCACCTCACGCGCATCGCCCGGCAAATTGTCCGGGACGGGGCGCGCGTCATCGGGTTCCTGACCGTCACCGGCCGCCGCGACCCGGTGGACCTCACCCCGCTGCTGCAGCGGATCGCGCAGTCCGTGACGGGCTTCGTCGAACAGCGGGATGTGGCCGTCATCCCCACCTGGGGCGAATGGAAGCCCCTCGCGGGCGGCAATCCGGAAACGGAGGCGGCGCCCCGGATGACGGTGCGCGAGGTTCAGCCGCGCGTCGTCGAGGTCCTTCCGGCGGCCAAGCGCGACGCCACTTCGGCCGGGATGGCCCTGGGCGAGGTGCTGAAGGTGCTCTCGGACGATTTCGCCCACGTGCTGGTCAACCTGGACGGTTACGCACCGGCGGGCGGCCGCGCCCCGTCGGCGGTCGCGCTGGTCGAGGCGGTGGCCCTGGTGGTCAGCAAGCGCCGGGCGCGGCTGAAGGACGTGGGCTTGCTCATCGAGCACATACCGACCTCCAAGCACCTGGGCGCCGTCCTGCTGGGTTAGTACACAACGCATGCGTTGACGCATCTGCTGTACTCGCCTAATGTCTCAGCGGTTTACCGTGTGCGGCATAGCAGGAATCGTGGCGTTGGAGTCGTCCGGACGCTCGCCGACGACCCGCGAGCTCCGCACCATGGCCGGTGCACTGCACCACCGCGGTCCGGATGAGTTCGGCGTGTACCGCGACGCGCGGGCCGGCCTCGCCCACGCGCGCCTGTCGATCATCGACCTCGCCACCGGGCAGCAACCCCTCTGCAACGAAGACGAGACGCTGTGGGTGTCGTTCAACGGCGAGATCTTCAACTATCTCGAGCTGCGCCCCGAGCTGGAGGCGCTGGGCCACACCTTCCGCACGCACAGCGACACCGAGGTCATCGTTCACGCCTTCGAGGCGTGGGGCGACGCGGCCTTCGCGCGCTTCAACGGCCAGTGGGCCATCGCGCTGTGGGACGCGAAGCGCGGCCGGTTGACGCTGGCCCGCGACCGCGTCGGCGTGCGGCCGCTGTACCACTGCGAGCACGGCGGGCGCCTGTACTTCGCCAGCGAGGTGAAGGCGATCTTCGCGGCCGATGCGTCGATCCGCCGCGCGTTCGACCCGGTCGGGCTGGATCAGACGTTCACGTTCTGGTCGGTGGTCGCGCCGCGCACCGTGTTCGCGGGCGTCTCCGAGGTGCCGCCCGGGCACGTGCTGACCGTCGACGTGAACGACCCGGGTGCGCCGCGAAAGCCGACGCCGTTCTGGCGCGCGAGCTACGCGAAGACGTTCACCGGATCCGTCGACGACGCCGTCGACGCCGTGCGCGCCGCGCTGGAGCGCGCCACCGCGCTGCGCATCCTGCGCGCCGACGTCCCCGTCGGCAGCTATCTGTCGGGTGGCCTGGACAGCTCGCTGGTGGCCGCGATGGGCGTGGCGGCGAAGGGCGACCGGCTGCGGACGTTCTCGATGCGCTTCGAGGACGCCGAGTACGACGAGACCGAGCAGCAGCGCGCGGTCGTCGCGTACCTGCGCAGTGACCATTCCGAGATCGTCGTGAGCCGGAACGACATCGCGGGCGTGTTCCCGCAGGTCGTGTTCCACACCGAACGTCCCATCCTGCGCACGGCGCCGGCGCCGCTTTACCTGCTCTCGAAGCTGGTGCGCGAGAACGGGATCAAGGTGGTTCTGACCGGCGAAGGCGCCGACGAGATGTTCGCGGGGTACGACCTCTTCCGCGAGGCCAAGGTGCGGCGGTTCTGGTCGCGCCAGCCGGGCTCGAAGCTGCGTCCGCGCCTGCTGGAGCGCCTGTATCCGTATCTGCAGCGATCGCCGGTGTCGCAGCAGGCGATGGCCAAGCAGTTCTTCGGCCAGAACCTGGGCGAGGCGGCGACGCCCGGTTTCTCTCATGACCTCCGCTGGCGGACGACCAGCGCGCTCAAGCGGCTGTTCGCGGCCGGCGTGCGCGACACGCTGGCGGGCCACGACGCGCGCGGCGAGCTGATCGCGTCCCTGCCGGAAGAATTCCGCGACTGGACGTTCCTGGGTCAGGACCAGTATCTGGAAGTGCGAACGTTGCTATCGGGTTACATCCTCCCCTCCCAGGGCGATCGCATGCTGATGGCGCACTCCGTGGAGGGACGCTTTCCGTTCCTCGACGCGGACGTGATGGCGCTGGCCAACTCGCTGCCCGATGAGCACAAGCTGCGCGTTCTCGACGAGAAGCACGTCCTCAAGCGCGTGGCCGCGGGACGGATCCCGGCCTCGATCGCCGCGCGCAAGAAGCAGCCGTATCGCGCGCCCGACGCGCTGTCGTTCGTCGGGCCGTCGGCCCCGGGCTGGGTCGACGAGGTGATGAGCGACGCCACCGTCCGTGACGCCGGCGTGTTCGAGCCCGGCCCCGTCAAGGCGCTGTGGCAGAAGTGCAAGACGCGCGGCGACGAATCGCAGTTCTCGAACGCCGACAACATGGCGGTCGTCGGCGTGCTCTCGACCCACCTGCTGCATCAGCACTACATCGCAACTCAACCCACCAGCAAGCCTGTCGACCTGCGCACGCTGGTGGAACGCAACCCGGAGCCCTGACCATGTCCCGCGGCGTTCCCCTCCTTCACGACTACCTCGCCGAATCGGCGGCGCGCCTCCCCGACAAGATCGCGCTGGTCGCGCAAGGCCAGCGCTACACCTACGCCGAGATCGACGGGCGCGCGAACGCCCTCGCCAACACGCTGGTCGCCAAGGGCGTCGCCCGCGGCGATCGCGTGGTGATGTTCGGCGACAACGTCGTCGAGACGGTGGTGTCGTTCTGGGCGGCGCTCAAGGCGAACGCGGTGATCTCCGTGGTCAACCCGCTGACCAAGTCGGACAAGCTCGAATACCTGCTGAACGACTGCCGCCCGACCGCGTTCATCTCCGACCAGCACATCGTCAACGTCTGGAGCGGCCCGGTGGCGCGTTCCACCCACCTCAAGACCGTGATCATCTCGGGCAAGGCCGATCGCGAGACCGCCGGCCCGCGGCTGGTCCCGTTCGACGAGGCGCTGGGCGGGGATCGCAGCGCGCCGCCGCCGCGCCGAAACATCGACGTCGATCTGGCGGCCATCATCTACACGTCGGGGTCCACGGGCGAGCCCAAGGGCGTGATGCTCACCCACCGCAACATGCTGACGGCGGCGACGTCGATCAGCACCTACCTCGAGAACACCGAGGACGACGTGATCCTCGGCGTGCTGCCGCTCGCGTTCGACTACGGCCTCTACCAGATGATCATGGCCTTCAGGATGGGGGCGCGGCTGGTGCTGGAGCGGTCGTTCACCTTCCCCGGCCAGGTGCTGTCGTTGATGGCCAAGGAGAAGGTCACCGGCTTCCCGGGTGTCCCGACGATCTTCGCGACCATCGCCGGGCTGAAGTCGATGTCGCAGTACGATCTGTCGGCGATCAAGTACGTCACCAACACGGCGGCCGCCCTGCCCGTCAAGCACATCACGATGCTGCGCGAGCTGTTCCCGAAGGCGCGCATCTACTCGATGTACGGCCTGACGGAGTGCAAGCGCTGCACATACCTGCCGCCCAAGGACATCGACCGCAAGCCCGAGAGCGTCGGCATCGCCATCCCGAACACCGAGCTGTGGCTGGTCGACGAGGACGGCAACAAGCTGGGGCCGAACCAGGTGGGCCAGCTGGTCATCCGCGGCGCCACCGTCATGAAGGGATACTGGGAAAAGCCCGAGGCGACGGCGCGCAAGATCAAACCCGGCCCGCTGCCCGGCGAGACCGTGCTGTGGACGGGCGACTACTGCCGCCTCGACGAGGAAGGCTACCTCTACTTCGTCGCGCGCATGGACGACGTCATCAAGTCGCGCGGCGAGAAGGTCGCGCCGAAAGAGGTCGAGAACGCGCTCATGAACATCGCTGGCGTGCGCGAAGCGGCGGTCATCGGCGTGCCTGACGATCTGCTCGGTCAGGCCGTGAAGGCGTTCGTGGTCCTCGACCCCGGGGTGACGATCTCCGAGAAGGATCTCCAGAAGGAGAGCCAGAAGCGGCTCGAGAACTTCATGGTGCCGAAGATCATCGAGATCGTGCCCGACCTGCCGAAGACGACGACGGGCAAGATCAAGAAGACGGACCTGCGGTAGGTCGCGTGCCCTCACCCTAACCCTCTCTCCACACTGCGCAAGCGGGAGAGGGGATCTGATCCGATCAGGCCGCGGATTTTTTGCGGGTCACGTACGCTTCGAGCTTCGCGATCGAGTCGAGGTTCTCGGGCAGCATCTCGTCGTCCTTGACCTCGATGCCGAACTCGTCCTGCAAGAACCCGATCAGCTCGAGCACGCCGGTCGAATCGATCACGCCGCGATCGAGCAGCGAGCCGTCGTCGGGAAGAGGATCCCCCTCGGGGACGTAGAAGTTGGTTTCGATGAACTTCCGCAGCTTTGCTCGCATGGATTAGTCCGCGCAGATTATCATGAGTTTATCCGGTCGCGACGGCGCCCTTCCGCGCGCACACGGCGCGTGGAATCCCCTCGGCGTCGCTCAGCAGCTTGATGTCGTCGTACGCCTTGGTCCTGGTGACGATCGACATCACCTGCTTCTCCTGCCCTTCGCCGAACTCCAGCACCAGGTAGCCGCCCGTCCGCAACATCGGCGCCGACTCCTTGGCCAGCCGCTGGTGCATCGAGATGCCGTACGGCCCCGCGTCGAAGGCCGCGCGGGGCTCGTGCTCCAGCAGGTAGGCGCGGTCCTTGGTCAGCCGGCCGGTGGAAATGAAAGGCGGCGAACAGGTGATCGCGTCGATGTTCTCTTCCAGGCCCCGCCCCGCCAGCGCGCCGAACAGATCGCCCGTGGCGACCTCGACCCGACCGGCCATGTTGTGCTTCTCGACGTTCCGGCGCGCCAGGGCGGACGAGACCGGCATCAGGTCCGTCGAGAACACCTTGGCCTCCGGCATCATGTACGCCATCACGATGCCGATGTTCGCCGAACCGCCACATTGATCGACGACCTGGAGAGGCCGTCCCGGCGGCGGCGCCAGCGCGCCCGAGCGCACCAGGTCGACCACCGTCGTGACCAGAATGGCGCTCACCTCGCGCGGGTACATGGTGCCCGCCTCGGAGAAGAACTCGTATCCCATGAACGGGGCGACGCCCCGAATGTAAGCGATCGGCCTGGTATCTTCGGTCACGGGCGGATTACCTCTGATTCTGGCGAGCCCGTCAAGGAAGCTGTGATACCGTCGCCGCTCGTGAAACACCTGCTCGACATCGACGCGCCCAAGGAGATCGAACGCATCTGCGGATGGATCCGCGAGACCATTCTGAAGCAGCTCGGACGCAAGGGCGCCATCGTCGCGATCTCGGGCGGCATCGACAGCAGCGTCGTGGCCGCGTTGTGCGTGCGCGCCATGAAGGCTGAACGTGTGCTGTCCCTGCTTCTTCCCGAGACCGAATCGTCGGACGACAATTCGCGTCTGGGCAAGCTGCTCGCCCAGCACATCGGGGTCGAGGCGATCACCGAGACGATCACGCCGATGCTGGAGGCCGAGGGTTGCTACCGGCGCCGCGACGAGGCGATCCGCGCCCTCATCCCCGAGTACCGGCCCGACTGGAAGAGCAAGATCGTGCTGCCGAGCGTGGTCGACAGCGACAGCTACCGGCTGTTCTCGGTCGTCGTCCAGGCACCCGACGGAACGCAGACGAAGGCCCGCCTGACGCACGAGGCGTTCCTCAGCATCGTGGCCGCGATGAACTTCAAGCAGCGCAGCCGCAAGATGCTGGAGTATTACCACGCGGACCGTCTGAACTACGCGGTCATCGGGACGCCCAATCTGCTGGAGTACGACCAGGGCTTCTTCGTGAAGCTGGGCGACGGCGCCGCCGATCTGAAGCCGATCGCGCACCTCTACAAGACGCAGGTCTACGCGCTGGCCGCGGCGCTGGGGCTGCCGGAAGAGATCCGGACCCGCCCGCCGTCGACGGACACCTACTCGCTGCCGCAGACGCAGGAGGAGTTTTATTTCTCGCTGCCGTACGACCAGATGGACCTCTGCCTGTACGCCAAGAATCACAACATCGCCGCGGGCGAGGTCGCCGCGGCGCTGGGCCTGACGGCCGTGCAGATCGAGCGCGTGTTTCGCGACATCGACGCCAAGCGGAAGATGGCGCGCTACCTTCACTCGCCGCCGATCACGCTTCCCCTCCCGAAGGGTTGACCCGGCCCGCCTCCGGCGGCGCCACCGACGCCACCCGTCCCATGCGCGTTCTGATGGTCACCAAGCTGTTCCCGAACGCGGTCGATCCGCTCGCGTCGATCTACAACCGCGAGCAGTACGGGGCGCTGGGCAGGATCTGCGACGTCGAGGTGCTGGGCCTCATCCCGTCGTTCCCGGGCGCGAAGCTGTTCGCGCGCTGGTGGAAGGTGGGCCGCCTCGCGGCGGCGCCGCGCTTCGAGACGATCGCGGGTCTGCCCGTGCACCACCCGCGCATGCTGTTCCTGCCCGGTGTCCATACGCTGGGACCGCCGATGGTCGCCGCGGCTCTGCTGCGCGAGATCAGGGCGCGCCGGTCGCGCACCGACGTGATCATCGGGTCCTGCGCATATCCCGAAGGCGTCGCGTGCATCTTGCTGGGCCGGCTGCTCGGGATCCCCACCGCGCTGCAAGCGCTCGGCTCCGACCTGAACGTCACACCGAAACTGTGGGGACCTCGGCAGTGGCTGTCGCGGACGCTCCCGCTCGCCGGGCGGATGGTGGCGGTCAGCCGGCCGCTCGCCGACATTGCGCTGGAGCTGGGTGCCCCGCCGGAACGCACAGTGGTCATCCCGAACGGCGTCGACAAGACGCGCTTCTTTCCGCGCGATCCGGTGGCGTGCCGGCGTGAGCTGGGTCTGCCCACCGACGGACGCTGGATCGTCTACGTGGGCGAGCTGTACGAGAGCAAGGGCGTGGTCGACCTGCTCTCCGCGTTCGAGCGCCTCGCCCCCGAGGTCCCGGACGCGAAGCTGGCGGTGGTCGGTCCGGGACCGGAGCTGGAACGCGTGCAGGCGTTCGCGGACAAGTTCCCCGGGCGCGTGATCGCGGCGGGCGGCCGTCCCCACGATCAGGTGGCGCTGTTCATGGGCGCCGCGAACGTCTGCACGCTGCCCAGCTGGCGGGAGGGAACGCCCAACGTGGTGATCGAGGCGCTCGCCTCGGGGCGGCGGGTCGTGTCGACGCGCGTGGGCGGCATCCCTGACGTGATTCGCCGGCCCGAACAGGGCGAGCTGGTCGAGCCGCAGGACATCCCCGCGCTCGCCGCCGCCCTCACCCGCGCGCTCGATACGCCCGCCGACCCCTACGCGCTGGCCGCCGATCTCCCCAGCTGGGCCGACAGCGCCCGCCTGCTGCACGACACGCTGGCGGCGCTGGTGGTCGAAGCGGGCGGCAAGGCCGAACCGGCCGCGGCCGCCGCTTCCTGACCCTCACCCCGACCCTCTCCCGCAAGCGGGAGAGGAGGTGATCAGCGGGCGAAGAGGGGCAGCTGCGCGATCGCCGCTTTCAGCGGCTGCTTGATGGGGCGGCTGCCGCCCGAGATCTCCAGCCGGCCGCCCCAGGCCGCGGCGTCGAAGTGCACGCGCACGGTGCGCCCATCCTTCAGCGTCAGCTCCGCGGTTGGCCCGGTCGGATCGGCGGCGCCTTCCGCCGCGCGCGTGACCGCACCGTCCACCGACAGCACGGTCAGGAACTGGGCGGTGTCTCCCGACGGGGCGGCGATATCGACGCGGTAGCCGCCGTGGAAGTCGGATTCGACGTTCTTCCACGCGACCACAGCCGGCCGCGCACCGCGCGGCAACAGCGCGACCACGGCCAGGTTGCTCTTCTCTCCCTGGACGGTGGCGGAGTTGTTCTTCACGACCGGCTTCAACGGCGTGTTGAGGTGCCACGTCTTCGCGATCGAGGACTTCGTCGCCACCCTGTCGAAGACGACGACCGTGTCTGGCTTGATGAAGACCAGCTCGCGCTGCACGGACGAGACGCCGCCGCGATCCGCGTACATCGGCGTCACATCGGCGGCCAGGTGGAGGAACGCCGGGTCGTCGGCCAGCGCCACCAGCTTCGCGCTCCGATCCTCCTGCATCTTCACGGGCTTTCCCTCGCGGGACAGCTCGACCAGGTTGTGAACGGCCTCCTCCTGCCGGAGGCCGCTGTCCGAATCGATCCCCGCGTCGTAGGCCAGCCACTCGTTCTTGAAGATCTGGAACGATCCCAGATCGCGGTGCGCGTGCGACTCGGTCATCGGTCCCGCCAGGAAACCGAGCCAGGTCGCGTCGGGCTCCCAGCTGGAACGCGCGAACACGTGCCCGGCGCCGGCCGCGTAGTAGACGGGATAGAGGTCCTTCAGCGGCCGCTCCGGGATGTCGCTCTGCTGATAGACGGCGTCGAAGTAGAGCGCGTACGGCTGGCCCATCTCCTTGACCGCCGAATGCGTCAGCCACCACTGCCCGACGCCGGCCAGCGGATCCTTACGATAGAGAAACACCAGCGACTGGACGTAGTCGCGTTGCCAGTCGAACATCTTCCCGGTCGCTTCGCCCGCCTGATCCCCGATCGTCGCGAAGCGACTCAGCGTCGGCATCGTCGCGTGAATGAACCACGGGAGCGACGCCTTGGTCTGCGGCGTGATGTCGGCGATCCGTTCGCCGGTCGCCGTCTCCCACAGGTCGTAGATCCGGAACAGCCGGCGCATCTCCGAGCCGTAGCCGGTTCCTTCCCGCGAGCCGCCGCCGGTCAGATCGCGGTCGTAGGTCGGGAACAGCTCGTCACCCAGGCGCTTCTCGCGAAACGCCTTGACCCACTCGTCCGCACGCGGGTGCTCGCCGCGCGCCGCGAGGCCCAGTAGCATCGTCGCCTCGAGGAACGACGAGTAGTAGTTGTTGTTCGGGTTGTCCGTCGCCCAGCCCGACCACTCCCGGCGCTTCGTCCCCCAGGTGGCCTTCGTCGGGTTCCAAGTGTTCCACACCGCCATGTCCGCGTAGGCCAGCCAGCGTTTCTTCTGTGAATCCGAAACGCGATCGAAGCACCAGTCGTAGGTGCGCGCGACGTCGCCGACCCGCGCGCCGACGTGCAGGTAGCTGTCATCCTCGACGTCGGTCGGCTCGCCCTTGGCGATCCGCTTCTCCTCGGCGGTGACCGCCTTGTCGACGAACGACACCGCGCACTTGCAATACTTGGCGTCGCCGGTCAGCGGATAGAGGTAGGCGGCGAAGTAGGCCTGGAAGCCGTACTCCTTCTCGCCGTCGCACTGGGCGTCCATGCTCGCCTTCAAGCGTCCGCCCGCCGGCGTGGCCAGCGCGGCCTTGAGGCGCTCCTTGCGGGCGCCGGTCAGCAGGATGCGCGGGTGGCCGCTCACGAAGTGCAGCGGCGGCACGGGCTTGCGCGCCTGCAGCGGTCCCATGTCCCGCCTATGGGGCTTGTCGGGCAGCCGGCTGATCACGACGCGAACCGCCTTGATGCCGACCAGCGCGAACACGATCGCGACAACGATCCGGCCCGTACGTGTCCAGCCCGTGCGTGAACGAGACGTGGGTTCCATCGACAACGAGGTCACGAGGCGCGCGCCGTGCGCGGCGCCGATTATAGGCGCAGTTAATTCGAATAGCGCGGCAGCTCGGCGACGCCCTGGCTCAGTGGGCTGTGGACCGCCGGCCCCGATCCGCCGGTGATGTCCAGGTTCCCGCCGAACGTCGCCTCGGTGAACTGGGCCGTCACGGTGCGCCCGTCCGCGAGGGTCAGCGTCACCCCACGCATGCCGCCGGAGCTCGCCTCCGTCACGTTGGACACCGCCCCATCGACCGACATCACGTTCAGGAAGAAGACGCGCCCATCCGCGGTGACGGGCAGATCGATCCGGTAGCCGCCCATGCTGTCGGAATCGGCGGTCCGCCAGTCGACCACCGTCGTCGTACCGCCCGCGGGCAACACCGGCGTCAGCGTGAGCCGGCTCTTCGTGCCCATGATGGTCGCCACGCGGCCCGACACCGTCGGCCGGATCGGCGTGCTCAGGTGCCACACCTTCTGCGAACCGGCCGCCGCCTGGATCCGATCGAACACGATGAACGTCCCCGGCTTCACGAACACCATCTCGCGTTCCATCTGCGTGATGCCGCCGCGGCCCATGTAGCAGTTCGCCGTGTCGCTGGCGACGTACGTGTACTGCGCGTTGTCCGCCAGCGCCGTCAGCGTGCCGTCGTGCCCCACCTCCATCGCCGCCTGCCGCCCGCCGGCGACGACGACCGGGATGTTGTGGGCCGCCTCTTCCTGCCGCAGCCCGCTGTTGGACAGCACGCCCTCGTCGAACGCGAGCCATTCGTTCTTGTAGATCTGGAACGATCCTTGATCGGCGTGCGCGTGCGATTCCGTGTAACCCCCGGCGAGATACGTCAGGTAGGTGGCGTCGGTCGTCCACCCGCTGCGCGCGAACACGTGGCCCGCGCCCTTGGCGTAGTACGTCGGGTTGAGGCCGCTCAGCGCCGACTCGGGCGCGCTCTTCTGCTGGTAGACGATGTCCGACATGAAGTAGTACTCGCGATCCATGCGCGGAACCGACGAGTGGTTGAGATACCACTGCGCCATCGGCGCCCACTGCGCCGTCGGGTACAGGAAGGCGAGGTTCTGGACGTAGTCGCGATCGTCGTCGAACAGCAACCCGCTGGATTCGCGCGCCTGATCGCCGATCGTCGCCACCCGGTCCAGCGTCGGCGCCGTCGCGTGAAGCAACCAGAAGACCGTCGTCTCGGTGTGCGGGGTGACGTCGGCGATCCGCTCGCCGGTCGTCTGGAACCAGCGGTCATACATGCTGAACAACCGCCGCATCTCGATGCCGTAGCCCGTCCCCTCGCGCGATCCGCCGCCGACCACCTCACGCGCGAAGGTGGGAACCAGCTGGTTCTGCAGCTTCGTGTTGCGGAACATGTCCAGCCACCCCTCCGCCATCGGATCCTCGCCCTGCGTCGCGAGGCCCATCGACTGCGTCGCCTCGAGGAACGAGTAGTAGTAGTTGTCGCTGGGATTGTCGATCGACCAGCCCGACCAGCTGTGGACGGCGTTGCCCCACTTCGCCTGCTCGGGGTGCCAGACGTTCCAGACCGCCTGGTCCGCGAACGCGCGCCAGCGTGTCCGTTGCGCGTCGGTCATGAAATCGAAACACCAGTCGTAGACCAGCGCCAGGTCCATGATCTGATCGCCGACGTACAGGTAGCTGTCGAAGGCGATGTCGGGCGCCATGCCGCGCGCGATGAGCGCCTCCTCCGCCGCCACCTTGTCGTCGATGAATGAGACGGCGAAGTTCGCGTAGCTGGTCGTGCCGGTGATCTGATACAGCAGCGCCGCGAACTGGCCCAGGAATCCATAGACGTCCTCGCCACCCATCGCGCGGTTGACCATGTCCTGGAATCCGTTCGCGACCGGAACGGTGGCGAAGTTGCTCTTGATGCGCGCCAGGTTGGCGGCGTTCAGCAGGATACGCGGGTGATTGCCGCCGAAGGTGGGCCCCCCGGAGCCGCCGACGTTGCCGGTGCCGCCGTTGTTCCCCAGACCGCCGCCTCCCCCGACCCCGCCGCCTCCGCCCCCGGTCCCGGTTCCACTACTGCCCTTTCCCCCACCGCCGCAGGCGGCGAACACCAGAATCGGTACGACGACCAGAAGCTTCGCTATGCGTAGTCTCATGAACCCCCGGGTGTGAACGAACCAGCGATCGCAAATTCCCGCGCCGGGCGGACCGGCGCCGCCGTCAAAGCGGCAGGCCTGCCAGGTACTTGACCAGGTGCGCGGCCACCCAGCGGCTGCCGAGATCGTTCAGGTGGCGGCCGTCGGATGCGTACTCCGCAGCGAGCATCGGGTACGTGCTGCCGCTGTCGTCGAAGGTCGCCCGCGCGCCGTCCAGCCGGGTCGCCTCGAACGCCGCGAGATCGAACAGCGGCTGCTTGCCGGCGTACTCCTGCCGGAGCAGCTCGTTGTAGCGATTGCGGACGATGTTCGCCTCGGCGCCGCCCGGCTTCTTCCCGAACAGGCGCTTGATGGCCGCCTTGGGCCCGGACTGGACGACCGCCAGCGGCGTGGTCACGTGCACGAAGGTGATGCGCGGAAACTTCTGCTGCAGCTGGGTCATCGCCGCCTTGTACTCGGCGAAGACCTTGGCCGCGTCGGTGCTGGCGTCGAAGTCGATGTAGCAGAACTTGAAGAACGCCACGTCGACGTGCTCGGCCATCCCGCCCTCGAGGGCGGCGGTGAAGTCGCGAATCTTCGTCGACGGCGCCTCGTTCTGGCCGATGCGCGTGTGGGCGAACACGCCGGTCGCGACCTGCGCGGGGTCGCGCGTCTCCTTGATGGTGAAGGCGAGCGCGGGGTTCTCCTTCTCCAGCGCCTGCAAGCCGTCCACGACGTTGAAGCCGACGGACTGGTGTCCGAAGAAGATGCGCTTCTTCGACAGGCGCTCGGCGTCGCCGTTCGACAGCGTGGAGATCACCGCGCGCGGATCGGTCGACGCGTGAACGCCGGCGCCACAGGCGGGTGCGACCAGAAGCAACAGAGCGAGCAGCCGACGAATCGCCATGGCGGCCGCAACGATAGCACGCTCATCCTTGCTTGGACGGCAGGCGCGGGATGACGACGACGATGCCGTCGCCGACCAGGCCCTGGACGTCGCGAGCGCCGTAAAGGCGGTCATCGAGCGAGGCCGCCACCGCCAGCGCGAGCGCCGCGAGCAGCACCGAACCGATGCCGCCGAACAGGAAGATCTTGAACTTACCGCCGGCGACCGGACGCATGGGACGGAACGGGGCATCGGCGATGACGAATCGGCTGGCGTGTCCGCCCGAGGCGAGCGTCGCCGCCAGCTGGGCCTGGAACTGCTTCGATTCCAGCTTGTCCTGACGCTCGCGCGCCTCGCTCACCTCGCGCATCAGGAGCGTCCACTCGGTATCGATCGCCACCACCGCCGGCGCCCCCCGCGGGATATCGGCGCGCGGGGCGGACCGGCCGCGCAGGGCCGCGATCTGGGAACGGATCGCCCCCAGCGCGCGCCGCTGGGCCGCGATCCGCGGATTGGGGCCGGGGTCGTCGCCGGTGGGAGTCGCGGCGACGGGCAAGCGCGGCGCCGCCTTCAACGCGGCATCCGCGCGGCGCAGGCCCGCCTCCGCCTCGGCGAGACGTCGCATCGCCGCCTTGACGTCGGGGTGCTCGTTCGTGAAACGCGTCTGCTTCTCGCGCAGCTCCGCTTGCGCCGCCTGCACGTCGGCGTGCGCGCGGCTCCGCGCCGCCGCCAGCACCGGATCCTCGATGGTCGCGCCGCCGCCGGACGCCGCCGGACGCGCGCCGGCGGCCGCGAGCTCGCCCTCGATCTGGGCGGCCTGCACTTCCAGCGCGGCGATCTGACCCTCGTTCGCCGGCATGCGGTCGCGATCGGCGGCTCGGATCACGCCGCCCGCGTGGGCGCCGGAGGGCCCGCCCGTCTCGGCGGCCAGCTCCGGGTGCTTGGTGAGGAAGGACGCCAGCGCGCCTTCCTTTTCCTTGAGTTCGGCCTCGGCGTGCTGGCGCTCGGCGTCGAGGAACTTGTTCGCCTCCAGCGTGTCGCGCTGGCGCCGATTCTTTTCGTCCTCGATGATCGTCTTCAGCAGTCGATCCAGCACGCTCTGGGCCAGGTCACGGGAGTCGGAGGCGTACGCGACGCGAAAGATGTAACCGTCGCGGCTGAGCAGCTTGACGCGCTTGCGCATCTCGTCGACGGCTTCGGCCATGCCTTTGCGGTCGACCATGCCGTGATAGAGGTTCATCTCCTTGATGAGATTCTCCAGCCGCTGCCGCGAGCTGAGCATGTCGTGGAAGCGCGCCCCGACCGACGTGGACGATTCGCCCTCCGACTCCGACGGCCCGCCCGCCTGCACGCCGCGCTCGTAGACGACCACGGCCTCGGATTGGTAAAGGCGCTTGGCCGCCATCGCCCAGATCACCGTTCCCCCCAGGCCCAGGACGAAGGCGATCCCGCCGATCCAGGCGGAGCGAGCGGCCCGGGGCATCAGCGCCGCGATTGAACGGATGTAATCGCGCGGGGAGAAGGAAGACTGCTCGCTCATCGTCTCGCCGGAAGCCCGTAACTATACACGTGG
>Ga0207708_10002187_pt1 | contig 14432 bp, 8 predicted proteins | sample KBSK5101metaG_FD_184340 | JGI IMG/M metagenome (GOLD analysis project Ga0207708, IMG submission 184340) | Corn, switchgrass and miscanthus rhizosphere microbial communities from Kellogg Biological Station, Michigan, USA - KBS K5-10-1 metaG... | ecosystem: Host-associated > Plants > Roots >...
GCGCGACAGGCTGGCGACTCGTTCCTGAAAATCCGGAATGCCGAGCATCTCGGCGAGAACCAGTCCCGAGTCGTTGAAGCTCAAGGTCTGGTCGAAGTCGCTCACGAGCACATAGTACTTCCTCATCAATCCTCCATTGGCGCTCCCTGTGATCGGATCACCGGACGCGCCAGTCCCGGCGATGATAACGAAACGCCCCCGCTTCCAGTCGGAACGCGGGGGCGATTTCTGTCGGCATTTAGTGTTGTTAATCTCTTCGCCGTCGCGCGCCACGCGTCCCCTCGCCGCAATTCATTGCGACGAACGGAATCTTGTTGTTGAGCGTGTGAACGGTGAGGATCATTTCTGACTGTGAATTTGTCGAGCGCGATTTACGCTCTCAACGCAACCTAGGTACAGTAGCGTGCGTCGTCAACTTATAGACGACGGCAGAGCGTCAATCGCGTCACGGAATCATGTATCGAGTTCGTCACGGTGAGCGCGTATGAGGCGCTTCACTATAGTATCCGCGCCTCTAGCACATGAGCGGTTGCTCGCAATTCGTATTTTAGCCCGTAACTCGCAATTAGTTCGCAGCTCGGAATGGTTAGTTGGTCCGCAACCCGCAGCTCGCATATCACACCGTGCAGATCTCGACGGCCTGCTTGAGCGACTCCCGCGGATCGTGGGTGGGAATGAACTCCTGCGCGACGAACCCCTTGAATCCCGCGTCCGCAATCGCGCGCATCACTCGGTGATAGTTGAGCTCCTGAGTATCGTCGATCTCGTGCCGTCCCGGCACACCGCCAGTATGAAAATGACCGATGTACTGGATGTTGTCCGTCACCGTGCGCACGACATCGCCCTCCATGATCTGCATGTGGTAGATGTCGTACAGCAGCTTGAACCGCGGTGAGTTGATCTTCTTTGCCAGCGCCACACCCCACGTCGTGTGATCGCACTGATAATCCGGGTGGTCGACTTTCGAGTTCAGCAGCTCCATGCATAGCGTCACGCCGTGCTGCTCGGCGAGCGGGACAAGCGGCGCGATTCCTCGCGCACACACCTCCAGTCCCTCGGCATCGCTCTGACCTTTGCGACTGCCCGAAAAGCAGATCACGTTCGGCACCCTTGCCGCCGCGGCCAGGGGTATCGCCCGCTGATAGGCCGGGATGAGCCAGGCATGATTCTCCACGCGGTTGAAACCGTCGGTGAGCCGCGCCTCCGGGTGTGGCACCGTCGCGTACCCCATCGAGCAGACAAGACCGAAGCGCGGCGGGACCTTCCAGTCGTCCGGCTCGAGCAGGTCGATGCCCTGCATTCCGAGGTCGCGGCACATCTGGCACATCTGGTCGAGGGTGAACTTTCCCCACGGCCATCGCGAGGCTGAGAGCTTCAGCCGGCCGGCGCTCCCAGCTGCACCTATCTCGGACAAGGCGCGGGTCGCGGGCGCACCAAAGGACGTTGTTGGGCGGATCAGGCCGGCGATGGTGGCGGCAGTTCCCGTGGTGACGAATGTCCGACGGTTCATGTTTGACCTCGGCGCGAGTGGGATCGAGGGGGGTGGCGGGTGGGGTGCAGTGCCCGGCGGCGAATGTGAAAGAGGGGTTCGGCACTGTCAAGGCGAGGATGGCTGCCCGTCGGGCGAAATCTCCGGCTCAAATCCGCGAATTCTCATAGCGGACCGGCCCGAAAATCCGCACATTTTCGCGGCTCCGCTCGGAGGTCGCGGAGAGGCACTCAGGGACGTCCACTCTCTTCCACGGACCGAACGCCATGAGCAACCTCAGTAGCGTCGACCTTCTCGTCATCGCGGCCTATTTCCTCATCCTGGCGGCAATCGCCTGGTGGGCCGCGAAACGCGAGAAGAACATCAGTGCAGACTTCTTTCTCGCCAGCCGAGATGTAGGCTGGCTCGCAGTTGGCGCGAGCTTGTTCGCTTCCAACATCGGCAGCGAGCACCTGGTAGGTCTCGCCGGCACTGGCGCGGCGAGCGGGCTCGCCGTCGGCCACTTCGAGTGGCTCGCCAGCTTCATCCTGCTTCTGCTCGGCTGGCTCTTCGTGCCGTTCTATCTGCGGAGCGGCGTCTACACGATGCCGGAGTTTCTGGAGCGCCGATATAACGCGGGCGCGCGCTCGTATTTCACCTGGGTGTCGATCGTTGGTTACGTACTGACCAAGATCAGCGTGACGCTTTTCGCCGGCGGCATCGTCATGCGTGCCGTCACCGGGTTCGATTTCTGGACGAGTGCCGCGATCCTGATCGTGATCACCGGTCTCTACACGATTTTCGGCGGACTGCGCGCCGTCATCTACACCGAAGTGATGCAGGCAGTCGTGCTCATTCTCGGCTCGGTCACTTTGATGTTCATCGGCCTCAACGCTGTGGGCGGATTCTCGGGTCTGCGCGCGGCGGTGCCACCCGATTTCTTCTCGATGTGGAAGCCGTCCAATCACAAGGATTTCCCGTGGACTGGCGTCGTCTTCGGGGCGCCCATCCTGGGCATTTGGTACTGGTGTACCGACCAGCACATCGTGCAGCGCGTGCTGGCGGCGAGAAACATCAAGGAAGCGCGGCGGGGAACCATCTTTGCTGGCTACCTGAAGATTCTTCCCGTTTTCATCTTCGTTCTGCCCGGAATCATCGCGGCGGCGCTTTATCAGGATGTCCGTTCCGGACAGACCGACTCCGCTTATCCGATCCTGGTCACGCGCCTTCTTCCGATCGGCTTCAAGGGACTGGTGCTGGCTGGAATGCTGGCGGCTCTTATGAGCTCTCTAGCGTCTGCGTTCAACTCGGTGTCGACACTGCTGACGTGGGACGTGTACAGGAAGTGGCGGCCGAATGCTACCGAGGCTCGGCTTGTCTTCGTTGGCCGTATCACGACGGTGGCGCTGGTCGGAGTCGGACTGCTCTGGATTCCGATGATGAAATACGTCTCGCCGCAGCTCTACATCTATCTGCAGAGCGTGCAGGCGTACATCGCCCCGCCAATCGCCGCCTGCTTCCTGTTGGGCGTCCTGAGTCCTCGTCTCAATGGCAAGGGGGCGCTGTCGGCGCTGTGGACCGGGTTCGTGCTCGGGTTCGCGCGTCTGCTGCTCGAGCTCGACAAATCGCGTCTCACACCCGGGTCGCCGACCTATTGGTTTGCGGACATCAACTTCCTGCACTTCGCGGCGCTGCTGTTCGTGTTGTGCAGCCTGATTCTCATCGTGGTGAGTATGATGACACCTCCTCCACCGCCGGATCGCGTCAACGATCTGACGATGCAAACGGTCGCTCCTTCTTCGGCGACGGAAATCGCGCCGCGCGAGCGGAGCTTCGAGATCGCGTTGTCAGTGCTGCTGGCCGCGACGATCGGCGCGCTCTGGATCGTGTTTAGATAATCAGCCGCGAACCACTGCTTGCGAGCGGCTGTCGGCCCTGCGGTCGGCAGCCGTTCGCGTGTAGCTCTCTGCCGGTCGCGGTTTTGCGCCGTCAATCGGCAGCCAGAGGGTAAAGACGGCGCCGCTCCCATCCGCGTTTGCGACGGTTAGATCTCCGCCGAGCAGCCTCGCGATGCGACGGGCAATGGCGAGTCCCAGGCCGGCGCCGGGTTTGTCACTGTGCTCCTCCAGCCTGGTGAATTCCTCAAAGATCAGGACCGACTTATCCGCGGGGATGCCCGTTCCCGTATCGCGGACTTCGATCGCGACCCATCGCTCGCCGTTGGTTTGCTCGCGCGTCTTGAGGGAGGCCCGCACGGAAATCCGTCCGCCAGGCGGCGTGTACTTGATTGCGTTCGAGAGGAGATTGCCAAGTATCTGCCGCACCCGGGTCGCATCGGTGGCGATGCTGGGCAGATCATCGGGCAGCTGTACGTCGATGCGCAGTCCGCTCGCCGCCGCGTTGGCGTCATGGTCTTCGACCGCGTCCGCAATGATGGATTCGATGCGTGTAGCGTTGGACACGATGCTCAGTTGTCGCCTCTCCGCGCGAGCGACGTCGAGAATGTCGTCAATCAAGGCGAGCAGTGATTGGGCGGATTTGCGTATGCGCTCGACTGAATGGAGCTGGTCGGGCTTCAATGGTCCCTTGACGCCCTCGCTGAGCAACTCCGTGTAGCCCACTATGGCATTCAGCGGATTCTTGAGATCGTGCGTGATCCCGCGCACGAGCCTCGATCTGGCTTCGATTGCCTGCTCGAGATTGGCTCTATCTCTCTCGGCGGTCATGGCGTAGATACGCAGCCCACGTCCCAGCCATGCAACAATCAACGCCGCTGCGAACGCAATCATACCGACGAAAGCGACCATCCACCTTTGTGCCCGGTTGGTCGCGTCAGCCTCCACCCACCGTCGCTCCGCGGCGTTGCTCAATGCTTCGTCGAGCCGGGCAGCCCCCACCAGCAATCGCTCGTACTCCGCCGGGTGAAACGGATCTACTGCGTTGGGCGCACCAGAACGAGCTCCCCGGGCGGCAGCCGGCGAAGACGATGCAAAGGACTGCTCGATCGCTCGATGCCAGGTGTCGCGAATTCGTCCAAAGGAGTTGAACTCCGTGCGCACCGCCGGTCCGAGCCGCTGCATGTGCGGACGAAGGGAATCGTAGGCTTCGCGCTCATCATCGAGCGATTGGCGATAACCCTCGATGAGCAGCGAATCACGGCGCTCGAGGAACTCGCGGGCCAACATGCCTTCCATTGCCAACGCGAGATGGATGCGAGTTACGAGGGTGCGCGCGGGCTGAATTTCACCGCGGAGATCGTCGTGTACCGGTGACATCTGCCGGCTCCGCCAGACCGGCAGCAACACCAGCGCGATCAGCGCCAGAATCAACGCGGCCAGAGGCGTCCACGTCTGCCAATCCGCGGTAATTACCGGGGTGCTTTTCTGCGGGCCGTCGTTGTTCATCCACCGTTCAACTACCCCGCGAACATCGACAAGTTTCTACGTGTCGAGACGCGGGTTGATCACCGCCACCCACCCGGCGCTATGAGCTCGGAGCTGTCGCATAAGTGCGGTAGGAAGCTCCGTGCTGTTCAGCTGACCAAGCTATCAGCCCCCACTTCTGTTTTCTGGATGCCAGATAGCGCCGCGATCCCAACGCCGAGAGCAGTTAGTAGGCTTGATCCCACTCCGCGGACAGTCGAATCGCAGAGTCGATGATGCCGACCATGCTGTAGGTCTGGACGAAGTTCCCCCAGAGCTCGCCAGTCCTGGTATCGATGTCCTCCGACAACAGTCCGTGCGGGTTGCGATGAGACAGTACCTTCTCGAACAGTGCCCGCGCCTCGTCGCGGCGGCCTAGCGCCGCCAGCGCGTTGATGTACCAGAACGTGCAAACCAGGAAAGCGTTCTCGGGGGTCCCGAAGTCATCGCGCTCCGAGTAGCGGTAAATGAAGTCTCCCCGCTTCAGATCTTTTTCGATCGCCTCCACGGTGCCGGCGAACCGCGGATCGTCTGCCTTGAGAAATCCGACTTCGTGCAGACGCAGCAGGCTGGCATCGAGCGCATCGCCGTCCATTGCGCCGACGAATGCGTTGAGCTTTTCGTTCCAGGAGCGCTCGGAGATCACCGCGTGCATGCGGTCGGCGTGTGCGCGCCAATAGCGTGCTCGCTCCGGCAGCTTCAGGTGCGTGGCGATGCGCGCGAGTCTGTCGCATCCCGCCCAGCACATTACGCTCGAGAAAGTGTGCACGCGCAGCTTGCCGCGCAGCTCCCAGATTCCCGCGTCCGGCTTGTCGAACAACGCGGCAGCCTGCTCGCCGAGCGCTTCGAGTTTTGGAAAAAGCGTTTCGTCGCCGCGTCTCACCAGCCGACGGTCAAAGAATACGTGCGGAGCGGCGAGGATGGCTGCGCCATAGACATCGTGCTGGATCTGAACGTGCGCCTGATTGCCGATTCTCACCGGACCCATCCCCCGGTATCCGGCCAGGCAAGTTGCCTCGCGCTCGTCGGGTACGCTGCGACCTGTTATGCCATACAGAGGCTTGAGCGTTCCGTCCGCGGCTTCGGCGACGATGTTCAAAATGAACGCGAGGTAGCGCTCCATCGTTCGGGTGGCCCCAAGTCGATTCAGCGCGTTGACCACGAAGTACGCATCGCGGATCCAGCAGTAACGGTAGTCCCACGTCCGCGGCGTGTTCGGCGCTTCCGGTATCGAGGTTGTCACAGCGGCAACGATCGCGCCCGTATCCTCGTAGACGTTCAGCTGAAGCGTGATCGCGGCGCGTATCACGGCATCCTGCCATTCGAACGGTATTGCGAGCATTCGGACCCACTCTCGCCAATGAGAGGAAGTCTCGTCGGCGAAGTGACGCGCGACTTCGTCTACCGAACCGCTTACAGTTTCGTCGGGACCAAGCAACAGCGTGATGTCGTTCTCGAGGAAGAAGGGATTCTCCTCGAGAATGGCTGTCGTCGGCGCATCAGTCGTCAATCGCACCACGACGTCTCCGCCGTAATAGCGAATATGGTTGCTCCCGCTGGTCGTGCGTGGTCGCTCGCACCCGTAGTCACGGGCGGGACGGAGCCTGACGCGCATTCTTGGATTCCCCGAGATGCGCCGCACCTGTCGCACGATGGTCATCGGACAGAACATTCGCCCGTACTGTCGAAAGCGGGGTGCGAAGTCCGTTATCTCGATCGCGCTACCCCCGGCATCGTACAGGCGGGTGATCAGAATCGGGGTGTTGGTCAGGTACTCCTGCTCGGCTCTAACCTGACCTAGCAGCTCAATCGCATACATCCCGAACTCGTCGCCCTCACTTTCATCGCGCAGCAGCGAGCAGAAAACCGGGTCCGCGTCGAATCGCGGGAAGCACGCCCACTGGATGCGCGCCGAGTCGTCGATAAGCGCGGCGATTGTGCCGTTGCCGATTAACGCCAGATCGAGCGACATCAATCCCTGTCTGAACGTTTTGTTTTTGACTGCTGACCGGATTCCACGGCGCGCGCCAGCCAGGCCCGCACCGCGGTGACATCAGGCAGCCGCCACCTCGCAATCGACCGGCCGGTGCCGACTTTGATCGAGTGACCACCCAACGCATTCACGACCGCGAAGCCGTACTCGTCGGTGGCATCGTCGCCCACGAAGACCGGTAGCCTGCCCCTGAACGGTTTTTCTGCCATGAATTCCTTCACTGCTTTCCCTTTGTCTTTGCCACCGGGTTTGATCTCCACGATCTTCTTGCCGCGGAGGATCGTATAATCTGGGCCAATTTCCTCCTGCAGGGTACGCATCAAGCGATGCGCGAAGGAGCCCAGCGCCGGCGCCTTCCGATAATGGAGAGCGAGCGAAAGCCCCTTGTCCTCGAGCAGCAGTCCTTCGTGGCGTGGGATTATTTCCCTCAGCCTCTCGCGCGAGGCGGCAAGTTTGCCGGCGCGAATGGGGTGCCGGGATATGCGGCCACCTGCATCCCGGCGCTCGAGACCGTGCTGACCCGCTACTGGCAACTGCTCGCCGTGGAAAACATTATCGACATCCTCGATCGACCTTCCGCTGATGAGAGCGAGAGCCCCGCCGGTCAGATCGTGAAGCTGGCGGATGCGGCCGAGGAGCTCGCGCTCGAGTCGTACATCCCAGGGCGAGGGCGAGATGTCGACAAGCGTCCCATCAATGTCGAAGAAATACGCCCAGTCGATGCTCGGCACGGGAAGCCTGGTGACATGACTTGCCGGGGCCTTTCGCTTAGCGCGTGATCTCACTCGTCTCGGAAGGTAACGCGTGCTGGTCGGAGGCGCGTGTCCATTTGGACGTGTGCGGAGCTCTCGCCAGCAGGCCGCGGCGTCGCCTCATTCGGGCGGCGTCGAGCAGCATCCGTCCGGCCCACCGGTAAACGTTGAATTCCCTGATCAAGCTGCGCATCAGGCGCATCCTTGCGCGCTGCGCCGCCATCGGCATGGTGAGCGCAGTGTTGAGCGCAGCCGCGCATTGATCGGCGTCATATGGATTCACAATCAGAGATTCCGGCAGCTCGCGAGCGGCGCCAGTAAACTGACTCAGAATCAGGACGCCGCGATCGTCTTCGCGGGCGGCGACGAATTCCTTCGCGACCAGATTCATGCCGTCATGCAGGCTGCTCACGAAGCAGAGATCGGCGGCGCGGTAATACTCGTACACCTCGTGCGGCTCGTGATGGGCGATGGCGAGAATTATCGGTGGCGACGGCGCCGGGAATCGCGCGTTGATGCGCTCTGCCAGGGCGCGGACGCGTTTCTCGTAGTCGGCGTACTCCGGAATGCTCGCCCTGCTCGGCGCGGCGATCTGCACGAAGGTAAACTTTCCCACCCAGCGCGGGTGCAGCTCCATCAGGCGCTCGACTGCCCGGAACCGCTCCTCGAGACCCTTCGTGTAATCGAGACGCTCCACTCCAACGCCAACTGCATGATCGACCGGCAGGTCGTGTCGCTCACGGACAATCGAGCGACACTCTTCGACTGGTCGCACCTGTTCCGCCACGGACGGCGGCCATTCTATCGATATCGGGTAGCGCTTCACCGCCGTAAGCTGGCCCCTGTAGGAGACCGAGAAGGTCTCGCGGTCCACACGCGCTTCGAGCTGGCGATCGACGGTGTCTACGAAATTGTTGCAATGGAACTGGGTGTGGAATCCGAGGATGCTGCTTCCGAGCAGACCGTCCAGCAGCTCAACACGCCAGGGACAGATGCTGAAGGCCTCCGGGTTGGGCCAGGGGATGTGCCAGAAAGCGATGATCGTCGCATGCGGCAGCCGGTCGCGCACCATTCGCGGCACCAGCGCGAGGTGATAATCCTGAACGAGGACGATCGGATCTGACGACTTCGCTTCCTCGATCACGGCATCCGCGAATTTCCGGTTGACCTTCTCGTACTGAAGCCAGTCCGACGTCCGGAACGTTGGCCGAACGTGCGCGATATGACAGAGTGGCCAGAGTCCCTCGTTTGCAAAACCGTAGTAGTACCCCTGCTCCTCCTGGTTCGAGAGCCAGACTCGGCGCAGCTGGTAGGATGGATTGTCATTTGGAACGGGAATTCGATCGTTGTCGTCAACGACGTCGCGATCGGCCGAGCCGCTTCCGTGCGCGATCCACGTTCCCGAGCAGGCGCGCATGATCGGCTCCATCGCAGTCACCAAACCGCTCGCCGGCCGCTGCACGACTATTGAGTCGCCCTGACGAACGTGGATGTAAGGCTCTCGGTTTGATATCACGATCACATCCTGGTCGCGAAGCTCGCGATGCAGGATCTCGCGCAGTGTCTCTGCCGTCCATCCGAGCTGCTCTTCGTCGCGCAGACGATGCTCGGCCTCGAGATCGCGGATGAGGGCTCGCAGATCGTCGGCTATAGGCTGCAGCTCGCCATTCTGCGAAGGCTGGGTGGGACGGACCAATCCCTCGCCACGCAGCAGCGCCTGAATTCCATGGACCCATCCGCGCCAGCTCAGCTGCGCGACGACGACTGTGATCAACGAGACGACGACGCCGAGCCCGACGAAAAAGTAGAAGAGGTATTGCTTCGTCTCTTCGCTGCGGCGCTGCACGAAACTCATGTCGTGCAACACCACCAGCTTACCCAGCGGCTGATCGGGATTGCCGACGTCCACCACCGAAACGAGAAGCGGACCCTGGGGCTGCCTCAGGATCTGATTTTCAGGTTTGGCGAGGGAATCCAGATTGGCGCAGCGAACCTCCCGTGGGAGTGTCGGCGTTGCGAAGGCGCGGCTGGACCCGGCAGGGCAGAATCCAATCGCAAAAAGTCTCTCGTCTCGCGTGATTCCGGCGAAAAACCGGTGGATGGCGCTCGAATCGTTGGCGACAACGAAATTCTCGAGGGGACCTTCGATGCTGTTGGCTACCAGGTGCGCCCTGAGGGTCAGATCCCGGACAGACCATCTTTGCGTCAGCCTGTCGACGAGTGGCATTACCGACCACGCCAGAGCGGCCAACACAAGGACGAGCGGGATGATAAAGCGAAGCGACAGCCTCACTTCGTGAGCGCAGGTGGGGGCATGAATCGTAGTCTAGTCCGCGTTCAGGGGGTTTCTCTATGCGGAGAAACACTGAGCGGGCTATCGCGTGATGCCGTCGTCCGATGCAGATTCTTCACGTGTTTACCGGCGAGGCAGAGCGCATGACGGCAGTACGCTCCAAACTCGTCGTCCGCACAGTGGCGGCGGCGATTGTGTGTGCGGCTTCAGCGAGCGTTGCGCGCGCGCAGAGCCGCACCGTCCAGCCGATACTCGGCTTCCCTGAGCAGGGTCTCGACGACCCGGCGGCCTATCAGGGATATCAAACACGGTTCTACCGCGACACCAAGGGAAACGTCGTTCAGATATACCTCGACGCGCGCAGCGGACGCGTCGTCAATCTTCTCGCCAACGCGGCCGACGAAAGCGTCGGCTTCACGGTCCGCGATGAAACCGGGAAGCCGGTCAGGCTCGAATGGGCGTCCGCGGGCGCAGCGATCTCGGACAGCGCCGGGCGTCGCACAATCGAGTATCAGCTCGTTGCCAACGCTCGACAGATCGTGATTGGGTGGATTCTACTCGGTTCGATGCGAGTGGAGCGCGATCTTGGATACTCGGGGCGCGGTCTCCAGGCGTACGACTGGCCAACGTTCAGACTTCGCGAGCAGGAAGATCTCATCGCCAACGTAGACCGTCTCGATCTGGCGGAGAGACAACGGCATTTGGGAATGCTCGGCACCGGGTTCAGCTCGGATTTGAGCGCACGGCTGACGCCCGACATCCTGACTACGGGTGACGTGCGTGCCGGTCGCACCATGACGGCGAGTCAGACGACCTTTGACGGCCAGAACAATCTCCAGCTCGAGATCATTCCGGATGCGCGAACATCGGAGCTCACTGTCTCTCTTCCGGTCGTCACAGTTCGCGACACCGTCAATCGCCCCATTCGGTTGACCATCAGGGTATCGACAGACGGACCATCGCTGGACCCGCTGACGCGTGAGCAGATCTTCAACACGTCGTTTCTGAAATTCCTGAATGACACGCGTGTTGCCGCCGATCGCGCCCGGCCCACTGCGGCCCGGAACGCGGCTGACGCGGCGCGGGTCAGCAGATACCGGCTCCTCGAGCGCGACGTGCGTGGGACTGAGCTGCTCACCTCGAAGCAGAAGCTGATGGCGGGACTGCCCAACTACGCCACCTACTTCGGCCGCGACATGATGATGACATCGCTCATGATGCAGCCGGTGTGGACCGACGCGATGCCGGAGTTCGTGATAGCCAGTGCTCTCAGGAAGCTCGGCCCCCAGGGCGACGTCAGCCACGAGGAAGCGCTGGGAGGCCAGGCAATTCGCGAGAACGCCGCCGAGTACAACGCGCACATGACGAACTACTTCGCGTTGAGGGGACGGAGCAGAAGCGCGGCCGACACCGCCCTCAGCAAAGCCCGCGCATTGCTCGTCGATCTCCAGAAGGTTCGCGAGAACTATCACATGCGCGACGACGAGTTTCAGCTGCCGGTGGTCGTCGCGCGCTATCTCGCAAATCCTGCTGTCTCGTCTGCCCGCAAGCGTGCATTTCTCGCTGATGCATCCGACGGGCGTGGCCCGCGGATCAATCAGCTGCTCAAGGAGCTCTCGCTCGTGGCAACGCTCGCCAATCCGTACGCGCGCGAGCCGATCGTCGAAAACCTGATTGGATCGCCCCGACTCGATCCAACCCAATGGCGATCGATCAGCTGGCGGGACAGCAATGCCGGCTACGCCAACGGCCGCTTCGCGATGGATATCAACGCCATTTGGGCGCCGCAAGCGCTGGAGTCGATCGCGCAGATATTTGCGTCGCTGAAGGCAATCGGCTTCGACGCGCAGCAGGTTCGAATGCGATTGCCATCGGGATTCGGTGGGACCGTCATGGGCGAGTACCTGCGTGATCCGGCTTCGCTCGATCGCGCGATCCAGAATTGGCGCGGCGCGGTCAGTCATTTTGTCGTAACACTTACTCCGGAACAGATCAAAACCGCGGTTCAGCAGAAGCTGGCCTGGCTACCCGCCAACGAGCGGGCATACTGGACCAACGTACTCGCGACGACTCGCGCAGATACTGCCGCCCTCCCGTTCCTCTCGATCTCGCTCGATTCGGCGGGAAAGCCGATCCCGGTGGTCAATACCGATCCCGCTACCTGGCTATTGCTGCGCGATGCCAGCGACATCAGTCCCGCGGCTGTGGCAGCAGTACGACGCGACGTGCGCGCGATCAGGAGAGCGTACCCGGTAGGCTTGTTTATTGACCGGCTCGGGCCCGTCGTCGCCAATGACGCGTACGCGTCCCGTTCCGTTTGGGAGGCTTTCAAACAAGACACCTATCATTCGCCGCGAGTCGTGTGGGGCAGAGAGGTGAATCTGATTCTGCTGGGGCTGACCAATCAGATCAACGGCGCCACCGATTCTGCAGGGAAGGCGAGGCAGACGGCCGGGGAGGACATCATCGCGTACGTCGACGAGATGAAGGGGGCCTTGATGCAGGTCTACTCGGCCGTCGACAGTTCCGGTCTCAAACACAACGAATTGTGGAGCTACGAAATCGAAGGGGGCCGGCTGCGCCCGATTCGATACGGCGCCAGTACCGACGTGCAGCTTTGGAACGTTACTGACCTCGCCGTGCAGTTCGTGCTTACCCGCCTTCACTACCCGTTCTAACACAACGTTGCGACCGTTCGTGAGAATCGTGATGCGCACGGGGCTCGTTCTGCTTGCCTGTGCAGCTCTCGCGGCGTGTTCTGCGGGCTCAAAACGACACGAAACGGTCCTCACTTTCTCCGGCTCCGCCCTCGGCGCCGAGGGAACGCTCGTCGCGAAGCAGCTCAAGCGATTCATGCAGCTCAACCCCGGGATTCGCGTCGAGCTGCAGCGCACGCCCGACGATGCATCGCAGCGACATCAGCTCTACGTCCAATGGCTCAACGCGCGCGTTGGCAATCCTTCCATCCTGCAACTCGATGTCGTCTGGACGCCCGAGTTCGCGGCAGCGGGCTGGGTGCTACCGCTGGAGAAGTACGCACCGGCGAAGAGCGAGTTCTTTCCCGCGACGATCACCGCTAATACGTGGGCGGGAAAACTCTACGCGCTTCCCTGGTTCGCAGATGTGGGGTTGTTGTACAGGCGCACGGATCTCGTTCCGCGCGAGCCGGCGACACTGGAGGAGCTCGTCGCTGATGCACAGCGCGCCAAAGCCCAGCGCGGTGGCCCGCGTTACGGGCTCGTCTCGCAAGGCGCGCGTTACGAAGGCCTGATTACCGGATTCGTCGAATACCTCGGCGCCTTCGGCGGAAGAATCATCGACGACAGCGGAGAAGTCGTCGTCAATCGACCGGAGGCGGTACGCGCTCTCGAGTTCATGCGCGACGAGCTGTACAAGTGGAACATCGTCCCGCTCGACGCGCTTACGTGGCATGAAGAGGAAACCCGGTTTGCATTTCAGAACGCGAACTCGGTCTTCATGCGCAACTGGCCCTACGCGGTTGGCGCGATGAGCGACACATCGCAATCCAAGGTGCTGGGCAAATTCGCGGTATCCCCGATGCCGAAGTCAGGGACGGCCCCCAACGGTCATTCCACCGCCGCGCTCGGCGGCGCACAGCTGGCGATCAATGCCTACACCGAGTTCCCGGATGCCGCCTACAAGCTCATCGCGTATCTCACCGCCCCTGAGCAAATGCTCGAGCGCGCACAGGCGGTCGGCCAATATCCAACTCGTCCGGGACTGTACGACGACGCCCGGCTAAGGGGCGCGATCAACATTCCGCTCGAGAACGCGCGCCGGGCGATCGAGAGCGCGACGCCGAGGCCGGTGACGCCGATCTACACCGAGCTGTCTGAGATTCTGCAGATCCAGCTGCACCGCGCGTTGGTTCGGCAGGCGGAGCCGCGTCAGGCGCTGGATGAAGCAGCGGCCCGCATCAATGCGCTGATCGAGCGCACCGGGATGCGCAAGTTGATGCGCGGCGTGTCGTGAAGAAGATCTCCCGGCTCGGCGCCGAAGCAAGACTCGGATGGACTCTAGTCATGCCAGCGCTCGGTGTCATTGCACTGATCGCGATCTTCCCGCTCGGCTGGACATTCTGGGAATCGCTCCATCTTCACGAGCTGCGCATGCCTTGGCTCGGTAAGCCGTTCGTCGGCATCGCCAACTACGTCGAGATTGCGAAAGATCCTCGCTTCTGGGCCGCGCTGGGCCACACCGCTTTCTTTACTGTCGTTTCGATCTCGCTCGAGCTGCTGATCGGGCTATTCCTGGCTCTGGCGATGAATCGCGTCTTTCGGGGAAGGGGATTCGTGCGCGCGGCAGTGCTGGTGCCATGGGCCATTCCTACGGTCGTCGCCGCGCTGCTGTGGCGTTTCATCTTTGAATCGCAGGGTGGCATTGCCAACGCCCTGCTGGTCGACGAGGGTGTGGAAATCCTTTGGGGATTGACCGGCGGAGCCGTCCTGCCGATCTTCGACGCGCTCTATCAAAACAGCGATCG
>Ga0207708_10002188_pt1 | contig 14430 bp, 10 predicted proteins | sample KBSK5101metaG_FD_184340 | JGI IMG/M metagenome (GOLD analysis project Ga0207708, IMG submission 184340) | Corn, switchgrass and miscanthus rhizosphere microbial communities from Kellogg Biological Station, Michigan, USA - KBS K5-10-1 metaG... | ecosystem: Host-associated > Plants > Roots >...
GATCCGTTTCCCCTCGGTGTCGCCGAAGACCGCGGCGTACCGGATCGTCGTGAACGTCACGATCGCCGGCAACCAGCGCGTTCGCGCGTACGTCGACGCCGTCATCCTCCAGCACGGCCGCATCCAGTCGGGCCTCCTCTTCACGTCCTTCGGAAGCCCCGTGGGCGATCCAGACCGGATCGCGCTCGCGAAGGTCGTCGCCGGCCGTATGGCGCGGGCGACGGCCCCCAGCGGCCCCGTCGCCTAGAGTCAATCGTCACCCGGAAGGGTGACCGGCGCCTCATCGGGGGTGCCGATACCGAGGGACGGTGACTGCGGCGTCCCTGGTTCTCGTCTGCGCGATCGCGTGTGGCAGCTGGCTCCTGCTTGCGGCCGCGATCCCCATCACGCGCCTGCGAGCGCGTCGACGCCTGCCGACGGGCCGGGCGGAGGTCACCGGGGGATGGGTGCTTCCTGCGTCGTCCGGCGAGCACGCCGGCCGCCGGCCGGTGGACGAGACCGACGCTCGGGCGCTGCTCGAGCGCGGGTTGCGCAGCGACGAGCGCGAAGTCCGCGTCGCCGCGGTCACAGCGCTCAGCGGCCTCGCCGCGGACCACGAGTGGGCCCTCGACGGTCTCGTCGAGGCGCTCGCCTCCGAGCTCGAGACTCCCGAGCGCGTCGCAACGGAGCTCGACCGCCTCGCGCCGCGGCCCGGACGCCGGCTGGCGCCTCTCGTCGGACATCCCAGCGAGATCGTCCGCTTCTACGTCGCCAGGCTGCTCGGTCGCTACCCGGAGCTCGCTCGCCGGCACGTGGCCGCGCTCACCGCCGATCCGTCGCCCCACGTCCGGGCCGCTGCGCTCGAGACGCTCCGGGCGGCCGGCTCGGCGGACACGCTCAGGAGGGCCCTCGACATGCTCTCGGACACCCAGCCGTTCGTCCGCGCCCAGGCGAGCCGCACCGCGGTCGCGATCGCCGGAGTCGGCGCCGCGTCGTTCGTCGCGCCGTTGCTCGCGGACGAATCCTGGTGGGTCCGGGAGGCTGCCCGGGAGGCGCTCGTCGGCGTCGGCAGCGACGTCGCGACGGTCGTCGCGCCGCTCGTCGACGCCGGCGATCCGGCTCTGCGCAGGGGCGCCGCGCTCGTGCTGCAGGACGTCGGCGCGGTGGATGCGCTGATGGACGGCGGCGAGGCAGGCGCGCTGGAGCGGATCATGGACGCCGGCGGAGGCCGGCTTCGGCGCGCCGCCGCCGAGCGCGCATGCGGTCGCCGCGAGCCGGACGGGACGCGGATGTGGCTGGAGCAGGTGTCGTGACGTTCGAGGGGGTGCTGAGGGCGCTCGTCTTCGGGTGCACCGGCTACCTCGTCCTGCTGTACGGCGTCCACTTCTCGCTGATGGCCCTCGGCCATGTCGAGTCGCGCCGGCGGCGGCGGGAGCGGTCGGTCGACGATCCGGACACGCTCGCGACGTCGAGGTTCGCCCCGGGCGTGAGCATCATCGTCCCCGCGTACAACGAGAGCGGCGGCCTGCCCGACGCTGTGCGCTCGCTGCTCGCTCTCGAGTACCCCGAGTTCGAGGTGATCGTCGTCAACGACGGCTCGACGGACGAGACGCTCGACGTCCTCGTCGGGGCGCTCGAGCTCGTCGCCGTCGACGCGACGTCGAGAGACGTCGTCCCGGCCCGACCCGTCGAGGGGTACTACCGGTCGGTCGACCCGCGTTTGCTGGTGGTGGACAAGGTGAACGGCGGCAAGGCGGACGCGCTCAACGCGGGGCTGAACCACTGCAGGTACCGCTACGTCTGCGGGGTCGACGCCGACATGGCCTTCGCGCCCACGGCGCTGACCCGCGCGATGCGCGAGATCTCCGGCGACCCGGAGCACATCGTCGGCCTGACGAGCTACTTCGAGAACGCGCGCGACCCCGCCCGCGCGCTCGAACAGGGGCTCCAACGGGTCGGGCCGGACACACGGCCGCTGTTCGCGTTCCAGACGTTCGACTACCTGCGCGCGTTCTTCAACAACCGCACGCCGTGGGCGCGCATGAATTTCATGCTCTGCGCCGCCGGGGCCTTCCAGCTCTGGCGGCGGGATGTCGTCGAGGAGCTCGGCGGCTGGTCGGCCGAGTTCACGTGCGAGGACATCGAGCTCACCTTCCGCGTACATCGAACGTTGCGCGAGCGCGGGCGCGCCTACCGGATCGCCGCCCTCCCCGACTGCGTCGGCGTGACCGAAGGCCCGGACAACGTGAAGAACCTCGTCTCGCAGCGCGAGCGGTGGCAGCGCGTGATCCTCGAGACGTGCTGGGCGAACCGGCGGATGTGGTTCAACCCGCGCTACGGGACGGTCGGTCTGCTCGGCGTGCCGTACTACGTCCTGTCGGAGATCCTCGCGCCGGTGTTCGAGGTCGTCGCCGTGGGCACGCTCCTCGCGGGCGGGGTCGGCGGGCTCATCGACTGGCGGGAGTTCGCCGTCCTCACCCTGCTCGTCACGTTCGCGAACAGCGCGCTCACGACGGGCGCCCTGCTGAACCTCGACCTCGAGGCGCGAGCGTACCGCGCCTCGGGCGTCGCGCGCCTGCTGGGGCTGATGCCGCTCGAGATGGTGGTCTACAGGCCGATCATGGCATGGGCCCGACTCAAGGGGACGTGGCGCTTCCTGCGCGGCGACCGCGCGTGGCACAAGTTCGAGCGGAACGTCAAGGCGGGCGCCGCATGAGCGTGCCGATCGGGATCGGGCCGATGCTCGGAACCGCAGCGGCGCTCGCCGTCGCCGGTGCGACCGCATACGCCTACAGGCTCGGCCGCGCTGCGCGAGGCGCCGTCGTTCGCGGCGACGACGCCGAGCTCGCGGCGGCCCGAGAGCTCCTTTCCGCGATTCCCGATGGGCTGCTGCTCGTCCAGGACGGCCGGGTGCGCTCGGTCAACCGGCGCCTCTGCGAGCTGCTCGGGTTCGAGCGTGCGGAGCTCGTGGGTGAAGGACACCCGTTTCCGTTCTGGCCTCCCGAGCTTCGGCACGAGCTCGAGGCATGGCACCAGGAGCTCGAGCGGGACGCGGAGCTCGACGGAGAGCTGACGTTCCGCCGCCGGAACGGCGAGCGCCTGCATGTCGCGGTCGCGGGACGACGGGTTCCGGACGGCGGCGGCCCGCCACGCCATGTGCTGACCGTGCGCGACATGTCCCCGAGCCGTCGTCGAGAGCATCGGCTCGCCGAGCTGTGCGGCCGCGACCCCGAGACGGGGCTTCTCGACCACCTCGAGTTCGAGGGGATGCTCGGCGGCGCCGTGCGGCGTGCGGCCGCCTACGGCGAGACGCTGACGCTCGTCCTGCTCGAGCTCGGCGTCGACGGCCATGCCGGCGCCGGCGTGTTCGGGCGTCCCGGAGCGCTCGTGGCTGTCGAGCGGTTGCAGGAGCTGTGCCGCGTCGACGACGTGCTCGCGCGGACGGGAGACGGCGAGCTCGCCTGGATCCTTCCGCGCACGGACATGCACGGCGGCGTCGGCGCGGTGGCCCGGGCGCGGACGGCGCTCGCGTCCCTCTCGGGGGTCCGGCTGACCGCCGGAATCTGCGATCTCGCGACGGCGGGCGACGCGCTCGCCCTCTGTGCCTTCGCCGATCGCGCCCTCGTCGACGCCCGTCGGCAGGGTGTCGGGGGCACGGCGCAGTACCGCCCCGCGGCCGCGGCGTAGGCGACCGCCACCGGCTGCCGGTGGCGTTTTTCGCCACTGTTCCGCGTCGCGCGCCGGTGGTAGCTTCAACGCGTGCTCTTCGGAGCGACAGGCCGTCTGTCCCTCCTTCGCCGAAACCGAGGTTTCGCCCTTCTCTTCTGGGCCACGGCCGGGTCGGCGATGGGCTCGTACCTCGCGGCGCTCGCCCTCTCCGTCCACGTCTACGACGAGACGGGATCCGGCCGCTGGCTCGCGGCCCTCCTGATCGCCGACTTCCTGCCGATCGTCCTGATCGGGCTGACGCTGGGGCCCCTCGTCGACCGCCTGTCACGCAGGCGATTGATGATCGCCTCGGATCTCGTCCGGGCGGCGACGTTCGCGTTCCTGCCGTTCGTGGACGAGCCGTCCGCGATCGTCGCGGTCGCGGCGGTCAACGGCATCGCCACCGGCTTCTTCCGGCCCGCGGTGTGGGCCGGGCTTCCGAATCTCGTCTCCGAGGAAGACCGCGAGCAGGCAACGTCGCTGCTCACGACGGTCGAGAACGTCGCGTGGACGATCGGGCCGGCCATCGCCGGCCTGCTACTCGCCTCGGACGGGGTCGACCTCGCGTACTGGACGAACGCCGCGACCTTCCTGCTCTCCGCCGTCCTCGTCGCGCGGATCGCGGGCAGCGCGCTCCGCTCCGACGCGCCGCTCACCAAGGGCCACTGGAGCGAGTTGCGCGAGGGGCTCGGCCTCGTCGTCAGCTCCCGGCACCTGGTCACGGTGCTCGTCGTCTGGAGCACGGCGGCCGTCGCCACCGCGTGCATCAACGTGGCCGAAGTCATCTTCGCCAAGCACGATCTCGAAGCGGGCAACGTCGGGCTCGGCTTCCTCGTGAGCGCGACCGGGGTCGGGCTCGTGATCGGGAGCTTCTTCGCCGCCTCGGCGCTCGGTGCATTCGGCATGCGGCGGGTGTATCCGGCCGCGCTGGCGCTGATGGCCGCGGGCTTCGGGCTCGCCTCCGCCTCGCCGACGATCGTCCTCGCCGCCGTGCTCGCCGCCGTAGCCACGATCGGCAATGGCGCGGCGATCGTCTGCAACCAGGTGCTCGTCCAGCGGGGCGCGCCCGACGCGATGCGCGGGAGAGCGCTCGCGGTTCTCATGTCGACCTACTACGCGATCCTCGGCCTCTCGATGGCCGCGGGCGGCCTGTTGGTCGACGCAGTCGGCGCGCGTGCGTCGTGGGCGATCGCGAGCGGCATCTTCTTCGTGGCGGCGGCCCTGGCCGCTGTTCTCACGGCTCGGCTGCGCGAAGTGGACGCACCGGCCGACGCGCCGAGCGGGCTCGAGCGGATCAGGACGCTGATGGAGGAGATCGACGAGACGCGCCAGCGCGAGCTCGAGCGGGGATCGCCCGAGGTCGCCGTGCTCGCGCCACGCGACGCCGAGGGCCGGTCGACGCCGTAGAGTCAGGCCGAGATGGCTAGCCGCGGCTGGACGCAGGACGAGCTCGTCACCGGCGTCCTCGCCGGAGACCGGCGCGCGCTCGCCCGTTCGATCTCCCTCGTCGAGGACGGCGAGGCGGAGGGCATCGAGATCGTGCGGCGGGTCTACCCGAGCACGGGTCGCGCCGCGTCGATCGGCGTCACCGGGCCGCCGGGCGTCGGCAAGTCGTCTCTCGTCAGCGCGCTCGTCGGCCATACACGCGGCCTCGGCAGGAGCGTCGGCGTCGTCTCCGTCGACCCGTCGAGCCCGTTCACGCGCGGCGCGCTGCTCGGCGACCGCATCCGCCTCGCCGACCACTTCCTCGACGCGGAGGTCTACATCCGCTCGATGGGGACGCGCGGGCACCTCGGCGGCCTCGCCGAAGCGACGCTCCAGGCGCTCCTGCTGGTCGACGCGTCCGGGAAGGACGTCGTCTTCCTCGAGACGGTCGGTACCGGCCAGAGCGAGGTCGAGGTGATCGGCATCGCGGACGTCGTCCTGCTCGTGCTGATGCCCGGCTCCGGTGACGCCGTCCAGGCGCTCAAGGCCGGGATCATGGAGATCCCCGACGTGATCGCGGTCAACAAGATGGACCACCCCGCGGCGAAGACGATGCTGCAGGAGGTGCGGTCGATCGTCGCGCTCGACCCCGTACGCGAGCGGCGGCCGGCGATCCTGCTCACCGAGGCGCTCCGTGGCGAGGGCGTTCCCGAGCTCTGGGACGCGCTCGAGAAGCGGCGGGCCGAGCTCGACGAGCGCGGCGAGCTCGAAGCGCGACGCGAGCGCAACCTGAGCGGCGAGGTCGAGGCGCTCGCCGTCGCACGCGTCCGGCGCCTCGTCCGGGAGGCGATGCGCGAGGACGACGACGTGCGGGCGCTGGTGGAGGGCGTCCAGCGCCGCGAGGTCGATCCGGTGACCGCGGTCGCCGCCGTCGTGGATGCGGTGACGGGCGATCGCGCGCCGTGAGCGAGCGTCCCACGATCGACGACGTCCGCGCCGCGCAGGAACGCCTGCACGGCGTCGCGCGCGTGACGCCCGTGTACTCCTCGGAAACCCTGTCGCGTCTCTCGGGACGCACGGTTCTGCTCAAGGCCGAGAACCTGCAGCGCACGGGCGCGTTCAAGATCCGCGGCGCGTACAACACGATCGCGCAGCTGTCGGCGGAGGAGCGCAGCCGCGGCGTCCTCACGGCGAGCGCCGGGAACCACGGCCAGGCCGTCGCCTGGGCCGCGCGCGAGGCGGGCATCGCCGCGACGATCTTCGTCCCGGAGGCGGCGCCGATGGCGAAGATCGAGGCTGCGCGCGGATACGGGGCGACCGTCGAGCTGGCGGGCGATGGATTCGACGAGACGGTCGCGGTGGCACGGACGCGCGAGGCGGAGACGGGCGCGACGTTCGTGCACGCGTTCGAGGACGCGCGCGTCGTCGCGGGGCAGGGGACGCTCGGCCTGGAGCTCGCGGGCCAGCTGCCGTCCGGCGGGCTGACGGTCGTGATCCCGGTCGGCGGCGGCGGGCTCGCGGCGGGAACCGCGATCGCGCTCCGCGCGCTACGCCCCGAGGTGAGGATCGTGGGCGTCCAGTCGGCAGCCTGCGCCCCGTTCGCGGGGCGGGAGCCGGTCGGCGCCACGATCGCCGACGGCATCGCCGTCAAGCATCCCGGCACGCTCACCCGGGAGATCCTCGACGAGCTGATGGACGAGGTGGTCGTCGTCGACGACGAGGAGATCTCGCAGGCGATCGTGCTGTTGCTCGAGCGGTCGAAGCTCGTGGCCGAGGGCGCCGGCGCCGCTCCGGTGGCCGCCGTCCTCGCCGGCCGGGTTGCCGGCGACGGGCCGGTGTGTGCGCTCCTCGCGGGCGGGAACATCGACGCGACCACGATGAGTTCGGTGATCCGCTACGGGATGACGGCATCCGGGCGCTACCTCGTCGTCGCGCTGCTGATCCCGGACCGCCCCGGCGAGCTCGCGCACATCGTGGGGCTGATCGCCGGGCACCGCGCGAACGTCCTCGCGATCCAGCACCACCGCGAGGGCCGCAACATCGGCGTCCTCGAGACGGAGGCGGAGCTGACGCTGGAGACGCGCGACGAGGAGCACGCCCAGCTCCTGATCCGGACGCTCGCCGAGGCGGGCTACACGGTTCGTCGGCTCCGCTGACAACGCGTACACTCGCCGCGTGATCGCCTGCGCAGAGTGCGCACGGGACAATCCGGACGACGCCCGGTTCTGCAACGGCTGCGGCGCGCCGCTCGCGGCCGAGCCTCGGACGCGCGAGGAGCGGAAGGTCGTGACGGCGGTCTTCGTCGATCTCGTCGGCTCCACCGCGCGCGCCGAGCGGCTCGACCCCGAGGACGTCCGTGCGCTGCTGCGTCGCTACCACGAGACGCTGCGCCGCGAGCTCGAGCGGTACGGCGGCACGGTCGAGAAGTTCATCGGCGACGCCGTCGTCGCGGTGTTCGGCGCGCCGACGGCGCACGAGGACGACCCGGAGCGGGCTGTCCGCGCCGCGCTCGCGGCGCGCGACTCGATCGCGGCGCTCAACGAGCGTGACGACGCGCTCGACCTCCACGTGCGGGTCGGCGTCGCGACGGGAGAGGCGCTCGTGGCGCTCGACGCACGCGCCGCGGCCGGGGAGTCGATGGTCGCGGGCGACGTGATGAACACCGCGGCGCGGATCCAGGCGGCTGCGCCCGTCGACGGCATCCTCGTCGGAGCAGCGACGCATCGGGCGACGGAGCGGCTGATCGTCTACCGCGCGCAGGACCCGGTCGAGGCGAAGGGAAAGACCGATCCCGTGCCGGTGTGGGAGGCCCTCGAGCCGGTGGGTCGCGTGGGCGAGCCCGCGGGCGACCCTGCCTCGCCACTCGTCGGTCGCGAGCACGAGCGGGCGCTCCTGCTCGGTGCGTTCGCGCGCGTCCGGGTCGACCGCTCCGCGCAGCTCGTCACCCTCGTCGGCGTGCCGGGCATCGGCAAGAGCCGGCTCGTCGCCGAGCTCGGCCAGGCCGTGGCGGACGACGAGGAGATCATCACGTGGCGCTACGGGCGCTGCCTGCCGTACGGGGAGGGCGTGACCTTCTGGGCGCTCGGGGAGGTCGTCAAGGCGCAGGCCGGGATCCACGAGAACGACACCGCCGAGGCTGCGGCGCACAAGCTCGCCGCGATGGTCGACGAGCTCGTTCCCGACGCCGACCGGCGCCGGATCGCCTCGAGCCTGCGCCCGCTCGTCGGGCTCGCGCCCGAGGACGCGGCTCTCGCCGACCGGCGTGGCGAGCTCGCCGCAGGCTGGAGGGCGTTCCTCGAGCTGCTCGCGGAGCGCCGGCCGCTCGTCGTCGTGTTCGACGACCTCCAGTGGGCGGACGAGGGGATGCTCGAGTTCGTCGACGAGCTCGCGGAGCTGGTCGAGAGTGTCCCGCTGCTCGTCGTCTGCTGCGCGCGGCCCGAGCTCCTCGAGCGCCGACCCGACTGGGGCGGAGGCAAGCGAAACGCGCTCACGGTGTCCCTCGGTCCGCTCAGCCGGGCCGAGACCGAGAAGCTCGTCGAGTCGCTCCTCGGACGCGACCCGGCAGACGACGTGCTGCGCGCCTCGGTCGTCGAGCGCGCGGCGGGGAACCCGCTCTACGCCGAGGAATTCGTCCGCATGCAAGCCTCGGGCGGTGCGCCGTCCGAGCTGCCGGACTCCGTGCTCGGGATCGTCGCCGCACGTGTCGACCTGCTGCCGCCGGCCGAGAAGGAGCTGTTGCGCGACGCGGCAGTGATGGGAACGGTCGTCTGGTCGGACGGGCTGCGAGCGGTCTCCGGTCGCGACGGGGACGAGGACGTCGGCGGCCTGCTGCGCTCGCTCGGGCGCAAGGAGTTCCTTCGACGGGAGCGGCAGTCGGCAGTCGCCGGCGCGACCCAGCACGCCTTCGTCCACGGTCTCGTGCGCGACGCCGTCTACGCGCAGCTTCCGCGCCCCGACCGCGTGGAACGCCACGTCCGGGTCGCACGCTGGATCGAGACGCTGCCGGAGGATCGTCGGGAGGACCGCTCGGAGCTGCTGGCGCACCACTACGTCCAGGCGATCGAGCTCTCCCGCAGCGCCGGGCTCGACGCGGCCGAGCTGCAGCCCGCAGCGGCGGCGGCGCTGCGCGAGGCGGGGCTCCGGGCGTTCGCCGTCGGCGCGCCCCCGGCGTGCGTTCGCGCGCTGCGGGCGGCCGCGGGCTGGGCGGACGGCGGCCTCGACGCGCAGGCGCTGCGCGTGCTCGGCAAGGCACTCGTGTTCACCGAGCAGAGCGGCCGCGAGGAGCTCCTGCGCGCGTTCGAGCTCTTCCTCGGCGAGGGCTCGAAGGACGGAGCGGCCGCCGTCGCCGTGGACATCGCGCATTCGTTCTGGCAACAGGGCGACGGCCTCGGTGCCGCCGAGTGGGCGACGCGAGGTGTCGATCTCATCGAGGGCGAGCCGCCGTCGCGCGACCATGCGCACGTCCTCGCGCAGGTGGCGCGGCTCGAGATGCTTGCGGGGCACACCGAACGTGCGGCCGAGCTCGCCGACCGCGCGCTCGAGGTCGCGACCTCGGTCGGCGCCGAGCCGGTCCGGGCGTCGGCTCTGATCACGAAGGCGACCTCCCGCGCCAACGCGGGCGACTACGAGAACGTGCGGGAGGATCTCGAGGAAGCGCGGCGGCTGACGACGGAGTACGACCCGACGGAGGTGAGCCGGGCGTACGTCAACCTCTCGAGCATCCTGCTCGACTTCGGCGAGCTGGCCGACGCGATCGCGGTCGCGCGAGAAGGGCTCGAGCACAACGTGCGGGCGGGGACGGCGGGCGGGACCGGCGGCTTCGCTCTGGGCAACCTCTGCGAGGGGTGCTTCTTCGCGGGCCAGTGGGAGGAGGCGGAGGCGATCGCGGACGCCGAGCTCGAGCGCGCCCGCAAGGTCGGAGGGCTCTACTACGAGCCCTTCTTCCGGTTCATCCTCGCCGAGCTCGGGCTCGTCCGCTCCGGTCGCGTCGACGAGGCCGTCGCGGCCGTCCGCCTGGGGATCGAGCTCGGCTACGCGCGAGGTGACGACCAGTCCGTCTATCCGAGTCTCGCGACGGCTGCCTGGACGCTTGCGCGCACCGGCTCGGCCGACGAGGCCCGTGCGCTCGTCGACGAGCTTCTGACCCGGCGCCGAGCCAACCGCCAGGGTGTGATGCCGGGGTACTGGATGATCTACGTCTCGCTCGCGTGCGAGCTCGTGGGCGGTCTACGCGGCGCCCTCGCCTCGTTGGACGAGCGGCCGGGCCCGCGGTTCCTGGAGGCGGCGCTGCAGATCGACGCGGGCCGCTTCACCGAGGCGGCCGCGGCGCTGCGCGAGATCCAGGCGCCGCAGCTCGAGGCCGAGGCGCTCGTGCTCGCGGCGCGCAACGGCGACGGTGCCGCGCTCGCGCGCGCCCGCGAGCTACTGCACGGGCTCGGGGCAACTGCGCGACTTCGCGAGCTCGAGGGCGAGGTCAGTTCCCGCAGCGGCGGAAGCTGACTGCGGTCGCGCCGCGGGCGAGCCAATCCTCCATGCCGCCGCCGACGACGGGGCGCGCGTCGAGTCCCTTGGCACGGAGCATGCTGGCCGCGATCGCCGCGCGCGGCCCCGAGTTGCAGATCGTCACGATCGGCCGGTCGTCGGGCAGGTCCGGGCAGCACGCGCGCATCAGGCGGTAGGGGATGTTCCGGCTGCCGGGGATGTAGCCCTCGTCCCGCTCGTCGTGCTCGCGGACGTCGACGACGGTCGCGCCGGCGCCGATCAGGCTCGCGAGGTCGTCGATCGTCGCCTGCTGCGTGACCTCGGGACCGGCGCCGAGCACGTAGCCGGCGATGTCGAGGAACGCCACGGAATGGAGGCCGCGCACGGCCCGCCCCGCCTCTGCCGCGTCGGCGGCGAGCACGGTGACCGGCGTGGCCGCATCGAGCACGAAGCCCGCCTTGGTCGAGAAGCTCGTGCCGGCGACGGGGACGCTGACCGCTCCCGGGAGATGGCCTGCGAGGTGATCCGGGACGGGGCGGACGTCGAGCAGCTGCGAAGCGGGCGCCGGGAGCGGCAGCTCGGCCGGAGCGGGCTGCGCGCCGAGGAACGGCCCGTGGTTCAGCTCGACGATCCGCGCGAGGTTCGGCGGCTTCGGTGCCGAGACGCCCGCGGACTCGGCGACGAACGCGTCCAGCTCAGGGATCGAGGCCATCGGGTTGAATCGGCGCTCGAAGCCGATCGTCGTCGAGCCGCGGCTGCTCATCGCGACGCCGCACAGCGACCCGGCGATGTGCCCGGGGAACACCTCGACGCCGTCGGGCAGCTCCATCAGCCGCCGGAGCGAGTGGAAGAGGCCCTCCGCGCCCTCCGCGGCACCGACCGCGAGATCGGGGCGCGCGGCGTCACCGACGAACAGGGAGTCGCCGGTGAGGACGAGCCATGGCTCGTCCGCGCGCGTCCTGTCGATCACTGCGAGACAGCAGTGCTCGGGCCGGTGGCCGGGCGTGTGGATGCAGCGAAGCGTGACGTTGCCGACCGTGACCTCGCCGCCGTCCTCGAGCGGGTCGTGCGGGTACTCGGCCTGGGCCGCGGGATGGATGCTCACGGGCACGTCGTGCTCGAGCGCGAGCCGGCCGTGGCCAGAGAGGTGGTCGGCGTGGGTGTGCGTCTCGAGCGTCCGCACGATGCGCACCTCGAGCCGTTCCGCCTCCGCGAGCACCTCCTCGATCGCGTAGGGCGGGTCGACGACGACCGCCTCCTGCACCTCCTCGCAGCCGACGAGGTACGAGGCGCACCCGAGATCGCCGTTCAGGATCTGCGCGAACAGCACGGCGCGCGGGACGGTAGCAACGGCTGCCGCTATCGCTCTTGAAGTGGGCGGCGGCGGAGCAGCCGCAGCGAGACGAAGCTGACGACGATGACGACCAGGCCGACGCCCCCTGCGAGGAGCGCGCGGTCGAGATGCTGAGAGGGCGCCTCGTCGCCCGCAGCGGGGAGCACGGCCAGACCCGCGTCCCAGCGGACGCTCTCGCCGTCGTCGTATCCCTGCGTGGCTCGGAAGCGCTCGGTGCCGGCGCGCGTGCGGGCGGTGACGACGAGCGGGAAGGCGACGGTGCGCCGTCCCTCGATGCGTCCGCCCGTCCAGCGTGCGCGGCCGTGCTCGAGCTGGAGCTTCCAGCCTGCGGGTGGCGTCGCCGAGGCGATCTCGACGCCGGGCGGCGCCTTCACCTCGAGCGAGATCGTCGCGTGCGGCGGCCGCTCGTTCGGCAGCTCGAAGGACACCGTCGACTCCACGTCGGCGTCGACGAACGGGGGAGTCATCGTGACGTGTGCGTCGGCGCGGGACGCGGCGACGAGGCTCCATGCGGCCGTGAGGAGGACCACGACTGCCCACGGCCGCGGCATGCGGCGAGAAGCAGCATTCGGAGTGTCGATCGACGCCATGGCTTCGGCTGGCCGTTCGGCCACGTCCGAGGATAGCCCGACGGGGCTATAGCCCAAGGTGCTTCGCAACCACCATCCGCTGCACCTCGTTGGTGCCCTCGCCGATCTCGAGGATCTTCTGGTCGCGATAGAGCCGCGAGATCGCGAACTCGTCCATGAACCCGTAGCCGCCGTGGATCTGGAGCGCCTGGTTGACCACGCGATGCGAGAGCTCGCCGGTGTAGAGCTTTGCCATCGCCGCCTCGAGTGCGAACGGGCGACCACTGTCCTTGAGCCACGCCGCCTTGAGGACGAGCTGCCGTCCCGCCTCGATCTCGACCGCCATGTCGGCGAGCTTGAACGCGACAGCCTGGAACTTGCCGATCGGCCGCCCGAACTGCTGCCGCTCCTGCGCGTAGGCGTAGGCGAGGTCGTACGCGCCCTGCGCCAGCCCGACGCCCATCGCGGCCACGGAGATGCGCCCGCCGTCGAGGATCTCGAGGAACTGGTGGAAGCCCTTGCCGCGTGGCCCGAGCAGGTTCCCCTCCGGGACGCCGCAGTCGGCGAACGTCAGCTCGCGCGTGTCGGAGGCCTTCCAGCCGAGCTTCGAGAGCGGCTCGGAGATCGCGTAGCCGGGCGTGCCGTTCTCGACGACGAGGTTCGAGATCTCGTCCTCGCCCGTCCGGGCGGTGATCGTCACGCCCCACGTCAGCTCGGTGCCGGCGTTGGTGATGAACATCTTCGAGCCGTTGACGACCCAGGTTCGGTCGCGCAGCTCCGCCGTCGTGCGGGCGGCGCCGGCGTCCGAGCCTGCGTCGGGCTCGGTGAGCCCGAACGCGGCCAGCCGGCGGCCGGAGGCGAGGTCCGGGAGCCACCGTTCCTTCTGCTCCTCGGAGCCGAAGAGGTAGATCGGCATCGTCCCGAGCGAGGTGTGGGCGGCGACCGTGATCGCGACGGACGAGTCGATCCGCGTCAGCTCCTCGATCGCGATCGCGTAGGAGACGGTGTCGCCACCCGCGCCGCCGTAGCGCTCGTCGATCGGGATGCCCATCAGCCCGAGCCCGGCCATCTCGCGTACGAGCTCGACGGGGAAGCGCGCCTGGCGGTCGAGCTCCTCGGCGACGGGCGCGACCCGCTCGCGCGCGAACGAGCGGACGGTGTCGCGGATCAGCTCCTGCTCGGAAGTGAGGTCGAAGTCCACGCCGGGCGGGATCGTAGCCGCGCCGCGTCAGCGATCGATCGCCCGGTACCGGCGGATGCCGAGTGGGACGAACACGGCGAGGATCGCCACGGTCCATCCGATCGAGAGCAGGTACGGGTGCTCGCTCGGGAACGAGCCGGACGGGAACGGGCTGGTAGAGCCTCCCGAACATCCAGAGGTTCTCGCGGCCCGTGAGGTTCTCGTCGACCGCGGCGTACTGACCGGAGAGCCCGATCAGCCGCCGCACCTCGTTCGCCTGCCTGCGGACGTCCAGCCCGCCGACGCGCGCCGTGCCGGCGTCGGCGTGGAGCAGGGTCGCGAGGATCCGCACCGTCGTCGTCTTGCCCGCGCCGTTCGGGCCGAGCAGTCCGAGGACGCTTCCCTCGCGCACTTCGAGATCGACGCCGTCGAGCGCGCGCACCTCGGCCTTGCGCGACCGGTAGACCTTGACGAGCCCCTCTGCCTCGATCGCTGCCAAGTTGGGAAACCTACCCCGCCGCTCGCGGGCCACACGGTGCGGTAGACCGTACGCCGGCGCGCGGCGCTCTCGCGGACGACTAGCCTCGTGCTGTGAACGGCGATCTCGACCGGCGGGCGATGGTGACGCTGTCCGGCGGGCACCTGTCCGTCGACTTCGCCTCCGGAGCGGTGCCGGCGCTCCTGCCGTTCCTCTCCGACGAGTTCGACCTTTCGTACACGGCGCCAGCGGTCTT
>Ga0207708_10002189_pt1 | contig 14429 bp, 14 predicted proteins | sample KBSK5101metaG_FD_184340 | JGI IMG/M metagenome (GOLD analysis project Ga0207708, IMG submission 184340) | Corn, switchgrass and miscanthus rhizosphere microbial communities from Kellogg Biological Station, Michigan, USA - KBS K5-10-1 metaG... | ecosystem: Host-associated > Plants > Roots >...
GAGGGGCGCGCGCATCTCGAGGAGAATCGCGACTTCGACGACGCCGTGCTGGAACGCCTCGGCGCCATGGGCGAGCGCGTGACCCGGATGCGCCGGCGCGCCCAGAGCGAGGAAGACGAACTCCGCGGGCCGAGCGTTTCGCCGATGGTGCGCGCGGCGATCGAGAACCTCCGCGAGATCGCAGCCAAGCGACTCGAAGACGACGCCGATGCGGAGGCCAAGGTGGTCGAGATACTGGTGGCCGCCGCGTCGCAACTGCGTCGCACCTGAACGAGCACGGAGTCGATCAAACCATGTCCACGCTGGATTCTCCCGCGGTCGCCGCTCTGCTCACGCAACTGTTCGCACAGGCCGACCGCGACGACCCGGCCACGTTCGAGCGCGTCAACGTCAAGCTCAAGCAGCTGCCGCATCCGCCGGATCAGCGCCAGCGGGCCGAGCTGATGCGCGACGTCTACATGCCGATCTCGCCGGACGTCGGCCGGCTGCTCTACGTGCTGGCACGCACGCGAAACGCCAGGTCCGTCGTCGAGTTCGGAACCTCGTTCGGCATCTCCGGCATCCACCTGGCGGCGGCGGTGCGCGACGCGGGCGGCGGGCGCCTCATCGCCACCGAGCTCGATCCGATCAAGGCCGAGCGGGCCGCGCACAATTTCCGCGCCGCGGGACTGTCCGAGGTCATCGACCTTCGCGTCGGCGACGCGTTCGAGACGCTCAAGTCCGGCCTCGGCGGCGGCATCGACCTGCTTCTGCTCGACGGCTGGAAGGAAGCCTACCTGCCCATGCTGCGCTTCCTGGAGCCACAACTCTCGCCGAACGCGCTGGTCGTGGCCGACGATCTCGATATCGCGCCGGAGGTGCTTGCCCCGTATCTCGATTATGTGCGCAAGCCGGGCAACGGCTACGTCTCGGTCGAGATGCCGCTTGGCGATCGCATCGAGCTATCGATGCGCAGCTGAGCCTTCGGGATATCCGTGCGGCTCACTCCACCTTGAGATTGAGCTTGCGCACCAGCGTCCCCCACTTCGTCTCCTCGGCGTCGATGTCCTTGGCATATTCCTCGGGCGTCGAGGTCATGGGGTCGCCGCCTTCGGCGAGGATGCGTTGCTTGACCTGCTCGGTGTCCACCAGGGCGCGCAAGGCTGCGTTGAGACGGTCGATGATCGGACGGGGCGTGCCTGCCGGCGCAAGCACACCATAGTGCAGAACCGATTCGAATCCGGGCAAGCCGGATTCGTTGGCGGTGGGCACGTCAGGCAAAAGGCTGAAGCGCTGGGGGCTGAGCACCGCAATGGCCCGCAAGGTGCCGGCCTGCAGGTTTCCGAGCGCCGGCGGCAACACGCCGAACGCAATCGGCACGTGATTGCCGAGGAGATCGTTCATCACCTGTCCCGTGCCCTTGTACGGGATGATGGCGGCGTCGACGCCGGTGATCGATTTGAACAATTCGGCCGAGAGATAGCCGCCCGTGCCCACCGCCGAGGTGCCGATGTTGAATTTCGCCCCTTCTTTCTTTGCAATCGCGACGACGTCCCCGATCGTCTTCGCCGGGAACGCGGGATTGGCGAGCAGCGCCACCGGCATCGATGCGATCAGCCCGATCGGCGCGAAGTCCTTGCGCGGATCGAAGGCCGCATTGGCATAGAGGCTGGGATTGATGGAGATCGAGCCGGTGTGGCCGAGGAACAGGGTGTAGCCGTCAGGGGCGTTCTTGATGAACGTCCGGGTGCCGACCAGACCGGAGCCGCCGGCGCGGTTGTCCACCACCACCTGCTGACCCAGCACACCTGCAAGTCTTTCCGCCACGACGCGGGCCATGGCGTCGACGCCGCCGCCCGGCGGATAGGGCACGACCAGGGTGATAGTTCGGGTGGGATAGTCCTGGGCGTAAGCGTTGCCGCAAACGCCAATGGCGACCGCAGCCACGGCTGCGGCCTTCAGCAGATTACGCAACCTCCCCTCCCCGTTTTTATTTAGCTGGACACGGCGCCGTCCCGATACGCTTGAACGGCGCCCGTCGCAGCTTCAACCACTAAAGTTGGCGCAAATCCTCAATGAACGAGCGTGTCCACCTGAAGTCGCGCGATTTCGTCCTTCACCAGCAACTTGCGACGTTTCAATTCTACGATCTCGAGATCGTCGATCGATGGATGGGCCTGGGCTTCTGCGATTTCCGCTTCCAGGACCCGATGCCGTTTTTCCAGTTCCGCAAGGTGCGCTTGTATGGACATGTTGGGGGGTTCTCCTGACGTCAGATAGTTGCCTGACTTTATAAGTGTACACCGAAATGGCCCGTTTTCGAAGGGGGTTTTCATTGTGCGACGCAGCATTCCGCGCCGGCGCCGCGTCATCGTGGACACCGGCTTGAACGCGGGCGGGCAAAAAGAGATACTTTTTGGCGTTGCGGCGGCCCGCTGAGCGGAGCGGGCACCGGCCAGCCGCGGACGCAACGTCGATGCCGACGCGCTCCGCGGCGGTGCAAGGCTTCGAATCAGCGGTGGCGATGACCCAGGACGAAGAACGCGAGTTGCGGCAGCAACTGGCGCGCGTGCAGCAGGAGCACCGCGATCTTGATGCCGCGATCTCCGCATTGCAGCACTCACCGGGCTCCGACTTGCTGCAGGTGCAGCGGCTGAAGAAGCGCAAGCTCTACTTGCGCGACCGCATTTCCCATATCGAAGACCAGCTGACGCCGGACATCATCGCTTAGGCCGATATTACCCGGGCCGATATTGCCAGGGTCGACGCCGGTGCAGGCGGTTTACTCGGCCTGGATACCGGCATCGCGGATGACCTTGGTCCAGCGTTCTGTCTCCTCCTTCTTGAGCTTCGCCATGTCCTGCGGGCTGCCGCCGGCGGCCATGAGGTTGAGCTCGCGGAACCGCGCCTTGGTGTCGGGCTCGTTGAGGATCTCGTTGATGGTCCGGTTGAGCTTGGCGATGACCGGAGCCGGGGTCTTGGGCGGAGCGCTGATGGCGTTCCAGGTGTCCGAAACAAACGCGGGCAACCCGACCTCGATCAAAGTCGGAGCGTCCGGCAACATATCGAGCCGCTTCTCCGTGGCCACCGCAAGGATCCGGGCTTTGCCGGCATCGTGCAGCTTGTGGCCCGAGGCGAGCTCCATGAAGATGAAGTCGACATGTCCCGCGACGAGATCGTTGAGCGCGGGCCCGGTCCCGCGATAGGGGACATGCAGCATCTTGGTTCCCGTTGCCTTCGCGAACAGTTCAGCGGTCAGGTGCGAGGTCGTCCCCGGTCCCTGCGAGGCGTAGGTGACCTTGCCCGGATTGGCTTTGGCGTAAGCGATGAACTCCTGCACCGTCTTGGCCGGAAAATCCTGCCGCACCAGCAGCACGTTCGGAAATTTCGACATCACGGCCACCGGCTCGAGCGCGACCGGATCGAAGTTGAGCTTCTTGTAGAGCGCGATATTGCTGGTGATCGGCGCAGGCTGCGTCGCCAGCAGGGTGTAGCCGTCGGGCTCGGCGGTATACACCGCCTCGGCGCCAATATTGCCGCCGCCACCGCCGCGGTTCTCGATCACGAATGGTTGACCCAGCCGCTGCTGCAGCCGCGCCGCGAAAATTCTCGTCACGGTGTCCACGCCGCCGCCGGCCGGCACGCTCACGATGATCTTCACCGGGCGATTCGGATAATCGGCGGCCGGGTCCTGCTGTGCGAGCGCCGGCGACGTCGCCATCAGCACGGATGCAATCAGGGCGGTGTATCTCAACATCCAAGTCTCCTTGCCAACACGCGAGCACTACACCGCCATCCGGGTGATTGCGCGGGAATGTGGCATATCGCGCCGGTGAGGGTAAATGCGGCGCGAGGTAACAACGGAACTCGCGGGACCGCACAAATGCGCTCGCTTTCCGTGCTTCCGCGGCGGTAGCATCACCGGCGCACGCCGACCTCCATCTCGCGACGGCGCGGACCCGTTCCCGCCCCCGGAGAGAGCATGAAACGAACCATCGTGCTCGCGCTCGCCTGCGGCCTCGCCTTCGACGCTGCGCCCGCGCAGACGCCGGCTGACGGCTATCCCCAGCGCGCGGTGACGTTTCTCTGTCCATTCCCCGCCGGGGGCGGCACCGACATTCTCACGCGCATCCTGGCGCAGGAGCTGCAAGACAAGCTCAAGCGGCCGGTCGTGGTGGAGAATCGTCCGGGCGGCGGCACCATCGTCGCGGCGCAGGCGGCGGCGCGCGCCGCACCCGACGGCCACACGATCCTGCTCGCGCCGGTGACGACGCTGGCCATGGGCCCGAGCGTTCACAAGTCACTGCCCTATGACACCGTGAAGGATTTCGCGCCGGTCGGGCTGGTCGGATCATCGCAGTTTGCGCTCATCGTCAATGCCCGGCTCGGCGTCACCACGCTTGGCGAGCTGATCGCCTTCATCAGGAGCAAGGATGGTTCGTTGAGCTATGCCTCCTCGGGCGCCGCCACCCCGCATCACCTGTTCATGGAGCTCTTCTTGAAAATGGTCGGCGCCAAGGCGCAGCATGTGCCTTACCGCGGCAGCGTCCCGGCGCTCACCGACGTGATCTCCGGGCACATTCCATTCATGATCGTCGATCTCGCCGTCGCCATTCCCGCCATCAACGAGGGCAAGGTTAGGGCGTTGGGCGTGACGTCGACGGCGCGGATCAAGGCCATGCCGGATCTTCCCACCATCGCCGAGGCCGGCGTGCCCGGCTATGGCGGCACGCCATGGTTCTCGGTGGTGGCGCCGGCCGGAACGCCGCGGCCGATCATCGACAGGCTCAATCAGGTGCTGATGGCCTTCATCAACCGGCCCGACATCCAGGACAAGATGAATGCGCTGGCGATCACGCCCTGGACCAGCACGCCGGACGAGCTGGCGCAATTCATCCCCGCCGAGATCGAAAAATGGGCGCAGGTGGTGAAGGACGCCGGAATCACGCCGGAATAGCGGGGCTTGCCCGGACGCCGCGCGTCCGGGCAAGCGAAATCAAGCGCGCACGGGACGCGCGAACATGCGCCGCAAGGCCGCCGACCAGCGCAAGCGCCGCTCGCGCAGATGCTCGATCGCCATCAGCGCTGCCGGCGTGACGATCAAGGTCAACATGGTGGCAAAGCCCAGCCCGAACACGATGGCGGTCGAGAGATTGATCCACCATTGCGTCGCCGGCGCGCCGACCGTGATCTCGCGCGACATGAATTCGATGTTCATGCCGAACGCGATCGGCAGCACGCCGAGGATCGCCGTCACCGCGGTGAGCACCACAGGGCGTGCGCGTTCGCGGCAGGTTTCAAGGATGGCGTCGTAGGCCGCCACGCCCTCGCGCCGCAGCCGATCATAGGTGTCGATCAGCACGATATTGTTGTTCACGATCACGCCAGCATTGGCGATGACGCCGATCCCGGTCATCACCACGCCGAACGGCTGACCCATGATCATCAGCCCGAGCAGCACACCGAATGTCGAGAGCACGACGGCGGTGAGCACCAGGCCGACCGAGGTCAGCTTGTTGAACTGAGCGAGCAGGATCGCGAAGATGAGGAAGATCGCGGTGCCGAACGCCTTGAGCAGGAACGCCGACGCCTTGGCACGCTCCTCGTCCTCGCCCTTGAGCCTGAACGTCACGCCCGAGCCGAGATCGGTCTTGGCGAGTTCGCGGGCGATCTCCTCCTGCACCTTGGCGGATTGCACGCCTTCGGCAACGTTGGCGGAGACCGTCATCACCCGGTTGCCGTTGACACGGTTGATGTAGCCCACGCGCGGCGCCGCCAGCCGCTGCACGAAGTTTCCGATCGGCACGTGGCCCATCGCGGTCTGCACCCGCAGATCGTCGATCTGATCGAGGCTGCGGCGGTCGGGCGGAAAGCGGATCAGGATATCCACCGACTTGTCGCTGTCGACCGGCCGGTATTCGGTCGCCTTGAGCCCGTTGGTGACGAGTTGCACGGCGCCGCCGACGGTGTTGACGCCGGCGCCGTATTTCGCCGCCTCGGACTTGTCGACCTCGATCTTCCAGTCGATGCCCGGAAGCGGCTGGCCGTCGTCGAGATCGCGGATGTCGGCGCGCGCCGCAAGGATGGCAGTGACCTTGTTGGCGGCGGCCGGCAGCACGGCCGGATCAAGCGCACCGAGTTGCACCTGGATCGGCTTGCCGGTCGCCGGACCGGCGCGCGGCGCTGTCACCTCGATCAGGACGCCGGGCAGGTCCGCGGTCTTGGCGCGGATGGCATCCATGATCTCGTGCGCGGGAGGGCGGACTCGCCAGTCCGCGAACTCGAACTGGATAACCCCGACGGTGTCTTCGGTCAGCTCGCCCATGCCGCGCGGCTGCTCGCCGATGCGGGTATAGACGGTCTTGAGGCCATCGAACGCGAGCACTCGCTTCTCGACCTCGGCGACGAGGCGATTCTTCTCCTCGAGCGCGAGGTTGCCCCTCGCGTGCACAATCACCTGGCCGTAGTCAGGCTCGACGCTCGGGAAGAATTCGACGCCGCGGCCGAACTTTCCGTATCCCACCTGCACCGCGACCAGAAGCAGTGCCGCCAGCGTGAGCGTCATGCCAGGCCGGCGCAACGCCAGCCGCACGGTGCGCATATAGGGTCCACTGTCGCGTGCGCGGTCGTCGTGCGGTACCGGCGACGCCTTGCCGAGCAGCGCACCGAGCGTGGGGGTAAAGAACAGCGCCACCGCCAGCGAGGCCGAGAGCGTCGCGATCAGCGTGATCGGCAGATATTTCATGAACTGGCCCACCACGCCCGGCCAGAACAGCAGCGGCGAGAACGCGGCGACGCGGGTCGCGGTGGCGGCGATCACCGGGCCGGCCATCCGCTTGGCCGCCAGCGAATACGCTTCCTTGGGCGGCATGCCCTCGGACATGCGGCGTTCGGCAAACTCCGAAACGATGATGGCGTCGTCGACCAGCATGCCGACCGCCAGGATGAGCGAAAACAGAACGACGATGTTGACCGTCAGTCCCGCGAGCTGCAGGCCGAGCACGCCGGCCAGAAACGACGCGGGGATCGCGATCCCGATGAACAGCGAGGCGCGGAAACCCAGTGCGAACAGAATCACGATCACCACCAGCAACACGCCGGTTGCCACCGAGTTCTGCAGGTCGCCGAGCATCTGCCGGATGACCTTCGACTTATCCTGGGTGAAGGTGACGTGCACCGCCTCCGGCCAGGTCTTCTGCAGCTCCGCCACCGTCGCGCGCACCGCGTCGACCGTCTCGATCAGATTGGCGCCGGAACGCTTCGACACCTCGATGGTCATGGCGGGACGCCCATTGACCCGCGTGACCGAGGTCGCGTCCTTGAAGGTGGGCTTGACCTCGCCGATATCGAGCAAGGTCACCGACGCTTTCGAGGACGCGATGATTGGGATCTTCAGGATGTCCTGCGGCTTCTCGAACAGCGACGGCACCTTGACCGCAAAGCGGCCGGTCTCGCCTTCGATCGCGCCGGCGGCGATGAGCGTGTTGAAGGATTGCGTCACCGAGCCGAGCTGATCGAGCGACATGCCGTAGCTCGCCAGCAGCTTGGGATCGAGGATGATCTCGACCGCCTCGTCGCGGGCGCCGCGCAGTTCGGCCGCCAGCACGCCGGGCGCCTGCTCGATGGCGTTCTTGGCGGAGCGGGCGATGCGCAGCAGCGTGCGCTCGGGGACGTCTCCGGACAGGCCCACCACCAGCACGGGGTAGAGCGACAGATTGACCTCGAGCACCTGCGGTTCGTCCACGTCGCGGGGCAGATCGTGCTTGGCCTGGTCCACCTTGGCGCGCACGTCCGCGAGCGCAGACTTGGAATCGAAGCCGGCTTCGAATTCGAGCAGCACGAAGCCGCCGCCCTCGAAGGCGGTGGAACGCATCTCCTTCACGTTGCCGACCGATTTGAGCTGGGTCTCGACCGGCCGCAGCAACAGCCGCTCGGAATCCTCCGGGCTGATGCCGCGCTGGGAAAGCTGAACGTAGATGATCGGAATCTTGATATCCGGCTCGGCTTCCTTCGGGATCGTCACATAGGCCACCAGCCCCGCGCCCAGCAGGAATATCAGCGTCGCGATGGTGAGCCGCGCGTGGTCGATGGCGTAATCAATGAACCTGGACATTGCCCGCTCGCGTTAGAGCCTCATCCCCAAACTTCCCGCCCTCAGCCCCACGATGGCGAAAAGCATCTCCCCGGCCTCATGCTCGCGGCGTGCTCGCCGGCATGAGGTAGCAATGCTAACGTGCGACAGCGGTCAGAGCGGGCGTCAACACCGCCTCGACCTGCTGGCCTTCACGCACGAAATCCTGTCCCTGCACGATCACGCGGCTGCCCTCGGCGATGCCGGTGACCCACATGTAACCTTGATCGTCCTCGATCACGTTGACGGGCACGAACTCGACCGTGTCGTTGGCGCCGACGGCGCGTACGCCGAGATTGCCGTTCGAGGAAAAGGTGAGCGCGGAGCGCGCGATGCGCGTTGCCGGCAACGGCGATAGCGGCATGGCGACCTCGGCCGTAATGCCGTCCGGGATCTTGCCGTCGGCATTGGGCAATTCAATTTCGACCCGATAGGTGCGCGTGGTCTGGCTCGCCGTTTTGGCGACGAAGCGAATTTTGCCGCTCGCGATCTCGCCGGTCACGAGCCGCACATCCGCGGTATCGCCCACCTTGATCCCCGCGAGCTTGCGTTCCGCCACTTCGACCACCGCCAGCATCGGATCCATCGCCACCAGCGTCGCGAGCTCACGGCCCGCGAACGAGAACGCGGCTTGGCCCACCTCGACCGCCACGTCGTGCACGACGCCCGACCACGGCGCGCGCACCACGCCGCGGTCGCGCTCGGCCGCGGCGCCCGCGAGCGCCGCTTCTGCTGCCTTGAGCTGCGCCTCGAGATCGACGAGCTGGAGCCGCGGGAGCGTGCCGGTCAGGATCAGCGCGCGCTTGGCGTCGAGCTCGGTGCGCTTCTGCGTGACCACCGCCTCCGCCTGCGCCACCTGGGCCTCGCGCGCCTCGTCGGACAGGACGGCAATGACCTCGCCCTTCTGAACCCAGCTTCCACGTTTGATCCTGAGCTCGGTCAGAATGCCGCCGGTGCGCGCCGTAAGCGTGACGCGCTTGTCGGCTTCGGTCCGGCCGGCGACAGTGAGCTTGCGGCTATGCGGCACCACCGTGGTGCCGACCACGGCGACGCGGAACAGCTTCTTTGCCTCGCCTTCGCCGCTGCGAACGGCCGCGCGGCTCTCCGCCGATTCGTGCGGCAGGAAATGTCCGGACGCGATCCAAAGCCCGGCGGCGGCAACGAGGCCGACGGCGGTCAGGCGGCTGGCTTTCATCGAGCACTCTCCTTGATGTCGAATACGCGCGCGGGCTTCTCGGTCGGCTTTGGCGAGCCGCCGCGCAGCATCTGGCGCGTGATGTTCATGAAGATCGGAAGCACGGCTTCCGCTTTGAAATCGGGATCAAGCGCGCGGCGCCACCACACCCCGTCGGCGATGACCATCAGCATGGTGATGACGCCGTCGAAATCGATGTCGCCGGGAATATCACCGCGTTCGGCAGCGGCGCGCAGCAGATCTCCCAGCCATTTCCTCACATCGACATCGAAGGAGGCCGAGATCCGCGCGATGTCCGGATGGCGACGCGCCTCGGCCATGACTTCGGTGCACAGCAGCACCTGTTCGCACGGCCGCTCGGCGAAAAAATGGTGCGCCAGGCCCTCGAGCACGGGAAACAGGCCGCGGGAGAGGTCGGCGCGCGCAAACTGCTGGCCGATCTCGGCGCGGTCGCGCTCGGCGATGCCGGCGATGAGAGCTTCCTTGGAGGGGAAGTAGCGATAGAGATTGCCCGGGCTCATGCCGGCTTCGGCGCAAATATCCTGCATCGAGGCGCCGTGGAAGCCGGCGCGCACGAAGCAGCGCTGCGCCGCGGCCAGAATCTCGGCCCGACGATCGGACTGAAGCTGGGCACTTGCCCGGCGCATGACAGAAGTCCCCCGACCCTGTAATTTTAGCGCATTAAAGAGAACGAACGTTCGTTCTTTTAATGCTCTCGGCCGGGAGCGTCAATAGTCGCCCTTTTCGCCCCCAACCCGGCCGGAGCAATGCATCCCAATTGGCTTATTTTTGAGGCGCAGGCCGGCATGGCAAGCCGAAATTCGGGTTTTTCCCGGCCGCCTTGTCACCTCAAGGACCGCCCCTATAATCCCGCGCTTCCTTTTTGGGCCGATCGAGGGGGCCGATGGCGGGGAAGCCGGTTGCGATCATCATGGGAAGCCAGTCCGACTGGCAGACCATGAAGCATGCCGCCGATACGCTGGCCGAGCTCGGCGTCGGCTTCGAGCCGTTGATCGTGTCGGCGCATCGGACGCCGGACCGGCTGTTCAAGTTCGGAAAATCCGCGCGCAAGAAGGGCTTCAAGGTGGTGATCGCGGGTGCGGGCGGGGCCGCTCACCTGCCCGGCATGACCGCCTCGCTCACATCGCTGCCGGTATTCGGCGTCCCGATGAATACCCACGCCCTCGAAGGCAAGGACAGCCTCCTGTCGATCCTGCAGATGCCGGCCGGCATTCCCGTGGGCACGCTCGCGATCGGCAAGCCCGGCGCGATCAATGCCGCGCTGCTCGCCGCCGCCGTGCTGGCGCTCTCCGATTCCCGGCTCGCCAAGCGGCTCGACCAATGGCGCGCACGCCAGACGGAAGCCGTCGCCGCACGCCCGAAGGATTAGAATCGCACGTGCTCTCCCCCGACTCGACGATCGGCATTCTCGGCGGCGGCCAACTCGGCCGCATGCTCGCGCTCGCGGCCGCGCGCCTCGGATTCAAATGCCACGTCTTCGCTCCCAGTCCGGACGCGGCCGCCTTCGATGTGGTGCATCGGGTCACCTGCGCCGACTATGCCGATAACGCCGCGCTCGACCGCTTCGCCGCTGATGTCGATGTGATTACCTACGAGTTCGAGAATGTGCCGGCGCAGACCGCGACCTTCCTGTCCGCGCGCACGTCGGTGCTGCCGGACCCGCAGGTGCTGGCGATCACCCAGGATCGACTGACCGAGAAAAACTTCATCACCGGTCTCGGCATCGCCACCGCGCGATTTGCCGAAGTCTGCTCGCCCGCGGAGCTTGCTTCCGCGCTCGGCGCGACCGGCGCGCCTGCGATCCTCAAGACGCGGCGCTTCGGCTACGACGGCAAGGGCCAGGTCAAGGTGCGCGACAAGGCCGACGCGGCCTCGGCCTGGCGGCAGATCGGCGAACAGCCTGCAATTCTCGAAGCGCTGGTGCCCTTCGAGCGCGAAGTCTCGATCGTCGCGGCACGCTCGCGCGACGGCCGGATCGAGTGTTTCGATCTGATCGAGAACGAGCATCGCGACCACATCCTCAAGCTCTCGCGCGTGCCCGCCAATGTGTCCGCCGCCGTCGCCGACGACGCGCGCCGCATCGCCGAAGCAATTGCGACGGCGTTCGACTATGTCGGCGTGCTTGCGGTCGAGATGTTCGTGGTCGCCGAGGGTGGGCGGCAGGCACTGCTGGTCAACGAGATCGCGCCGCGCGTGCACAATTCCGGCCACTGGACGATCGATGGGGCGACGGTGTCACAATTCGAGCAGCATGTGCGCGCGGTCGCCGGTTGGCCGCTGGCCAAGCCGTTCCGGCACGGCCGGATCGAAATGACGAATCTGATCGGCGCCGAGGTCGAGGACTACGCCCGGTGGCTCACCGTGCCGGGGGCGAGCGTCCACCTCTATGGCAAGGGTGCCCCGCGCCCCGGCCGCAAGATGGGTCACGTGACGCAGGTTTTTCCCACAAGCCGGGGGTGACGGCCCCCATGGGGCGGCGTCGATCTCGAAAGGCGACTGGCGACGCGGTCGGAGTGGGCAGGCAAGGCTGCCGCCCGATCACCGAATTCTGACAGCCAGTCTCCTCCAGCCGGTGGACTCCGCAAGTTGATTCTGCTACAGGCGCAGCTAATCGGGAGCCCGCGCGTCGCGCTTTGGCGCGGATCGGCGGGCTCCGGCACATCCAGGACCATACAGGACCACAGCAAAGGAACGACGCGTGCAGGTTCTCGTCCGTGATAATAACGTCGATCAGGCCCTCAAGGCGCTGAAGAAGAAGATGCAGCGCGAGGGCATCTTCCGCGAGATGAAGCTCCGCGGCCACTACGAAAAGCCCTCCGAAAAGAAAGCGCGCGAGAAGGCGGAAGCGATCCGCCGGGCGCGCAAGCTTGCGCGCAAGCGCATGCAGCGCGAAGGCCTGTTGCCGATGAAGCCGAAGCCCACCACCGGGCCCGGCGGCGCTCCGGCGCGTGCTCCGCGCCGTCCGAGCTTCTGACCGGTTTACCTGCCCGGCTCCGCCGGCGCCGGCGTGCACATTGATACAGCGCGGGCCCCCTGGGGCCCGCGCTGTTGTTTTGGCTGTCGCAATCAGTACCTTGTCCCGACCATCATAAGCCGGCGCGGACCACCGCACGGAATAAATCGGGGGAGGACGAATGAAGCGCAGCACGGATCGTATTCTTACCACCCATGTCGGCAGCCTTATCCGTCCGGCGGCGTTGCGCGAATTTCTGAGCGCGAAGGAGGCCGGCAAATCCTTCGACGAGGGCGCCTACGCGAAATGCCTGCGTGATGCAGTCGGTGAGGTCGTCCGGCAGCAGGCCGACATCGGCATCGACGTGATCAGCGACGGCGAGTTCGGCAAGGCGATCAGCTGGGCGCAATACGCGCTGTTTCGCCTCGGCGGTTTCGAGCGCCGGCCGTTCAAGGCCTCGGCCAATCCGTTCACGCGGGGCCTCGACCGGACGCGGTTTGCGGAGTTTTACGCCGACCTCGATTCGCGCGACAAGGTCGAGACAGTCATGGATTCGGTCGCGGTGGCGCCGATCACCTATGCCGGCAAGGCCGAGCTGCAGCAGGACATCGACAACTTCAAGCAGGCTCTGCGCGGGGTCGATGTGGAAGAGGCTTTTCTCCCGGTGGCGGCGCCGGCGAGCGTGATCCCCGACCGCAAGAACGAACATTACGCCAGCGACGATGATCTGCAGCAGGCGATCGCCGAGGCGATGCACACCGAATACAAGACGATCATTGATGCCGGCTTCCTGGTGCAGCTCGACGATGCCCGCGCCGCGGTGAGCTACGACCGGATGGTGCCGCCCAAGAGTCTGAAGGAGTACCGCACCTGGCTCGCGCGGCAGGTCGAGATCATCAACCATGCCATCAAGGGATTGCCGCGCGACAAGATCCGATACCATATCTGCTGGGGAAGTTGGCCCGGCCCGCACGCGTCCGACGTCCCGTTCAAGGATATCGCCGACCTCGTGTTGAAGGTACGCGCGGGCGGATACTCGATCGAGCTCGCCAATCCGCGGCACGAGCATGAATGGCGACTGTGGGAAACGCTCAAGCTGCCGAAGGATGCGGTGCTGATTCCCGGCGTGATCAGCCACGCCACCAACATCGTCGAGCATCCCGAACTCGTCGCCGAGCGCATCGTCCGTTTGGCCCGCCTCGTCGGGCGCGAGAACGTGATCGCAAGCACGGACTGCGGCTTCGCGCAGGTGACCTATTTCGCCCGCGTGCATCCGCAGATCATGTGGGCGAAGCTCGAAGCACTGGTCGACGGTGCCCGCCTTGCCAGCAAGGAGCTCTGGCCGCGGACTGCGAAGCGGCCATCGCGAAAAAGCACCGCCAGGCGAAAAGGCACCGCCAAGCGAAAAGTGAAGCGGCGGGCCGCTGCCTGACAGATGTGACGCGGATCCGAATCGACCGACCGTGACCCGCAGCAACGCCGGATGCGGTGTTGCTGCTGTCGCCGTTCCGGTGCAGATTCTGAGATCTGTTCATCCCCGGAGAGGAAACAAATGAGACACCTTGTCTTTGCAGTGGCGCTGCTCGGCGCCACGGCCGCCGGCGCGCAAGCGCAGACTGCGATTCCCGATCTCAAGGGGACCTGGTCGGGAAAGGGCAAGTCGATCGTGTTCGGCAGCCATGCCCACCATCCGGGAAGTCAGACTCCCAATGACCCGCCGCGCGTGCGCGACATCGAGGCGACCTATGTGGTGGAGGGTCAGGACGGCCGCCTCGTTTGGGGCCGCTCGGCGTCGGCGGTCGCCGACACCAAGGAGCCGTTCGCCTGGGCCATTTCGAGCGACAACAAGACGGTCGTCGGCGCCGATATGGACGGCTATTTCCTGATCACCCTCGTTTCTCCCGATCGGATGGAGAAGTGCTACGCCCACAACGCCGTCGGCGGTGGCAAGTCGGTGGTCGCCACCTGCTACGCGATGGACCGCAAGCGCTAGCCCGATCTTCCACAACGGGCGCGCTGCTGCGGTAGCGCGCCCGGCGGCGGGTCTGGCGGGGCGGCCACGCGCCAATCGTCGGCGCCCCCGCGCCCGTCTGCGGGGGACGCATTTCCCCAGCCCTTACCGATAGATAGCAGCCGAAAGCAGCGCGGCG
>Ga0207708_10002190_pt1 | contig 14428 bp, 16 predicted proteins | sample KBSK5101metaG_FD_184340 | JGI IMG/M metagenome (GOLD analysis project Ga0207708, IMG submission 184340) | Corn, switchgrass and miscanthus rhizosphere microbial communities from Kellogg Biological Station, Michigan, USA - KBS K5-10-1 metaG... | ecosystem: Host-associated > Plants > Roots >...
GTCGACCACGCCACGGCTGCCACGAGGATCGCGAGCTGTCCCTCGCGGGCCCGGCGCCGCTCCAGGCCCGAGGAACCCGTCACGGCCGTCAGTCAACCACGGGGCCGTTTCGGGCCGGCCGGGCGCGGGTATCCCGGCGTCATGCATGTGTTCACGAAACGAAACGCACTCGTCGGCTGGATCGTCACCCGCAACGCGCGGAAGCGCCTCGAGCGACGGCTGAACGCCATCGCCCGCGGCTCTCGCCCCCGTCACCGGCGGAAGCTCGTCCTCGGCGCCGGCATCGTCGGCGGTGCCGCGTTCGCGCTCGGCGCGCTCGGGGCGCTCTTCGCCCGGCGCTCGACCGGCTCCGGCGCGCAGCCGGCCTGAGACCTGCGAAAGAGGGAGGCGTGATGGGCATCATCGGCTGGATCGTGCTCGGCCTGCTCGCGGGAATCGTCGCGAAGGCGATCTTCCCCGGCGGCGAGCGCCTGGGATTGATCCTGACCACACTGCTCGGGATCGGCGGCGCGCTGCTCGGCGGGCTCGTCGCCTCGCTCGTCGGCCTCGGCGACCCGATCGACGAGTTCTTCGACTTCTCGACCTGGGCGGCCGCCATCGTGGGGGCGCTCGCGATCCTCTGGGTCGCGTCGAAGCTCGGCGTCGGCGGCCGCAGCCGCTTGGCGTGACGTTCGGCCGGGGTGTCCCGACCTTCAGTCGGGCGCCCCGGCCCCCTCGTGCCTGCCGAGGTGGAGTACGCAGACGCCCGGCCGCGGAAAGACCTGCAGGTCCCGCACCGTGAGCGTCGAGGAAGCCTCCTCGAGGACCCCCTCGACCAGCCCACGGTGAATGCCGCACACCACGGCCGGGCTCTCCCGGGCCAGGTCGGCGAACGGGCAGCGCCGCATCGTCACGTCCAGGCCGTCCACGAGCGGCTCGAAGCCGTGTTCGCCGAGGACGCGGGCGAGCTCGGCGACGGCTCCTCCCTCGGCCGTCGGCGGTGATCCGGACCGTCGTGCGGCACGCCCGCCCCAGGCTCGACCGGCCGCCTCGGCGTCCGCCGCCGCATCGGGGCGGCCCGCGACGAGCGAGACGAGCGCCCGTGCGAGGGCTCGGTGCTCGCCGGGGTGGTCGTGCTCCGCCCGGTGCACGCGCTCCCAGACGCGCCGCGGGCGGCCCGGCGTCTTGCGGTGCTCGGGGCGTGAGCCGACGATGCGGGCGTCCTCCAGGATCCCGAGGTGCCAGCGCACCGTGTTCGCGTGGAGCCCGACACGCCGCCCGAGCTCGCCGGCGTCGAGCGCCTCGACAGCCTCCTCGAGGGCCGCGACGAGTTCAGCTCGACGAGGATCGGCGAGCGCTCGGTGGACGGCGGTTGCGTCGGTCATCCGGGGGAGCTCAGTGGCTCATCGTGCCCTTCGGGTTGCCGACCTTCAGCAGCCCGACCTGGCCGAGGTCGACGTGCGCGAACGCGTGGCTGACGAAGGGGTAGAGGCCCTCTCCGTCGATCTTCACGTCGAACACCGCGCCGCCGCCGGCGGGGACGGCCACCGTCTGGACGCCCTGCTGGAAGTGGGTCATGTCGGCGTTCGGCCACGCCCGTTCGAAGATCGTGCCGACGACGTGGAAGTTCGTGTCGAGCGTCGGCCCGGCCGCGACGACGTAGAAGCGCGTCGTCTCGCCCGGCTTCGCGGTCAGGGGGTGGGTGACGTACTGGTTGGCGTAGCCGTTGAACGTCGTCCAGTCCGGCATCATCGCGCGCGCCTTCTGCATGTCGAGGGACGCCGGCGCCGCGATTCCGTCACTGTTCATGTACCACTCGCTCGCGACGAGGACGTACTCGTGGTCTGCCTTCGGGAGCGGCGTCGCGGGGTCGACGATCAGCGCGCCGTACATCCCGTTCGCGATGTGCGCGAGCACGGGCTTCGTCCCGCAGTGGTACATGAAGACCCCGGGATCGTTCGCGACGAAGCGGAACGTGAACGACTCTCCGGGTGCGACGTCCCTGAACGCCACGTTCGGGGCGATCCGGGCGGCGTGGAAGTCGATCGAGTGCGGGATCGCGCCACCATTCGTCAGCGTCATCTGGACGGTCTGGCCCTGCCGCACGTGGAGGATCGGGCCCGGTGCGCCGTGCCCGTCGAACGCCCACGTCGAGTACCTGACGCCGGGGGCGATCTCGACGGTCATGTCCTTCAGGGTCATGTGCACCTTGACGAGGTCTCCGGCCGGGACCGCGGGCAGCGTCGCGTCGTAGGCGACGTGCGCCTTCGCGAGCGCGTCGGCGTTCGGTGCGGTCGTGCCGGCGAAGCTCTGGAGCGGCAGGCTCACGGCCGACGTATTGGCCGAGCTCGCATGGCTGGAGTGGTCGTGGGTCGCGGTCGCGGGAGCGGCGCTGCCGGCCGTCGCCTCGTCCCGCGCCTCGTCCGCCGCCTGGACCGCGACCACGGCTGTGATCGCGAGCACGCCGACGGCGATGCCGAGGAGCAGCACCACCACCTTCCAGACCGCGCTCGAGCCGCCGGAGCCCTTCTGGGCGTCGCGCGGCTGCGCCGGGATCGTTGCGGAATGGCTGGACATCTCCGTTCTCCTCTGTTCGTCGTTTTCACGAAGAACGTAGGAAGAACCGAGCTCGGCGACGTCAGCGGCGTCGCGGAACGTCGTTGCGGCTTTCCCGTAAGCCGCCCGAAGCGTCGTTTTCGCGCTCGGCCGTCCGGGTAACCCGGATCGGTGAGCACGCGCGCCGCTTCGGGAGACTCGCTCGTGCGCCGGGCGCTGCCCGTCTACATCGCGCTCCTGCTGGCGCTGCTCACGGCCGTCTCGATTCTCCTGCTCTACGCGCTGCGCCACGTGCTGCTCATCCTCTTCGTGAGCGTCCTCTTCGCAGCTGCGCTCTCCGGCCCGAGCGAGTGGCTCCACGACAGGCTGCGACTCCCGCGGGGGATCGCAGCCGTGCTCATCTACGTCGTGGCGTTCGCCGTGCTCGTCGGTATCGGCTGGCTCGTGGTGCCCCCGCTCCTCGGCCAGGTCGCCGAGTTCGCCGACCGCGCGCCGCAGTACGCAGACCGGTACGAGGGAGTCCGCAAGGCGTACGGGGAGCTGCGCAAGGACTACCCGGCGCTGCCGCCGTTCGACGACCAGATGTCGAGGCTCGGCAACGCGATCCTCGACCGGGCGGGCGAGCGGGCGGCGTCGCTCCCGGCCAACCTCTTCTCGCTGTTCCTCGACCTGCTCAGCGTCTTCGTCATCTCACTGCTGCTCGTGACGAATCGGATGCGGCTGCGCGGCTTCACGCTCTCGCTCGTCGGCCACGATCACCGCGACCGGGTCGCGGAGGTCCTCGACCGGAGCTGGGCGCGGATCGGCGTGTACCTCCGCGCCAAGGTGATCGTGATGGCGATCGTCGGCGCGCTGACGTACGTCGCCCTCCTGGCGATCGGCGTGCCCTTCGCGGTGCCGCTGGCGATCATCGTCGCCTTCGGCGAGCTCATTCCCCGCGCAGGCCCGTGGCTCGCGCGCATCCCGCTCCTCTCGATCGCCGCGCTCGAGGGCCCGCGGACGTTCCTCCTCACCCTCGTCGCGTCGATCGTGATCGAGAACCTGAAGGGCTACCTCATCTCGCCGTTCGTCGAGGGCGACCAGCTCGACATCCATCCGCTCGCCGTCTTCGTCGCCGTCCTGGTCGGCGCGACGCTCGCCGGGCCCGCAGGCGCGTTCGTCGCGGTGCCGGCGGCGGCGATCGTCGACATCGTCGTCCGCGAGGTCGTCGTGCCATGGCGGCAGGAGCAGATCGCGGACGAGGACGGCCGTCCCGAGCTTCCGCTCTCCCGCGCGGGGGCCCGTGCGGCCGTTCGTTCGTAGCGCCGGCGCCTAGGCGGCCTCGGGAAGCTCGGCCTTGCGCAACGCGGTGTCTCCGGCGGTGGAGGGCTGCGTCCGCCGGGCGAGGAGGTTGCTCGCGACGAGCGCCCCGATCGTCAGCGCGGCCCCGAGCAGCTCGGCCGCGTTCGGCCGGTAGCCGCGCGCGATCTCGATCGCGAACGTCGTCACGGGGATCAGGTTGCTGAACAGGACGGCGTTCTGCGGGCCGATCGCCTTGATCGCGGCGTTCCACGTGAGCACGGCGACGAAGGCGCCGGGGATCGCCAGGTACGCGATCTGCGGCCAGACGGACGTCAGCTGGGCCGCGGTCGGAGCCGCAACGAGCCCGGTCGCGATCGCGACGAGCGTCGCACCCGCGATCGTGAGCCACCCGAGCGAGGCCGTCAGCGCCGTGTAGCGGAGGGGGGAGTACGACGCGAACTCCGCCGCGCCGAGGCTGTAGAGGATGAAGCTGAGGACGCCCGCGAGCACGAGCACCTCGCCCCAGCCGAGCGCCCCGTGCAGGATCGAGCTCGGATGGCCGGCGCTGACGACGAGCGCGACGCCGAGCAGCGCGACGCCGAGCAGCGCGAACGTCGCGCTGGCCGGCCGCACCTTCGTCCGGTGCCAGAGCACGAGCGCGGTCAGAAGGGGGCCGAGCGCCACGATCAGCGACGCGGTCTCCGGCCGGGCATGCGCGAGCCCGGTGTACGCGAACAGGTTGAACCCGGCGAACCCGAGCGTGCCGAGCCAGAAGAGCCTCCATCCCCGCCCGTCGAGCCGGAGCGATCCACGCCCTTCGAGGGCGACGAGGACGAGCAGCCACAGCGCAGCGGCCAGCGCGTAGCGCACGGTCGACAGCGGGAACGCGTCGATCGTCTGGAGCGCTGACTTGCCCACCACGAACTGCCCTCCCCACACGAGCGCCGTCGTGGTGGCGAAGAGCACCCCGAGGGTCGCGTTCCGCGACCTCACCGCGCTGCCTCCTGGCCGTGACCTGGCATGGAGGGGTCAACGCGGCGCGGCGGGCGGGTATTTCGCCGACCGCGGACAGGCGGATCAGGTATCCGCTTTTCGCGAGAAGGTCGCGGCTCAGCCGTCGAGCCCGGCGAACTGGTGCCACGGGCCGGCGAGATGCACGGTGGCGAGGGCCAGGATCAGCCCGGCGACGAGCGCCGCGGCGAGCAGCCACCGGCGGAGCGATGAGCCCGGGAGCCGCTCGTCCCCGCGCCAGTCCGCCGCGGCGAGCCTCGGCACGCGCAGCGCGTGGGCCAGGACGTGCGCCGACATGGCTGCGACCCAGGCGGCAAAGCTCGCTTTGTGGAGCCCGAGCACCGCGCCGCTCCCCGGGCCGAGCACCACGAGCGCGACGCCGCTCGCGAACAGGGCGAGGGTCGCGAGGACGACGACCAGCCCGAGCAGGCGCAGAAGCGGATGCGGCGGGCCGGCGGAGCGGTACTCGAGGTGTCCCGTGTAGTAGCGGGCGAACCGGTACCCGGTGCTCGCGAGCTTCACGCCGACGAGTGGCAGCAGCAGCATGCCGATGAAGACATGGGCCGACACGAGTGGCCGGATCGCGACCAGCGTCGCCCCCTCGGCGGCGAGCAGGACGAGCAGGAGGGCAGCCGCCGCACCGGTCAGGCGGCGGTTGCCCTCGCTGCCTCCGGTCCGCACGACGGGCGTCGCGACGCCGGAGGTCCTGCTCGCCCTGGGTCGCCGCGCGTCGAGCACGAGTGCATGGCAGCGGATGTTGATGAGAGGACGATGAGACTCATCGAGCGCTCACGTGGCGCGGCGACAATGCGGCGATGCGGGTGCTCGTGGTGGAGGACGAACCGAAGCTCGCGGGCCTGCTGGCGCGCGGGCTCGGCGAGGAAGGGCACCCGACCGATGTCGTCGCATCGGGCCGCGAGGCGGTCTGGATGGCCCGCGCCACTCCCTACGACGCGATCGTGCTGGACGTGATGCTGCCGGGCCAGGACGGGTTTGCTGTCTGCCGGGAGCTCCGCGCCGCGAACGTGTGGACGCCCGTCCTCTTCCTGACGGCGCGCGACAGCGTCGACGACCGCGTGGAGGGCCTCGACGTCGGCGGCGACGACTACCTCGTCAAGCCGTTCTCGTTCCCGGAGCTGCTGGCGCGCCTTCGCGCCCTGACGAGACGCGGGGCGGTCGAGCGCCCCGTGGTGCTCGAGGTCGGCTCGCTTCGCCTCGACCCCGCGTCGCACAAGGTCTGGCGGGGCGACACCGAGATCGAGCTCTCCGCGAAGGAGTTCACCCTGCTCGAGGTCTTCATGCGAAGCCCGGGCAAAGCGCTCTCGCGCGTCGACCTCCTGGAGCGAGGGTGGGACATGGCGTACGAGACACGCTCGAACGTCGTGGACGTCTACGTGCGCTACCTCCGCGAGAAGATCGACCGGCCGTTCGGGTGCCATTCGCTCGAGACGGTGCGCGGCGTCGGCTACCGGCTGCGCGCACCAGGGACGTGCTGAGGCGGATCCCCATCCGCTGGCGCCTCGCCGCCGCCTTCGCCGTCTCGATGGCGGCGCTGCTCCTCGGGCTCGGGGCGTTCGTGTACCTCAGGGTGGAGGACGCGCTCCGGAGCTCGGTCGACCAGGCCCTCCGGGCGCAGTCGGCGGAGTCGATCGGGCACCGGGAGGAGGGCGCGATCCTGGACTCCGACGCGCGCGAGTCGGGCACGATCGCGCAGATCGTCGGCCCGGACGGGCGCGTCGTGCGCTCCGACCCCGCCACGCTGCCGGCTCTTCTCGACCCTTCCGCGGCTGCGGCCGCCCGTCGCGGCGCACTCCTCACGACGGTGTCGCTCGGCGACGGCGACCTCAACAGCTGGCGCGTGCTCGCCGTCCCGGACGGAGAGCGGGTGCTGGTCCTCGCGCGACCGCTCCGCCAGACGGAGGAGACGCTCCACCGCCTGTTCGGCGGGCTTCTCGTGGCGGGGCCGATCGGTCTGCTCCTCGCGACCCTCGGCGGGTACCTCCTCGCGGCGGCGGCGCTGCGGCCCGTCGAGTCGATGCGCCGGCGTGCAAGCGCGATCTCCGCCACGACACCGGGAGCCAGGCTCCCCGTGCCGCCGAGCCGCGACGAGATCCGCGACCTGGCGGAGACGCTCAACGAGATGCTGGCGCGGCTCGAGGCGGCGCTCGAACACGAGCGGCGCTTCGTCGCCGACGCGAGCCACGAGCTACGCACCCCACTCGCGCTCCTGAAGGCCGAGCTCGAGCTCGCTCTCCGCCGCCCGCGCACGGCCGAGCAGCTCCGGGCCGCAGTCGAGTCGGCGGCCGAGGAGACCGACCGGCTCGTCCTGCTAGCAGAGGATCTGCTTCTCATCGCCCGCTCGGACCAGGAGGTGCTCGGGCTGAGGATCGAGACTGTCGACCTCGGCGCGCTCGCCCGGTCGACGGCCGACCGATTCGTCGAGCGTGCCTCGAGCGTCCAGCGGCGCGTCGACGTCGAGATACCGTCGCGCACCGAGGTCTCGGCCGACAGGCTTCGGCTCGAGCAGGCGCTCCGCAACCTGGTGGACAACGCGCTCGGATACGGAGAAGGGACGATCACGATCACGGCGCGCCCGGTCGGCGACGCGATCGAGATCCACGTCCTCGACGAGGGGCAGGGGTTCTCGCAGGAAGTCGCGGCGCGCGCGTTCGAGCGGTTCGCGCGGGGTGACGACGCGCGCACGCGTGGCGGCAGCGGGCTCGGCCTCGCGATCGTCGAGGCGGTCGCGCAGGCGCACGGCGGCGCGGCCGGCATCGCGCCGAGCGGGAAGGGGGCGGATGTCTGGATCTCGCTCCCCGCTCGCCCGGTCTCCTGAGCGGCTCTCATCGCGGTCTCATTTCGTCGGCATACCGTCGGTGCCGTGGAGTCGTCCGAGACACGCGTCAATGCCCGGCGCCCGAAGGAGCAGCACCTCGGGATCATGCGACGGCGGGCGGCGCTGGCGTCCGCGCTCGGCTTCGCCGCGTTCGTCGGCCTCGCCGCGCAGCACGCGGTCGGCTTCACGAAGCACGCCGCGACGGCGGTCGCGACGCCGTCGGCGACGGCCTCGACCCGGTACTTCGACGAGCAGCCGGGCGACTTCGCGTTCAGCGACGCCTCGGCGGCGGCCGTCGCCTCCGCGCCGCCGCCGGTCGCCCAGACGAATGTCTCCTGACCTGGATGTTCCGCGGGGGCTCGTGTCGCACCGCTTCCGGGCGATGGGATCGGACGTCCACGTGCTCTTCCCCGAGCGCGCCCCTGAATGCGCGAACGCCGTCGAGAGGCTGTTCGAGGAATGGGAGGACGTGCTCAGCAGGTTCCGGCCGGGAAGCGAGCTCTCCCGGCTCAACGACCGGGCCGGCGCACCGGTTCGCGTCGGCCCGATCCTCCTGGCCGTCGTCGAGGCGTCGCTGGCTGCGGCGCGTGCGACCGGGGGTCTCTTCGATCCGACGCTCCGGCACGAGCTCGTCCGCATGGGGTACGACCGCACGTTCGAGGAGATCGAGGCCGGCGCCCCGATGTCGACCGTCCGGCCGAAAGGCGGAGGCGCCTGGCGGCGGATCGCGGTCGAGGGCTCCGCGGGCACGATTACCCTCCCTGCGGGCGGCGGGCTCGACGTGGGCGGGATCGCGAAGGGCATGGCCGTCGACGCCTCGCTCGACCTGCTCTCCGCGCTCGGGGCGGACGCGGCGCTCGTGAGCGCGGGTGGCGATCTCGCGGTGCGCGGTCTGCCGCACGGCAGGAGGGCGTGGCCCGTCCTCGTCGGGGACGACGTCGACGGCCCGGTCGTCCCACTCGTCCGCGGTGCGCTCGCCACGTCCGGGACCGCACGGCGCCGCTGGAAGCAGGGAGGGGTCGAGCGGCACCACCTCGTCGACCCCGAGACGGGCGAGCCCGCCGCGGGGGGGCTCAGCCGGGTGACGGCAGCCGGTGGGACCTGCAGGGCGGCAGAGGTCGGCGCGACCGCGGCCTTCGTCGCCGGGCGACGGCTCGGGCCGATGGTGCTCGCCCGGCTCGGGCTGGCCGGAATGCTCGTCACGGACGCCGGCCGGGAGATCCGCGTCGGGCGCTGGCCCTGGCCCGGCGTCGAGCACGCCGCATGACCAGCTGGAACGCCGTCACCTGGGACACGGCGCGGGCCGGCGGGCTCATCTCGTACGTCCTGCTCACGACGGCGGTCTGTCTGGGGCTCGTTCTCCGGAACCGTTGGCAGTCCACCCGCTGGCCGCGGCTCGTCACGAACGAGTTGCACGGCTACGTGTCGTTGCTCGCGCTCGTGTTCATCGCCGTCCACGTCGTGGCCGTCGCAGTCGACCCGTTCACGCATTTCGGCCTCTCGGCCGTGCTCGTGCCGTTCGCGAGCCACTACCGCCCCGTCTGGATGGGGCTCGGCATCGTCGCGCTGTACCTGCTCCTCGCCGTGTGGGTCAGCTCGCGTCTGCGTCGCCGTATCGGCCACCGCCTCTGGCGGCGGATCCACGTGCTCGCCTTCGCCGTCTACTTGGCGGCGACGCTGCACGGCCTCGGCACCGGGAGCGACACACGGACCATCTGGGGAGGCGCCCTCTACACGACGAGCGTCGCCCTCGTCGGCTCGCTCCTCGCCGTCCGGCTTCTGGCGCCGGCGGGGCAGAACGCCGTGCGCCGCCCGCTCGTCGCGGGAGCAGCGGCCGCCGCAGTCCTGGCGGTCGGCGCCTGGTCGCTCGGCGGCCCGTTCGCCGCGGGCTGGTCCGCCCGCGCGGGAGGCACGTCGGTCGACGCCGCCGTCGCGTCACCGGCGGCGAGCGTCGCGCCCAGGCCCGCCGGGCGACCCCCGACCGCCGTCGTGCATGTGCCCTTCACTGCCCGCTATGCGGGTCGCCTCACCGTCGAGCCGGTGAACGATCGCGGCCGGCTCACCGTCCGCATCGACGGGGCGCTCAGCGGCGTGACGAAGGATCATCTCGAGATCCTCATCCACGGCATCCCGCTCGACGACGGCGGCGTCGCGATGGAGCAGAGCCGCGTCCGCATGGGCACGACGACACCGCTCTACGAGGGCGAGATCACGTCGCTCGACGGGACGCGCCTGGTCGCGGCCGTCCGCTCACCACGTCAGCGGCTCCGCCTCGGGCTCGTCCTGCGGATCTCTCGGGGCGGACGGGTCGTCGGACAGGTGCAAGGCACCGCGTCGGCCTGACCGCTGCGTCGGTCTCAGGCAGGCGTGTGGTGCTCGATGAACGCGAGCGTCCGCTTCCACGCGTCTGCGGACTGCTCGGCGTAGTCCTCCTGCCGGCGGTCGAAGAAGCTGTGCGGCGCGCCGTCGTAGACGACGATCTCGTGCTCCACGCCGGCCGCGGTCAACGCGGCGTCGAACGCCGCGTTGTGCTCGGGAAGGATGTTCTGGTCGTCGCCGGCCTGGAGCGCGAGGACCGGCGCCTCGAACTCGGCGGCGCGCTGTGTCGGTCCCGGGGCGCCGTTCCGCTCGCCCGTCGAGCCGTAGAAGCCGACGGCTCCTGCAAGCCCGTGGCCGTCCGCGGTCGCGAGCCACGCGTGCCGTCCGCCGTAGCAGAAGCCGACCGCCAGCAAGGTCTCGCAGCCACCCCCGGCCGGCGACCGGAGGTATTCGACCGTTGCGCGCACGTCCTGCGCGATCGTCCCGGGCGTCGTCTGCGCCACGTGCTCCGGGTAGGGAAACGCGTCGTCCCGCTTGCCGACGCCTGCCGTCCGGCCGAAGTAGTCGAATGCGACGGCGGCGTAGCCACGCTCGGCGAAGCGGAGCGTGAGCTGCTCGTAGAAGCCGTACAGACCGCGAACATCGGGCAGCACGACGATGCCGACCCGCGCGCCGTCGTCCGGCTGGGCGGCGAACGCTGCGAATCGCGTGGCGTCGGCCGCCTCCAGCACGACGTCCTCCGAGCGCACAGGCGCCCCGCCCGAGATCGGCGGGATTGGCGGCACCGAGTCGAGCTCGAAGCACATCGCGGCCCGACCCTACTCCTCGCGGACGCCTACTCGTGCCCCGAGAGGGCGTGCGGGACGTACGGCTCCTCCAGCCGGGCGATCTCCTCGGGCGTGAGCTCGAGCGCCTCCGCAGCGAGGGCGTCCTCGACGTGGTCGACCTTCGTCGCACCGACGATCGGGGCGGTCACGGCGGGGCGTGAGAGGAGCCAGGAGAGCGCCACCTGCGCGTCGGCAACGCCCCGCTCTCCCGCGACCTCGCCGACCCGGTCGACGACGTCGAAGTCCACCTCGGGCACGTAGAGCGTGTCGCCGAAGGGGTCGCTGCCGGCGCGCGTCGTGAGGCGCTCTCCCTCCCGGGTGCGGTTGCCCGCCAGCAGCCCGCGCGCGAGCGGGCTCCAGGGAAGCACTGCGACTCCCTGGTCGATGCACTGCGGGATCATCTCCCGCTCCTCCTCGCGATAGACGAGGTTGTAGTGGTTCTGCATCGAGACGAACCGCGTGCCGCCGCGGCGCGCGGCGGTCGCCTGCGCCTTCGCGAACTGCCAGGCGAACATGCTGCTCGCACCGATGTAGCGCGCCTTCCCGGCCTTCACCACGTCGTGCAGCGCCTCCATCGTCTCCGCGATCGGCGTCGTCGGGTCCCAGCGGTGGATCTGGTACAGGTCGACGTAGTCCATCCCGAGCCGCCCGAGCGACGCGTCGATCGACGCCAGCACGTGCTTGCGCGAGAGACCCCGGCCGTTCTCGCCGGGCATCGTCTGCATGCAGACCTTGGTCGCGACGACCATCTCCTCGCGCGTCAGGAGCTTCGGCAGCACGCGGCCGGTGACGACCTCGCTCTGGCCGCCGTTGTAGACGTCCGCGGTGTCGAAGAACGTGATCCCGCCCTCGACGGCGCGCCGGACGATCGGTTCGGCCTCCTCCTCGGGAAGCGCCCACCGACGGCTCTCGTGCGCGCCGAAGCTCATCATCCCGAGACACACCCGCGACACGCGCAGCCCGGTGCTGCCGAGGTTCACGTACTCCACGCCGGCCTCCTCCCGTCGTTCGACGCACCGTAGCCGCGATACTCGCCCTCACTCGACGCAAGGCGGACGGAGGTGGAGATGGAGCTCGAGGGAGTGACGGCGGCCGTCACGGGCGGCGCATCGGGCCTCGGCGCGGCGACCGCCGCGGGGCTCGCGGAGCGCGGGGCGAAGGTCTTCGTCCTCGACCTTCCGGGCGCCCGGGGCCAGGTCGACCCCGAGAGGGCCACGTTCGTGGAGTGCGACGTGACCGAGGAGGCGCAGGTCGAGGCGGCGATCGCCCAGGCGGCGGCCGGAGGCGACCTGCGGGTTTGCGTCAACTGCGCCGGCGTCGGCTGGGCGGAGCGGACGCTCGCACGGGACGGCTCACCGGCCGCGCTCGAGCCGTTCCGGAAGGTGATCGAGGTGAACCTGATCGGCACGTTCACCGTGATCCGCGTCGCGGCCGCCGCGATGGCGGAGACCGAGCCGCGCGACGGCGAGCGCGGCGTGATCGTCAACACCGCCTCCGTCGCCGCCTACGACGGGCAGATCGGCCAGGCGGCGTACTCGGCCTCGAAGGGCGGCATCGTGGGGATGACCCTGCCGATCGCGCGTGACCTCGCGGTCTCGCTGATCCGCTGCGTCACGATCGCGCCGGGCCTCTTCGACACGCCGCTCCTCGCGAGCCTCCCCGAGCCGGCCCGCGTCGCCCTCGGCGCCTCGGTCCCGCACCCCGCCCGCCTCGGCCGGCCGGAGGAGTACGCCGCCCTCGCCGTCCACATCGTCGAGAACCAGATGCTGAACGGCGAGGTGATCCGCCTCGACGGCGCGATCCGCATGGCGCCGAAGTAGCCCTCGCGGCTGACGCCGACACGACGATGCGCCGCTGCAGCTCGGGCTCGTCAGGTGACGCCGAGCACCCAGAACCGATCGCCGCGCTCGGCTTCGAGCTCGGCGAGGAGCTCCAGGTGGATGTCGCGCACGCGGGTGGGGGTGATCGCCTCGGCGGGGTCGATCTCCTCGTACACGAGGCTGGTCTTGTCCTCGTAGAGGTGCTCGCCGGCGAGCCGCGCCTGCTCGTCGTAGGGCCAGATGAACGCCTGCCTGCTGTGCACGTGGTAGAGCGCCTCCGCGCTCGGGACGTCGTAGCCGATCGCCTGCAGGTCGGCGCCCCCGGCGAGCTGATGGAAGGTGATCTCGTCACAGATTCCCCAGTCCGCAACCGAGAGCCGGTCGTCCGAGTGCCACAGCACGGCCTCGGTGACGGCGTTGTAGAAGGCCAGCACCCCGTCCTTGCCCTCGATGACCGCCGGGCTGGCGCCCCAGGTGACGCGGTAGACAGGGTGGTCGACCATCATGTCCGGCGCGATGATCCGATCGAACTGGCCCGACCCCTCGAGGTGCACGTGCCGCCAGAAGTTGAGGAGCATCGCGCGGTGGAGAGGATCGGTCGTCCTCTCGAGGAGCGCGGCAGTGGGCTGCATGCACTCGTAGACCATCGTCTCGAAACGATTCACGGCGACTCCCCTTCCTTGCGGGTCGTGAGGACGACCGCCGTCCTCGGCAAGAGCACGCGCACCCGCGTCATCCGTCGCACCGCGGCCCGAACCCGCGCCGCGAGGGATCCTGCGTTGCCACGACGACGGTCACGGGCGTACTACATGCATGTCCAGCCCCCGTCGACGGCGAGATTGATGCCGTTGACCGCCTGGTTCTCGAGCAGGAAGCGCGACGCCCCGACGACCTCGGCCATCGTCACGAGGCGGCCGATCGGCGTGCGCTGCTCGAGCGCCCCGCGCCGCTCGGGCGGCATGTCGACCCACTGCGGGCTGTCGCCGACGATCGCCGGGTGCAGCGCGTTGACGCGCCTCGGGGCGAGCTCGATCACGAGCGTTCGCACGAGGCTCGTCACCGCGCCGTTGACGGTCGTGACGGTCGTCGAGCCTGGATACGGCCGGTCCCGTGCGAGGCCGCCGAAGATCAGGATCGCCGACGAGTCGCCGAGGCGCGGCAGCAGCGCATGGATCACCTCCGTGTAACCGACGAGCTTGAGCGTGACGAGACGGAGCGCGCCCGCGATGTCGTAGTCGGCGACCGAGTTCGTGTCCCGCTCGATCGCCGCGAGCACGAGGTACTCCACATCGGCGACGTCCGCGAGGCGGTCGGCGATGGCGTGCGGCTCCGCGAGGTCGAAGCCGATCCCGCGCGTGCTGCCGCCGATCTCACCCGCTGCCGACTCGGCGCGAGCCTGGTTGCGCCCGGTCACGACGACGTCGCGTCCCTCGTCCGCATAGGACTGCGCGAGCTCGCGGCCGAGACCCTGCGTGCCGCCGACGACGACGACTGTCCCTGTGCCCATGTCGGTCTCCTTTCGAGCCAAGCTGCGCCGGGCTCGATCCGCCTCTGCGGACCGAGCCCGGCGACGACGGTCTAGCCGGCGGCGACGGTCTCGGCCGCCCAGTCCGGAAGGAGGCCGCCCGCGGACAGAATGTGGTTCCTCGACTCGTCGAGCTTGGCGAACACGCGGTCGAGGTTGCCGTCGACGAGCTTGCCGCCGCGTTTCACGGCCCGACCGGCGACGAACACCGAGTCGACGTTCGAGGTGTCGGAGAAGACGACGATCGTTCCCACCGGGTCGAGCATCGGAGCGG
>Ga0207708_10002192_pt1 | contig 14416 bp, 10 predicted proteins | sample KBSK5101metaG_FD_184340 | JGI IMG/M metagenome (GOLD analysis project Ga0207708, IMG submission 184340) | Corn, switchgrass and miscanthus rhizosphere microbial communities from Kellogg Biological Station, Michigan, USA - KBS K5-10-1 metaG... | ecosystem: Host-associated > Plants > Roots >...
CGCGACCGCCGCGCCGCCGGAACCGCTCGTCCCGCAGGATGCGCTGGTGCGCTCGGCACTGGATCGCTACGCCGCGGCTTACAGCAGCCTCGACGCGGACGCCGCGCAGCGTGTCTGGCCCGGCGTGAATCGCGGCGCGCTCTCACGCGCATTCGACGGCCTCGCCTCGCAGCGCGTCTCACTCGGCTCGTGCAACATCGATGTCGCCGGCGCCACCGCGCACGCGCGGTGCGCCGGTTCGACGACCTGGCAGCCGAAGGTGGGGAGCGGCGGCAGCCGGACGGACCGCCACACGTGGACGTTCGATCTCGCCCGCGCCGGCAGCGGCTGGCAGATCGTCAACGCAAACGTTCAGAACAGGTAGTCGATCGCGATCGTCGGCGTGAACGGCGCCGTCAGCCCCGCATTCCCGATCCGCCAGCGCACTTCCCCGGTCAGCACGAGCGTCGCGTGCACGTTCCACTTGATGCCGGTGACGGCGCTCGTGAGCGTCGGGATGCTCGTGCCGGGGACGAGGCGCAGCGTTTCGACGCCGTCAATCGTCGGGTGCGCGGCGGAGACGGCCACCATCTGGCGCACGTCGGTCAGCCGGCGCACCAGGAGCTCGCCGGCGATGGTGAGGCGCGGCGTCGCGGCGACCGTCACCGCGCCGCTGCCGTCGACTTCGTCCGAGGCGCCGCCGCGGACGATGGCGAAGTTGCCGTGTGCGCCGACGCGCGGATTCTCCACCGAGCCGATGGCCATGATCTTCAGCGCCGCCCGCCCCGCGCCGAGGAGCGCCGCCTCGTCGCCGGTCGGCAGGCGCACCTCGCCGGCGGCGGCGAAGCCGGCATTCCTCGAGCTGACCAGCAGGTACTTCGCGCGCAGCGCCATGTCGGCCAGACCGCTGGCCGACGCCGATCCCGTCGCCTGCACGATCGACGTGCCGCGGTAGACGTTGACGCGCGAGCCGTCGATGTTCAACTGGACCAGCGGCACGACGCCGCCGATCTCGAGGCGATCGGTGACGCCGTAGGCGCCGAAGAAGGTCATCGTGCTGGTGCGGATCTTCATCGACAGCGACTCGGTGTCGAACGGCGCGCTCTCGTCGCGGAACTGGTTCGCCGTGGTCACCAGCGTGCCGTCGCGCAGGTTGAGGCCGTCGAGCCGGTCGTAGCCGGTGGTCGTCCCCGACGCGCCGAACGAGGCGCGCCCCCGGCCGCTCGTCATGGCGCGCTCGACGAAGAAGGTACCGAAGCTGTCGCTGACGCGGGTGACGGTGCCGAGCTCCGGATCGAGGCGGTAGACGAACCCGCTCGACGAGGTGGCGATGGGCACCGTGGCCAGGTTGACGAGCAGCGCGCGCGCGATCGTGTCGCGCGTCGCCGCGGCGGCGGCCTGGTCCTTCTGGAAATCGTCGGTCTGCACCCGCTGGTTGGTGACGAGAAACGAGATGACATCCGAGGGCGTCTGCTGCGCCGCGGCAGGCGCCGCGGTGACCATCAGCAACGCCGCGCCGATAACACAACGTTTCACTTTCTGACCTCAATCGTCTGTGCGGCCAGCGTGCGGCCATCGCTGGTCACGCCGGTCACGGTTGCGGACTTGGCATCCGGCAGATCCTTGCAGCTGCCCCTCGAGTACTTGGTGCGATCGTCGACCTGCACGCGCCACGTCACGGTGTCCGTCTTGAGATCGAACGCGACCGACGGACATCGTCCCTGCACATGGTCCACGCGCCCGGCGACGGTGACGGTTTGCGGTGACGGTGCCGGCGGTGGGGGTGGCGGCGGTGGCGGCGGCGCGGGCCCTGGTGTCGGCGCCGGGCCCGGCGTCGGCGTCGGCGCGGGCCCTGGTGTCGGTGTCGGCGTCGGCGGCGCCGGTGTCGGTGCCGGCGTCGGGGCCGGCGTCGGTGCCGGTGTCGGCGTTGGGGTCGGTGCCGGCGGCGCTGGTGTCGGGACAGGCGGGGCCGGAGCCGGCGCCGGCGCGCTGAGCTGACGCACGGGGATTTGCTGCGATGCGATCGTCACCGGCGCGGTCCGCTCGACGCCCGCATTCGGTTGCGCGACGAGATGGATCTCGGCGTCCCCTTTGCCAGACGACGGGTTGGCGGTGATCCACGGCGCCGGCGTCGCGACGCTCCACGCACACACCGGGTGCGTGCGCATCTCCACGATCATCTCGCCGCCCGCGCCCGACATCGCCGCACCCGGCGCCGAGACGTCGTACTGGCACGGCGCGGGGTCCTGCGCCACGTCGGCGTGCTGATCCGCCACGGCGATCGCCCCCTTGCGGGCGACGGGATCGGCGTTCGCCTTCACGCGGTAGCCGATGGTGCCTTCCCCCTGTCCTTCGGTCGCGGTGGTGAACTCGATCCAGTTCGCCGCGGTTGACGAGGACCAGCTGCACTCGCGCGCGACCGTGACGGTCACCTGGCCGGTACCGCCCGAGGGACCGAAGCTCTGCGACGGATTCGTCAGCGAGACCTGGCAGCGGGTGGTGGACGGTGCGGTGACGTTGGTGGAAGTTGTGGCCGAGCTGCCACAGGCGACGGCGGCCATCGCCGCGGCCATCGAGAAAAGCAGAGCTCGAACGCGACCGTTCACGAGGCTGCGCAATACAAGTCACGCACCAGCGACAATATGAGGGTGAACAGGGCGCTGGCCGGGCTCATAGTCATCGTGCTGCTGTTGGTGGGTAACGCACCACCGACTTCTGGCGTCGCGGATGCCACGTGCCGCGCGAATGCGGGCGTCGATGTGCAGTGGGTGCGCGCCTCGCCGGACAACGAGCACGCCTCGATCGATCGCTGGTGCGCCGGCGTGGGGCCGCCGGCTCGTATCGGCGGCGGACAGCGATCGGAAATTCTTACCGGGTCGCTCGCCGTCGTGTCGTGGAACGTGCACGTCGGCGCGGGGGACCTCGATGCGCTCGTCAACGATCTACGGTCGGGTCGGCTCACCGGGGCGCCGGCGCCGGCGTTCGTCCTCCTGCTGCAGGAGGCGTATCGCGCGGGCCCCGACGTCCCGGCGCTCACCGACGTGAGCTGGGCTGCCGCCGAGAACCCCATTGGTCCCGACGTGACGCCACTCGACGTCCTCGCCGCCGCGCGCCGCCTCGGGCTGTCGTCCGTCTACGTGCCGTCGATGCGCAACGGCCGCCCCGGCGTGACGCAATCCGATCGCGGCAACGCGATCGTGTCGACGCTGCCGATCGCGGCGGTGCGCGCCATCGAGCTGCCGCTCGAGCGCCAGCGCCGCGTCGCGGTCGACGCGACCATCCAGGTGCCGACGCGCTCGGGCGAGATCCCGCTCCGCATCGTCAACACGCATTTCACCAACATGGTGATGCACCACCTCTGGCTGCTCTCGGAGTCGGGTCGTCTCCGCCAGGCGCGCGCGCTGGCGCGGACCCTGCCGCGCGACGGGGCGCTGATCGTCGGCGGTGATTTCAACGCCTGGTTCGGCTTCCACGACGCCGCGTATCGCGAGCTGGCCGCGCACGCGAAACGCGCCGACACCGAGGACCGGCGCGCGACCTTCGGGCCGCTGCGGCTCGATCACGTCCTGTTCCGGCTGCCCGCCGGGTGGCGCACGACGCTCCGCCGCGCCGACAAGAAGTACGGGTCGGACCACTATCCGCTCGCCGCCGTCGTCACCATTCCATAAGTGCCGGCGCGCGGGCGCGTAGTACCATCCCGTCCATGCTTTCACTGCGGCGCGCGTTCGCGCTGCTGGCGCTGGCGCTCGTCGTGGCTCCGCTCGTCGCGTCCGCCCCGCTGTTCGATCCCGACGAAGGGCTGCACGCCGCGATCGCGCAGGAGATGAACGCCCGCGGCGACTACGTGACGCCGACGTTTCTCGGCGAGCCGTTCCTCGACAAGCCGATCCTGTTCTTCTGGGCCGAGGCGCTGTCCCTGCGCGTGATCGGCCACAACGAAGCCGCGGTACGGATTCCGCCGCTCCTGTTCGGGCTCTTCGGCATGATTGCCGTCGCCGCGCTCGGGCGCGCGCTCTTCGACGAGACCGCCGGCCTCGCGGCCGGAATCGCCTACGGAACCATGCTGCTGCCTCTGGGCGTGAGCGAAGTCGCCGTGCACGACATCGGCCTGGTGGGCTTCATGTGCATCGCCTGCTGGTGCATGTGGAGGATTGCCGAGCCGTCCGCCTCCGTGGCTTCCACGTCCGTGGCTTCCACGTCCGTGGCTTCCGCCTTCAGGCGGAAGTCAGTCCTCGTCGTCCTCGCCGGCGTTTGCCTCGGCCTGTCGATCCTGACGAAAGGCCTTGTCGGCGTCGTCTTCACCGGCATTTTCGCGGCGTGTCTCGCCGTCTATCGGCCCGCCGCGATCGTCCGGCTCGCCATCGCGCTCGCGATCGCCGGCGCGATCGCCCTGCTCGTCGCCGCGCCGTGGTACATCGCGATGGAGCGCGCGCATCCCGGCTACCTGCACTACTACTTCGTGGAGCGCCACCTGCAGGGCTACCTCACCGCGACACAGCGTCACGCCGGACGCCCCTTCTGGTACTACGTGCCGATTCTGCTGGGCGGCGCGCTGCCGTGGACACCGTCCTTGTTCGTGGCCGCGGCGTCGGCGCGCCGGCACCCGCTCCGCGTCGTGGTATGGAGCTGGTTCGGCATCGGGCTCATCTTCCTCAGCATCGGCGAATCGAAGCTCGTGACCTACGCGCTCCCACTGTTCCCCGCGCTCGCGATCGTCGCCGGCGAGTACGTCGCCATCAAGCCGCGCCGATCCGCGCTCGCAGTGCAGATCGCCGCACTGGCTTTGCTGCCGGCGGCGGGTCTGCTCCTCATGCGCTGGAAATACGGCGGGTCTGTCGATGCCATGCTCTGGATCCTCGTCGGCGTGATGGGCGTGTTGACGATCCTTCCCGGTCTTCGCGCGCGGGCGTCGAACGACGCGTCCGAGTCGCTCGTCTGGATCGCGGCGATGTCGGCGTGCGCGCTTGCCGGGTTGATGGTGGTCTCGCCGCGCGCGGCCGAATGGATGACGAGCCGCGATCTCGCCGCCGTCCTGAACCGCGGCGGCGTCCTGCCCTCGCGCGTCTCGGTCCTCGACGAGCGCATCGGATCGCTCGTCTTCTATCTCGATCCTCCGCTGCGCGCCGAAGCGAGCCGCGAGCGGCTCGAGGACGTCTCGTTCGCCGAAGCGATCGCCCGCGCCCGGGTCGATCCTGACGATGCGGTGCTCGCCGTGCGGATGGGCCAGCTTCCACGCTTCAGCCGCGTCTTCCCGTCCGCTCCCAATCCGGATGCGCGCGCCGGCACGTTCCTGCTCTTCCGCGCCTCGTCGCTGCGCCAGGCGCTGCGCGCCAGCCAATAGGAGTATCCTCAGGTCGAGACATTCTCATGCGGGTATTGCTGCTCTCGATGCCCGACTCGTTCGAGCACACGCCGGCGCTGACGATGCGGATGCCGAATGGAGCGCTGGCCTCGCTCGCCGGCAACCTCGGCCCGGCGCATCACGCGGCCGTTGCCGACCTGATCCTCGTCCAGCGTGCGGTGGTCCCCACCGTCGAGCGATTGATGCGCGAGCGCGATCCCGACGTCGTCGGGCTGTCGGTGATGACCTTCCAGCGGCGCACCGCGCTGCGGCTGATCCGGCTGATTCGCGCGATCAAGCCGACGGTGACCGTCGTCGCGGGCGGCTACGATCCGAGCCTCGCACCCGAGGCCTATGCGGATCCGGACAGCGGCGTCGACTACATCGTCCGCGGCGAGGGAGAGATCACGCTCCGCGCGCTGCTCGACGCGCTCTCGCGCGGCCCTAGGAGCGACGACGTGCGCAGGATCGCCGGGCTGTCCTACCGTGCGCCGGGAGCGGCCGGGTTCGTGTCCAATCCGGCGCGGCCGGTGGGGACGCTGGACGACGGAGCCCTGGCGCTCCCCGACCGTGGCGCACGCGTGCTGAGCGGCTACACGTTTCTCGGCCGCCCCATCGACGTCGTCGAGACCTCGCGCGGCTGCACCTACGACTGCAGCTTCTGCTCGATCATCGAGATGCGCGGGCGGAACTTCCACACGTTCGACTTCACCCGGGTGCTGGCCGACATCGCCGACGCCCGATCGCGCGGGGCGCGCGCCATCTTTCTCGTCGACGACAACATCACGCTGAACGTCGCCCGCTTCGAGGCGCTGTGCCGCGCCATCGTCCAGGCCGGGCTGACCGACATCGACTACATCGTCCAGGCGATGACCTCGTCGATCGCCAGCCACGGCCGCTCGCTGGCGCCGCTGATGCGCCAGGCCGGGTTCCGCTACGTGTTCCTGGGGATCGAGAACGTGCTCGACGAGGATCTCGCCTTCCTGCGCGCGGCGGCGAAGAACGCGCAGCGCGAGGGCGGGCGGCGCGTCGGCAACGCGACGCTGACCGCGATCGAGGCGCTGCACCGCGAAGGGCTGTGGGTGGTCGGCGGGATCATCGTCGGCAACCCCGGCGACACCCGCGCGTCGATCGACGCCAACCTGGCGTTTGCGCGGCGCTACGTCGACTGGCCCTATATCCAGCACCCCACGCCGTATCCCGGCACGCCGATGACGGAGGACTTCCGCCGCCGCGGCCTGATCGTCAACGAGCGCGTCGAGGAATACGACGGCACCACCGCGGTGGTGAAGACGGAACACCTCGACGTCGACGAGATCGAGTTCCTCCGCTGGCGCGCCGAGCGATGGATGAAGGCCCGCCACTTTCCGGCGGTGCTGCGGCGCTACCCGGGGTTCGCGCTGCGCAACGCGCCGCGCATGTTCGCGCACACGTTCCGCGGCGCGACCTGGAAGTCGCTCGTCGGCCTCGAGTCGGATCGTGACGTGTTCCGCCGCTACAAGGCGCGCCGCGCGGCGGAGCGTGAATACCTGCCGGAACTGCCGCAGCCGGCCGCCGAGCTCATACCCGCCTAAGTTCGCGCAGGGCCAAGCGGTGACCCCGTCGCTGCTGCTCCCGGACGCGTGTCGTATGGTCCGGGCCGCACACGCCGGTTATCGCTGCGTGTGGAGCAACAAGACATAAGGAGATCAGGAAGATAAATGACCAAATACACTCCTGCTCTCCTGAGCTCTTGATCTCCTGCTGATCCGTACGCCGCAGTTACCCGAGTGAAGGCCACGAAGCGAGCCATTCCGATCCCTGGGAGCCGGTCGGCGAGCTCATACCAGCTTGAGATCGCGTAGCGCGCGTCCCGCGGCGCGGATGTTGTCGAGCCGCATCTCCGAGTACTTCCGCGACAGCAGCACCCCGTGCGCGCCGCCGTCGAACGCCGCCTTCACCGCGTCGTAGACGTCGGACGGATGCGTCTTCTTGCTCGTCGCCGCGGTCGGGATGTCGACGTCGAGCCCCGGCCAGATCTTCATCTTCGCGCCGGCGCCGGCGATGGCGCGCCTGGTCTCGCTGCGCACGTAGTCGGCGGGCAGTCCGGCGGAGGCAAGATCGCCGAGCGCGCCGGCGCGGTACTGCTGCAGGTCGTAGGTCAGGTCGAGCACGCGCTCGGGCGGAACATCCTTGAAAAGCGTGCGGCACGAGCCGCGGATGTACTGCGCGAGCCGTTCGCCGCCGCACAGGTTGTACATGACCACTTTGAGGAAGTCGGAATAAGCGCTGAAGTCGGCGTAGTCCTGCTCGGCGCGGTAGAACGGCGAGAAGGTGTTGTTGTGCCAGACGTGCCAGCCGATGCCCCTGGCCGGCGCGATCTCGTGTGACTTCCGGTACATGTCGCGATAGGTGTCGTTGAGCGCCTCGTTCCAGAGCCGCTCCCACGCGAGGATCTCCGGGTACTTCACGAGCAGCCGCCAGAACGTGACGAAGGCGCCGTCGGCCGGTTTCGCGCGGGCCAGGCCTTCCACCCACGCCGCGAGCTGGGTGTAGCCCTCCTTCGCGCGATCGACGTTGATGCCGTCCTTCTTCGCCGCTTCGACGCAGTACTGGCAGAAGCAGGCGAGCCGCCCGCCGGCGCCCGCGCCGCCGTGATTGGTTCCGAGCACGTTGCCGAGCGGTCCCTGCCGCTCGCTGCCCCACATCAGGCCGTCAACGTCGTACGACCGCTGGTAGTCTTCGACCAGCCCGAGCCAGAAGTTCCGGGTGTTGGGATTGCGCGAGCAGGCAAAGGTCGATTGCGGCCCGGTCAGGACGACCTCGCGCGCGCGATCGAACCCCGGCACGTCGCCGGCGATCACGTCCTCGAACCACGGAATGACCTTCATCCCGCGGCGATGCGCCTTCGGGATGACGTCGGCGAGCACGTCGTAGGCGCCATGGTCCGGCGCGTGTTCCGGCGCGATGCTGGTGTTGCGGTAGTACTGTGGATGCGGCGTCGCGTAGTTGCCGCCGCGGAACGTCGCCGTGTCGTACTCCTGCCGCCCGTGATCCGGCAGCGGCTGGTTCGGCAGCTGCCGCCCGGCGATGCCGCGGCCGTAGGTGAACGAGGCGACGAACAGCGTGTCGATCGCCGCCATCTCCTGCAGCGCGTCGAGCACCCTGTCGGTCCCCTCGTCCACGAACGACACCGCGCCGATCTGAATGCCAACCATGGGCTTGCCGGGTTGCGGCGACGGAACTCCCGACAGCAGCGCGCCGCCGGCCAGCACGGTGGACGTTTCAAGGAACTCACGGCGATCCATGTCACCCATCGTCATTCCCCGGAACTTTCATGACCCGTGACCTTCATTCGATCACCACGACGGGCTTCCCGAGCACTTCCATCCGTGGCGTGATGCCGAGGCCGGGCGACGTGGAGGCGGCCATGCGGCCGTTGACCCGCCGCGGCGCACCCGTGGCGGTCGAGACGGTGACGTAGCTGTTGAAGTCCGTCGTGGTGAACAGCAGGTCCGTCGGCGTGCTGTGGGCGAGATGGGCGATCGCCGCGGTGACGATGTCGCCGCCCCAGCTGTCTTCCAGGGTCATCCCGATCCCCATGCTGACGCACAGGTCGCGAACCTGCGCGGTCCGCGTCAGGCCGCCCAGTTTCCCGATCTTCAGGTTGACGACGTCCATCGCGAGATCGGCGCGGGCGCGCAGCAGCACGTCGAGGCTGTCGATCGTCTCGTCGAGCACGAACGGATGGTCGCAGTGGCGGCGCACGCTCAGGTTCTCCTCGTAGGTGAGGCACGGCTGCTCGATGTAGACGTCCACGTCGCGGACGCCTTTGACCACGCGCATCGCCTCGTGCTGCGTCCAGCCGGTGTTGGCGTCGGCGACCAGGCGATCGCCGGTCTGCAGCTTTGCCGACACCGCGTGGATGCGATCGATGTCGACGTCCGGGTCGCCGCCGACCTTGAGCTGGAAGCGGCGGTAGCCTTCGCCGCGGTAGCCGGCGACGCGCGAAGCCATCGCGTCCGGCGTGTCCTGCGAGATCGCGCGGTAGAGATGGACATCGTCGCCGTAGCGTCCGCCGAGAAGCTCGCAGGCCGGCAACGCCGCGGCCTGGCCGAGCACGTCCCAGCAGGCCATGTCGATGCCGCTCTTCACGTAGGGATGTCCCTTGAGCGCGGCGTCCATCAACCGATTCAGCTTGCCGAGCTGCCGCGGATCGGCGCCGAGCAGGTGCGGACCGAGCTCGCGCAGCCCGACGCGGACGCCTTCGGCGTAGGCCGGAAGGTAGAACGGCCCGAGCGGACAGACCTCGCCATGGCCGACGAGCCCGGCGTCGGTCTCGACGCGGACGATCGTGCTGTCGAAGATCGTGACCGACTTGCCGCCCGACCACTTGTAGGTGGTCTCGTGCAGCGGCAACTCGACGCGGTAGGCGAGGATGCGCGCGATCTTCATGCGGTCACCGCTTGACGAAGCTCACGCGGTCGGCGAGCAGCCACGTCTCCGGATCGAACGAGACCGACGCCGGGTCGGTCTCGGCGGCGATCGAAAACGTCGCCTGCTTCGTGGTCATCTCCACACGCTCGACGCGCGTGACCGGCGTCGCCGCCCCGGCGGCGGCTGGCGTGACACCGAACTCCAGCGGCAGCCGGTAGGGCTCGCCGTCCTGCGTCTGCGCGATCGTGATCCGGATCTGCTTCGCGGCGGCGTCGTACGACCACGATCCGTCGAGCGACGGTGACGTCGGCCGCTTCAGCCACTGATCGAAGAACCAGCGCAGGTCCTTGTGCGACACCTGCTCCATCACGGTGCGGAGATCGTCGGTCGTCACGTTGCTGTCGCGATGCCGCCGGTAGTACTCGCGGATGCCCTGCCAGAAGGTGTCGGTGCCGACGACGCCGCGCAGCATGTGCAGCACCCAGCCGGCCTTCTGATAGACGAGCTGATTGAGCACCTTGCTCATGTCCGACAGGTTGTCGTGGACGATGGCGATGCCCGGCAGCGACTTCTCGGTCGCGAGTGCGCGCGTCCGCGCGCTCTTCAGCCCGGCGACGAATGCGTCGCGCCCCTGGTAGTGCTCGGCGTACAACAGCGCGAAGTAGGTGGCAAACCCCTCGCTCAGGTAGACCTCGTCCCAGTCCTTCTCGGTGACGGAGTCGCCGAACCACTGGTGCGCAATCTCGTGCGCGACCAGCGACGAGGCCGGCGCCGGACGCAGGCCCGTCTCGCCGTAGAAGATCGAGCTGGCCAGCTCCATGCCGCCGCTCACGCCGGCGGCGGCGACGTTGGCCAGCTTCTCGTAGGGATAGGGCCCGACGTGCTCGCTGTAGAACTCGAGCGCCTGCCGCGCCGGCACTTCGAAGTAGACGCGCCCGACCTCCGCGTCCTGGTGCGCCACCCACGTCTGCAGCTCGACTCCCTTGACGAAGCCGACGTGGCGCACGGCGAATCGCTCGACGCCGAGCGCGTTCAGCCAGGTCGCGATCGGCACCGACTGCTTCCAGTGCGTCAGCCGCTGTCCGTTCGCGAGATCGTTTTCCTCCAGCAGCAGGCCGTTGGATACGACCTGGTAGATCGCCGGCGCGGTGACGAGGAACTCGCTGGTGGCCTTGTCGTACGGATGATCGATCGTCGGCAGCCACTCGCGGGCGTGGTTCGGCCAGTTGTCGCTGAACGCCGACCACTCCCCGTACTTGTTCTTCATCAGCCGCAGCCCGCTCGCCGGCGCGCCGTGATACGCCACCGTGACGAACTGGTGCTCGCCCGCCGCCGACGCGCGCGGCAGCTGGATCTTCAGCACCCCGCTCTCGTGCGTGTAGCGCAGGTCGGCGCCGTTGCTCGTCACCGCGGTGACCGTCATGCCCTTGTCGTTGGCGGCGGAGGCGAGATCGAGCGACACGCTGGTGATCCCCGCCTGCGTGAAACGCAGATCGATCGTCGCTTCTCCCTTGATCTCGGGGCTGGTGTCGGAGAGCTCGAGCTTGAAGACGTAGTGCCACGCGTCCACGCCCGGCTGGCGCGGGTAGGTGTCGGCGTAGGCGAACGAGGCGGTGAAGAGAATCAGGAAGGACGCGATGCAGGCACGCATTCTGGCCGGACAGTATAACGGCGCGAGGGCCGCACGACGCCTCGCGGCATCGGCGGCCCTCGGCCTTCTCACCCGCCCGGCAGCGGCGCTACTTCACCAGTGGTCCGCAGGTGCCGGTGGCCGCCGCGATCGAGTCGATCGTCAGCTCGCGGGTGTTCTCCGGCGTCCACGCGCCTCCCGTGGCCTTGCCGCTGGTGCCGATCGAGCTCATTTTGTCGGTGGCCCCTTCCTTCTCCTTCAGGCTGCCGACGATCGACACGCGCTGCCCGACGTAGGTCTTCAGCTCGCGTTCCTTGTCGCCGGTCAGGCGGTAGACAACACCGAGGCCGGTGGATCCCGACGTGCCGGTCGGCTCCGGCGGCTGCACGTCCGGCTTCGGCGCCTCGTTGCTCCCGGGCGGCGGCGTCACCGCGGCGTTGGTCAGGACGAACTCGTCCCCCATCCCGATGTTCGCCGCGACGGGATTGCGCTTGAGTACCGCCGATTCGTTCTGCACGCACCCGGTGACCGTGATCGCCGCGGACGCGTTCTTCTGCTCGCTGGCCGGTGACGAGGGAGTCTGCGCTGCGGCCGTCACGCCGCACACCATGACAGCGGCCGCCACTGACGTGGACCATCGCTTCATGCTCATGAGTCACCTCTCAATACACTCTCGGGGCGATTCATGGAATCAGTGCAAAGCCGGATCCGCAAGCCGCAACGCACGAGCTTGCCCTCGCGCCATCCCGCGGCGGGCAAGCTCCTCCGTTCGGGAGCGCGGGCATACGGCTTGCGAACATGGACACGATGCGTCGGCGCGCGCCGCGTCGCCTCGCGATTCCCCTGCTGGTTGCCGGGCTGGTCCTCGCGGGCACGCCCGCGCGCGACATCGCCGCCGCCGACGCCGCCATTCACTGCGGCATAGAGATGCGCAATCTCCTGCTCCGCGTCGCCGACGGCGTCGTCCTGCAGGTCGCCGCGCTCGACGGTGAGTTCGTCAGCCACTCCGCCGGTCAGCCGCCGGTCTTCGACGATCCCAACTCCTACACCTTGCGCATCAAGTCGGCCGACATGCAGCTCGACGGCCCGTCGCTCACCAACCTGTTCCAGCAGTCGGCGAAGGCGCATCCCTCGCCGCTCAGCGACGTGAAGATCACGATCGAAGGCGGGCAGTTGAAGGCGGACGGGAAATTGAAGAAGGGAGTGACCGTGCCGTTCTCGATGACCGCGACCGTCGCGGCCACGCCGGACGGCATGCTGCGGCTGCACTCGACCAAGCTGAAAGCGGTCGGCGTGCCGGTGAAAGGGCTCTTCGATCTGCTTGGGCTGAAGGTCGACGACCTGATGAAGATGCCGCCGGGGTCGGGGCTGCGCGCCGACGGCGACGATCTGCTGATGGACGCGGCGGCGATGCTGCCGCCGCCGCGCACCGAAGGCAAGCTGCAGCGCGCCGAGATCGCCGGGTCGCGGCTGCACTTGAAGATGATCGGGGCCGGGGCGCCGCCGCCGCATCCCGCGACGCGCCCGCTGCCGTCGGCGAAGAACTACCTGTACTTCTACGGCGGCAGCATCCGCTTCGGCAAGCTGACGATGTCCGACACCGACATGCAGCTCATCGACGCGGACCCGCGCGATCCGTTCGACTTCTCGCCGCCGCACTATGAGGAGCAACTGGTCGCCGGCTACTCGCGCAACACGCGGCGCAAGGGCCTGCAGGTCTTCATGCCCGACTACGGGAAGGTGCACGCGAAGAGCGGCCAGGTGCCGCCGCCGAAAGTCGGGTCCTGAGCCCGCCTAGCCGCCCGCCCGGCCGCGCTGCTCCATGAACCGCTTCAGCGTGCCGTTCTCCGTCGCCCTGCCGATCGCGGCGCGCGTGCGTTCCGCGAACGCCCGCTGCAGCACCGGCTCGTCCTCGGCGCGCTGGCACTGCACGGCGAGGTTGACGCTGCCCATCTCGTCGAACGACTGCTCTCCCCACCACACCGGCTTCGGCGGGTTCGCCGGATTGCGCGGGTTGTCGGCGGAATTGTCGTAGACGAGCTTCACGTCGATGCGCGTCCCCTTGGGCAGCGCTACGGGTGTCTTGTAGGTGTAGCGATCCTGCCAGTTGAAATCCCAGTCCTGGATCCACAGGAGCGGCCTGGTGCTGCCGTCGGGCAGCGTTGCCGTCGCCTTCATCTCTTTCGCGATGTAGTGCGCGTGCGCGCCGACGATGAAGGCGGTGAGATCGACGGGGGTCGTAAACGAGTCCTCGACGGTGTAGTCCTTCTTCCCCGCCGGGATGTCGAGGCCGGCGCCGAAGCCGAAGAGCGCCGGGATCTGCAGCGACCACACGCGCCGCTCCGGCGCCTTGTCGGCGAAGTAGATGCCGATGGTGGACTGCTCGGTCTCCGCCTTGCCGGTCAGGTGGAAGTGCATCTGCAGGACGATGTCGGATCCCTTCGGCAGCGGCAGCGCGACCCCCTCCGGCAGGAACACCGGCGTGGCGCCGACGGCCCATCCGCCGAGCGGCCCCGTTCCGCCTTGAACGCCGCCGACACCGGCGGTGCCCATGCCGCCGAATCCGGGACGTCCGTCGCGGCCGTCGCGCCGGCTCGCCGCGCCGGTCGCGTCGTAGGCGAACAGCACGTGGTGCACGGCCTTGCGCGCGCCGGGATGGAATTCGATGGCGCGCACCCACTTGTCCTCGGCCAGCTTCGTCGGGATCACGAAGTTGCGGAACTCGTCGGGTCCGCTCGCCGGCAGCTCGTACGCCGCCGGCATCGTCAGCACGAGATCGGGCGTGCCGAGGTGCCAGCCCTCGGGGAAACTCGGAAGGGCCGGCAGGTGCGACGGATCGCCCTCCGGCATCCCCCGCTTCACCCACTCGGCGAGCGTGGCGATCTGTTCGTCGCTCAGCCGGCGTTCGTCCTTGAACTCGCCGTAGCCGTGCGCCGCGTGCCACGGCGGCATGAAGCGGGACGCGGTGACCTTGACGATCTGGTTGCCACGCTTCTTCGCGTCTTCGTAGGAGATGAGCGCGAACGGCGCCGCCTGCCCGGGCCGGTGGC
>Ga0207708_10002196_pt1 | contig 14411 bp, 10 predicted proteins | sample KBSK5101metaG_FD_184340 | JGI IMG/M metagenome (GOLD analysis project Ga0207708, IMG submission 184340) | Corn, switchgrass and miscanthus rhizosphere microbial communities from Kellogg Biological Station, Michigan, USA - KBS K5-10-1 metaG... | ecosystem: Host-associated > Plants > Roots >...
GGCGGGCGAGCAGGCCGTGTACCCGGAACTGGTCTGGCTGTCACCCTTCGGTCTGGAGTCCGGCGCGGTCGCCGAGGCCGTCATCTTGTGCATCTTCATCTATTGGGGATGGGACGCTTGTCTGGCTGTCACCGAGGAGACCAAGGACTCCGACAAGACCCCCGGCCGGGCGGCCCTGATCAGCACCGTGATCCTGCTGTTGACCTATCTGCTGGTCGCTTTCGCCATCGGCTCCTTCGCCGGATTCGGAACCGGCCGACCGGTCTGCAGATTGATGCCTAACGTCGAGTTCACGACGCCGAACGGCAGCAAGGTCCGGATCGTCGACTCGTGGGTTCGCGAGGAAGCGTTCGACGACGACGGTAACGTCAACAACCCGCCGAAGATCATCGAGCCCGAGGGCGTCGACGTGATTAAGAAGGCCAAAGCGGAAAAGATAGTCGATGTCGAGGAAGTAAAGAAGCGTCTCGTCGACGAGGCGATTGCGATTTTCAATGAAGACATCGCCTCCAATCGTGCGCTCGGGCGATTCGGCGCCGAACTCATTCCCGACAACTCGACCGTGCTGACGCATTGCAATGCGGGCGCACTGGCGACGGCGGGCGATTACGGCACGGCCCTGGGCGTTATTCGCGGCGCTATCGATGCGGGTAAAAAGGTTGCGGTTATCGCCGATGAAACCAGACCATTCCTTCAGGGTCTACGCCTGACTGCGTGGGAGCTGGCAAAAGATAATATTCCCGTCACCGTGATTACCGACAGCATGGCCGGTCATGTGATGAAGAATGGACAAGTGGACGCCGTCGTTGTTGGGGCCGATCGGATCGCTTCGAATGGCGATACGGCCAACAAAATCGGAACATACATGGTTGCCGTGCTCGCGAAACAGCACAACATTCCGTTCTACGTAGCAGCGCCCATCACAACGCTCGACCTAACTCTCGCATCCGGCGCTGAGATACCAATTGAAGAGCGCGACCCATCAGAAGTGACTCACATTCGCGATCATCAATTGGCGCCCGATGGGATTTCGGTTCAAAATCCGGCGTTTGATGTCACTCCTAACGAATTGATCACCGCCATCATCACCGACAGAGGGGTTGCGGAAGCGCCGTTTGAGGCAAGTCTGCGAAAGTTGTGTGATTCGGCAAAAACGGCGGAGAAAACGACGGGTCGTTAAGGGTTCGCGAAGCGGCTGGTCTTCCACCAGTCAATCGTTCGTTGCAGACCTTCACGCAAACTGACGAGCGGTTGATAACCGAGCAGTTCACGCGCTCGGGAGATATCAGCAAGGCTGTGGCGAACATCACCGACGCGCGGGTCACGATAGTCGGCCTTCACTTCTGGCTTGCCAACGATTGCTTTCAATTCTTCCAATAGCTGATTCAGAGTGATTCGTTGACCATTCGCAACATTTACCACGGAGCCGAAGCCGCTGGTTACGCTGGCGGCTCTTAAGTTTGCGTCAACAACGTTGTCGATGAAGGTGAAGTCGCGCGACTGCTCGCCGTCTCCGTAGATGACTGGTTGCTGATTGTTCAGCAGCACACTGATAAACCGAGATACAACACCTGAATACTGCGACCCCGGATCCTGTCTCGGACCGAATACGTTGAAATAGCGCAACGAAATCGTTTCCAGTCCATAAACCCTCGCAAAGACCTGGCAGTAATATTCACCAACTAGTTTTGCGACGGCATAAGGCGAAAGAGGATCGGGAAGCATCGCTTCTTTTTTAGGCAAGGTGGGTTGATCGCCGTACGCGGAACTCGATGCGGCGTAAACAACGCGCCGAACTTTCTGGTCTCTTGCAGCCAGCAACAAGGTGAACGTACCGTCTACCGAAGCCACGTGCGACTGCCGCGGGTGCTCAACTGAACGCGGCACCGAAGGGATCGCAGCTTCATGAAACACCAGCTCAGCTCCATCGAGAACCTTTTTCAGCAACTGCTCATCGGCGACACTGCCCTCGGTGAATTCAACATCGCCGGTGATCTCTTCCAGATTCTCGCGGTGGCCAGTCGATAGATCATCGATCACGCGAACACGAAGGCCATTACGCGTTAAAGCGTCAGCGATATGTGAGCCGATAAACCCGGCTCCGCCTGTTACTACTGCTATTCCCGTTAATGCCATTCTAAGTAATTTTACAGGTTGGTTCGGTTCCGCCTGATCTGTACCTGACCGACGTTTTAACGGCCGACTCCGACGTACTGAAATCCAAGTTCGCGCATGTCTTCGGGTTGGTAAATGTTTCGCAAGTCTGCGATTTTGGGACTCTTCATCAAGTCTCGAATCCTCTTCATGTCGAGCGCGCGAAACTGGTTCCACTCGGTGACAAACACGAGCGCATCAGCATCTGCAACTGCGGCGTACTCGTCGTCAGCGAACGTGATATCCGGCAGGACCTTCCTTGCTTCTGACTCTGCAACTGGATCATACGCCTTCACCTGCGCTCCTCGCTCGATGAGATTGCGAATGATATCGATTGATGGCGCTTCGCGCATGTCGTCTGTTTCCGGTTTGAAGGCCAAACCCAACACGGCGACAGTTTTTCCCCGGAGCTCTCCCACCAGATTGGAAATCTTCTTCAACATCTCCTGGCGCTGCTTCCGATTCACTTCAATAACAGCGTCGACGATCAGCGATTCCGAATCAAATTGCCGCGCGACAGACGCAAGGGCCCTGGTGTCCTTGGGAAAACATGATCCACCGAAGCCGGGCCCCGGATGGAGAAACTTGCTGCCAATCCGCTTATCCATTCCAATCGCTCTTGCAACATCGTGCACGTCGCAGCCAATGCGCTCACAGAGATTGGCAATCTCATTAATAAAGGAAATCTTGGTAGCCAGGAATGCGTTCGCTGCGTACTTAGTAAGTTCAGCCGCTTCCAACGAAGTGATCACAAACGGAGCTTCGATGAGATAAAGCGGCCGGTAAAGGTCCTTCATGATAGCGATTGCTTCTTCATCGCGGCTGCCGATCACTACTCGGTCCGGTCGCATGAAATCGTTTATGGCGGCTCCCTCGCGGAGAAACTCTGGATTCGAAACAACTCCGAAGTTGACTTTAGCTTTTTGTCGTTCAGTGATGATTTTTCGTATGCGCTCACCCGTCCCAATCGGAACAGTCGACTTGGTAACTACCACCTTATAACCGTTCATGTGATCGGCAATTGAACAGGCGGCGGCTTCAACGAAGCTTAGATCAGGTGAGCCATCAGGAAGGGGTGGTGTTCCAACGGCCAAAAAGATTACTAGTGCGTCCTCGACCGCTTTGCGAATGTCTGTCGTAAAATCGAGACGTCCGGCCTGAGAATTTTTCGAGACGAGGTGCTCGAGGCCAGGCTCATAGATTGGCACGATGCCTTTTTGCAGACGGCTAATCTTACCCTCATCCACGTCTGCGCAAATGACATCAACACCAAACTCAGCAAAGCAGGCGCCGGTAACCAATCCGACGTAACCGGTGCCAATCACGGAAATGTGCATGGATTAACGAAATCCGAATGAGATGCGGACAATCAAAACCTTGCGGGCCAAGCACGACTAGCGTCGTGTGGCCCGCAAGGTGAATTTTAAGTTGACCACGGCACTGACTTTAAGCGCCGCAGTGTTTTTCGTTCGCAACCCCGGCTACTACTTCGTTGGGCTGACCACTGTTACCGAACCGCCGAAGTTGAGGTCGTTGTTATGGAAAGCCGCGTAGAGCACTCCAGCTACCGCGCCGCCAACTGCCAACAGCAATACGGCCAACGCACCGCCGCTCATATCGTCGTCGTCATCGTCGGTCTGAGGATTCGGGGTTCCAGCAGTCGCGCTGCTACCAGCGGCAATCTGTTTCACCGAACCACCGGAACGCAATTCTGCGAGACCTGACTGCGTGCTTACCGTCGTACGTCCGCGAGAAGCGACAACCGTGAATGAAGTGGCTTTGCTGCCATCTACCACCACACTTCCATCCTGCGTCGTTAGATTTACTGTAACGCCGGCCAGTGTCGAGACATTAGCGGTTCCTGTTTCGAGCAATGCGGTGAGTGTATTGTCGGCGAAGCTAATGCGAAGGCTCGAATTTGCACCGAGCGCAACGTGGCCAAGCTTGCTGATGTTAACTGTCGCGCTGCTCTGGTTCTCCGTCGTGATAGTCGAATCGGAGAAGACAGTACCGCCTGAAGACATCTTCTCGCCATTCACTGTTACGCTCCCTGAAACCGACAGCTCAGCTGACGCCTTAGATCCCGGCGCCGCTAATACCACCATCGAGTAAACACTCCAAACGGCAATCGCCACTAAGGCCGCCATCGGCTTGCGGCTCCAAGTTTTGCTAGTCATTAACTTTCCTCCCGTATAGTGAAACACAAAAGTTTTAATTGCACTCACGACGACTAAGCAGTCGTGGGAAAAACAAGTGCAGCAATTCACTTCTTTTTTACTACCAACTTCAGAACTGCTTTATTGCTGGAAGATCTTGACCCGCAAAGGGGTTAACACTTGGCATTTTTTACACCAATACCAACGCCCTGTCAACATTGTTCTTCCGGCAGAATGCCACAAAACTGTGCTTTTTTGCGATCGTGAAGATACCACTCCGACCTCGGCCCGTCCAGTTTTCTTGTTCAAGTTGGCCCTCAAGGATGGTGGAAGTCCGATCAGTTCGGTGCCTTGGTGGTCGCAGACGATTTCCGAGACATTTCAGCTTGTTCGTAAGGGTCTAAACGGGCGAACAAATAGAAAACGCTGCCCGTCCGCACGGTGCCCAGGAACCTAAATGTGTTACGAATGACCAGGCCAGGCTTGAGCGATGAAGGCTGGGGCGGATGTTCGAATAGTAGTCTAAACTCATCCGCAGCAACTGCCTCCAATTCGGGCAGATAATCGTTGTGCGTCTCCCGCGCCAGACGTATAGCCATCTGACGTAGGGCCTTGATACGGTTGGAATTGCGGCGATAATAAGAGGCGCTCACCTCATGTCGGCTGGCGCGGTCGTCCACTACCTCCTGCTCGTTGCGGAGATAGCCCAGATAGGCTGTGACAACAGGGCCAAACTCTGAGTCGGACGATCTGGTCTGAGCCACACCGCTGGCGCTCAACGCCAAAAGCAGCAAGAGTAGAATTGAGCATCTGACTGAGAGAGTTGCCATTGCGGGCTTGGCCCCTGACTCAATTATTGTTATTCGGTGGAGTTTCACGGATTATAGCTCGTTCCCCGACCACTAAATTGCACCTATCTTTCAGCAATGTTACATTCATATACGATTTCAGTAAAAACTCATGGGCCAGTCAGATTCTGAAATCTCTACCCCGAACAAAAGAATAGCACTAGGGGTTTGTGGAGGTATCGCGGCTTATAAGGCCGTTGAAGTCTTACGCGGCCTCCAGCAAGCCGGCTGCGACGTACGGGTTGCGATGACCAGGCGCGCGTGCGAATTCATTCAGCCGCTCACCTTTCGCGCACTCTCCGGTCATCATGTGGTGGTCGACGACTACGCTCCCGATAACCCTGATCCAATTGCGCATATTACTTTCTCACAAACGATTGATCTTCTAATCGTCGCGCCAGCTACGGCGAATATGATCGCAAAATTCGCGCAAGGGATCGCTGACGACTTTCTTAGCTCAACTTACCTTGCGAGTTCGGCACCCGTCCTCGTCGCACCAGCGATGAATACGAAGATGTGGGAGCATCCCGCTACTGTTCGCAATATCGAACAATTAAGAAGAGACGGCGTCTTCATTCTCGCGCCTGATGCTGGCGAGATGGCCTGTGGCACTTTTGGACCAGGGCGACTAAGCGAGCCCGAACGAATCGTGTTGGAGGCGTTATCTATTGCAGGTGGACGCGCACAGGATTTACGTGGTGAGCACATTCTAATTACTGTCGGAGCAACGCGAGAAGCGATCGACCCGGTAAGATTCATCTCGAATCGTTCATCGGGCCGCATGGGTTTCGCGCTTGCAGAGGCCGCCCTTAACCGTGGCGCAGATGTCACGATCGTCGCAGGAGTGACCACCGCTTATCCGCCAACGAAAGCCAGGATCTTAAGAACAGAAACCGCGCTGGAAATGGCGAACGCAGTCGAACAGGAACTCGACGGCAAGTCAGTCTTCATTGCGTCGGCAGCGGTCGTCGACTACAGACCGACGCATCCGGCGAATCAGAAGATTAAAAAGAAAGAACAGACCCTCACTCTCTCTCTTGAAAAAACGCCAGACATACTTACCAATGTCTCAAAACACCGTCAGGACGGAATGTTGGTTATTGGATTTGCAGCAGAGACTGAAAATGTATTAGATAACGCACGCGATAAGCTTCGCTCGAAGAATCTCGATGTGATTGTCGCAAACGATGTCTCGCGCAGCGATTCCGGCTTTGATACACAAACGAACGCCATCACGATCCTGACACGCAATCAGGAAGCTTTGGAGTTACCTTTGATGTCGAAACGCGAGGCGGCCGATCGCATCCTCGATACCATAATTAATTTGCGAAAACGCCAGCAAACCAAGCACGTCACTGGATAACCGAAAACATGGCTTCTGATTCACAAGACCTCCAGCAACTAATCGACGAAACAAGAAAATACGTTAGGCACCTTCAGCAGCTCGGTGTCGAGGGAGTAGGAAAGGGAGTAGGAAAGGGAGTAGGAAATCTGTCAACAACTTCCACAGAATCGCGACCAGCGCCCGAAGTTAATGCTGCTAAAGCGGTGGTTTTTTCCGATGAGATCGAACCCATTTTGAAGGCGAAGCCGGCACCGGCGATGGCAAAGACGCCTGTTGACTCATTATTCGGAAATCTCAAGGCCGAACCACAGCGCTTCGTTGCGTCAACCGAATCATTTGAAGATATCCATCAGGAAATTGGCGATTGCACTCGCTGCCCGTTGCATCTTCGGCGCACCAACGTGGTTCACACTGAAGGAAATCGTCACGCACGTCTCATGTTTGTCGGAGAAGCGCCAGGGGCGGACGAAGATATTCAATCGCGTCCGTTTGTTGGTCGCGCGGGTCAACTCCTCACCAAAATAATTGAGGCCATTGGTCTGAAACGTGAGGAGGTGTTGATTGGCAACGTTAACCGCTGTCGCCCACCAGGCAATCGACCGCCCACGTTCGAAGAAGCGTCGATGTGCAAGCCGTTTCTCGAACGCGAGATTGCCGTCGTGCAGCCTGATGTGATCGTTACACTCGGCAACACCGCGCTTCAGAACCTTTTGGGAGCAAAACAAGGAATTACGAAGCTTCGCGGGAAGTTTATGGACTACAAAGGAATAAAAGTGATGCCGACTTTTCACCCGGCATACCTGCTTCGCGACCCCTCGAAGAAACGTGAGACCTGGGAAGATCTAAAAACCGTTCGAGACTATCTCGACAGTAAGAAGAGTAGTTGATCGTTAATCCTGTCGTGCCCAACAACTCCGGAAGTCAATCCTTCGCAACAAAGCAATTATCAGATAGCGAAGTGCTCGCAACGCCTCTCTACGCGGATGTCGCAGTTCCGGTACACGTGTATCAGACATTCATCTACGAGTTGCCTGAAGAAGTGCGATCGGTGGTCCAGGCTGGCGCGCGAATACTCGTTCCGCTCGGTAAAAGCCTTGTCGCCGGTTACGTTGTGGGGTTGCACACGAACCTGCCCGAAGAATTCAGCAGCAAAGCTGATGAGATAAAGGCCACCGGGGCGCTAATCGATCAAATTCCAATTTGCACGCCTGAGATTTTGCAGATTACGAAATGGGTTGCTGACTACTACGCGTCTCCCTGGGGCGAAGTGATTAAGGCCGCATTGCCGCCGGGCATCAGTCCCGTAATTGACGATCGAATCAGAATTACAGACGCGGGACACGCACACCTTGAAACATTATCTGAAGATGATTCTTCATTGGAAAAACAAATCCTCAGAGAACTCATCCACAACGACACTGTGAGCCGGGCCAGTTTGGGCCATCTCGCGCCCGACACTTCGCTTAACCGAACGTTGCGTGAAATGGATGAACAGGGTTGGCTTACACGGGAAAAAGAACAACGCGAAGCGCAGGTAAAGACAAAGACCAGACGCGTCGTCCAACTCTGTCAACCACTGACTGAGAGCTCAACCGAAAAACTGACAGACGGCCAACGACGCGTGCTCGAGACACTCCAGGCCAGCTCTAAACTTCCCTTGCCGGAACTCTCGGCGTTGGCGTTAGTGAATGTCTCGACTGTGATGTCCCTCGAGAAGAAAGGGATCCTGAAGATTACGAATGAAGCTGTTCGTCGGGATCCGTTTTCAGATTCAGCTTTTACGAAACCGGAAGATTACCAGCTCACTTCACAACAAGCTTCTGTACTCGAACGAATCGAAGCGTCGCTGTCGACAAAAACCTATGCCGCATTTCTTCTTCATGGCGTGACGGGCAGTGGAAAAACCGAAGTCTACATTCGGGCCATGCGAAAAACTCTTGAGCTGGGTCGGTCAGCCATGATGCTCGTGCCCGAGATCGCTTTGACGCCGGTATTCTCTAATCGATTGCGATCTCACTTCGGCGATCAGGTGGCAATCTTTCATTCGTCACTACAACGGGGCGAACGTTTTGATGAATGGACGCGCGTCAGGAATGGTGAGGCTCGTATCGTTATCGGCACGCGTTCAGCAGTCTTCGCGCCGATCGCCAACCTCGGACTCATCGTCGTTGATGAAGAGCACGAATCGAGTTACAGACAGCAGGACTCGCCGTACTACAGCGGCCGTGACACCGCGATCGTTCGTGCACAAAAAGAATCAGCAACCGTGATTCTCGGATCAGCAACGCCGTCTCTCGAGTCTTTTCAAAACGCTCGCAATGGAAAGTACGAATATCTACAACTCCCTGAACGCATTGGTGCGCGTCCGATGGCTGCGGCGAGAATCATCGACATGCGCCAGGTCTTTGGCGAACATGGAAAGCCGCAAGTGTTTTCAGATGAACTAGTAGAAGCGATCCAACAGACGCACGAACGCGCCGAGCAATCAATAATCCTTTTGAACCGTCGCGGCTATTCGAGTTTCGTGCTGTGTCGTTCATGCGGTGAAACTATTCAGTGTCCGAACTGCGATGTGACCTTGACGTACCACCGGGCTGAACGCGTGATGCTTTGTCACTACTGCAATCATTCGCAACGCGCACCCGGAGCGTGTCCGGCATGCGACAAGAAGTACATCTATTATGTCGGCGAAGGCACTGAGAAGTTGGAAGAGCTTCTAAAGGAACGCTTCCCTGCCCTTCGCATCGCGCGCATCGATCGCGATACCACGGCACGCCGCAGACGATTTGAAAAGATTCTGTTGGATTTTAGTCGCGGCGAGATTGATATGCTGGTTGGCACGCAGATGCTAGCCAAGGGTCATGATTTTCCTAATGTAACTCTGGTTGGCGTGGTGTCAGTCGATGCCGGTCTGGCGCTGGCAGATTTCCGCGCAGCTGAGAGAACGTTTCAATTGATCACACAGGTCGCCGGGCGTGCGGGACGCGGCGATCGGCCGGGCCAGGTGTTGATTCAAACTTATCATCCATATCACTACGCGTTGCGTCACGCCTGCGCGCAGGATTACGAAAAGTTTTACGACGAAGAGATCGTTTATCGGCAGAATCATTCGTATCCGCCGTTTGTTGCACTTGCAAGCATTTTGGTCCATGCCACGGATTTGGCGCGTGTCCGATCAGAAGCACTCGAAATCCGGCGCGAACTGGATAAGGCAAACAGCGATCGATCATGCAGGATTCTGGGGCCGGCGCCAGCCCCCCTCGCGCGTCTCAAGGGCGAGCATCGATTTCAGTTACTGATTAAGTCACGAAGCCGACGTGAATTGCGGCGGGTTGCTGACGCGGCTTTAAAATCCGTTATGGAGCGTGGCGGAAATCTGAGGTCTGTCAATCTTGAAATCGATCCGATTTCGATGATGTAACTCTTTGGAGTGCGGTGACCTGTCACCGCTTTGCTCGAGAGAAAGCGGCGACGAGTCACCGCACTCCAAAGGGTTGATGCTAAACTTCGACTATGAAACTTTCTGAATTGGCGAAGCTGACAAGTGCTCGTGTTGAAGACAACCGAGACGATATTGAAATCGCTGGCGCTGCCGGACTCGACGAAGCGAATGCCGGCGACGTGACCTTCCTCGCTAATCCACGCTACACGCCACGTGTAAATACAACCAAAGCTTCAGCCATCTTTCTTTCGGAAGACGCGAAAATTGAAAGAGACCACATAACGGTTCTGCGCACGAAGGATCCTTATCTCGCCTACACTCGAGCACTCCGGCTGTTTTATCCAGAACCAGCGGCGGAGCCATCCATTCACCCTTCAGCAGTGATTGATCCAACCGCTCGTGTCTCTGAGGGAGTCTCAATCGGTGCGCGCAGTGTGATCGGTGCTCAGGTGGAGATTGGTCCAGGTGTGCAGATTCATCCGAACGCCACCATCTATCGCGAAGTAAAGATAGGCAAAGATTCAGTTATTCATTCAGGCGTTGCGATACGCGAACGAACGCTAATCGGCGAGCGAGTAATCATTCACAACAACGCGGTGATTGGCTGCGATGGATTCGGCTACGCGAAGGACGAAGAGAAACACTGGCTGAAGATCCCTCAGACAGGACGAGTGGTTATCGAAGACGACGTCGAAATCGGCGCGGGCACCACAATCGATCGTGCATCTGTCGGTGAAAGCCGCATCGGACGCGGCTCAAAGATCGACAACCTGGTGCAGATCGGACACTCCTGTACCGTGGGTGAAGATACTTTGCTCTGCGCGCAAGTCGGTCTGGCCGGAAGCTCTCACATCGGCAGTCGCGTAATACTCGCCGGCCAGGCTGGTGTTGCAGGACATTTAAAGATCGGCGACGACGTGGTGTTGACTGCGAAGAGTGCGACGTCACACGACATCCCACCGGGAAAAGTAATCTCCGGAATACCGGCGTTTGATAACAAGGATTGGCTCCGATCCACTGCGGCGTTTCGTCGCTTAGGTGAGATGTACCGACTGCTGAAGGATCTGGAACGAAGACTGCTCAAACTCGAGAAACATTGAGTAGGCCCACCAGATAAATTAGCCGCAGAGACACGCAGATTAAGGCAGATCAGAAAAACGAAAAAGACAGTATCGTCGCTTTTTCTTTTGTCTGATCTGCGTTTATCTGCGTATATCTGCGGCTAAGTACCTTACGTCACGGTTCCGCCATCAACGATCACAATCTCTCCACTCATGAAACTATTGCGTGCGCTTACCATGAAGGCGGCAAATTCGGCGAGTTCTTCTGGCTTGCCTAATCTTCCAGACGACGACCAGAAGTCATGCATTTGCACAAGACGTTCAGGTAATGCCTGGGCCAGGTCTGTATCAAAAATGCCGGCTGCGATCGCGTTGACCTGCACTCCGAACGTGCCCGCCTCTCTCGAGAGACATTTCGTGAATCCAATCATCGCCGCTTTCGACGTCGCATAGTGAACTGACGTTGGCAAGGCTCGCAGAGCGCCAATTGATGTGATGTTGAGAATAGTGCCCTTTCGCTGCCGGATCATCTGCTTGTAAAAGGGCTTGGTAACGGCGAACAGGCTGTCGACATTCGTGTGGATCACTTCGTCCCACGCGCGGTCGGTTGTAGTAGCAAAGTTGTCGCTGCGGATGATGGCGGCATTGTTGACCAGGATGTCGATGCCACCCCATTTTTCCACGAGCTCTCTCGTGAAGCGTTTCATTCCCAAACGATCCGTTACGGAGATCTTCGCGTTCAGCGCCCGCCGACCATGCGCCTCGATCTTTCCGCTGACTTCACTGGCGAGATCATCACGACTGTTATAGTTGAATGCGACGTCCGCGCCCTCGCGCGCGAACACCTCACAGATCGCCGCACCGATCCCGCGCGTTCCGCCACTTACGAACGCTCGCTTACCTTCAAGCAAAAGACTCACTTAGTTGTGTTCTCCTAAACCCACTAGTAGGACAGCATTCTAGGCGGCCGAGATGGTCAGGCCAAAATATGTGGGGCAGCTACCAGGGATCGTTTTTTGAAAGGGTGATTAAACCGTGAAAGAGTGTTCTGCGTCAATTGAGACCAATCCGGATCAGGAGCAGGGGCAGCAAACAGGGGCAGGAGTAGAATTGCACTTCTTCGTGCTCTTATCCGCTGCCCCTGCTCCTGATGTGTGGATAGTTTTAAGCTGAGATTGCTTCGATCGCTGTAGTTTCGGTCCGCGGAATTAGTGCGGCTATTTCCTCTACGATCTGCCGGGTCGAGTTAGGAGCAGCGAGCAAGACAGTTGCGGCCCGCATGTTTGAGTAATGAATCTGGTCTTCCATCATGCGACGAACGACAGGCACAACATCAATCGATCGCTTCAACAACACGCCCGCACCACGGTTTTCAATCATGCTTGCAGCGCCTGCCTCTTGCGGCATCGGTTCGGTGATCACATCTGCAATGATCGGCACACGACAAGCAAACGCTTCAAACGTTGTCAGACCACCAAGCTTCGAGATCATCACATTCGCCGCGTTCATCAGCTTCTCAATCTCGTCAGAATAACCAATCACCTTTATCGGAAACGGCGCTTCAGAAGCCATTGATTCGGCCGCAGCGCGAAGGTCCTCATTCTTGCCGGCAAGGAAGATCGCCTGAACGTCTAATTCCCCGCGAATCAACTCACGGAAAATCTGCGGAATGTTGCCGCCACCGGCCCATCCGGCATTCACAAACACAGTGAACTTCTCCGGATCCAAACCTAATGCACGGCGTGCTGCCTGAGCCGCTTCTTCACCGGGGAAGCTGAACTTCGGATGCACAGGCATGCCTGAAATCTTTATCTTCTCCGGTGCAACACCGTAATCGATCAACTGCCGGCGTGCTTCATCACTCGCCACCAGATAGAGTGTCACTGCATCACAGGCCCAACCTTTCCAAAACCCGTAGCAAGGATCAGTCACAACCGATACGAGCGGTATTCGATCCTCAAGTTTCAACTCTTTAAGCACGCGCCCGAAGATATGTTGCGTTAACGGGTGAACACTGACGACAACGTGCGGACACCAGCGTTCAAAAAGTTCTGCACAAAAACCGATACAGCGCTTATGAAAGAATTCTCGTGTCTCTGGTCGGACGTGATTAACCAGCCAGTAGAAGTACTTCATCCAGTGCTGTCGATTCGTGAGGATCCAGTTGTAAAGACGGACCAAACGCGCCGTAAGATGGTGCGACTCTTCAACCGCCCTCACCACACGAACTGCATACGATTCGCCTTCCAAAAACTTCTGAACACCAGCAACGATGGCTGCCGCCGCTGACCGGTGCCCACCCCCTGTGTCAGACGAGATGATCAGAATTTTAGGAATGCGCTGCGACATTAGAAGCCTGCGGCTGTTACTCCGTCCGGTTCCTTTTCCATCCGATCGATAGCTTTGCGCGCCTTCTTCATCTCGCGCTCCAGTTTCTTGATCTGGATCAAGTGCCCAGGATTGAACGGAAGCGACGGGTAGTAACTGTTGGATTCGTGCGTGCAGAAACAGCCGTCAGCGGCCTTCTTCCGGCGTTCCTTCATAGCCGGCGAGAGCCAAAGTTTCTGGAAGTCCCAATCGTAATCGCGCAGATTGCCAATCGGCGCCAGGTTCTCGCACGACGACACTGTTCCCTCGTCGTAGATAACTCCGCCGGCCGTGCCGGCGTAGCACTTCATCTGGGCGGTTTGCGTCTCCTGCGTCTTGGCAATCAGCCCATGCATGTAGATGTCGATCGCCGCTTTGAAGAAGCCGGCGCTGCCACCGTAGTTGTTCTTAATAGCAGCGTGTCGCGAATCGTCGTCGATCATCTGCGCGAGCTTCGCATAGCGAGAATGATCGATCTCGAGTTCCTTCGGATCCGCAGATGGCGGTCTGATGTAATTGAAATTCACCTTGTCAGGCTTGAGGTCGTACTTCAGAAAGTCGTACCACTCGAAGATCGTGTCCTGATTCGAATTCATGAAGCAGGTGCAGGTCTGTACATCGAGTTTCGGGTATTCCTTCTTGATCGATTGGAGCTGTCTAGCGGTGTCGATGGCGATGTCCCAGGAACCCTGCTTTTGACGGATCTTCTCGTGCTCCTGTTTTGGACCATCTATCCCTAGCGCCACAGTCACGTTCAGGTTCGGACACTCCTGGAGAATCTGAGTCACATCAGGAAAGATTCGCTTCTGAATCTGCCCGTTCGACATGATGTAGATCGATTCAAGCTTGTTGTTTGTGTAGAAAGCGCGAGCGATATCCGGCAGATCCTTGCGTGTAAAAGGCTCGCCGCCCGCCAGGATCAGAACGCCCAGAGCGCCACCTAGCGTCTGTGAAATGCGCTCAATCTCGTGGGTCTTCATCTGCAGTTTCTTGCGCGGGCGATCATCAAGCTCGTCAGTAAAAAAGCAATGCGTGCAG
>Ga0207708_10002200_pt1 | contig 14404 bp, 17 predicted proteins | sample KBSK5101metaG_FD_184340 | JGI IMG/M metagenome (GOLD analysis project Ga0207708, IMG submission 184340) | Corn, switchgrass and miscanthus rhizosphere microbial communities from Kellogg Biological Station, Michigan, USA - KBS K5-10-1 metaG... | ecosystem: Host-associated > Plants > Roots >...
GAGAACTCATCAATTTGATACTGGCTCAGCATGGGAGAATCTGGCATTAGAAGCCTCATCTAGAGGTATTGTCGCACATGGCATGCAAGGTTTTGATTATGAAAAGGCAAAAACTGAATTAGGAATTCCTGCTGATTTTGAAGTAATGGCAATGATTGCAATTGGGAAAAGAGGATCAAAAGAAAATCTCCCAACTGAGCTGCAAGATAAGGAAAAACCAAATGACAGAAAGGCGTTAAAGGATATTATTATGGAAGGGACTTATCGTAGCTGAATTAACCACTCAAATTTGATTGTTCTCTAATCTTTTCTTGCCCTTGCTGGTAATTTGAACTTTTGAAGGCATAACCTCATTATATGATACAAACCCATCAACATGTAAAATTTCGGTAATACGATCTACTTCTTGTTTGTCCGATAGGCCTACTTCTTTTCCAATGTCGTACTTGTTGAAATAACTTATTTCTCCTATTTCTGCAGTTTTTTCAAAAAGTTTCAAAAGAAACTTGTCGGAAGCTACATTTGACACTTTAATTCCAGATGTTTGGATGTAAAATTGGTTGATTGAGAATTTTGCTTGTTATCAAATTATCACTCACTCACTCTCAACATTCGTTACTCTGTTAATAGATTTCAGCTAGGCAAATAGATAGAAGCAGCGTATTTTACTACATAATCATGCTCTAACGTTACTGGCATAACTAATAGTACGTTAAATAGGAATCTGAGCAGGACCACAATTACTATAATTACAATAATTACCAGCGCGATATAAATTAGTGTATTTAAGACCATAATAGTGTGAGTGCATAATAGTATAAATAACTGTGAACATAGCCCCAGATAGGTACTTTTCCAAGCCCCAATTGATATAAGTAATATAGTGCAATTATAGAAATACGCGCTACGAAGAAGAAAATGTATGAAAAGAAGCTAAATAACTTGGTAACGTAGTTGAAGGGTAAAAGTTAACTTTTTGTTAATGTGCATTCGTGTTACTGCGTAAGTATTCTTTTGTTACCTTTTTATGACACTCTCTACAAAGTGTTCTCAAATTGTCATGATTGTGAAGGAACTCTATTATTGTTTTGACCTTATTTTCAAGCGAATCAAATCTATATCCTAATTTTTCGTAAAGCGATCTTGGAACTATGTGATCGCATTCCAGTCCACGTGATCTTGCGAACTTTTTTCTGAATGTATATGGATACCTTTTACTGCAAAGTTGACATGTGTAGTTGTCTCTCTTAAATATATCAGAACGCACTCTATCCCAATAAAAATTATGGTAATACCATCTCTCAAACTGTCTATTACATTCTTTTGAACAATATTTCCTATAAGGGTATTTAATTAAATTTTGGCAACCAGTATTTCTACAAAGAGTATTCCCTACACTGTCAAATTTATCAAATTCTCTTATGTAAACTATATTCCTTGATGACATACAGCAAAGAGATTAATCAGATAACTTTATTTCCTATTCTAATAAAAAAAATTTACTCAGAAATAAATTTCTGTGAATATCATATAATATATGTCAAAAATAACACTTCAACCTAGCCTATAAGAGTTCTAATGCGCAATTGTGACCTCTTTAAAAATCAAAACCAAAAATAAATTCACGAGTGTTCCACTCCACTCCGTTTTCTGTATATAGGGTTTTGTGTCATATTAGATGCCGATTTATGTGATATTTATAATTGGTATGATGTCTAACGTAACAAATCGTGTCAAGTCTTATAAACAATGGCAGTGCAAAATGTTTTCCTAATCAGGACATCTGGCGAGTGGTTGCTTCTTGTTCATCGACATCCGGCTTAACTCACCAGATGTATAAAACTTTATTATTAATAAAATTTTGGGAAAGATCTCAAAAGAAACTATCTGATTCGAAATAAAACAAAAACAAAAATAAAAAGAAATTTCTATGGTCCTGACCGTAACTGATTCGCTTTGCAGTAACAATACTTAACTGAATTGATAATCTCTTGTCTGATACGCTCTTGCTTGATAGTCTCTTAAATTATCCATGGCAGCATTTTGAAGTGTCCTTGCATAGTTTGCATTTAACCTTGAAATTTCTATTGCATTGTCTCTTGTGTGTTTTACGGTTGTTCTCCACGCTTCCATGCTAGAAAACATGAAATTGTTGGCCAATCTGGTTGCTGCAATTGAACTATCGGTCATGTTACTTACCGCTCTTGTATAATTTTCTGTAGCCCTTTTTGGTGTCCAATATGACCAGTATGCATTTTGCATATTTTCAATGTAAGGTATCCACAGGGATTGCATCGAATTGATGACCTGTTTTTGTGATTCTAGAAAATTATCTGCAATATCCTTTGTGGCTTCAATAGTTTCTTGTTGATATTCGGTTACGGCTTTTGTATATTGTGGAACCTCCTTCTTCGCTTCCTCTGTTGTCTTGTTTACTGAGGATTTTGTCTCATCTAAAGTGGTGTTAATGATTTCTGTTACTCTATCTTTTTCTTTTTTTGAAGACATGTACATTTTTTCTGGACAAAATATTATTTATAACTTAGATAGAGACATATTCCTGTCCATATCATCTGAATTGGTAACAACTAGGAATTGGATCAGAATCTATATAAAACTAAGAATGGTTAGCAACTGGTGGGTTTGACACTCAGGCAGTTTAATGAACAAGATACAACCGAGCCCCACCAGTTGCAGTGTTGAAGCGTTGTACTAACGGGCTCAATAAATTATAAAAGAGTTCAAGCCTAACAGGAAGACAGATTGGGTCAATAAAAATAATCTTTCCTACCATAGGCTTTTTAAAAGAAGAAATAGCATATTGATTGAAAGAAAAATATAATTAACTCATTTTTTCTTTATCACTGCAACAAGTTCACCCTCATAGATATTTATAACCAAATACAATTTACCACCTACTTTTAGTTTGCAATTGTTTTTTGTTGAGAAATGTACCTTTTCGTAACAAAAAATACGAAAGAGTGATCAAGTGGGTAAATCGTTAGCCTTCAATTAGGATGGTTCAACACATGATTGTAAGGCAAATACGCAGATTCAGTCAAAATAGTATGAAACGCTCGAAAATCTTCTATTAACTATATACATTACCAGAGCCAAGATATGTGGATGAATATATTTCCTCCTCCAGATCAAATACTAAACCCTTTTCCATTTTATGCACAGATGAGAAAATCAAACCCCGTTGTGTATGATGATAAAAATAAAGTTTGGGGGATTTTTCGCTACGAGGATATTCAATCCGTCCTAACAAATTACAGACATTTTTCTTCAGATTTTCAAAAATTAATCAATATTGAACAAGCACAAATGAACCAACATATACAAAATAAGAAAGAACAAGAACGTGAATCTGTGAGACCTAGTATCCTCACTTCTGATCCTCCCTATCACAATAAGCTAAGGAGTGTAATATCCTCTGCATTTACTTCAACGACAATCGGGAGATTAAGACCCCGGATTGAAGAGATATCTCATGATATGATAGACAATGTCATTGAGAGAGGTTCTATGGACCTCATTAACGATTTGGCTTATCCATTACCCGTTACAGTTATTGCAGAGTTGCTAGGTATCCCATCAGACGACCAGGATGCCTTTAAGAGATGGGCTGACGAATTAATTGGTTCTACTACCTCTAGTAACAGTAATCTACCTATTGATAAAAGGTCAGAACAGATCTTCAAGAGAGTTCAAACCGAAATGGATTCTTACTTTATCGATATAATTGAAAAAAGAAAAGTAGACAAAGTCCCCAGTAATGATCTAATAAGCAATTTACTTAAAGCAGAAATGGATGGCAATAGGCTTACTGAAGATGAAATACTTGCGTTTTGTTCTCTATTACTTTTGGCAGGTCATGTGACGACTGTAAACTTAATAGGCAATATGATACGTTCCCTAATTGATAATCCAAGCCAGCTAGAGAAGCTATTAGTTCACCACAATGGCCACATGATCAGCAAGGACAACCCGAATGATTATCCTTTAATTACATCTGCAATAGATGAAACACTTAGATACAGATCTCCTGTTCAAGCTTTGATTCGTTTCGCTGCAGAGGATGTAGGTATTGGAGAACAGAGAATAGAACGGGGACAAAGATTAATAATTTGGATTGGGTCAGCAAATCGTGATGAATCTATTTTTGATGATGCTGAAAAATTTTACATTAATCGTTCCTTTAGTAAGAATGCCCACCTAGCCTTCGGTTACGGAATTCACTACTGCTTGGGCTCTGCCCTTGCAAGTTTGGAGGCCCAAGTGGTTCTAAAAGTAATACTGGATAGATTAAAGAATATAAAATATCCTGAAGATTACAAAGAAGAATCATTGAGCCCACTTTATGGGACATTTTTTCATGGAGTCAAGAGTCTACCCTTAACGTTTAAACCTGCCAAAATGAGAGTTAGGTCAAAATAACGAAGTCATTACCATTTAGATAGAGTAAAGGGTAAAAATAGTGCAATTTTTATCAGCGTAATATTTTCATTTTGGAATCACAAATATAGGGAGTATATATAATTGGGTTTCGAAGCATGGTCGAGTGAAATAGGGTATGGAGAACATAAGTAACATACTATATTCAATAATTGGTGAAATTGGCAAGGATAAAATTCAGAGCGATGTTACTTTGAACATAGAGCTGTCAAGACACTATATCCAAATCATCTTGGATCGATATAACAATCTTGCAACTAATGCAAATGATGAGAGCATTGCATCTCTATGTGAAGCTTTATTGCATTTCATGCTAACAGCATGTACAATGCCTTCTGCTAGAAAAGTTACTATCGATAATATCAATATAGATATAGTAATCCCTAATCTAAATACGCTAAGTAATTTTCCTGATAAGGCAATTGTTATACAGATACCTAAAGATGCCAGGAGCGTAACGAAGCAAATACAAAATTTTACAACATTTCAACCAAATATCAAGAATTTATGGATAGTTACTAAGGAACCAGTTTTAGGAAATTACATAAATTACTTTGTCGAATCAGAAAATAATGAAAAAACTTCATCGCAAATACGAAGCTTTTATGATATTGTAATAGATATTAATACATTTTTAGAAAAAACAAAAGATAGGACCTTTAGGTTCTTCCATTAACAAGCCCTATCTCGATATACCCTTGCTCCATTAACTTCTGTCGTGGTTATTCAAAAAATATTTGAATTTTCTCTATGTATCATATTATCATATAGCAACATAAAGGCAAACTGTTGTTCCGTATCATCATTGCAATTTGAGATAATCTTAAAGTATCTATTGCCTTCATTAACAGTGTGGATAAGCAAGATACTGTACCAAAACCAGTTGTAATATTTCCAACTAAAAATGAAGAAGATACCATTGAACATGTCATAAACACTGCAAAAAAAAGCCGAAACCATCCAGATGTTATAGTAGTTGATGCATATTCATCAGATAAAACAGTCAAAATAGCTCTCGAAAATGGTGCAAAGGTAATTCAACAGGACAATAGAATGTTCCCTGCAAAAGGAATCGCAATGAAAAAGGGAATTAAGGAAGCAATCAGTTTTAATGCAAACATCGTTCTATTTCTTGATGCAGATATAAAAAATCTAACCACAGAGTGGGTCGATAAGCTAGTAGAAGGCTGTATTAATTGTGACATGGTAAGAGGATACTATCAAAGACACAGCAGAGATGCTCCAGTAACAAAACTCATAGCAAGACCCATGATACAAATTTTTTTTCCTGAGCTTTCACATATTGAACAACCATTAAGCGGTGAGGTATGCGCAAGAATTGAGGTATGGAAAAGATTATTGGATCAAAATCCTCCTGATGGATGGGGAATAGATGTGTGGTTTTTGATTGAGGCTGCGATGGCAGGTTATCATATTAAGGAAATATACCTTGGAATTAAAGAGCACACATCTTTTGAGGACTATCGAGAAGATGTTGGAAAATTGGCCAAAATGGCAGAACAGGTAGAATTTGCGATAATAAAGGAGGCCATCAAGTATCAGAGAATAGAGTTACATAAAGATGTCAAAACCTAGTTACCTCTGTAATCAGTTAGATGTCGTAAGCTATGATGGCGCCACATATTTTTGCTTTTAGACTAATTGAAGATTAACTTCCTTCAAGTACTGACAGACGATTGGAATCGCTGTGTAGGAAAAGCGGTAACAAATTATTCAAACCAGTATTCAAACCGGTTTAATATATCAATCCAATTTCAGTACTTATGAATTGGCTACTGGTTCGCAGTATTTTGCAAGGTTATCTAATGCCTCTGCCCAACCTTGATTATGGCTTTTAAGAGAAAAGTTTCCCTTCTCTTTTCCTGTAAAACCTACATGATCTAGCTTGACCCTTGGTTTGTCAGAATTGATCTGCTCTAAATCCCAGGTCACCACAGTCTCGGGAAACGCAGGTGAGTTTTCAAATTTCCAACTATAAGATAGTCTTTTATTAGGAACAAATTCCATGATAGTTCCATTCATATAGTAATCCTTATCCAAGTTCCAATCAGGATGAATTTCCTTGCGTGTAACCAGACTTATTTTGCCTCCCACCCTATTATCCAAAATTGCTTCATCTTGAAACCATTCAGTTATTTTTTTCGGTTCAGTTAAAGCATTGAAAACCACGTTTGGCGTGGCCTGAATAATTTTTATTTTCCTAATTGCAGTTTCCTCCTTTTTTTTCATTCGTATGGCATTTATCATCAGTTATTCTATATAAGGAGATAAACGTCTATGGTATAACAAAAATACTCTGTTACAATGGATTATTTAAATAAAAATTCAAAATACATATTAATAATCATGTCCTATTACTTGTATGGCTTACCGTAGTAGGGAAGAGATTTTTGCGTCAATTCTTGGTACTGCTGGATCAGGAGCAGGAGTCACACGCTCTAAAATAATGTTTGGGTCCTATCTTACGTATGCTCAGGTTGTCGAATACTCAAAGATTTTAATTGAACGTGGCTTACTTGAATACGACCCTCTCGATAGGACATTTAGAACAACCCCGAACGGATTCACATTTATACAATTGCAAAACGAAATAAACCAAATGATAAAGATTTAGAGTTAAGTTAAGCGAAAGCATCTATGCAGTAATACTACGACCTGTTTTTTCCATAGCGACCGTGTATTAAATACGAGCTCGTTAACTAACAGAAATAGAGAATTAGGATAACAATGCTAACTTAGATGCTTGATTAATTTTTCATCGTTGAATGGGAGTATATCCTTATCTTGTCAGAAAATCCAACAGGGAAAATATCATGGTGAACACCACCTTTATTTTTGAATGGATCTTCGGTGAGTGCGTTGGCTATACTTGCACCAAATACCGCTCCAATCAACAGAACTATTGAAATTAGAAGTAAGGTGCTTAAACCCAAAATCATTATTTTTTACACATCGCTTCGGTTTATATGACCTTGGTCGGAAAAATCCTAATTTTATTATGGATATAAATTCCGTATTGTTTTCCATTAAAATAGAACTGAAAAGTCTTTAGTATGTGGACTACAAAAACGCAACTGATATCTTTACTAATCTTGAATATTAGTCAATCAATTAATGAATAGAAAAATAAATGGAGATAGGGTGGTGGTCATACGAGAAAAAAATTTTGCTTTTTTTGTCTATTCCTTGGGCTAAAGAGTATTCACTTGATAAAGAATAGACCAATTATGATGATCTAATAGATGCAATACAGCTAAGTTTGAAATTGACTTAATAATTGATTCCACTTTTTTCTTGAAGTATATCATTTACCTGATTCATCATTTGGAATGTTTTGATTCAAAAGGGTATCGTTTACTGGGCATGGGAATGACGTGATGTAGCCCGTACTGTTGCTAGCCAGAAATTGTTTATAATCCTTTTCCGAATTAAAACAAGCTGCATAGTCCGCATAGACAGTATGCCAGCCTATGAAAATCCAAAAAGCTACCACTATCAAAATTACAGATTTCACTCCTTTAATCGACATTGTTCCTATGTTATTGCTATTGGAATTAAATAAATGATTTGTATAGGACATACTTTCTTGGCTATTTAGTGAGCAAAGTATAATGCAAATTAGAGTTACTGCTGTTAATTTTAATGATAGAAATTCCACTTCAACAGCTCATGATTTGCTATCATTTCATTTCTGCAAATTTTTTATTTGCTCATTTTTTTCAGGAATTACGCCACCATTAAGACAGTTGCCGATATGACAAAGCCGAATGCAAAATAAATTGAAAGTGGTATTTAGACCGGCCTCACCTTACCAGTTTCCGTGTGAACCGTATTATTTTATTTCGATTCGACGTTGATGTGAACGGTCATAAAGAGTTTTCATCTGATGCGCTTTGGGAATTTGGCTCACCAGTTTTAAGTTTAGGAGCCAGAGAATTTTTTATAGGGAATTTATTTACTAAATAAAGAAAAAAGGATTGTAGGTAACTAAAAATTGTTACCTATTGGGTTCTATGGAGGATTGAATGCATTATCTCCAGTGTTTGGTTGTGTTACATCGTTGATGCAAGTAAAATCGTTGCTGTTCCCACTACCGCTTCCACCGTCACCGCCATCTCCGCTATCATCTTTGGCGTCACCGCCATTTGCATTACCTCCACCATTCTCTACTTTACATTCACCTTCCTGCTTTATTTTGAGGTCTCTTTCGCTTGTGTTACAGTTGTGGTTATCATTGTTTTTGCAATCTTCGGTGTCAGCATATACTGGTGCTGCTTGTATCATTGTTGCAGTTAGCCCTGTCAACATTCCTGCAGACAGCATTACTAACATCAACACATTTTTTGTATTCATGTTTTTTATCGTAAAATGATACTAAACTAAGTATAAGTAGATTGGGTAAGAACAAGTGGTAAAAAAAGAAGAGATTTTTTTCTACTTGGATAAATCTGAAAAATATGAGTAGATTCTTATTCAGCAAAATCCTACAAAATTGTTATATACATATACAATTAGGTTGAAATGTTCACGTTAAATTTTTTATCAAATTGGCCGGTTCAGGTTTTTGAACTCTGCGAATGTGGACCCGCCAATTTTTTAGCAATAAATCGCACATTCTTATCTCGACTATTCTATGAATATGTCAGGGTCTGATAGCCTCCTTAGCATTACCCAAACTTTGTCGTTCAGCTTTTTTTACTATGGAATCTTTATTTCTAAATTCTGCGTGACCGCTATTAGTATCGGCACTTCCAAAACTCGTTGCTGTTTCATCGATACTATATATTCAATTCTATTTGATTCGATTGTTCTAGCGTCCTGTTTATAAAATCGGTGATGCCCATCTAAAAATTCCATGTATCTTTTCAAATAGAACACATACATTTTTCCGGTTGTACCGCATTTTATGGACTCTTGAAATAAAACAAACTTGTCCTTTTGGTCTAATTGTTGCACTTTTCTATGCTTTTCTCTATATACTGACCTTAATAAAGATGGTATATACAATGAAAAGGTAGTTTCAATTGTTTCTGTAATGTGTAAACATACTGTAAGCTTCTTTGGTTTTATTCCACTATCAGGTAACAAAATATCCTATAGAGCTGTACATGTCTTTCCAATAGGTTGTGACCGAAAAATATCTGAGCATAATGCAATTCGCGATGACTTGGCACTGATGTACCAACTTGTAGTCAAGGCTTCGACTCCAGAATATGAAAACTTTCTAGAAGGTTGGAAAGGAATAATATAATTGAAATTGAATCCTAAATTGGATCCCCAGATTGTGAATGCTCATAAAGCAATAGATAACTTGGTTTAGACAAAAATTGGTTACACTTTGAATTTAGTGTTTAGAAAAGTATGGGAGATCCGGCGGGCTACTGTACAACCGACTTTATTTTCTCTTCGTCCACATACTTTAAGCACGGACACGCATCGGACGATGAAATATGGTTTACACATCGTCTTTGATGATGCATGTCCATCCAATGCCACTTTATATCGTGGCCACAAATACACGTTGACATATTTCTTTCTCACTTAATAAAATAGCTTCCGGGACTTATCTAATTTTCGGAACTTAATTAATTTGTCAGTCCTTCAAGTTTAGTGTGTGATTCCAAAAAGTGGCCAATAAAGTTTGAAACTAATGGCAATTTGAAATTTGATATCCTAGGTTTTTAATAAAAGATATGGCTCAAGTTAAACTCTTATACAGCAACTGAAATTAAAACACACATGTCATATGATCCAAAAAATCTATTGAACAGGTTTTTGCGTCTAAATAGATTGAATTCCTCAATAAATTACGGTCCAGCGATTATCCGCCCTTTCGATATTTATCCCCCAAGTCTATCTCGAAACAATAGAAATAGATTTCCTATAGAAAATATGATTAATAAAATTCAAGATTCTCCAGACACTTCAACGATGGGAACTGAATTATTGAAAGATTTACTTATTCGTCAAGAAGAGTTTCTTAAAAGAATAAGAAAGCATCCGTCTAACCCTGATGACGCAAACTTCATGATGTGACATTAGATAAAAGCATGCAGATTACTGCTTCGCCATATTTTGTTTCTATTTTCTTGAATTCAGTTTCACTAATTTTTACCAGCCTTTGGCCTAAATTACCCTAACACAGATTGAATATCAATATTCATTATTCCGACTTTTCGATATACTCCGTAAAGCATCATTATCCCGTTGAAGTGTAGATTTAATTTAGCTTTTGTCTTATGCCAGTTCGGTCATTTCATGTATCATTGATTTATTAGATGAATTCCTTATAGAAGTTTGAATTATTTTTGCGGTTTCAAAATCACATTCCAGGATATAGGCTAGATCATCCACCTTCATACCTAAGATTTGTTTTTTGTCAAGTGAATGCTTTAAGATCAAATCTTTTAGGACATCTGGAATAGCTAACGATTTTATTCCGTTTCTAAATAACATAGTTAGTAATAGTATCTATCTTATATAAGATTTTTCTAATGATTCTATATTCAATTCAGTGAGGTTTGTGATGTAAATTACAACAGATTTCGTAAAATCAATTGAGCATCTAATCAAATTATCATAATAATCAAGTTTTTCGTTCAGATTTCATAGGAAACTATCAAACTTAAGGACGGTACGGAATAATTTATGTTATTTCAGATATTTTGCTTATCTACTTAAATCATGCAGCTTACACTCTTATAATGAGACCTGGGTTGAATGTAAAAGTTGACCTGGTACAGAAATTCATTAATCTCTACCATCGTTATGAAAATTTAAATCTAAAAATAACTTTTTTCTTGATATCTCTCCAAATCCTTCATCTATACTGGCTCACCACTGACGTCGTATTCCAAAAGTTGTTCGGAAGGAGTTTCTTCATAGTCCCAAAAGCTTTCTTACCAATATTTGTTGTAATAGACTATATTGAAATCCCCGCTCTTCTATCTGCAATAATTTTTTATTCCTACCTTATACGTAGCAAAAGATCCACTGCCAAGAAGAACTATCTCTTTCTAGGCATGCTCGCAGTTCAAGTTGTCCATATTTTCTGGATTACCGACGAGGTCGTATATAATAGCCTATTTAATTACAGTTTTATAGAAATTCCTTATGTCCTATCTTGGATTGCTATACTCATAGATTATCTGGAACTACCAGTGATGGTAGACCTATTTTACAGGATTATTAAAAAGGAAAAAAGGTAGAACCCATTTTTGCCTAGCAAGAATCAAGCTATTCTTTATAATGGATGTTCTACCATCACAAATAAATTATTCATTTTACGACTTCTATTTACGCCTTCTTAGAGTACCGCCTTAATCATAACATCCTCAATCTTCACTATATCGTGTACTAGGTTAAAAGATCTAATGCCAGCTTTAGATCGGTAAGTTCTGCTTCGATTACTTGTCTATCAAGTTCATCTCTTGCGTATTTTTTCAGTCTTTCGCAAGCATGTATTTCTGATATTATTATATCCTTCTTATCTTTGGAAAGATTGTGGAAAGATTCGACAAAAGAATATATCACTTTTCTCCCTTTCTCCCTGGACCCGCAAGTCTTGGCAGTTATTTCATAAGGCGCTTCAGATTCCGCTATGTTCATTGCAATCCTCCTTTTATCTCGCATTTCTCAACTTTGATAACCTGTAATTTCCATCTGTATAATACAAAGTTATCCTTCTTAGTAATGATCACAACTAATATCCGAAGTAAGAATATAATAATGTATATCCCAAGAAATATCTAGATCATTAACATATCTCCAAGATCTATAAAGTTTATTTCAGAATACTTAAGAAATGCTTAGCAAATTCCAGTCATATTCAGATATTTTTGGGTTTTTATTCTTAATTTATCTATGTCAATACTACGCATGCCAGTAAACTTGACTAATGCTCTCATGAAATTTGACTACAACTTTGTGAGTCTCACTGGATCTGTTACTACAATTAGTATGCATTACTTTTTAAGAATATTGAAGAGGGTTTCCTTTTAAACCTACATTGATAGGTTGATTATTACTTGGCGTTTGAGTCGGTTTGCCAAATACCAAAGGTGTTATTCTCAGTATCAAGACACACTGCAAAATAACCCATTCCTGGAACAGGTTTTTTCGGGATAATGACTTTACCTCCTAGCTGTGCCACTCTGGCTGAATGCTCATCTACTGACTTTACGTCAATATAGTTTGTCATTCCTTGTTGTTGAGAATTCTGTCTCTTCATCATACCACCACCTATAGATTTATTCCCTTTATCATCAGTGGTCGTTATTATTAGATACTCCATTCCCTCTGGTAGGGACTCTGGATTAGACCATTTTTCAAATTTCCATCCGAAAAGTTGACCATAGAATTTCTCTGATCTTTCTAGATCATCAGAAGGTATTTCGAAGTGTACTAATGTAGGCATATTTTTAATTCAAAAGATACCTTAATTAATCTTCTTGCGATTAATCAGCCACTAATTCATATTCGTAAAAAAGTTACTAAAAATTTTGAAGATCGCCAAATGTTTTATTCATTTGCATAAGGTTTTTTTCAAATGCTCAGTTTCGTTATTGTATTTGCTAGATATGCCCAATTAACATAGATAATTATTAGTATTGGTGACTAAAAATTAATTAATATCTATTATTAATTTAGATTTATAAGTGGACAATCTCTTGTTTAGAAACAATAGGAACCTACAAAGAATGTCTACAACAAAACCCCATGGAATTCGTATATTAGCGGCTTTGCTTCTTACTTTGATTTTCCCATATACATATTCCTACAGTTCTACTATTGGGGAAAGTTATAAAAACTCAGATATAATTGCGATAGCAACTTCTCAGTCGGACCTAGAATACTTTCGCTCAGCCCTAAGTCACATCGTAAATGAGTCACAGCAATTGACCAAATCATATCAGGACGAAATTCGGAAGTGGACTTCGGGTCAATATGATAATTATACCCTAATCTCAGTTACAGATTCTTTTTTGCCAAAATTTGATAATCTCACAAGTAATGCGAAAAATATGACTTATCCTAATGAATACAAGTATGTCCATGAAGCATTAGTAAATTCATTAAGTTCTGAAACTGAAAGTTATAGACATTATAGAGACTATCTTGTATCAGGTAACAAAACTGAAGATGAAGTATCGACAGATCTCTTATCACAGGCTTTTCAGTACGAACAAATATATTCAAAATTCCTTTCGATGCCTCTTCCCAATCCTCTCCAAAATCAGACTAAGCGTATAAACTATAACTAATGAATGCATTAGGCAAGTTTTAACCAGTTCGATAGATATCTTTTGCTGTTAGTTTCGAGAACTGCTCAAGGACTATAGAATTCCGACTTGATTTCCCTGAATTGTTTAGAATTACCGATTTTGCTCGTGATGTTTCCATATTTATTTTACTAACTAAGGAATTCTTTTATCTAGTTTATCATAAATCTTGCAGCTAGTTACTAATTATGATATCAATATTTTAGGAATTGAAAGGCGTTGAACACTTTTTATTATCTAGTACATTTTTCAGTAGAAATATGACAGACTTATTTTCTATTAGATGATAGTTAACTGCATTAGTTTAATATAGTGCAATGATCAAATGTATTCAGGTGGATTTATGATGAATAGGACTATCTTGCTTGTTGGGCTAAGTACTTTATTGTTATTCTTCAGTACTCATGGGATTCCACTTGTTAATGCTCAAACATCGAGCCCAAACGATCAAACTAGTAATGATAATTCTGCATCACAAACTCAGAATTCAGATCCATTTACGCAAAAAGGATCGGATAACAACATCAATACGGGCAGTGATAATAGTCCGTCTCAAACCAGTGATGGCTCAACCAATAATAACGACGGTTCTAAAACCAGTGATGGCTCAACCAATAATAACGACGGTTCTAAAACCAGTGATG
>Ga0207708_10002203_pt1 | contig 14396 bp, 3 predicted proteins | sample KBSK5101metaG_FD_184340 | JGI IMG/M metagenome (GOLD analysis project Ga0207708, IMG submission 184340) | Corn, switchgrass and miscanthus rhizosphere microbial communities from Kellogg Biological Station, Michigan, USA - KBS K5-10-1 metaG... | ecosystem: Host-associated > Plants > Roots >...
TTCAACTGCGTCGCGCTGAGCGCCGTCCCGTAGCTGATGTTCGCCGGCGCGGGCCAGGTGATGACCGGTGTCGCCTTGACGACGGTGATCGACACGCTCGCCGTCGCCGAGGTGTAGTTCGAGGCGTCGGCCGGCGTGAAGGTCGTCGACAACGTCTGCGCGGCGCCAACCAGGAGCACGGCGCCCGCAGCCGGCGTGTAGGCAAAGGTGCCGGGCACCGGCGTGGTCGCGTTCAGCTGCGTTGCGCTCAACGCGGTGCCGTAGGTGATGTTCGCCGGCGTCGGCCAGGTGATCACCGGCGTCGCCTTCGTCACCGTGATCAGCACGCTCGCGGTGGTCGTGGCGTAGTTCGCCGTGTCGGTCGGCGTGAAGGTGACCGACAGCGTCTGGCCGGCGCCCGCCGGCAGCACGGTGCCCGCGGCGGGGGTGTAGACGAAGGTGCCGGGCACGCTCGCGGTCGCGTTCAACTGCGTCGCGCTGAGGACGGTGCCGTAGACGATATCGGCCGGCGCGGTCCACGAGATCGTCGGCACCGCCTTGGCGACGGTGACGTTGACGATCGTGGAGGTCGTCTGCTGGTTGATAGTGTCGCGCGCGCGCGCCGCGAGCTGGTGCGCGCCCTTGGTCACGCCGAGGGTGTTCCACGCGAGCGTGTAGGGCGCCGACGTGTCCTCGGCGCCGAGCGGCGCGCCGTCGAGCAGGAACTGGACGCCGGCGACGCCGAAATCATCAGTGGCAGTGGCCGTCAGGATCACGGTCGAGCCCGAGACGATGGCGCCGTCCACCGGCTGCGTCATCGTCACGGTCGGCGCGGTGTCGTTGTCGACGGTGACGTTGGCGACGTTCGACGTCGCGGTGCCGCCGGACGTGTCACGGGCAACCGCGGTGATGAAGTGCGTGCCGTTGCTCGCGGTCGCGGTGTTCCACGAAAGCGAGTAGGGGCTGACCGTGTCCTCGGCGCCGACGTTGACGCCGTCGACCACGAACTGGACGCCGGCGATCGTGCCGCTGTTCGCGGTCGCCGTGGCCGACAGCGTCGCGGTGCCCGAGAGGTTTGCGCCATCCGCGGGAGCCGTCAACGACACGGTCGGCGCCAACGGGTTGACGACCGGCAGGACTTCAGCGATCGCCAGGTTGTAGCGTTCGCCGGTCGGCGCCGTCACGCTGATCGTGACGCTCGAGCCCGACGCGGGCGTCGGCGCCGTTGTGCCCTGGACCCAGGCGTCGTCGCCGGTGCCGCTGACCGGCGTCTCGTGGATCATCGTCTGGCCGGCGGGAAGCGTGCGCGCCGTCGAGCTGTTCGTGTCGGTGCCGACGCCGAAGACCCACGAGTTGTTCCGGGTGGTCGTCACCGCCGCGCTCGGCGTGCCGTTGGTCGAGGTGTTGCCGTTGACCGCGCCGATCGCGCCGGAACCACCGCCCGACGGATCCGCGTTCTTGAAGCTCAACACCGTCAATACGCCGGTTCGGGTCGTCGACAGGTTCGCGGTCACGGTGACGCTGGTCAGCGGCGACGGGGCAAACGCGCGCCAGATTTCGGCCGTGCCGCCCACGGTGTTCGTGCGCCGCACGTTCGTCCAGGTCAGACCGCCGCCGGTCACGCTGCTGACCGTGTTCCCCGTCGTGCTGCCGACGTTGCCGACGAAGGCGAGCAGCAGCTGGTTCGACGAGGTGGTCGAGAAGTTCGGCGTCGTGAACGCGGCCGCCGCCGTCGTCACGTCGCGGGAGACGTTGGCGTCGATCGTCAAGCCCGGCGAGGTGACGTTGATGAGCCGGGTCGCCGTGGCCAGGTTGTAGGTCGCGGTGTCAGTCGGCGTGAACGTGACCGCCAGGGCCTGGCCGCTGCCCGCAGACAGAACCGTGCCCGCCGCCGGCGTGTAAACGAAGGCGCCGGGAACCGACGCGGTCGCATTGAGCTGCGTGGCGCTCAGCGCCGTGCCGTAGGTGATGTCAGCCGGCGTCGGCCACGTGATCGTCGGCGTGCCCTTGACGACGTCGATGCTGACGCTGGCGGTCGCGGTGTTGTAGCTGAAGGTGTCGGTCGGCGTGAAGGTCACCGACAGCGTCTGCCCGGTGCCGAGCGGCAGCACGGTGCCGGAGGCCGGCGTGTAGGCGAAGGTGCCCGCCACCGTCGTCGTCGCGTTCAACTGCGTCGCGCTCAACGCGGTGCCGACCACGATCGGCGCCGGCGCCGGCCACGTGATCACCGGCGTCACGGGCTCGACCGTCGGCGTCGCGGTGAAGAGGCCGCGGCCGTGCGTCACGGCGACGAGGCTCGGCCCCATCCAGAACAGCTCTTCGATCGAGACGTTCGCCGGACCGTCGTTCGGCACGCCCCAGGTCGCGCCGCCGTCCTGGCTGGTGAAGAGGCCGACCTCGGTGCCGGCGTACAGCCACGACGGATGCGAGGCGTAGATCGCGATGTCGCGAACCGGCACGGCCGGGAGCCCGGTGACGCCGCTGCCCGCCGCCGGCGCCCAGCTCGTGCCGCCGTTGGTCGTCTTCCAGACGTTGCCGGTGCTGAAGCCGCCGAAGGTCACATAGACGGTGTTCGCGTCGTTCGGGTCGACGCGCACGCGGGTGATGAAGCGCGCGGGCAGCGTGCCGGCGCCGCTCGCCGTCCACGCCGGCGTCGCCGCGGTGCCGTTGGTCGTCTTGTACAGCTGGCCGTTGTTGTGGCCGACCCACACCGAATTCGAGTTGCCGGGCGTGACCGCGATGGCGCTGATGTAGTTGCCCGCGCCGCTCGGCACCTTGATCGCCGACCACGACGGCCCGGTGGTGGCGGTGTTCGCGGTCGTCGCGTCGTTCGTGCGCCACAGCGACAGCCCGCCGACCAGCAGACGGTTCGGGCTGTTCTGGTCGAGGGTAATCGGCGCGATGAAGTTCGACTCGAAGACGTTGCAGGTGTCGGTAATGGTGTACGGCGCGGCCTTGCAGACGTACTGGACGCCGTTCCACACGAGGCCGTTGATCCAGTCGGCGGTCGCACCGCCGTCGAGGCTGCGGTGCACCGAGCCGTACGAGTACTCGCCGTAGAGGTTGTTGTTGTTCGACGGATCGACCTCCGACGAGCCGCCGTCGCCGCCGAACTCCATCACCCAGTTGGTCGCGGTCGCCGGCGTGTATTTCAGCGTGCCGTTGTCCTGCGTGCCGCCGATGATGACGCCGGTCGTCGTGCCGCCGGCGGCGCCGTAGAACTGCGTGATGCCGAGGTTGTTGTTGAACGCGCTCCAGCCGGCCGTGTCGGACGCGATGCCGACGGTGTAGACGTCGTTGGTGCCGTAGACGCCGCCATCGTTGACGAACCACACCTTCTTGTTGGTCGTGCCGTTGAAGCCGGGCTGCTCGACGATCGCGTGATGGTCGGCGTGCGCGGAGGACGGGGCCAGCGACCAGTCGCTGATCTGCGTCCAGTTCACGCCGCCGTTGGTGCTCTTCCACAGATCGATGCCGCCGACGATGATGGTGTTGGCGTTGGTCGGGTCGACCCAGATGGCGTTGTCGTACCACCCCTGGTTGGAGAGGTAGTCGGGCGCGCCGTTGAACACCACCGCGTAACTGGCGCCGCCGTTGGTGCTCTTGTAGATCGAGCCGCCGTTGACATCGATCGACGCGTAAACGGTGGTCGGCGTCCCTTTCGCGTAGGTGGCTTCGACGCGGACGAACGATCCGCCCGGCAGGCCGGTCGCGGCCGTCCAGGTCTGGCCGCCATTGGTCGAGACCCAGGCGTTGCCCGAGTAGCCGGTCGCAATCGCCTTGGTCGAATCGGTCGGGTGGAACGACACGCCGGTGATCTCACCTGCCTGCGCCGTCGTCCACGACGCGCCGCCGTCGGTCGAGCGGAAGAGGCCCGAGCGGGTGGCGGCGAGGATGACGGTGCCGTCCGGCGACATCGCGAGCTTGTTGACGTACCACCAGCTCGAGTTCGCGGTGGAGGGCAGCTGGCTCCAGGTGGTGCCGCCGTCGATGCTGGTGAAGACGCCGGCGCCGCGGATGCCGTCGACGTTGTAGAAGCCTTCACCGGTGCCCGCGTACATCGTCGTCGGCGCGCCCGGCTTCATCACGATGGTCGACACGGCGAGGTTCGCCATGAAGTCGTCGACCGCCGCCCAGGTGCCGCCGCCGTTGGTGGTCTTGAAGATGCCGCCGCCGACGCTGCCGACGAACATCACGTTGGTGTTGGTCGGGTCGATGACGATGGAGCGCACGCGGCCGCCGATGTTGCCCGGGCCGAGCCACGTCCACGCCGTCGAGCTGACGCCGGCCGAATTGGGCAGCGCGCCGCCGCCGGTCTCGCTGCCGCCTGCGCCGGCGCCGGGGGCGAGCGCGGGCGCAGAGCGGAGCGCAGACGGGGAGCCGGGGGCGGTTTGTCCGAAGCGGCCGCGGCCGCCGCCGGGGAACATCGGCGAGCGGCCGCGCGCGCGCATCGCGTCGGCGTGGCGGCGTCCCTCGACCAGGCCGTTCTCGGGAAACCAGCCGTACTCGTTGGTCCACTGCAGCTGGCGGAACCGGTTGGCGGCGCCCGGGGAGTCGGGGCGCGGCATCGGCCGTCCGCCGTTTTCGATCTCGATGTCCGGATCGACGAGGCCGCCGATCGCCATCGGGTGCTGCATCACGAGCGTGAAGCCGGACACCACCAGCACCGCCAGGCGTGCGATTGCCCAGCGACGCGGACTCATCGTCCGCGCGCGCTCTTCGAGAGCGACCAGGGCGGCGATGACCCTACGCGTCAATGTGGATGCCGACCGAGAAACGAGGGGGATTGGGGCCGCCGCGCATCACCGGGGTGACGGTCAGCGAGGTCTCGCCGGCGCGGACCACGTGAAACGTCCAGCCGTTGGCGTCGGGGTGCGAGAGGTTGTCGGAAGTGCCCTGAAATTCGAGGAACGCCGAGTCGTAGGCAACCTGCCACTGGGCGGCGTTCATCGGCGGCCGCACCACCAGCACGTCGCCGACGCGCACGGAAACCGAGCCGCCGAAATCTGCCGGGGCGACGATCCGTTCCGCGGCGGGCGATGCGCTGGCGCGCGGCGCCATCGAGGCCGACGAGCAGTTCGCCGTCGCGAAGAGCAGCGCCACCGTGCAGACGGCCCGCGCGGCGGACGACCTCGCCGCGGCCTCGGGCCGCAGGAGGGCTTCGGAACGACGACCGGGGGTACGGCGCGAGCTCATCAAAAAGGGGTCAGTCTCTGAGGTCCAGCCCCCGTTCAGCCAACCGCGGCGCAGGGGTCGCCCGACCTCGCAAGAAGTTTGATGTTCGTTAGTTGACCCTTAAGGTGCAAAGCGACCGCCACAGACGGGCCGGTGGGCGGACGTCGGGGCGCGGGTCGGAGGGCCGGGAAGGTCTACCGGCTAACTGCTTAAACGAGAGTCACTTGGTCTGAAGTCTCCGGAGAGACACTCGGTGATATTTTCAAAAAAGTCCGCGCGGAGGAATCAGAAAGGTCGCGGATGCGAGGACTTCGGCGATAAAAGTCTGCCGCCAGGCGGACTTCCCAAACAGGGGCCTCCGCCCTAATCCCCAGGGTCGGAGAAGGGCCCTCATCGCACGACGATCGGTGATTCAGCTTCGGCCAGGAAGACTCTCGCCGGTCCGTCGCCATCGATCGGCGCCACCCAGGCATCGCTCGTGGCAGTGCCCTGCCTCGGCACCGCATACAACACGTGCGCGTCGTCCAGCCACTCGGCCTGGTCGTCGATGAACCGCGTTTCGGCCGCGATCGGGCGCTCGGTCATCGACGCGAGGTCGAGCGTGTAGAGCCGCCAGGCCTCGGGCTGCGGTCCCACGCGCTTCTTGTAGGCGATGCGGCGATTGTCGGGCGAGAGCGACGGGCACTCGACGTTCTCGTGCAGCACGGTGAGCGTGCGCAGCGCGAGATCGCCGCGAACGAGGTAGGTGGACGTCTGCGTGCGCAGCGTCGCGTAGAACAGATTGCTGTCGCGCGCGAAGGTGACGCCCCAGAAGTTGAAGTCGGGCGCGATGAAGCGTGCGCCGTCGCGCCACGTGGTGAATTGCTCCAGGTCGGTCAGCACGTCGCCGCTGGCCATGTCGACGAGCAGCGTGCGCGTGGAGAAGGTGGAGCTGGTATACCCGAGATCCTTGCCGACGAATACGGTGATCGTCCCGACGCGGCCATCCGGCGAAATGCGCGTGCGGCTCGGGCTGCCGTCGAGCGCGAAGGTACGGATCGCGTTGAAGGCGCGATCGAAGACCACCGCCTTGTAGGTGGTGAACACGCCGCGATCCGCCTGCAGGCAGATGCCGCGTTCGTGAGAGAACGAGACACGTTCGCACGACAACCCCGCCGCCGCACGATCGCGCGCGGTCGACGCCTCGAGGGATGCGACGCTCAGCGCGCTGTAGCTGGCGTCGACGCCGGTATGCCGGAAGACGACGTGCGGCCCGGCAGCGATCCCGGCGAGCCGGGCGGGAGAGACGGGCGCCGGCGCCGACGCGGCCGCGCTGTTCGGCCGCTCGACGCTCGTCGCCACGAGCAGCGCGGTGACGACGATGCCGGCGCCGATGGCGCCGCGGCGTACGAGGCTGACGCGCCGCTGCCAGGAAGAGTGACGGTCGCTTGGTTGGTTCATGTCCACGTTGGAATACGAAGATTGCAGTCCTGCGGCAGCAAGAAGCCGGCCACGCACGCAGGCCAGGGGCGCGGCAGCTTTTAGTCGCCGCGTCACGGGTCCGGAGGCGCGCGGGACAGGAATTGAATTCTCCCCAGGTCGAGACAAAAGGTCGTGCTTATTGCCGGGTCGTGTCGGCGCGGCGCGAGCGCACGCACGTCCAACGGCGCGATTCGACACTCGTTGCACACGCTAACGCGCTCGATAGCGCACTTTAGGTCGACGCCGGCCGCGTAAAGAAGAAGTGTGGCGCGGCCGTTGCTACCTCCGCGCGCGAATCTCGAATTCGTAACCATCACACGATCGACACCCGAACACGCGCGGATGCGCGAACGGCGATCGTGTGTCCGAAAGGGCCGTCCCACGTGGCTAACTCACTCCGAATCCTCGATGCCGTTCGTCGCGGGTGCAGCCGGCGATCAGTCCGCCTGCTGCTGTTCGTCTGCGCCGCCGCCGCGCTGCTGGTCGGGCGCAGTCCGGTGCGTCCATTCGTGCTCGCGCAGGCCAATCCGGTCGTCGGCGAGAACTCGCAGACCGGTAATTTCTCGAACGAGTGGGACGTCGCCGGCTCGGGCGATCCATCGATCCAGGGATTTGCCACCGACATCAGCGTCAACAAGGGCGATCCTGTCTACTTCAAGATCAAAACCGATTCGAGCAACTATCGAATCGACATCTATCGTCTCGGCTACTACGGCGGCGCCGGCGCGCGGCTGGTGGCGGCCAACCTGGCGCCGAGCGCGGCGCTGCCGCAGACACAGCCGTCTTGTCTCATCGACCCCGACACCGGGCTGGCCGACTGCGGCCAGTGGAGCGTGTCGGCGTCGTGGTCGACGGCGGGCGCCACGTCGGGCATCTACATCGCCAAGCTGAAACGCCTGGACGTCGGCGGCGCGAGCCACATCGTCTTCGTCGTGCGCGATGATGCGCGGCAGGCCGACATCGTCGTCCAGACGTCGGACACGACGTGGCAGGCCTACAACCAGTACGGCGGCGGCAGCCTGTACTGCGGCGGTCCGCAGAGCAACGCCGGCACCGTCTACTCGTGCACCGGGCGCGCGACCAAAGTGAGCTACAACCGCCCGTTCGACACGCGCGCGCACGACGCGACGAGCTTCGTGTTCAACGCCGAGTACCCGATGGTGCGGTGGCTCGAGGCCAACGGCTACGACGTCAAGTACATCAGCGGCGTCGACACCGAACGCCACGCCGCCGATCTCGCCGGCACGAAGAAGCCGAAGGTCTTTCTCTCGGTCGGCCACGACGAGTACTGGTCGGCGGGCCAGCGCGCCAGCGTCGAAGCGGCGCGCAACGCCGGCGTCCACCTCGCGTTCTTCAGCGGCAACGAGATGTACTGGAAGACGCGCTGGGAGCCGAGCGTCGACGGCAGCGCCACCCCGTATCGCACCCTGGTCGGCTACAAGGACACGCTCGGCGGCGTGAAGCTCGATCCGATGCCGAAGGTGACCACCGGCACCTGGCGCGACATGCGCTTCGCGGCGCCGGTTGCCGACGGCGGCAAGCCCGAGAACGGACTGATCGGGCAGATCTGGACCGTCAACTCCGGCACCTCCGCGATCACCGTGCCGGCGTCGATGGCCGGCCTGCGCTTCTGGCGCAACACGAGCATCGCGGGCATGACCTCCGGCCTCGCCACGCTCGGCGCCGACACGCTCGGCTACGAATGGGATGAAGACCTCGACAACGGATCGCGCCCGGCCGGCCTGATTCACCTGTCGGCGACGACGGTCAGCGGCGTCGAGAAGATCCTCGACTTCGGCGAAACCGTCGGCATCGGCACGGCGACGCACAACCTGACGCTGTACCGGCACGACAACGGCGCGATGGTGTTCGGCGCGGGCACGGTGCAGTGGTCGTGGGGCCTGGACAGCAACCACGATCGCGGCAACGCGCCGGCGAGCCCGGCGATGCAGCAGGCGACGATGAACCTGCTGGCCGACATGGGCGCGCAGCCCGGCACGGTCCAGCCCGGGCTGATCGCGAGCAGCGCATCGGTCGACAGCGCGCGGCCCTCGTCCGCAATCACCACGCCGGCCGCCGGCAGCAGCGTCGGCAGCGGCGACCGCGTCACCATCACCGGCACCGCCGCCGACAGCGGCGGCGTCGTCGCCGGCGTCGAAGTCTCGGTGGACGGCGGCACGACCTGGCGCGCGGCGACGGGGACGAGTTCGTGGAGCTACGAGTGGACGCCCGGCGCGCCGGGGCAGGCCACCATCCGGACGCGCGCGATCGACGACAGCGGCAACCTCGAGCTCGCCGGCGGCGGCGTCACCGTGATCATCGACGGCGCCAACTGCCCGTGCCCGAGCCTGTGGTCGACCGGCGCGGTGCCCGCGGTGGCCGACGTCGACGACCCGAGCCCGGTCGAACTCGGCGTGAAGTTCCGCAGCGACATCAGCGGCTTCGTCAAAGGCGTCCGCTTCTACAAGAGCACGAGCAACACCGGCACGCACATCGGCAACCTGTGGAGCGCCACCGGCACGCTGCTGGCGACGGCGGAATTCAGCGGCGAGACGCCATCCGGCTGGCAGGAAGTGGTGTTCTCGGCGCCGGTGTCGATCAGCGCCAACACGCTCTACGTGGTCTCGTACCACACCAACGTCGGCCACTACTCGGCGTCGCCCACCTATTTCGCCACGCTTGGCGTCGATCGCGCGCCGCTGCACGCGCCGGCCACCGCGTCCGCGGGCGGCAACGGCGTCTTCGGCTACGGCGCCAGCCAGTTCCCGACCGGCACGTTCAACGGGACCAACTACTGGGTGGACGTCGTGTTCGACAGCACGCCGGACACCGCGCCGCCGGCGATCGGCGACGTCAGCGCGACGCCGGTCGACGGCTCGACCGCGCTCGTCCGCTGGACGACCGACGAGGCGGCGACGTCGAGCGTCGACTACTCGACCGACGCGACGTTCTTCGCGCCGGCGACACAGACCGTCTCGGATGCGGCCTACGTCACCAGCCACAGTATGCGGCTGACGAGCCTGCGTCCGAACACGGCCTACTTCTTCCGCGTTCGCTCGGTCGATCGTGCGGGCAACGTCGCGGCAAAGCCGCCGATGGGTCCGACACCGCCGCCAGCGCCGGGCCAGACGCCGCCGCCGGTGCAGGGCTTCACGATGCCGAGCCCGACGCTGCACGACACGACGTCCGCGGACTTCAACGGCGGCCTGTCGTCGGGCACGTATACGGCTGAAACCGAAGACGGCGAACTGACGCTGGCGCCGGCGCGCGGCAGCGAGTTCTCGGGATCGACGATGCCCGGCGGCTGGGCGACGCGAATCTGGAGCGATGGCGGCACGGCGGTCGTCGCCGGTGGCCGGCTGACGGTCGACGGCGCGCGCGTCGCGACGTGCGTCGACGTCGGCGGCGTCTGTCAGGAGCAGTATCACCTCGCGCCCGGCATGGCGCTCGAGTTCACGGCGACCTTCACTGGCGACCCGTATCAGCACTCGGGTCTCGGTCAGACGCTCGAGTCGTCGTTCGAGCCGATGGCGCTCTTCAGCACCAGCTGGACCGATGCGAACGGCGGCTTCCAGTCGGGCAGCAACCTCGGCGTCCGCACCTACGACGGCAGCAGCGGAAACGGCGAGACCCGGACGACGCTGGGCACCACACTCCTGAACGCGCCGCACCGCTACCGGATCGAGTGGCTGCCGGCGGAAATCGTCTACTCGGTCGACGGCGCCGAGGTGGCGCGGCATGCGGTGTCGATCACCGCGCCGATGCGTCCGGTGGCGGCGAGCGACTTCAATGCCTTCAGCGGCAGGGTCGTCGTGGATTGGGTCAGGCACACGCCGTACGTGAGCGCCGGATCGTTCATCTCGCGCGTGTTCGACGGCACGACCGGCATCAACTGGGAAAACATCTCGTGGGTGGCTGACACGCCGGCCGGAACGTCGGTGGTGATCAGCATCCGCACCGGCGAGACGGCGACGCCAGACGAGACCTGGACGCCGTTTGCGGCGGTGACGCCGGGGCCGGTCGCTCGTCAGTCGCGCTACATCCAGTACCGCGCCGAACTGGCAACCTCGGATTTGAACCTAACGCCGTCGCTCGCGGACATCCGGATCAGCGGCGCGGCGCCGCCGGCGCCCGTGCCGGTGATCACGCCGGTCGTCGCGTGGCCGGCGCCTGCGCCGATCAGCTATGGCGTCGCGCTGAGCGCCCTGCAGCTCAGAGCCACCACCAACCCGGCGATCGAAGGCACGTTCACCTACGATCCGCCGGCTGGATCGGTGCTGCCTGCTGGCGACCGGCCGCTGTCGGTCACCTTCACGCCGACCGATACCGCGCACTACACGTCGGCGCAGGGCAGCGTCATGCTGCACGTGAACAAAGCGTCGCCGGTGATCACCTGGCCGGCGCCGGCGGCGATCACGTATGGCGCCGCGCTCGGCGCGGCCCAGTTGAACGCCTCGGCGAACGTCGCGGGCAGCTTCGTCTACACGCCGGCGGCGGGCACCGTGCTCGGCGGCGGCAGCCAGACGCTGACGACGACCTTCACGCCGACCGACACGAGCAACTACGACGTGGCCTCGGCCAGCGTCGGCCTGACGGTGCAGAAGGCGAACCCGTCGATCACCTGGGCGACGCCCGGCCCGATCACCTACGGCACGCCGCTCGGTGCGGCGCAGCTCAACGCCACGGCCAACGTGCCCGGATCGTTCGCCTACACCCCGGCGGCGGGAACGGTGCTGGCGGCCGGCAACGCGCAGGTGCTGTCGGCGGCGTTCACGCCGGCCAACACCGCCAACTACAACAACGCCTCGGCGACGGTGACGATCAACGTCGTCAAGCCGACCGGCACGGTGACGGTCACGTCCAGCAATTCGCCGTCGCTCTTCGGCGTGCCGGTCACGTTGACGGCGACGATCGTGCCGACGACAGCGACCGGCTCGGTCACCTTCAAGGACGGCACGACGACGCTCGGCAGCGCGGCGGTCAACGCCGGCCTGGCGACGATCAACACCGCGACGCTCAGCGTCGGCACCCACTCGATCACCGCGGTCTACAGCGGCGACAGCGCCGTCATGGGTGCGACCTCGGCGGCCTTCTCGCAGGTGATCAGCCCGTCGGCGAAGATCGCGGTCAGCTTCGCGGTCCAGGCGCTGCAGGATGACACCAAGAAGCCGAAGGTCGCGACCATCCCGGTGCCGAACGCGCAGGTGAAGGTGTTCAGCACGGCAAACGCCTGCGTCGGCAACTTCTTCAAGTCGATCAGCCCGAAGAAGTGGGGCCAGATCTTCGACGGCGCCGACGGCGCCGGCACCGGTGTCGGCTGCCCGGCGATTTCGGTCGGCTCGTATCAGGCGGTCGGCACCACCAACGCCGCGGGCGCGGCGACGATTATCGTGCCGCCGCTCGATTTCACGCTCAACCTGACGAGCCAGTACGTGGTGATCGCGAAAGCGACCAACTTCGACTACGTGAAGACGGCGAGCACGCCCGATCCGCTGTATTCGGCGTATCCGATCCTGATGGTCGCGGCCAACACCACCCGCGAAGCGCCGCTGGCGGCCCTCGCGACCTTCAACGGCAAGATCGTCCCCGGCAAGCAGGCCGAGTTCTTCGGGTCCTACTTGAACATCATCCAGCCCGAGTACATGGACTGGACCGAGGACGTCGAGCAGTATCCGTTCGTCATGGTCGCCCAGGGCGGATGGAACCTGACGACCAGCGTCACGCCGCCGGAAGGCTTCATTCCGGATGAACCGGCGATGACCGCCGCGGTGGCCGACACGACGACGGCGTTGCAGTTCACGATGACCGACGTCGGCAGCGACTGGACGGAGACGACCGTCAACCACTCGATCGTCCACAACGGCGCGACGATCACGTCGAGCTCGTCGATCCCGATGGTCGACAAGAAGGCGACGACCGCGCGCAACGACGCCCGCAAGGTGATGCACGACAGCTCGGCGACGATGCTCGACGTGATGGTCAACGACAAGGTCAACCATCTGCGGAAGCCGCTGCACATCACCGGCATCACGCCGGCGCTGAACGGCGCCGTGGTGGTGACCGACGACGGCCTGAACGTCAGCTACAAGCCGACGCCGGGCTACTCGGGTGTCGACTCGTTCACCTACACCATCACCGACGCCATCGGCGGCAGCTCGACCGGGACGGTGACAGTGACGGTGCTGGCGACGCCGGAGCTCTCGGTGCGCAACGCGACCGCGCCCGAAGGCAACAGCGGCGCGAGCGCGGTGACCTTCAACGTCGTGCTCTCGAACCAGAGCCTGGACACGGTGACGGTGAACTACCAGACGGTCGACGGCACCGCCGCGGCCGGCGCCGACTACGAGGCCGCGTCCGGCACCGTCGTCTTCGCGCCGCTCGTGACCAGCATGCCGATCACCGTGCAGGTGCTCGGCGACATCAAGGCCGAGTCGAACGAGAAGTTCTCGGTCAAACTGAGCAGCCCGACCAACGCGACGATCGCGGCGGCTCCGGGCGGCGACGTCACCATCACCGACGACGATCCGCCGGAAGCGTCGATTGCCGCGACGGCGTCGATCGTGGAAGGCAACATCAACGGCACCAACAACGTGGCGGTCAACGTGACCTTGTCACAGAGCCACGCCGAGTCGGTCTGGGTGAACTACGCCACGTCGGACGGAACGGCCGTCGCCGGCAGCGATTACGTCAAGACCACCGGCACGCTGCAGTTCTATCCGGGAACGGTGACGAAGACCATCTACGTGCCGGTGTATGGCGACACGGTCGGCGAGAAGACCGAGACCTTCTACGTCGACATCAGCGCGCCGCTGAACGCGACGCTGACCAGCACGCGGGCGACGGTGTCGATCGTCAACGACGACACCGCGAACCAGGTGTTCACGTCAGCGGCCGACTTCGGCGCCGGCACGGTGGGAGCGGGCGCGTATGTGTCCGATACCACCGGCGGCGAGATCATGCTGGCGCCGGCGCAGGGCGACGAGTTCTCGGGTGCGCTGTCGCCGTCGTGGACGATCGAGCCGCTCGCGGCGGGCGGCGGGACAGCGACGGCTGGCGGCAAGCTGGCGGTCGACGGCGCGGCAGTACTCGGCACCGTGACCGGGTCGGGCAAGACGCTCGAGTTCTCGGCGGTCTTCACCGGCCGGCCCGATCAGGCCATCGGGTTCAGCGCGTCGAGCACGCCGGCGTCACCGATGGCGATGTTCGTCATCGGCGCCGACCGTCAGCTGTATGCCCGGACCATCTACGGCACCAAGTGGTTCGAGCAGCCGATGGCCGGCGTCGACTGGCTGAACAAGTCGATCCGCTACCAGATCACCTGGAATGCGGGCAACGCGCAGTACTACATCAACGGCACGCTGATGATCACGCACAGCAACATGGCGTGGGGCACGGTGATGATGCGGCCGGCGGTCGTCGATACGGCGGCCGGCGACGGCGGGCTCAGCATCGACTGGATGCGGATGACGCCGTACGCCGCTTCGGGCACCTACACGTCGGCGGTGTTCGATGCCGGCGATTCGGGGACGACGTGGGTGAAGCTGACCACGACGAGCACCGTGCCCACCGGCACGACCTCGACCATCACCTACCGGACCGGCTCGACCCCCGTGCCCGACGAGACGTGGACCGCGTTCACGGCGCTCGGCACCGGCGGGGTGATGACCGGGACGTCGCGCTACGTGCAGTATTCGATACAGATGTCGTCGACCGCGGTCACCAAGACGCCGCTGGTCCAGGACGTGACGATCCAGTTCAAGTAAAGCCACGCACACATCCCC
>Ga0207708_10002205_pt1 | contig 14393 bp, 10 predicted proteins | sample KBSK5101metaG_FD_184340 | JGI IMG/M metagenome (GOLD analysis project Ga0207708, IMG submission 184340) | Corn, switchgrass and miscanthus rhizosphere microbial communities from Kellogg Biological Station, Michigan, USA - KBS K5-10-1 metaG... | ecosystem: Host-associated > Plants > Roots >...
TCGGGTCGCCCCGGCGCGCCCCGCCCACCAGCGAGAGGGGCGCGTTTGATCGACGGGTTCGCAAGATTGTGGCCGGCCTCGGAGGCCGCTTCGCAGTGATTTCGCGCGCGTGGACTGGTCCAGATTTCTGCCACGCCGCGACGGGTCAGCTCGCCCACAGCGAATTGAACCGGTCTTGGGTATCCCCGTCCGACGGCGTCCCGATCACCCTGAAACGGCGGTCGTTTTTTGGACCACTGGCGCGGCCGAGAATCACTGCCCCGCGCTTCAAACTCTCCCGACCCGAGGTGCATTTGATGAGGACACCGCATCCGCTGACGATCGCGCTGGTCGTTCGCACGTTGGGCACATTGGGCATATTGAGCATCGCCGCGTGTGGCCCGGCTGAGCCGGGCGGGAGCGCGGGCACGGCGGGTTCCGGCGGCGCGCAAAGCACCGGCGGCACGGGCCAGGCCGCTGGCACGACGGGCAGCGGCGGCAACGGTGCGCGAGGCGGCGGCGCCGGCAACACCGGCGGCTCGGCGCCGGCGGGCAGCGGCGGTGCCGGGGATTCGGGTGGCACGAGCGGCGCCGCCGGCACGAGCGGAGCCGCGGGCACCAGCGGAGCCGCCGGCGCGAGCGGGCGAGGAGGCGCCGCGGGCGACGCAGGCGGCGGCCGTGGCGGAAACGGGGCGGGCGGTACGACGGGCGGCGGCGGTGGGCGAGGCGGAAGTGTCGGAGCCGCAGGCACGACCGGCACGGGCGGTAGCGCGACGGGCGGTCGCGGCGGCGGAAGCGCCGGAGGCGGTGGTACGGGCGGCAGCGCAGCGGGCGGACGCGGCGGCAGCGGCTCGGGGACGTGCACGGCGTCCAAATCGGTGAACACCAGCGCCACGGGAAGCGGGTCGCACAAGGTCGTCGTGGAGACCAACGCGGATACCGGGATCAAGGAAGGAACCATCTTCCGGCCGATGGATCTCGGGGGCACCGAGAAATATCCAATCTTCGTCTGGGGCGAGGGCGGCTGCTCGCAGAACGGGCTGTCGAACTCGGCCGCGATGGCCGAGATCGCGTCGCACGGTTACTTCGTCATCGCGGACGGCACACCGAACAGCTCGGCCGCCAACCGCGCCCAGACGTCGGACGTCGTCGGCATGGCCAAGCCCCTGCTCGCGTACGTGACCTGGGCGATCGCCGAGAACGACAAGTCGTGCAGCGCGTACTACCAGAGCCTCGACACCATGAAGGTCGCAGCCAACGGGTTCTCGTGCGGTGGACTGATGTCGGAAGGCACGGCCGCCGATCCGCGCATCACCACCTGGGGCATCAACAGCAGCGGGCTCACCAGCGTGAACAACGCGTTCTACAAGACCGTCCGCACGCCGGTGCTGATCGTCCTCGGCGGTCCCAGCGACATCGCCTACCAGAACGGCGAGCGGGACTACGACGGCATCGCGGCGCTCGGCATTCCGGTCATGCTGTTCAGCAAGGACATCGGCCACGGCGGCGATCTGTTCTCGACCCGCGGCGGCGACTTCACGAAGATCGATCTCGCGTGGCTGAACTGGCAGTTGAAGGGCGACACGACAGCGACGGGAAAGGGCCTGCTGGTCGGAGCGGGCTGCAGTTACTGCACCAACAGCGCCTGGGAAGTGAAGTCGAAGAACATCCAGTAGGGCGGTGCGCCGCCAGGCGCGTCGACGTCGGACGTCCGGCAAAGGAGCACGAATCATGATCACGCAGCGGCACGCACGCGCCATCGCATCCCTCGCGACGCTGGGCATCGCCGTCGCCGTCGCCGTCGCCGGCTGCGGCGGTGCAGGCGGCGGGCCCTCGTCGGGCACCGGCGGAAACGCGGGCACCGGCGTCGGAGGTTCGGGTCAGGCTGGAACCGGCGGAACCGCCGGAGCGAGCGGCGCCGGGAACGCCGCGGGGACCGGCGGCGGCTCCGCGGGATCGGGCGCCGGCGGCGACGCCGGGGCCACGGGTGCGTCCGGCGGAGCAGGTGGCGGCGGCGGGACCGACGCTGCCGCGGGCCGGGGAGGCTCCGCGGCCGGAGGCAGCAGCGGGGGCGGCGGTCGCGGCGGTGGCGGCGGCGAGAGCGGGCGGGGTGGCGGCAGCGGCACCGGCGGCGGCAGGGCTGGCACCGGTGGCGGCTCCGGCGGCAGAGCCGGCACCGGAGGCGGCAGCGGCGGCACCGGAGGCGGCAGCGGTGGCAGCGCCGGCGCGGGAACCTGCACGGCGTCCAAGCCCGCCGGCAGCAACGCCACCGGCAGCGGGCCGCACAAGGTGACCGTCGAGATCAACTCCGACCCGGGGATCGCCGAAGGCACGATCTTCCGCCCCACCGATCTCGGGGGCGCGGAGAAGTACCCGATCTTCGTGTGGGGCGAGGGCGCCTGCTCGAAGAACGGGCTGTCGAACGCGACCGCGATGGCGGAGATCGCTTCGTACGGTTACTTCGTCGTCGCGGATGGCACGCCGAACGGTTCGGGCAATCGCACCCAGGACCGTTCGATGCTGAGAGCGATGGCCGCGCCGCTGATCGCTTACATCGACTGGGCGATCGCGGAGAACGCGAAACCGTGCAGCGCCTACTACCAGAGCCTCGAAACGACCAAGATCTCGGCGAACGGATTTTCGTGCGGCGGTTTGATGTCGCAGGCGATGGTGCTGGATCCGCGGGTCACCACCTGGGGCGTCAACAGCAGCGGCATGGCGGGCGCGAACCAGGACTACTACAACATGGTGCACACGCCCGTGCTGTTCGTCGAAGGCGGGCCCGATGACATCGCTTACGACGGCGGCGGGGAAGGCTACGCCGCGATCGCGAAGCTGAACGTCCCGGTTCTCTGGTTCAGCAAGGACCTGGGGCACGGCGGCGATCTGTTCTCGAGCCGCGGCGGCGACTTCACCAAGATCAACCTCGCCTGGCTCAACTGGTGGCTCAAGAACGATCAAACGGCGACGGGCAAGGGCCTGCTGGTCGGCGCGAGCTGTCCTTACTGCAGCAACGCCGCGTGGGAATACAAGACGATGAACGTGCCCTAGTCGCTCCGCGCCGCAGGCGCGGTGTGCGACTACTGTTTTTTCAGGCAGCCGCGATCCCGCGCTTCGCGCGGGGGCGGCTGGCGGCGACGTTCGTGGGAAAAACCTGGCCGAGACAGATCGCGCCCGCGCGGCGTGGGGATAGATCCGTGGAGCGCCATGAACGCCAGGGTCCTGCCGGCCATCATCGCTGTCGCGGTTTCGATCCTGGCGCCGGCGTGCGGACGGCGCCTGCGGTCGGTTGACGCCTCGGGCTCCGGCGGCACCGGAGCGATGGGCGGCTCGCTGGGTGCAACGGACGCTGCGCCCCCGGACGGTACCGCGGTTCCCGAAGACGCTGCCGGAACGGGCGGCGCAGGGACGGCCGGAACGGGCGGCGCAGGGATCGCCGGAACCGGCGCAGGAATGGCGGGAACGGGCGGCGCAGGAATGGCGGGAACGGGAAATGTTGCTGGCACAGGCGGTGCCGGTGGCACGGGCGGCGCCCCGACATCAAACGCCGAGGGCCCCTGCGACATTTACAAAGACGCTGGACAGCCCTGCGTCGCGGCGTACAGCACCGTGCGACGCCTCCTCAGCACGTATACCGGTCCGCTTTATCAGATCAGGAGCGGAAGCTCGGATCAGAACACCGGCTCGGGTGGCGAGACGCACGACATCGGGCAGACGGCGGACGGCTTCGCGGACGCGGCCGCCGTGGATGCAGCCTGTGCCGGCACGATCTGCACCGTGTCGCTGCTTTACGACCAGTCCGGCAAGGGAAGCCATCTCTCGGTCGCGAAGAAAGGCATTCTGGCCGGCGGCGCGAACGCCGCGATGGATGACTTCGAGTCGAGCGCGACCCGGGAATCGCTGACGGTGGGCGGCCACAAGGTCTACTCGCTTTACATGGAGCCGCGACAGGGTTACCGGCTCGCCCGACGAGGGGACGGCATCCCATACAGGGAGGAGCCCGGGGGTATCTATCTGCTCGCCGATGGCACCCATGCGGGTTCTGGTTGCTGCTTCGACTTCGGCGACAGCCCGCCCACCGCGTTGACTTTCAACGATACGACCGCCCTCTTTTATGGAACCTGGGGCGATACCGGCGGCGCCGGCGCCGGGCCCTTTTTCATGGCCGACTTCCACGTGGTGATTTCGCCCGGCGGCTCGCAACCATTCACGCCCGTCCCGCCCAACCTGAACAACCCTTCGCTCGCGGCGAAGTTTGCCCTGGGCTTCCTCAAGACCGACTCGGCCGCCTCGGCCTGGGCGCTCAGGATGGCTGACGTGGCGACAGCGGACGCGTTGACCACCGCCTACCAGGGCGCGATGCCGAAGCGAAACTTCAACGGCGGGGCGGTCGTCCTTGGTGTCAGCGCCGACAACGGCAACGCGTCCTTTGGCACCTTCTACGAGGGCGCCATCGTCGCGGGCTTTCCTGCCGACGACACGGAAGCTGCCGTCCTGCGGAACATCAAGGCGGTCGGCTACCAGGAATAGGGCAGCGCTACGGCGCCGGCGTCAGGACCAGCATCACGACGCTCTTCGCCGGCAGCGTGACCTGCAATGTCTTCCCTGCGATGGAACAGCTGGAAGCGCCGAGCGTCTGGATGTTCACCTTCTCGGTCTGGGCGTAGTCGTTGTAGCTGTCCTTCGCCGCGCCGGTGATGACCTGCGCGGACGACACGGTGTACCCGCTCTTGGCGCTGTTGATCGTCACTTTGATCGATCGCGTGTTCACCAGGTCGACGTTGACCAGGCTGATGTTGACGCGCCCCTGATCGTCGACGCTCGAGCCGGCCGACAGCACCGGGAAGGTCTGGCCGTTGCCGGTGATGTTCTCGCTGGTGAGCGTGTTCGGCGCCCACTTCGCGCCCGAGCGGTGGTGAGGCAGGAACATCTTGAACACGTAGAACGTCGGGGTCTTGACCAGCGCGGCGTCGCTGCTCCTCGTCAGCACCAGCGAGTGAATGACGTTGATGCCCTGGGCCAGCGCCGCCATCGCGAAGCGTTCGGTCTTCGCCATGAACAGGTGCAGCGTCTCCGCGCCGGAGATGGCGTCCATCAGCGTTCCCTGCTGCAGCCAATCGTCGCTGGCGCTGAAGTTCTGCAGCCAGTCGCCCCACTCGTCCTCGTAGATCTTGATGCGCTTCTGCGGATCGTGCTTGTCGAGATACATGATGGCCGTGTCGATGCGCGGCCCCATCTGCCCCTTGTTGGCGGCGTGGACGATGCTGTAGTACTGCGCGTCGCTGAACCCGACGTTCGGGACGTCGTCCGGGTGATAGATGTAGTCGTGAAGCTCGATGCCGTCGATCTTGTCGCCGATGTTGGCCAGCATCGTGTCGAGCCAGGGCCACCGTCCGATCAGGTCGGTGCCCGCGACGAGATTGACCTTCTTCCCGTTCACGGGGGCCGACAGCATGTTGTAGTTCGCCAGGTAGTTCGGCTCGTAGGTGGCTTCGGTCTGGTTGCCGCCGCAACCCCAGACCTCGTTCCCGATCTTGAAGTGGTTGAGCGGCGGCCACTCGGGGTGCGCGGTGTTGTTGTTGATGTACTGGATCCAGGCCAGGTTGTTGGCGGCGGCGGCCGAGGTTCCGGGGCCGGCGATCATCGGCGGGATCCCGAGGATCTGGCAGAGCTGCATGTAGCGATCGGTGCCGACGTCGTTGCTCGGGTTCTTGTTGGCGCTCCAGTTGTAGCTGCCCGCCGCGCAGCCACCGGGCCATTCGATCATCCCGACGCCCGCCTCCTTGAACGCGTCGATGACGTCGTTGCGCATCCCGTTCGTGTTCGGGATCGAGGAGCTGGTGCCGACGAAGATGCCGCCGTTCCAATTTTTCCCGAGCCGCTCCATGAGCAGGCCGAAGAGGGCGCTGTTGATCGCGTTCTGCGCGGAGTCGGCGTTGATCGTCATCGTGTTCGCGGGCGTGCTGCTCGCCGTGCCCGTGCACGCGTTCGGCGGCGTGCCGCCCGTGCCGGCGCTTCCCGTCGTTCCGGCGGTGCCCCCGCCGCCGCCGCGGCCACCCGTGGTTCCCGCCGCACCGGTCGTGCCGCCGCGCGCTGCGGAGCCCGCTGCGCCGGTCGAGCCGCCCGCCCCGGCGTTGCCGGTCGCGCCCGCCTGGCCGCTGGTGCCGGCGCTGCCGGACGTGCCCGCCGCGCCGGTTCCCGCAGCGCCGCCTGCTCCTGTAACGCCTGCGATGCCATTCGTGCCGGCGCCGCCGTTCGTTCCAGCGCCGCCGGCTGTTCCCGCGCCGCCGGTCGTTCCGACGCTGCCAGCGCTGCCTGCGCTGCCCGTCGCACCGGCGCTTCCGCTCGTGCCGGCCGTTCCGGCCATGCCGCCGCTTCCCGGCGACGAGCACGCAGCGCCCAGGATCGCAAGGACGGTCCACAGGACGCCGACCCCGACCACACTGCGTGAGCCAATTCGGTGAATCATGGTGCTCCTCGGCGTGGCTACTGGTTGAGCGGGGCCGGCGGATAAAGGTCCGGGCACGTGTTCATGAGCGACGCGCAGCTCGCCGGCGGTTCGGCGGCGATTGCGTTCAAGATCTCGGACGCGTTGGACCGCATCAGCATCGCGCACACGGGGAACCCGTTGACCAGCTGGATGAAGGCCGTCACCTCGTCGGCGATGCAGGCCGCGTACTGCGCGACCGTCGCGGTGCAGGTCGCGGGGATCTCGTTGCAGCCCAGGTTGTCAGACCACGGGTTGTCGACCTGCTGGCACGACGTCTCTTTATTGGTGCAATTCTGCTGAAGCTGAGCGTCCGTGGGGGCGCTGCTGGAAGCTCCGAAAGCGAGCCCCTTCCATTTGCACGTGGTCGCTTTGGCGATCGCGCTCGCGAAGTACGCATACGTGTCGTCACAGAGCTGGGTGACCTCCGCGGGCATCAACGCGTTCAGCGCCGTGCCGCCGTTCAAGGTCGTGACGGTGCGGGCGCTGCTGCCTCCCGTCCCCCCGGCGCTGGTGCCGCCCGTTCCCGTCGTCCCGGCGGTCCCGGAGTTTCCGCCCGCGCCGCCGGATCCCGGACTACTGCAACCGACCGTTGCGGTCGTGGCGAGCAGCATCGTGCTCATGAAACAGACAAGTGCGCGCATGAACCTCCATGCGTGTCTTGTGGGCTCGGGCGTTGTTTTGTTACGAAATATTACGAATGCACGATCGGCGCGTCAGCGGCGGACGCTACGGCGGCAACAGCGCGTCGATGATCGCGGTCAGCCATGTGCCCGCGCGCGAGTCGAAGAGATTCATGTTCGTGGGGTCTTCCCAGATCGCCCACCCGACGCCCGCGCTTTCGCACTGCTGGCGGACCGCCGTCACCAGCCGGGCGCGAGAGTCCAGCGCGCCGCCATCCTGCGGTCCCCACTCGCCGTTGTAGACCGCGCGCCCCTGACTCTGCCGGTAGGCGGTGATCAGCGCGATCTGCGCCGCGACCGTGGCCGGGCCCGAAGGGTTGGAGGCGGCGGGCTTCGTGTTGTAGTCCATGAACCACTGATTGGCCCAGGACGCGTCCTTGGCTGCTTGGACGGGATTGATCGCCGTCGCCGGCGGACCGGGAAAGATCACGCCCGTCGTCTGGTACTCCGGCCCCATCCAGTCCTGTCCTTGAAACGAGAAGAGCTTCGGCTCGTAGAGGTGGATCGACGCCATGATGTTCGCGTCGTCGGGGAGAGTCAGCGCCGACAGCTTGGTCGGATCGGCCCAGAAGACGGAGTCGGCGATCAGCAAGCGCCGCGGATTGGTCGCGCGGATCGCCCGGATCGCCGGGAGCATGACGTCGTTCCAGGTCGTGTCGAGCTGCATGTAGGGTTCGTTGAGGAGCTCGAACGCGACCGTGTCCGGCCGACTCTGGTAGCGGGCGGCAATCTGTGTCCAGAGCGCCACGAAACGATCGCGATGCGCGGCGACGTTTGCGGCGAGGTCGTCATAGTGGTGCATGTCCACCACGACGGCGAGATTCGCGGCGGCAGCCTGGTTCAAGACGGTGTCGACCCGGCTGAAGAAGGCGGCGTCGATGGTGTAGGGGGACGCGGCGCCGGCATGGCCGCTGAACCGGATCGGGATCCGGACGTGGTCGAAGCCGCGCCGGGCGATGAACGGGAAATCCTCGGCCTGAATCACGCCTCCCCAGTCCCCTTCGTTCGGCGCGTCCATTCGATTGCCGAGGTTGATGCCCTTCTTGAAGCGCGCCGCGGCGGCGGGAGGAACGCCGAAGACGAACGGCTCGGGGCCCGAGCCACTACCAGCCGCGCCACCTGCGCCGCCACGGCCGGCGGCACCCGCGCTACCGCCCGAGCCGCCACGCGCGCTGCCACCCGAGCCGCCACGCGCGCTGCCACCCGATCCGCCACGCGCGCTGCCACCCGATCCGACGCTGCCGGCGCCGCCGTCGGCGCCGCGTCCGGCAAGACCGCCGGCACCGCCGGTACCGCCACGCGCGCTACCGCCCGATCCGACGCTGCCAGCGCCGCCATCGCCGCCGCGGCCGGCAAGACCGCCGGCACCGCCGGTACCCCCACGCGCGCTGCCGCCCGATCCGACGCTGTCGGCGCCGCCATCGCCGCCGCGGCCGGCAAGACCGCCGGCACCGCCGGTGCCTGCTGAACTTCCGCCGCCGCCGCTTCCGGCGACACCTCCGTTCCCGCCGCCGCCGCCCGCGCCCACGGTGCCGCCGCTCGCGCCGGCGCCGCCACCCGCACCGGCCGATGCACCGGCAAGGCCGCCGTTACCAGCGGCGCCGCCAGATCCTGAAGTGGGCCCGGAGCTTGTCGGGCTCGAGCAACCGATCGCGGCGAGAATCCCCAGGAGGCCGGCAGAAGCGAGGCGGCAGTGCATTTCTGCAATGCCATACACGCCGGGCCGCGGCCCGTCTTCGCATCCTGTGGGAAGAAATCGATGTCAATCAGAAGGGGGCGAATCGCCCCTTCATTTCTTCACCCACGCCCTTCCCGAAGAAGATGCGCGGGGTGCACGCGAACGCTTGCTGGAAAACCCGGTGGCACTGCGAGTAGCTGCCGAAGCCGGCGTCGATCGCCGCTGCGAGAAAGCTGCGGCCGCCGCCTTCGACCATCTGAATGAAGCGAATCAAGCGCAGGCGGGTTCGATAAGCGACCAGCGTGACGCCGATGTCCCGGTGGAAGTTGCGGCTCACCTCGCTCTCGTTGCCGTGGATCAGCCGCGCCAGCTCGCCGCGCTTCAAGTCGGGCCGTCCGAGCAACGAGCTCAGCGCGCGCACCGTGAGCGGGTGATGGTCGGGGATGCGCGCGCGCAACTCGTGTGCCTCGCACCAGATGTCGCCCACGTGACGCTCGACCGCCGCCGCATCACCGCCGGCGATCTGAACGGCACAAGCCGTTCGCAGGTTCGTCAGCGTGGCGTGATCGAGCTGCAGCCGTGTCGCGCCGCCTGATGCTCCGGAAACACGGCCGCCGAGCACGTGCTCCGAGAAGTCGGCGGTCACGCCGATGACGTACAGGTCCAGGTCGGGCGTCGCATCGAGGAGAACGTGATCCTGTCCGGGCGGCCACCAGAGAAGGTCGCCTGCGGATACCGAGACGGTCGCTTCGCCGTAGCCGAAGACCGCGCGGCCGGCCGCGATCAGGTTCAACTCCGGCTCGGCGTGAAAATGCCGCGGGCGCCGCGTCGCCGGGACGTGATGCCAGACGTGACCTCGTGCGGTGCCGGGGATCGGAAAAGGCTGGTACAGCGCCTCCACGACCTCAGCAGGGTACCAGAGCTGGCGCGTGTCCGGCCGCCGCGAGGCGCTGGTCTTTTCGATTTCCCACGAAATGCGAATTCGTCGACATGGCGCATCTACGAAAACAAATGACCCGTTCGCGCGCCAATCAATATCGATGAGCCTTCGACCCGGTGTGCCGGGATCTGTTGCGGCGCTGGCGCTTACGTTCGCACTGGGCGGCTGTCTGCCGGATGACGCGTACAGTACCCAGGGGATCGGGGGTACGACCGGCGCCGGCGGGGCCGCCGGAACGCAGGGCGGCGCAGGTGGTCCGGCGGGCTCCGGTGGCGGGAACGGCGGAGGCGGTTCTGCCGGCGTGACGGGCTTGGCGGGAACGACGGGAGCGGCGGGGACGACGGGCTCAGCGGGGACGACAGGCACCGCTGGGACGACCGGCTCGGGCGGCACGACGGGCTCCGGCGGCGCGACCGGGTCGGCGGGCACGACCGGCACGGCCGGCACATCGGGCTCGGCGGGAACGGCGGGCACCGGCCAGGCGGGGCGCGGCGGAACTGGTGGGGGCCGAGGCGGTGCATCCGGCGCCGGAGGGTCGGGGGGCAGCGGAGGTGCGAGCGGTACAAGCGGCGCGGCGGGCAGCGGCGGCTCGGGCAGCGCGATGCGCAGTCCCGGATGTGGCAAGGCCCCGACGCTGACGAGCGGGAGCCGCACCATCCAGAGCAGCAGCCAGAACCGCAGCTACATGCTTCGCATCCCGGACAGCTACGACAACAACCACGCCTACAAGTTGATCTTCGGATACCACTGGAACGGCGGCACGATGCAGGACGTCGACGGCGGCGGGACCAGCGGGGCGACCTGGTCGTATTACGGGCTCAGGGCGCAGGCGAACAACAGCACGATCTTCGTCGCGCCCCAGGGCCTCAGCAACGGCTGGGGCAATTCCGGCGGCCAGGACCTGAAGTTCACCGACGACATGATCAAGCTCATCGAAGGCGATCTCTGCGTGGACACGACTCAGGTCTTCGCGCTGGGTTTCAGTTACGGCGGCTCCATGAGCTACGCGCTGGCGTGCGCGCGCCCGACGGTTTTCCGCGCGGTCGCGGTCTACTCGGGCGGCGTCCTCAGCGGATGCGACGGCGGCACGCAGCCGGTCGCATACATCGGCATCCACGGGATCAGCGACGGAACGCTCAACATCTCCGGCGGGCGCTCGATGCGGGACAGGTTCGTGATGAACAACGGCTGCACCGCCCAGAATCCGCCCGAGCCGAGGTCGGGCAGCTTGACGCACACCTGTACGACCTATCAAGGCTGCAGGGCCGGGTATCCCGTCGAATGGTGCGCGTTCGACGGTGGTCACACGCCCGGCATGGTGGACGGCGGCGGCGACGACGGCGCCCGGACCTGGACCAAGGGCGAGGTCTGGAAGTTCTTCACCCAGTTCCAGTGATCGGATCTACTTGCAGACGAACGACGTCACTGTCGTCGCGGCGAGCGAGGCGCTGAAGGTCCCGCCTGTCACCGTCACCGGCGTCCCGGCCGTGAGGTTGGCGCTCGACGAGGTCACGTTCGGCGTGCACATGGTCGGCGCCGTTCCACCGGAGATGGTGATCGGCACGGTGGCTGCCGCCGAGCCCTTGTTGACGGCCACCACGACGACGGTGCCGTCCGTATTCTTGAAGGCGGAGAGAAGGAGACTCGCGTTGGAGTTGCCCGTGATGTCGACCATGACGTAGCCGGGCCGGACGAACTTGGCGTAGTTGCCGAGCGTGTAGGCGCGCTTGGTCAACGACGAGGTCGAGATGATCAATCCTTCGTTGTCACCGCTCGCCTGGTACCACCAGTAGAGCCAGGCCGAAGCTTCGCCGACGACGAGGGCGGAGTGAATCCACTCGGCGACCACGACGCCGTTGGCGATGTCGCTCGACGGCCCTTCGTTCGGCCAGTAATGGACGCCCGACACCTCGGTCTCGTAGATCGGCTTGCTTCTCTTGCCGCCGTCGACGTCGGCCGGCCACGCTTCCGCCTTTTGCGTGTCGTACTCGTGCGTCCCGATGATGTCGATGAGGCCCCACGCCGTCGGATCCTTGGCCAGGAAGTGGCCGTAGTCGTAGCCGCCGCCCGTGGCGCACGTGCTGGCGCAGCCGGTGGTGGTCGGCGTGTTCGAGAAGCATCCACACTTCAGCGGGTCCGAGCTGTTCGGATGGCCCGCGACAGTCGAGCCCGTGGCCGAGGCGTTGCTCCAGAGGTGGATCCACTCCGACGGTTCGGGCGCGATGAGCTTGACCCCCGCGGCCTTGAGCTTCGGTCCCAGCACCTTGACGAAATTCACCATCTCGTTGGCGGTGAAGACCATCGTGTCGTAGTCGCTGTAGCAGGGTGGACCGATGGAGGACCCACACGACGCAAAGTCGGGCTCGTTCGACGCCCCCATCGCGTAGAGCTTGTTCGTCGAGGCGAAGCTGGCGATCTTCGTCGCCCACGACTCGTACGAGGTCGTCTTCAGGTGTCCACCCTTCTGGGTGTTGTTGTTGTCCTTGTCAGCGGCGGGCGCACTCCAGGGCGACCCGATCACCTTCGCGTTGTAGCTGGCCGGCGGGATCGCCCCGGACAGGCTGCCATTCGGTTGCATCGCGACGCGCACGATGGAGAGGCCGAGGCCGGTGCCCGTGGCGGTGTAGAACTGGTCCCAGTTCGGGACTGCGCTGCTCAAGGCGGTGTTGAGGCCGAACCCCTCGATCGTCTGGCGCGTTGCACCGAGGTTCACCGTCACGCCCGTTCCCGAGCCGCCGGTGCCGCTGCCGCCCGTGCCCGCGGTGCTGCTGCCGCCCGTGCCCGCGACGCCGCCCGCGCCCGTGCTGGAGCCGCCGGCGCCGCCTCGACCGCCCGTGCCCGTGGTGCCGCCGCGACCCGCCGCGCCGCTCGTGCCCGCGCCGCCGCCGCCCGTGATGCCGGCGCCGCCCGTCGTGCCGGCGGAGCCGGTCGTGCCGGCGGAGCCGGTCGTGCCGGCGGAGCCGGTCGTGGACCCGCCGGTGCCCGCAGTCGAGCTGCCGCCCGTGCCCGCCTGGGAGCTGCCGGCCGTGCCCGTCGTGCCAGCGCCGCCCTGCGATCCGCCATTCCCGGTCGTGCCGCTCGCACCGGCCGTCCCACCACTTGTACCAGCAGTCCCTCCGGAGCCGGCGGGGCCGCAGCCCCACGCAAGGAGTGCGCTCGCCAGGATTGCGCAGCCGAATTTCTTGTCGCCCATTGGCCCGGCTATCCCCGCAAGCCCCTTGGAGGATCACGCCCCGGGTCCAATTCTCATTTCCGACGATCTCTCATTTCAGGGATCCGCACCGACGGGCGGAGGAATAACAACAATATGGACCATCCCCCCCGGTTCATCGGTTTCGTCCGTTCTTTGCTTCTCGCCTCGGTGACGCTGGCGGCCTGCGCCGGAGGCGGCCCGGCTGACGAGAGCGGCGCCGGCGGGTCCACGACCGGTACCGCCGGCACGACCGGCACCGCCGGCACGACCGGCACCGCCGGCACGACGGGTACGAGCGGGACGACGGGAACGGCCGGGACCACGGGCACGAGCGGGACGACGGGAACGGCCGGGACCACGGGCACGAGCGGGACGACGGGAACGGCCGGGACCACGGGAGCGGCCGGGACGACGGGAGCGGGCGGCACGACGGGAGTGGGCGGCACGGGCGGCGCGGCCGGACGGGGCGGCACCGGAGGGACAGCGGGTGGTGGCGGGAGAGGTGGACAGGGCGGCGCGACGGGCTCCGGCGGCAGAGGCGGCAACGGCGGCAACGGCGGCAACGGCGGATCGACGGGAAGCGGCGGCGCGAGCGGCGGAAGCACGGGCAGCGGCGGCAGCACCACCGTGAACTGCAACGCCGCGATTCCGAGCGGCGCCACCTCTCACTGCTCGTCGAACCAGTCGGGAACCGTCGGGAGCCAGCAGTGGACGATCTGGTCGAGCGGCAGCGGGGGCTGCCTCATCACCTACGGTTCCGCGACTGCGTTCAGCGCGACCTGGAACAACTCGGGCGATTTCCTCGCCCGCGTCGGTCTCTCCCTCGGCTCCAACAAGACCTACGACCAGTTCGGAACGATGGGGGCGGACTTTTCCGAGATGAAATCGGGCAACGGCGGCGGCTACTCATCGATCGGCGTCTACGGATGGACGGTCAGCCCGCTCGTCGAGTGGTACGTCACCGAGGACTCGTGGAACGGTCAAGGCACCAGCGGAACCAAGAAGGGCACCTTCACCATCGACGGAGAAGGGACGTACAACGTCTACCAGCGGATGCAGAACAACCAGCCGTCGATCCAGGGCACGGCGAGCTTCCCTCAGTTCATCAGCATCCGGACGACAGCCCGCACCTGCGGTCACATCTCGCTGACCAAGCACTTCGAAGCGTGGAAGGGCATGGGCATGACGATGGGCAAGATGTACGAGGCCAAGGTCCTCGTCGAGGCCGGCGGCGGCATGGGCCGGATCGATTTCCCGGTCGCAAGCGTGACGGCTCAGTAGCGCCCGACCGCGGGGCTAACCCGGGCTCTCACGATTCGTCACATCTTCGGGAAGCAACATCCGCGGATTCAAGTCGCCGCCGCCCTGAGCGCAACATCCGCGGATTCAAGTTGGGCGCGGTCGGGGCGCCGAGGCGGGGTGCTCCTCGACCC
>Ga0207708_10002207_pt1 | contig 14390 bp, 17 predicted proteins | sample KBSK5101metaG_FD_184340 | JGI IMG/M metagenome (GOLD analysis project Ga0207708, IMG submission 184340) | Corn, switchgrass and miscanthus rhizosphere microbial communities from Kellogg Biological Station, Michigan, USA - KBS K5-10-1 metaG... | ecosystem: Host-associated > Plants > Roots >...
CGGAGTACCGCGTGGCCCTTCTCGAGCCGGGCAGCCGGGCTGCCGCCGTCGAGCAGCTGCGGCTCGAGAACGACGGCTGGGAACGCGTCTAGATGCATCTAGACTCCGCCCGATGCGGATCGGGATCCTCACCGGCGGAGGCGACTGTCCCGGCCTGAACGCCGTCATCCGCGCCGTCGCGCGGCGGGCGTTCGACCACGGCGACGAGGTGATCGGCGTCCTGCACGGGTGGCGGGGCCTCGTCGAGGGCCAGTTCAGGCCGCTGGGCCCGATCGACGTGACGGGCCTCCTGCCGCGTGGCGGCACCATCCTGAAGACGTCGCGCACGAACCCGTACAAGGTGGACGGCGGCGTCGAGCGCGTGCTCGAGAACCTGCGGGAGCTGGACGCGCTGGTCGCGATCGGCGGCGAGGACACCCTCGGCGTGGCCGCGCGGCTTCACTCCGAGCACGGCGTCCACGTTATCGGCGTGCCGAAGACGATCGACAACGACCTCTCGGGCACCGACTACACGTTCGGGTTCGACACGGCGCTCTCGATCGCGACCGAGGCCATCGACCGGCTCCACTCGACCGCCGAGTCCCACGACCGGGTCATGGTCTGCGAGGTGATGGGCCGGCACGCGGGCTGGATCGCGATCATGTCGGGGATGGCCGGCGGCGCCGACGTCATCCTGACGCCCGAGCGGCCCGTCACCGTCGAGCGCTGCTGCGAGCTCATCCAGAAGCGGCATGCGAAGGGCAAGGACTTCTCGATCGTCGTCGTCAGCGAGGGGTGGGAGCTCCGCACCGAGGACGGGGAGGCCACGCTGGTGGACAGCGGTACGAAGGACGCGTTCGGGCACGTCCACCTGGGCGGCGTCGGGGAATCCCTGGGCCGCGAGATCGAGGCGCGCACCGGTTTCGAGACCCGCGTGACGAACCTCGGGCACACCCAGCGCGGCGGGTCGCCGACCGCCCACGACCGCGTCCTGGCGACGCGCTACGGGCTCAAGGCGGCCGACATGGTCTACGCCGGCGAGTGGGGCCAGATGGCGGCCCTGCGCGGCGACCGGATCGAGGCCGTGCCGCTCACGGCCGCCGTCGCCGAGCTGAAGACCGTCCCCGACGAGCTCTACGAGCAGGCCAGCGCCTTCTTCGGCTGATAGATGAGTGATGCCACGGCCCCGCGCGCCTGGACGTCAGGCTGTGGACTGCACTTTGAGGTGTGGCGGGGCTGCGGCTGCGAACGTTCGCATCGCAGCGTCCTCGGTCGGGCCAATATCTCGCGCCGATATTGACCCTCCCTGCGTCCTTGCGCTGCTCGGTTCTCGCCACCCAGGACTGCACGCTGCCGCGGCATCAATCATCTAGATTCCGCACCCCGGATGCCCAAGGTCACGACGACCGACATCGACGCCCTCTGGGGGCCGGCGACTCCGCAGTTCGCCTACCAGATCGCCGAGCGCATCGAGGCGCTGATCGCCGACCTGCCGCCCGGCGACCCGGTGCGGGCACACGGCGAGCGGCGGCTGGCCGAGCTCGACGAGCTCGGGCACGACACGAGCAAGGGCGACGAGGTCGCGCACTAGCGGCACGCCGCTACCGCAGCCCGGGCACGAACGAGCGCATGACGTCGCGGGCCACGTAGCCGGCGATCGACGGGTTCTCCTTCAGCCGCCGCACCGAGTAGGCGTACCACGCGTTCCCGAACGGGACGTAGACGCGCACCCGGTGGCCGGCCGCCACGAGCCGGTGGCGCACGTCCTCGGCGACGCCGAGCAGCATCTGGAACTCGTAGCCCTCACGGGAGACGAGCCGGCGCTCGATCACCGCCAGCACCTCCTCGATCAGCGGCCGGTCGTGCGTCGCCACGGCCACGTAGCTGCCCCCCGCGAGCAGGCGATCGACGGCGCGGACGAAGTTGCCGTTGATCGCCGCCGGGTCTCGGTAGGCGATCTCCTCGGGCTCGATGTAGATCCCCTTCACGACGCGCACGTTCGGCGTGAGGCCGGCCAGCGCCTCGACGTCGTCCATCGTGCGCCGCATACAGGCCTGCAGGACGACGCCAACCCGCTCGTGCCCTGCCTCGCGCAGGCGGCGGTAGATGCGCAGCGTGCGGTCGGTGAGGCCCGAGTCCTCCATGTCGATCCGCACGAAGATGTGGTGGCGCTCGGCCGCGGCCAGGACGCGCGCGACCAGGTCGTCGGCGAGCTTCGCGTCGACGTCGATCCCGAGCGCCGAGAGCTTCACCGAGATGTTGGCGTCGAGCCGCTCGGCGGCGATCGCGTCGAGGACATGCTCGTACGTGGCGGCGGTCGCCTCGGCCTCCTCGGGAGCCCGGATGAACTCGCCGAGGACGTCGACTGTCCCCATCACGCCGCGATCGTTCAGGCGGCGGACGGTCGTGACGGCGTCCTCCAGGGTCTCGCCGGCCATGTAGCGGTCGGCGAAGCGGCGCACGACCGGGCGCGGGACGAGCGGCAGCGTGGCGGCGAGCGCGCGGTCGAAGACGCCGATCACTCGAGCTCCGCCGCGTAGCCGGCGAGGACGTCGCCCACGAGCGCGTCGACCGCGCCGCCGGCCGCCGTGAGCGCCGTCGCCATGTTCGCCGGGTCGCCGGTGCGGGCGACGGCCGCCAGCGCCCGCCAGGCCGCAGCCGCGGGGCCCGCCTGGTCCGGCGGCAGCCGCTCGGCGTGGGCGGCGAAGAGGTCGAGCGCTCCGGAGAGCTCCGCGGCGCACGCCGCGATCCGGTCGAGGTATGCGGGCGTGGCGACCCGCGGCCCGGCCGCTTCCGAGGCCAGCGCTGCGAGCGCTGCGCGGACGGCCTCGGCGGCATCGCGCTCGGCGGCGAGCCCGGCGCCGCCCAGCTCGGCCGCCGCCGCGGCGAAGGCGGCCTCGAGCTCGTCGGCGGCGACCGCTCCCGAGACCTCGTCGGCGCGCTCGGCGAGCGCCAGCATCGCGACCGTGTCGCGCACGAGCGTCCGGTCGGTCACAGGCCGGCCCTCCGCGTCAAGCGCGAGGTAGCGGACATCCTCGCCTCCCCCGAATGCCGCCAGATAGACGCGGGCTCCGGCGTGCGGCTCTGCGGGCAGGATCGCGTCCGGGCGCCGGTCCGGAGGGCCGAGCCGCGCGGCCGCGTCCAGGGCGCTCTCGAGCTCGGCCTCGAGGCTCATGCCGCCGGCGTCCCGGCGGGTGCCACGGCCAGCCGCATCTCGACCGCGACCAGCGCGACGGCCACGACCATCGCCAGCGACAGTGCGGGGACAAGCAGGGCGGCGGCGCTGAGGGCAGCCGCGATGCCCGCGAAGATGATGGCCAGCTCGTTCTTCGTGACGGACTCCACGTCGTCGGGCCGGCAGCGCAGATGCGCGAGCAGGCCGATCGCATAGCCGGCGACGAGCGGGAGCAGGCGCGGCTCGGCGACGGAGCCCGCCATCGCGGCCACCAGGGCGAGGACGCACCACCCGATCGCGTAGCGGCGCCCGCCGGCCAGGCCGAGCCGCACGATGGAGGTCACCTTGGGCGGCGTCGCGGTCCGGTCGGCGTCGTAGTCCAGGTAGTGGTGCACCATCAGCATCCCGACAGCGTATGCAGCGACGGCGACCGCGGTTGCGAGCGTCGTGGTGTCCACCGCCCGGCCGCCCTGGAGGACGTAGGCGCCGACGACGCAGTCGGCGAGGCAGATGAAGGCGATCGCCTCGCCGGCGAACGGCCGGTAGGCGGCCCGCACCGGCGGCAGGGTGTACAGGATGGCCCCGGCGACGCCCACCACCCCGAAGGGCAAGACCACGATCCCGCGCGCCGCGACCAGCGTCAGCCCGAGCACGGTCGTGGCGAGGAACGCGGCCCCGAACGTGGCCATGAGGGCGCGCTCACCCATGAGGCCGGAGAGGATCACCTTGCTCCCGCCCGAGATCATGCGCGGGGACGGGTGGCGGTCGGTGCCGGAGCGCCAGTCGGCGATCTCGTTCACGGAGTGCGCCAGAAGCCCCTGGATCAGCGCCCCGAGGACGACCGCACCCACGTAGTACCACACCTCGAGATCCCGCCCGTGCGCCGCGAGTGCCGTCCCGACGGTGAGAGCGGAGAAGCTCCAGAGCAGCACCGGGATCACCCGCACCTCGAGCCACAGGCCGCGCAGCGTCGCCACCATGCCGCGGGTGACGATATCAGCGCGATCCTGGTCCGTCCGAGGGCGTTCCTACGATGACCGCGCATGAGCCCGGCCAACGTCCTCGAAGAGAGGCCCGACCTGGTCGCGCAGGTGGAGGCGTGGAGGCTTCACGTGCTGCTGAAGGCGGGCTATCCGTTGCGCGTCGCGGAGCGCATCGCCAAGAGCGCGGCCGACCTGCACCAGGCGGTCGAGATGCTCGAGCGCGGCTGCACGCCCCACGTCGCCGCCCGGATCCTGACCTAGCTCCCCCGTAGACTGCGGAGGTGAGCGCCAGGCCCGAGCCAGTGACCTACGGCGACCGTGCGGTCTTCACGGTGTCGGACTTCAACCAGGGCGTGGCCGGCTGGCTCGCCCGGCTGGGCAACGTGTGGGTCGAGGGGGAGCTCTCCGAGCTCACGCCGCGGGCGCGGATGGTCTTCTTCTGCTTGAAGGACGAGCGCGACGGCTCGGTGCTCCAGGCCTGGATCGAGCGCGACCGCTTCGCGAAGCTCGAGCCTGCGCCCGTTGTCGGCGACCGGCTGCACGCCTACGGCCGCGGCGAGCTGTGGCGGAAGCGCGGCGAGTTCCGCTTCCGGGCGTTCACGCTCGAGCAGTTCGGCCTCGGCCAGCTCCTGAAGCGGATCGAGGAGCTGCGGCTGCGGCTGGCCGAGGAGGGTCTCTTCGCCGAGGAGCGAAAGCGGCCGCTCCCGCTCCTCCCGCGCCTCGTCGGCCTCGTCTGCGGGGCCGATGCGGCGGCCAAGCGCGACGTCGTCGAGACGGCTGAGCGGCGCTACCCACCCGTGCGGTTCCGGATCGTCGAGGCGACCGTCCAGGGCCGGGCCGCGCCGCCGTCGATCGCGGCCGCGCTGGAACGGCTCGACGCCGACTCCGAGGTCGACGTCATCGTCCTGGCCCGCGGCGGCGGCAGCCCCGAGGATCTGCTCCCGTTCTCGGACGAGGCCGTCTGTCGCGCGGTGGCCGCGTGCACGACGCCGGTCGTCTCGGCGATCGGCCACGAGCAGGACTCCCCGCTGGTCGATTTCGTGGCGGACGCCCGCGCCGGCACGCCCAGCCTGGCCGCCCGGATGGTGGTGCCCGACCATGCGGCGCTCTCGGCGTCGCTCGACGCGCTCCTCACCCGCGGCGCCCGGGCCCTGGAGGGCGGGGCGGCCCAGGCCCGGCGGACGCTCGAGCTGCTCGTCTCGCGGCCCGCCTTCGCCCGGCCGGAGACCTGGATCGAGGTCCGGCGGGCGGCGCTCGACGCCGCCGGCGACCGCCTCGCGCGGCTCCCGGCCCTGCGCATCGAGCGCGAAGCGGCCCGCGTCGGCTCCCTCCGCGACCGCCTGCGGGTGCTCGGGCCCGCCGCAACCCTCGAGCGCGGCTACGCCATCGTGCAGGACGAGACGGGCAGCGTCGTGCGCGACGCGAGCGCAGTGGCCGTGGACGACCGCCTGGGCGTGCGCCTGGCACGCGGACGGCTCGTCACCCGGGTCGAGGAGACGGCCGAGTGACGACGCCCGAGCCGACCTTCGAGGAGGCCCGCGACGAGCTCGAGGCGATCGTGCGCAAGCTGGAGGACGGCCGCACCTCGCTCGACGAGGCGCTCACGCTTTGGGAGCGCGGCGAGACGCTGCATGCGCTCTGCCGGGCCAAGCTGGATGCCGCCGAGGGACGCGTTGCGGAGCTGCTCGAGCGGCTCGGCAAGCCGCCCGGCGGCCAGGCCTCGGACTGACCTCAGCGGACCTCGAAGCCGGAGCGCCCGTCCGGCACCGCGTCCGCGACCTCGACCCCGCTCACCCGGGCCCCGCGCGGCCCACGGCGGCAGAACTCGACGAGCGCGTCGACGGCCGCCGGCTTGCCCTCGAAGGCCGCCTCGACATCGCCCGACGGCAGGTTGCGCACGTACCCGGCAACGCCGCGCGACCGGGCCCGCTCGCGCACGGCGTAGCGGAAGCCCACGCCCTGGACGCCCCCGTGGACTAGGACGTGCCGCTGGACCGTCGCCGCGGGCGCTCCTCGGTGACCGCGGTCTCGGCCGCAGCCGTGCGAGGCCGCAGCACGAGCCAGTCGTAGAGTCCCATCGCCGCGGCCGCGCCGGCCGGGCAGGCGATGAAGTAGACCCAGATGGAGGTGAAGGTCCCGGTGACGACGTCGGGGCCGAGCGTACGGGCCGGGTTCATGCTCGCGCCGGTCAGCGGCCCACCCATCAGGATGTCAAAGACGATGACGAAGCCGATCGGGAGCCCGGCCACGATGCCCAGCGAGCCGCGGTCGTCGACGGCGACGGCGAAGATCACCCAGCCGAGGAAGAAGGTCAGGATGAACTCGACGAGGAGCGCCTGGCCGTCGCCGACGCCGGGGCCGGGCACCGTGCGGCCCAGCGTGCCCTCGACCGGGAGGGCCGCCTTGAGCAGCAGGGCCGCGAGGATCGCCGCCGCGAACTGGCCGACCCAGTAGGCGGCTGCGTCCATCGTGGGCAGCCGCTTCGTGATCCAGAAGCCGAACGTCACGGCCGGGTTGAAGTGACCGCCGGAGATGTGGCCGACGGCGCACACCATGACGCCGATCACCAGGCCGTGGGCGAGGGCGACGCCGGTGAGGTCGGCACCAACGACGATCGAGCCGGCACCGATGAAGATGAGCGCGAAGGTCCCGACCGCCTCGGCCACCACCTTGTTCAGGAGGTCGCGCTGCGCCGTTCCCATGGCCGAGAGCATGGCGGGACACTAATGGAAGGGACCGGACGCCGCACGGAAGGGAAACCGCCGCCGGCGTCGAAACTGGCTGGTTCTGGACGCGAACCCAGGGCATTTCCAGGCGCGTTCGCGCGCCGTCGCGGTGGCGGTAGCGATCCTGCTCGCACTGCTCACCGCTGCGCCCGCTCAGGCGGGCCGCTACGTCGTGCGCTGGGGCGACACGCTGACGTGGATCGCCCAGGACCACCACATCGGCCTGAAGCGCCTGGCGCACATGAACCATCGCAACCCGTTCGCCGTGCTGGTGGCGGGCACGGTGCTGCGGGTTCCCGGGCCGTCGGTCAGCGCCGGGCCCGCCAAGGCCGGCTACACGGTTCAGTGGGGCGACACGCTCACGGCGATCGCCGCGCGATATCACGTGGGGCTGGGACGGCTGGCCCGGGCGAACGGCCTGCGCGTCCGCGGGATCCTGATCTCGGGGACGACGCTTCGCATCCCCGGCCACGGGAGCGTTCGGTCGCACGTGCGCCGGCCCGCGAGGCATCGTCACCACCATCACCACCACCGCGCGCACGCGTCCCGCCCCACCGCGGGCTCCGGCTGGCGCGGCCGCTACCGCGTCCAGTCCGGCGACACGCTGACCGCGCTCGGCGACCGTTTCGGCGTCGCGATCCGGAAGCTGGCCCGCGCGAACGGCCTTCACGTCCGCGGGCTCCTCATCACCGGCACCCGGCTGCGAGTGCCGCTGCACCGCGGCCACGCCGCCGCTGCGCCCTCCACCACCCCGCTCCCGGCGCCCTGGTCAGTTGGATGGTCGATCGACCACTGGAGCGCCCACTACGGCGTCGACCCGCATCTCGTGCGGGCGATCGCCTGGCAGGAGTCCGGGTTCGACCCCTCGGCGGTCTCGGTCGCCGGAGCCTGGGGCGTCATGCAGGTCATGCCCGCCACCTGGTCGTTCGTCGAGGACGGGGTGATCGGGGCGCCGGTCGCGCACACGCCCGACGGCGGCGTCCGGGTCGGAGTCGCGTTCCTGCGCCACCTGCTGGTCGGGTTCGGCGGCAACGTGCGCCTGTCGGTGGCCGCCTACTACCAGGGCGAGACGGCGACGCGCATGTTCGGCGTCCTGCCCATCAGCAAGCCGTACGTCGCCAACGTGCTCGCCCTGCGAACCCGGCTCTAGGTGGTCTACGCCGTCTCGCGCAGGCTGGCCGCGCGGGCGTCGGCGATCGCGCGCAGCGAGCCGCACACCTGGCCGCAGAGCTCGTAGACGGCCGTGTCCGACACCACGTAGTACGAGTGCAGGCCGGAGCGGCGGCGGGTCACGATGCCGGCGTCTGCCATGAGCGACAGGTGCTTCGACACGTTCGCCGTGGTGCAGCCGATCTGGGCCGCCAGATCGCCCACGGTGCGCTCACCGCCCGCCAGCAGGTCGAGCAGGCGAAGGCGGGTGGGCTCGCCGAGGACGCGGAACCGCTCCGCGATTGCCTCGGCCATCTCCGGGGTAAGCGGACTGGGCAGGGCCATTTGCGCAATCGTACCACCTGTGCAACTATTTAGCTATCTGGCTATCTAGTTCAGCTGTGGAGGAGTATCCGTCTATGTCCCAGTCCATCGAGATCACGTCCTCGAACTTCCAGTCCGAGGTCGCCGAGTCCGAGCTGCCCGTCCTGCTCGACATGTGGGCGGCCTGGTGCGGCCCCTGCCGCATGGTCAGCCCCATCGTCGACGAGCTGGCGGGCGAGTACGCCGGCCGCATCAAGGTCGGCAAGATCGACGTCGACGCCGAGCCCGCCATCGCGCAGGCCTTCGGCGTGGCGTCCATTCCCACCATCGTCCTGATCAAGGACGGCCAGGTCGTCGCCCAGGCCATCGGTGCGCGCCCCAAGGCCCAGCTCGCCCAGGCGCTCCGCCTCGACGAGTTCGCGCCGGCCGCCGCCTAGGCCCGACCCACCCGAAACGGGGAGGCACGACAGCCGCCGCGGTGATGCGCGGCGGCACCGCCCTCCGCCGACACCACTTGCACGCGGGCCGCTCACCAGCCGCCGGTGGCGGCCCGCTACCTCACCCTCGCAGGACCTTCTGGTACACGTCGGCCTGCCAGACGGCGCGCATGCCGGCCCGCTCGTAGAGCCGCACCGCGTCGGTCGGGTTCTCGGTATCCACGCCGAGGCCGACCCGCTGCTCACCCCGTTCCCAGAACCAGGCGAACGCCTGGCGAAGGAGCGCGAGGCCCAGCCCGCGCCGGCGCCACGGCGGGCGCACGGCGAGCGAGTTCACGAACCCCATGTCGAACTGCCCGGCGGTGCAGAGGGCGACGCCGCACACCTCCTCGCCGGCCCGGGCGACGACCCAGAGCGACGGGTCGAAGCGCGGGTCCTCGAGCTTGCGCGCGCTCCAGGCGGCGAGCGTCTCGGCCCGGAAGCTCCACTCGTTGGCGAACGCCTCGTGGACGCAGGCATGGACGTCGGCCACGTCCGCCTCAGGACGGAAGGCCGACGCCGCCACGCCATCGGGCCAGGTCGGTGCCGGGGGAGGCTCGGACATGTCGATCTGCATGCGCAGGAAGTGCCGCACGGGGCGATAGCCGCGGCCCTCGAGCAGGGCGCGCGCAGCGGCGTCGACGTGCAGCACCGCGTTCTGGAGGACGACGCGCGGCAGCGTCACCGCCTCGAGCCGCTCGGCCGCCCGGGCCTCGGCGAGGCCGGCGAGGGTCGCGCCGATCCCCTCCCCGAACCGGTCCGGGTGGACGTACCCGTCGGCCTCGAACGTGCCCTCGTCGTCGTCCTGGAACGTCGCGTATCCGACGACAGCGCCGCCGTCCTCGACCACCCAGGCGTCGCGCTCGGGGTCGGCCAGCGCCCGCCAGTCGTGCTCCACGTCCTCCTCCGACCAGTCGCCGGTGCCGGTGAGCGCCCGGTCGAAGGCCTCGCCCAGCGCGACGATGGCGGGAATGTCCTCCGGCCGCGGCGGGCGGACGGCCGGGCTCACGTGACCGCGGCTGGGGCCAGCGCGGCGTCGACGGCCTCGATGTCGGCCGGCACGTCGATCGTCGCCACGGACGGCACGACCGCATCGATCGTCTTCAGGCCGTCGCCGGTGATGTAGGCGACGACGGTCTCGCCAGCGCGGATCTCGCCCCGCTCGGCCAGCCGCCGCAGCACCGCGGCCGTGACGCCGCCGGCGGTCTCGGTGAAGATGCCGGTCGTGCGCGCGACGAGGCGGATGCCGTCGACGAGCTCGTCGTCGCCCGCGGACTCGATGGTGCCGCCGGTCGAGCGGGCGACGTCGAGCGCGAAGACCCCGTCAGCGGGATTCCCGATGGCAAGCGACTTGGCGAGCCCCGTCGGCCGCACCGGCACGACGTGCTCGGCGCCGGCCGCGAACGCCGTGGCGACCGGGGCGCAGCCCTCGCCCTGGGCGCCGTGCATGATCGGGTCGGGCCCGGGCGCGACGAGGTCGGCCGCGCGGCTCTCGCGGAAGCCCTGCAGGATCTTGGTGTAGAGCGAGCCCGAGGCGATCGGCGCCACGACGCGGTCCGGAGCGCGCCATCCCAGATCCTCCGCCGTCTCGAGGGCGATCGTCTTCGAGCCCTCGGCGTAGTACGCCCGCATGCTCACGTTCACGAACGCCCACGGGCGCTCGTAGGCCAGCTCGGAGCACAGCCGGTTCACGTCGTCGTAGGAGCCGTCGACGGCGAAGACGGTCGCGCCGTAGGCCGCCGCCGCCACGATCTTCTCGCGCTCCAGGTCGGCCGGCACGAAGATGTAGGCCGGAAGCCCGAGCGCCGCCGCCGCGGCCGCGGTCGCCCCGGCCAGGTTGCCGGTCGACGCGCACGCCAGCGCCTCGTAGCCGAGCTCGACCGCCTTGGCGGCTGCCACGGCCACGACCCGGTCCTTGAACGAGTGGGTCGGGTTCGAGGTCTCGGTCTTGACGTAGAGCTCGCAGTCGAGGCCGAGCTCGGCGGCGAGCCGGTCGGCGCGGATGAGCGGCGAGCGTCCCACCGGGAGCCCGCGCCCGGGCGGCGCCACCGGCAGGAAGCCGGCGTAGCGCCACAGGTTTGGCGGCCCGGCCTCGATCGCCGCCCGCGACACCGGCGCATCGACGTCGTCGTAGCCGACCTCGAGCGGCCCGAAGCACTGGTCGCAGGCGAAGAGCGCCTCGAGCGGGTAGACGGCTGAGCAGCCTTTGCAGACGAGTCGAGCGGCCTTCATGGTCGATCCCCCAGGTCGGTGGTCACATCTACCGGGGCGGGGCCCCGCCGGATTTGGCACCGTTCTCCACCGATCGGAGCGGTTGCCGAGGCTTCACAGGGCCGGTCCCTCCGCCTCTCTGGATGCGGTTCGCCGGGGATCAACCCGGCAACGCTTCTGCGCCCATCGTAGCCGGATCGCACGAACCGAGGGAAGATGACCGGCCGCGGCGCCGTCATGTGGGCATGCATCCGACCATGGGACATCAGCTCGCCCGGACGATCATCGACGACCGGCTCGCCGAGGCGCGCCACGCCGATCTGATCCGGGAGGCTCGCGCAGGGCGCCTCCAGGCGCAGGTGCGCGAGAGCCGCCTCCGCCGGCGCGGCCTCTTCGGCGGCCTCTCGCTGGGCCGCCGGAACCCGCGACCCGCGACCTAGGGCCTACGCCGCCGCCTCGGCCGGCTCGCGGGCGACCGCGACCCCGGCCAGGGCGGCGAGGCGACCGTCGGACTGCCCCGCGGCCCACTCGGCGAACGTGCCGTCGGCCGGGCGCTCGCCCGCGTAGGCGCGCACGATCCGCTCGACCGCGTAGCGGGCGTCGTCGGCCGGCATCGCCTTCGACGCCACCCGGCGCGCGAAGCCGGCGTCCTCGCCCAGCCGCCCGCCGATGTGCAGGATGAAGCCCTGCACGCGGCGGCCGTCAGGCAGGCGGGCGATGCCGCCCTGGAGGCCGATGTCGGCGACCTGGTACTGGGCGCAGGCGTTCGGGCACCCGTTCAGGTTGATCCGAAGCGAGCCCGGGACGTCGCCCACACGCCGCTCCAGGTGCTCGATCAGCTCGGCGGCCCGTTCCTTCGTCTCGACGATCGCGAGCTTGCAGAACTCCATCCCCGTGCACGAGATGACCCCGCGCCGGAACGTCGACGCTTCGGTCGGAAGCCCCACGTCGCGCAGCGACGCCGCCGCCTCGTCGACCTGGGCGTCGGGCACGTCGAGCACGACGATGTTCTGGCGGTTCGTGCAGCGCAGCGCCCCGGAGCCGAACCGGTCGGCGATGTCGGCCACGGCGATCATCTGGTCGCCCGTGAAGCGGCCGCGCAGGGTGGTTGCGCCGAGGTAGTAGAGGCCCGCCTGCACCTGCGGGTGGATGCCGAGGTGGTCGCGGTGTGGATCGACCGGATCGGCGGGCTCGACCGAGGTCGGATAGGACCGGCCCAGCCGCCGCTCCACCTCGGCCCGGATCCGCTCGACGCCCCACTCGTCGACCAGGAACTTGATCCTGGCCCGCGTGCGCTTGGTGCGGTTGCCCTCGTCGCGGAAGATCTCGGTGATCGCGCGGCACACCTCGGCCGCCTCGTCGGGCAGCACGAACAGGTCGAGCCGCCGGCCCATGCGGGCCGACGCGCCCAGGCCGCCGCCGACCCAGACGTCGTACCCGACGACCCCGTCCTTCTCGACCGCCACCAGGCCGATGTCGTTGATCTCGTGCTGCGCGCAGCGGTGCAGGCAGCCCGACACCGACACCTTGAACTTGCGCGGCAGGTTCGAGAAGCGGCGGTCGCCCACGAACGTGCGCTCGAGCTCCTCGATGAGCGGACGCGAGTCGATGAGCTCGTGGCCGTCGACGCCCGCGAGCGGGCAGCCGACCACGTTTCGCCATACGTCGCCGCAGGCCTGGGTGAACGACAGCCCGACCGCGTTCAGCTCGTCGAGCACGACCGGCAGGTCCTCGATCCGCAGCCAGTGGAGCTGGATGTTCTGCCGCGTCGTGATGTCGCCCATCCCGCGCCCGTAGCGCACCGCCAGGCGCCCGACGGTGCGCAGCTGGTCGGCCGTCACGATGCCGTTCGGGAACTTGATGCGCAGCATGAAATGGCCGTCGGTCTCCTCGGAGGGCCCGGGAGCCCCGGAGGCGGCGGACGCCTCCGATCGCTGGGTGTAGATGCCGTACCAGCGAAAGAGCGCCAGGTCGTCGGGCTCGATGGCCTCGAACCCCAGCTCGGCGTAGCGGTAGATGTCGGCGAGCACGTCCAGGCCGTCCTTCCTGGCCTTGATGTGCTCGATGGCGGGCAGCTTGGCGTCGGCGGTGGTGGACATGGCCGGGCACCATAGTCACTTTGGATCCAAACTGCAACTGACTGGATTCAAGAAGGTGCCGTCCAACCCGGAGGTGAAATACTGAGGCGATGGAGCACTCCACCCGAGGACTGTCACGCGCCGACGACCTGGCCCGCGAGCTCCAGGCCGAGATCGTGACCGGCCGCATCCCCCTCGGGGCCCGCCTGCGCCAGGAGGACCTCGCCGCCCGGTTCGGCGTGAGCCGGACGCCGGTGCGGGAGGCGCTGCGCCAGCTCCAGGCGATCGGCCTGGTCGAGCAGCTCGGCCATCGCGGGGCGCTCGTACGCCGCTTCTCGGCCGAGGAGTGCCGCAACGTCTACCTGGTGCGCGCCGAGCTCGAGGGGCTGGCGGCCGAGCGCGCAGCCGGCAGGCTCACCGGCTATGACAGAAGCGACATCGAGGCGGCGCAGGCGCTCCTGCGCACCGGCTATGCCCGCTACGGGACGCTGGCCGGCGACGACCGCGGCCGGGCGATCGTCTGCGAGCAGTGGTCGCAGGCCAACGAGCTCTTCCACAACGTCATCCTGGCGGCCGCGGCCTGCCCCCCGCTCCGCGACACGGTGCAGTCGCTCCAGAACATGGTGCCGCGCTCGATCGCCTGGCGGACGTTCGCCGACGACCCGGAGATCATCCCCCGGTCGGCCGACGACCACGACCGCATCACCGAGGCGCTGGCCGCGGGCGACGCCCGTCGCGCGCGCCGGCTGCTCCACACACACGTGCTGGACACGGGCGAAACGGCCGCCCGCTGGCTCGACCGTCAGGGAGCGTAGGCGCTGGTCAGGTCAGCCGGGGACGCGGGCCGCGCCGGCGATCGAGCCCTCGTCGTTGATGCTGCCGAACTGCACAACGGTACCGGTGTGGGGCGCGTGGATCATCGTGCCGTTGCCGACGTAGATGCCCACGTGGGAGGCGCCGTTGAAGAAGACCAGGTCGCCGGGCTGCAGGTCGCTCAGCGGCACCGCCGGCAGCGACCCCATCTGAGCCAGCGCGTTGTGCGGGAGCGACACGCCGAGCTGGGCGTAGACGTACATCACGAGCCCGGAGCAGTCGAAGCCCGACGGCGAGGCCCCGCCCCACACGTACGGCACGCCCAGGTACTGCTCGGCGATCGCGACCGCCTGGCCGCCGAGCGTGCTGGACGGAGGCACCGGGATGCTGCCGCCCGTGCCACCGACACTGCTGCCGCCGCTGGCCGCAGCCGCGGCCGCCGTCGCAGCCGCCTGCTCACGCGCCTGCTGCTGGTC
>Ga0207708_10002208_pt1 | contig 14389 bp, 8 predicted proteins | sample KBSK5101metaG_FD_184340 | JGI IMG/M metagenome (GOLD analysis project Ga0207708, IMG submission 184340) | Corn, switchgrass and miscanthus rhizosphere microbial communities from Kellogg Biological Station, Michigan, USA - KBS K5-10-1 metaG... | ecosystem: Host-associated > Plants > Roots >...
ACAGCGGTTTCAATGCCAACCATCGCCGCGGCACCACTGTCGTATAAAGACGCAAGAAAGATTCTGGAAAAGATGATCGGGCCAACTGCCCCTCAGGGTTGGCAAGGCGGGCTGCCGCTTCAATATCGTCTTGGTCCAACCACTGACAAGCTGCATTTGGTGATCGAGAACGACAAGAAAGTCCGATCGATTTGGAATGTTGTTGGCCGGCTGCGTGGTTCAGAACGTCCTGATGAGTGGGTGGTGCTCGGCAATCATCGTGATGCGTGGGTGTTTGGCGGCGTCGATCCGAGTAGTGGAAGCGCAACGATGATGGAGACCGCGCGTGCGTTTGGCGAATTGAAACGCGGCGGTTGGAAGCCTCGTCGCACTTTAATTTTCGCATCCTGGGATGCCGAGGAATTTACGCTGACTGGGAGTACCGAGTGGGGTGAACTCGAAGCAGACCGACTAAGAGCCGGAGCGCTCGCTTATCTGAACGTCGACAGTTCTGCTTCGGGAAACAATTTCACCGCGGCCGCCGTGCCTTCACTCGCAAACTTTCTCCGTGAGGTTGCGCGCGACGTGCCTGATCCAAGCGGAGGTTCGATATACGATGCGTGGGCCAGTCGCAACAAGACAGAAACGCCGGTGACTACGCGACTCGGTTCTGGTTCCGATTACACCGTGTTTCTAAATTTTCTCGGCGTGCCCATCGCTGATCTCACCTTTGATGGCCCATACGGTGTCTATCATTCCATCTACGATAGCTTCACATGGGTAGATCGCGTTGGAGATCCCGGCTATTACTATCTCGCAATGGGTCGTTACTGGGCTGTGGCTGCGTTGCGATTGTCGGAGTGTGATTACGTTCCGCTCGATTATGCGGCGTATGCGCGCGAGGTGCAGACGTATCTCGATGAAACCGAACGGGTCGCACGAGAACGAAAGCTTGAAGTCGACTTCAAAACGGCGCGCGTTGCCGCGGAACGGTGGCAGAAAAATGCGCACATGATTCTGGAGGCGGCGCGAAAGGCGAGCTCGAGCGGCGATTCAGCGCAAGCCGAGCGCGCACACAACGCGCTGATGAGAGTAGAACGCGCTTTGTTGGATGATGAAGGTCTCGCAGGCAGGCCCTGGTTCAAGCATCTGATCTATGCGCCGCGGCCAACTTACAAGGCAATGGTCTTGCCGGGGCTTACCGAAGCAATTGAAGCCGGTGATCTACAGCGCGCAAGAATGGAAGTGAAACGATTGACCCAGGCCCTGAACCGGGCCGCAGTTGCTCTGCAACCATAACAAATCGAGACAGAGTTGCTGAGGAACAGCCGGGGTAGCTCAAGGTTCGAACCTGGAGCTTCACATTCACAATTGTTCTTGTCCATAGTAGTATGCAGAAACTCTCTCCCTTAGTGCACAGCCCCTCTTTCGGTTTTTTGCCAAGCGGCGATTATGGCCCAACGTCTATTCTTCACCTGCGTATTCGTTTCGTTCTTCACCGTAGCTGTTGTCTCGCAGCAATCACAAAGGGGTAGGCCTGCGCAGCAATCACAAACGCCGCAACCTTCACCGACACCCGCGGCTCCAACTGTTCGTGATACTTCAGATCAAGACGTTGTCAGGGTTACCACTAACCTTGTGCAGGTGGACGTTGTTGTCACCAAGGAAGGAAAACAAGTTACGGATCTGAAACCCGAAGACTTTGAACTCTTCGAAGATGGACGGCGTCAAACCATTACGAACTTCACGTATGTTTCAACTTCAGGCCGCGTTCGTCAAACAAGCTCTTCGGGGTCGTTGATCGCCCGGTCTCCTGCTGAAGTTTCTGATGCTTCAGTTGCAGTTAAGCCTATCACTGCTGAACAAGTCGGACGCACGATGGCGATCGTTGTGGACGATTTAGGCATGTCGTTCGATGCGTTGGCTCGAACGCGAACTCAGCTCATTAAATTCATAAACGACAATCTATCGCCCACGGATCTTGTGGCCATCATTCGCACGGGCGGAGATGTGGGTGCGCTGCAACAGTTCACGACCGACCGAAACGTCTTGCAGAACGCTGTCGCACAACTAAGGTGGAATCCGTGCAGCCGCGTAGGACTTGTTTTGCTTCCGCCATCTCGATCGACGGGAGGTCCAAATAGTCCTTTGTGCATGATGGACGCTGGCCCGGACGACACGATGGAGTCGCTGCGTTTTATCCTGCGAGGGATGGCTGACCTTCCGGGCCGCAAATCGATGGTTGTCATTTCTGACAGTTTGCCGGTGGAGCATCAACAGATTTCTATCGAGGATCCGACGTTGAGTCGTATGAAGACCGGTCAAAGGGAAGTCAACACCAATTTGCCGGTTAGCGATCTGGATGGCTTAAGTCGACTTGCCGAGATCGCTATTCGGTCCTCTGTTGTGATCTACACGGTCGCGTCCCAGGGACTACAGACAGTTGGACCACATCCATCAGACGAGATCTCGTACCCTCCGTTGGGCACTCGTACAACGCCGGATCGAGATCCAATCACACGTCTGGTCCTGGATCGCTCACGAACCTTGCGGCTTAATACTGAAGGCGCCGATCTGCTAGCGCGTCAAACCGGCGGCTTCCTTATTAAAAACACAAACGAGTTTGGGTTTGACAGAGTGCTGGAGGATCAAAGCGGGTACTACCTGATCGGATATCGTCCCGCTGCGGGCACTTTCGATCGCCGTTTTCATGAAATCAAAGCAAAAGTAAAACGTAGCGGTCTGAATATCCGAACTCGAGCGGGGTTCTATGGAGTAACACAAGCGCCGTTGCCCGCTCGTCCGCGCACATTGAGTGAACGAATGGGGCGAGCGATCGCGTCTCCCTTTGGCGCAACCGAGATTCGCATCAAACTCACGCCACTGTTTGTTGACGAGGCTAACAGCGGTTCGATATTGCGTCTCTTCGTCGGTCTGGATGCTAATGATTTGACATTCACGCAGCAGCCTGACGGGACCAACACCGCGCAGCTCGTGTTTTCAACAGTATTCTTCGGAAATAACGGCGCTGTAGTTAGTCAGCACGATCACAACGCCACGTTGCGGTTGAGTGAGAAATCCCTTGAACATGCGAAAGAAGAAGGAGTGTTTTACAGCTTCGACGTTCCAGCAAAGGACGCCGGCAAGTTTCAGTTTCGCATCGTCGTCGCTGACACTTCTTCATCGCGCATTGGTTCCACGGGGCAGTTTCTTACGATTCCGGATCTGAAAAATGGACGTCTTGCACTCTCAGGCATACATGTGGAACCTGAATGGAAACCACCGGCCGTCGTCACCGATGAAGACTTTTTCAAAGCGGCGAGCTTACGAAAAATTCGCCAGGGTACTGCGTTGAAGTTCCGTTACACCATCTACAATGCGACAGCAGATGCCATCCGATCTTCCCGTCTCACAAGTCGGATGATTATCTTTAGCGACGGTCGACGGGGCCTTCCGAGTGAACCGCAAGCCGTTAAAGGGGACGACAGTGACTTGAAACGCATTCCAGTGCTAACTCAAATTCACGATTTCCCGCCCGGTGCGTATGTTTTGCAAATAATCGTTGAGGACCAATCGGCAAAACGCACTGCCACTCAATGGATCCAGTTTGAGGTTGTGAAGTAAAAGCACATCCAAAGATTTACACAGACAGGGGCAGGAGCAGTAGACAGGGCAGGATGGAATGGGAACACGTTTCCCTGTGCTCCTGCCTGCTGCTCCTGCCCTGTTTGTGCCTGGCTTTGGTATTGTGTCGCTGCGGGGCTTCGGCGTAGTATTCGAGAACTTCCCAGACTTCGTGCCGTCAATTGACGCAAGGTCTATCTGGCCTAAACCAAAATGAAAAAGCGGCTGCTCATCTCCTGGTTACTGATGTTCTCGTTGTCGGCCAGTTTAGTGGCCCAGGATCCGAAACCACAGCCATCGCCCAATCCTCGCGTGCCTCAAGCCCCACAGCCCGCACCACCAGTTCCGGCACAGTCGCCTACTCCTGACCAGGATGTGATTCGAATAACCACCAACCTGGTCCAGGTCGACGTCGCGGTCACCAAAGACGGCAAACAGGTAACTGATCTCAAACCTGAGGAGTTTGAGCTTTTCGAAGATGGTCGACGCCAGGAGATCACAAACTTTTCGTACGTCGTAAATTCAAGGCGCGTCGGTTACTCGTCGTCATCCGGATCATTAGCAGTAACACCACCACGCCCAGCGGAAGGGGCGATCGCAGTAAAACCAATAACTCGTGAACAGGTTGGACGGACGATGGCGATCGTCGTCGATGACCTGGGCATGTCGTTCGAAAGCATGGCGCGCGTGCGATCGCAGCTATCGAAGTTTATCAACGAAAAGCTCGAACCAACTGATCTTGTTGCAATCATTCGTACGGGTGGCGACGTTGGAGCACTTCAGCAATTCACAACTGACCGACGCGTTTTGCAGAACGCCGTTGCCAGCCTCAAGTGGAATCCATGTAGCCGCATCGGCTTGAACGTTACCGAAGCCGAACGATCCCTGGTTGCGGTCCATTCTCCGGAAGCGCAACTCACTGGGCGGATACTACCTGACAGAGCGCCCAGCAGCGCCGGGGTGAAACAAGCGTCCGCCGCTGGCGATCCTGATCTTTGTCGTGAATCCGCGTCGCTCTACTACACGATCCGTTCGGTCCGGTTTATCTTGCGCGGCATGTCTGACCTTCCTGGCCGCAAATCGATGATGTTGATCTCGGACAATCTGCCAACCGAACAACAAGAAATGGCTCCCACTGATTTTGGTTTAAAACGGCCGGTTATCCAGGATGCGACGCGCAACGCGAACCTTATCGATGTTTGGACACAGTCGAAAAGTTACTTGGATGGACTCGGCCGGCTGGCTGAAGTGGCGATTCGTTCTTCAGTGGTCATTTACGGAGTCGCTTCGCAAAGATTGCAGAGTATCGGACCAGACGCGCGTGATGAGATTTCATACCCCCCAGTGAACGTTGCTCGCAGACGACCAGGTCAGGAACCCGACGTTGTTACCCGACTGATTAAAGACCGTCCCGTCGAACTGCGTCGAAACATGGAAGGATCAGATCTGCTGGCAAAACAAACTGGTGGATTCATGATTCGCAATTCCAACGATTTTGGTTTTGACAAAGTGCTTGAGGACCAGGGTGGCTATTACCTTATCGGCTACCGACCCGCGGCAACGACTTTCGATAAACGATTTCACCAGATCAAAGCTCGTGTGAAGCGCGACGGCGTAACGGTACGAACGCGTGCCGGGTTCTATGGTGTGACAGAGGCGGATGCTCCAGTCGGTCCATCCACCACTCGCGACCGCATGGAGCGCGCTCTTTCGTCTCCGTTTGGCGCGAGTGAGATCGACGTCCGGCTGACACCGTTATTCGTCAACGATCCCGCTCGTGGCTCCATGTTGCGTCTCCTGCTTTCGTTTGATGCTAAGGACCTGACGTTCATTGAAGAACCAGATGGCTCGCACGTAGCAAATCTGACTTTGACTACCGTGTTTTTCGGAGACAACGGAACGATCACAACCAGGCACGATCACAAAACCACCTTGCGACTGCGAGGTAGACCGTTCGAACGTGCTAAGCGTGACGGTGTGGTTTATACCTTCGACATACCAGCGAAAGAGGCGGGCGTATTTCAATTTCGCATCGCGGCGGTTGATGCGGTGTCCGGGCGTGTGGGCTCAGCCGGACAATTTCTAACGATTCCTAATTTACAAACCAACCGGCTTGCGTTGTCAGGGATTCTGCTTCAGGGTGATGCGCCTTCCGCAAACGTCACCGACGAGGACGTGTTGACTCAAGCGACACTGAGAAAATTTCGTATGGGGTCATCGTTAGTGTTCGGTTACACGATTTACAATGCTTCAGTTGATAGCTCGCGTTCAACGCGTCTTTTGAGTCAGACGACGATTTTCCGCGAGGGCCAGAAGGTTTACAGTTCGGACCGTCTTCCAGTCACTTCGAAAGACCAACCTGATTTGAAACGAGTAGCAGCCGGTGCTCGTTTGGGACTTGGCTCGATCCTCACGCCCGGTCAATACGTTCTCCAGATCGTAGTCGAGGATCAAATCACAAAACGAAGCGCTATGCAGTGGATCGAGTTTGAAGTGGTGAAATAGCCCTGAGCAACGTGCATCACATCCAATGCCGCTGAAACAATGCAAGTGCAAACATCAACACTCAACTTCACTGGCATAACTCAAGGTGAAAAACTGCAGTACGGAAGGGCGGTTTACCCCCGCTCAAGTTGCCGAAGACTCAAGCTCCAAGAAATTGAGCAGTTCCGGTGAGCTTGAGTAAGGCGGATCTCAACGACAAGCTGAAAGCGTATCGGACATTCGTTGAGCAGTTTCGCTAGAGCTTGAGTGTTAGGCAGCGTCTATCAAGTGTTGCTATTCGGTTAAAGGTTGTGACGTGTCGAAACTAGAAGCGGGATAAGAACAAGGATGAAGAATGAAAGCGGGGATCGCTTCCATCCTTCATCTGTGGATCTGACGTTCTTTCGTTATTCTTCCGGACCGGTGCAGCTGGGTCCGTGGAGAGCGGGGATCTTCTTGCTGATGACGGGATAGTTTGGAGCTTCGTCAATATTGATTTGAGTCCAGTGTGTATACTGATCCGGCACATTGGTGTCAGCAAAAATTGCTTCAACGGGACATTCGGGAACACACGCATCGCAATCAATACATGTGTCGGCATTGATGTACAAACGATCCGGCAACTCATGAAATGCTTCCACTGGACACACTGCTGCGCAATCTGTGTATTTGCAATCAACGCATAATTCCACCACTACATAGGTCATTGGGGACGTAAGCTCCTTTCGGTGATGGCAAATAGTTATTCAGCAAAGCGCGGAATGTCAACTGAAATATTCTGTTTGATACTCTTGAAAGCATATTGGACATCAAGCGCCTTCTGTTGCTTTCCGCTCTAACTTGCCGGGACCGTGGATAGTTTTCTTCACCACCGGATCGCCTTCGTAAGTCACCGTCGATGGTCCCGCGATCGTTACATCAAGCTGGTCTTTCACGTCGACATCGATTTTTGACACCCCATTCGACTCAACCACTGCGCGTGCGGACGCAAGTTTATGCGTGTCAATCTTCGAAGCGCCATTGGCAGAGATATCGAGAACCTTTGTGGTTCCGGCAACCTTGATTGTTGCCGCACCATTCGCATCGATTTCGAATCGCTCGTTATTCATTCCCTCGACATCGATCTTGCCGGCGCCCGAAACGGACAGTGCTTCGAGATTAGGAACTGAAATTCGCACCATGATCGGCTCGCTCGATGAGTAGTTGCGCAACGATTTCAGACGAAGAACCCCATTGCTAACTTCCGCGGTGATGACCGCGAGAATATTGTCGTCGCCTTCAATTTCGAGGCTGGCGTCTTTCTGGCAAACTACACGCAGCTCATAAGCACCTTCAGTCGAGATCGATTTGAAGTCACCGATGTCGCGCTTTTGAACGATGCGCTTCCCGGAGCCTCGAACCGAATTTGCGAGTCCATGACAGGCCGTCGCAACGCCGGCGATTGCCACTAGCAACACTAATGTGATCGCTCTCATGATCTTCTCCTTCAGGTCAGTCATTGTTCGCGGCGAGTATATTCGAGTGTACGCGTAGTGCCCTCTATCACGCTCCCTGGTTCAGGCAGGTTGCCCACACTCGCTGGCCGTAACTCGTGTACTGGTTGTGGTGGTTGAAAGGATCGGCGATCGTCTACTGCGCCGGTTAGCCGCGACAGCTGCCGGATTAGCATGAACTCGATCGGGCCGACAATAAGAAGCACGAACAACATGAAGATCCCAACAAGCTCGAAAGGAAAGCCCGCTTCCTTGCGCAAGACGAGCGAGCCACCGAGCATAATTCCAAGCCCGACTATACCGAGAAGCGTTATTGCAGTGAGGAATGCTGAGATCGGGCCCATGTTTTGGCTGCCCGATCTGTCTTTCAGGTTTGCGCCACAGCGATTGCAGAAGCTCAAGCCCTGGGTTATGGGTGCACCGCAAGTTGAACAGTACATGTTAACGTCCTCAAATTCATTGCCGATTGCCGATTTTTGATTGCCGATTAAGATGTGGCTACTGGTCACTCGACAGGGCAGTTCGCACTGTTAGAACGGCTCATCACATCGGCTTGTTCCCTAAATTTGTCCGTAGTCAGTTGTCCGTAGTCCGTTGTATCGCCAAACTCGAAGCACAACTGACCACTGACTACGGACTACCGGTGTGGAACATACGTGAGCCAAAAGTAGATCGCCTGTCCCACGCCGATGAAGAACCCGATTATCGCACCAAACAACTCGATAGTTTTCAGGTGATGCTGAGCAACCGACAGTACCAACGCTTCGAGTTTCTCGATCGGGTAGTCTGATACTTTCTTTCGCACTAACCCACCTACGTCGAATTCCGCAATCGCAACTGGTAAACGCTCGCGCGCCGCGACAGTGATCCTCTCGACTAACGCGCGGCTTGCTCGCTCGACCGAGTTTTGCGACACATGATCACCCAGCCGGCCGATCGGCGCTATCAACAATCTTTCAATCTGCGCAGTGAGTATCGCATTCACCGTGCGAGCCGTATCTTCGCGAGATAGCAGTGAAAGTAAACTGGATGTGAGCAACTCTTTGCTGCGCTGCACTGCGTTCGGATTAAGTTCGTCAAGCGCCGCGCCGATAGTCTTTGGACGAAATCCCTCGAGCGCGTCAGAGAAATACGACGTTACTGTGGTGGGCAATCCCTCGCTGCGAATCACAGACATCAAACGTGCGGTAATCTGATCAGTCAATTGCTCAAACTTTTCCGCTTCAAAGGATCCGACAAGCTCACTCAGCGGCCGCGCCATCACGTTGTCAATAGTCGCGTTGAGGAACAGTTCAGCTTCCTGCTCGAATGCCGGTCCGCGGAGATACTCTTCGACGCGATTCGGCAGCGTCTTGTTAACCAGCTCATCAACCTCGCGATGAATGCGCTCGCGCGAGATAAAGATCTTTTTCAATAGCGATAGCTGTTGGTAATACTCATCAACCTCTAATTTGATCAGGCCGCCGATTTGTTTGCGCGTGTTCTGGCTCGTGGCAATGTCCGCCAGGTGATGCACGATCGGAGGAACCTGGCTATCGATGCGATCCTTGATGAACCCGATAGTCTCTGGCGTCAACGCTTCTGACAGAGTCGAGTTGCTGTTCGCCAGTTCGTCGAGGCGGGTGGAAATGAAGGAGCGAACTTTTTGTTCGAGTCCTTCGTCGCCAACCAATCGTTCGAGATGTTGCTGGATGAAACCGACGAACTGTTCGATCGATTCTGAAGTTATCGTGTCACCAACACGACGTTCGAGAAGTTCATCTACTTGCTTATCAACAAACTTAGCAATAGCCTCCGCCGTTTCTTCACTCTTGAGCATTTCGGCAATGTAATCAGCGAGCCGGTACTGAAGAGCAGAGATCGTATCAAGGATTGGCCCACGAGCTTGCGACGGCAAGGCTTCGATGAATGAAGGATAGACTTTCGCGAGCAGATCTCCGGTGTAGTTGCTGACAAAATCTTCTACCTTGCGTTCAAAGAAGCTGGTTTCAAAGAGTGCATTGAAAACCGTCTCCTGCGAAACGAGTTCATTGCCGACAGCATTGCCGATGGATTGCGCGAGGCGCTCACGATGTCGGGGAATCATTCCCTGGGGCCAAACCGTAAGACCAGCCAGCTTCACCGGCTTATAAGGGTGGAACAACATCCAGATCGCGAGCCAGGCGGCGCCGTAACCGTGAATGGTCGCGATAACGATAATTGCGACGCTAATGAGTAGCTTGAACGTTAGCGGATCGATGACCGGTCACCCTTTAACTCGACAGGATTTCAGGATTACAAGATTAAAGCAGAAAACTGTGGCGGGGAAATCCTGTAATCGTGAAATCCTGTCTAAGTATTCACAGTCTCGACCGGGTAGCCCGCATTGATCCATGCGCTGGTGCCGCCGGTGACGTTCAGCAGGTTCTTGAAGCCGTGTCGTTGCAGCAGGCTTGTGGCAGCGCTCGACCGATATCCGGCAGCACAAATCACTGCTGTCGGCTTTTCTTTGTCCAGGATTAGACTCGAAACATTTCGTTCCAGTGTTGCCAGGGGCTCTGTTACCGCGTGAGGAACGTGACCACTTTCATACTCGGCGGGCCGGCGTACATCCAGAATCTGCAAATCGCGATTCTCTGCCTGCTGCTTCAGATCATGAACTGTAACTTGCGGAACAGTCTCCATTGCGCGACCCGCGTAACGCCAACTATCAATGCCACCCTTCAGATACCCGATCACGTTTTCAATGCCGACGCGGGCGAGTCGCATTACGGCTTCATCAACCTGCGCCTGTGTCGCGGCCACCACGACTATCTCTGAATTGATTGGGATAAGACTGCCCGCCCACATAGCAAACTGTCCGCCAAGCCCGATGTTGAGTGAGCCAGGCAAATGACCGCCGCCGAACTCATCGGCAGATCTAACGTCGAGCAAGACAACGTCTGCGCCCAAAACGGCAACTTCCGCAGGCGACAAAGCTTTCGGTTCGGCGAGCTCTGATAAAACGCGCGCGCCCTCGCGATTGATTTCTGTGTCCTTCGGAAAATACGCAGGTAACTCCGGAAGATCAGCCGTCATCATCTCCACGAATTGCTCGCGCGACATCGGATTCAATGCATAATTGAATTTCCGCTGCTCGCCAATCGTCGATGACGTTTCCTTCGACATGTTCTTCCCGCACATCGAACCAGCTCCGTGTGCCGGATAGACCTCGGTTTCATCAGGCAATGTCAAAATCTTTGTGTGCAAACTGTCATACATCATCGCCGCCATCATTTGCGGCGTGTAGCCTTTGCCGCCTGCAAGATCTGGCCGGCCCACGTCGCCAATAAACAACGTGTCGCCAGTTAATAATTTTGGCGGACTGTCGAGCGCTTCGGTGTCGCGCACGAGAATGCAAATACCCTCGGGAGTATGGCCCGGTGTTTCGATGAATCGCAGGACCACACTTCCGACGTGCAGCTCGTCGCCGTCTGCGACGCTCAGATGCGGAAAGGAAACGCCCGCTTGTTTGCCAAAAACGATTTCAGCTCCCGTGCGCGTGGCCAGTTCTCCGTGACCACTGACGAAGTCAGCGTGAAGATGCGTTTCGATGATGTATTTGATCTTGAGGCCTTGCGTGGCAGCCTCAGAGATGTACTCATCGACGTCACGTTGAGGATCGACGACAACAGCCTCGCCGTTGGATCCGATCAGATACGACGCGTGTGCAAGACAGCCAAGATAGAATTGTTTGAAATACATAGAGTTCTATTCAACGAACCCTGTTGTTACAGGACCTATAGGACGTATAGGACCTATCGTTACTGGTCGTCATTCTCTTCTGGCAACTTATAGTATTCCCTCGCCGGTTTCAAAGGTCGGAGCATCCAGTAAGGTCGACGCGTTCGATCCGGTGAATATGTATCCGCAGGGCGCGTCATCGCCAGCCACTTCCGATAAACCTCTCGCGACTTGGCAGTGTCGACAGATATATCACCCGGTTTGTCGTCCGGTTTAGCAGCGTGCACTTTAACCACCTGATGCCAGCAATGCATACCGGAAATCGGATCAGGATGCACCGGGAACGTCATGTTTTGATGAACTCCAGCGTCCTTCCACCAGATCCGCAACGTGTCTGGGTCTGATGAATCATACGGAGCAATGCCGTTTTCACGTCGCAGTCCCCAGTTGGTTCCATTGTGGTCCAACTTCACAGTGGCCATCATCTGGCGCTGGCCGTCGTCGTCGCGCAATTTCCAACGTCCCATGTGATGACTGCAGGCGACAATACCGGGTTTGATTCCCTCTGTGACCCAGGCAGGCACCACGAAGTGGCCGATCTCAGTTTCGACCCGAACCAATTCCCCGGTCTTGACGCCTAGTGTTGCTGCGTGTGAAGGATGTATCCACAGTGGATTGGTGTGAGCGATTTCATCCAGCCATTTGGAATTCGCACTGCGCGTGTGAATTTGCACCGGCAGACGAAACGTTGAGATCAAAATCGTTTCATCTTTCTCGAGATTCTCAGGGTGAACGTGACTTGGAAAATAAGTCGGAATGGCGAACTCAGGCCAACCCCATTCGGCAAGTGTTCGCGAAAAGAACTCAAGCCGGCCGCTTGGTGTTGGAAATCCTCGCTTCACATTTCCGTTAACTCTAACGCCTGCGAAGCGCCGGCCTTCCGCATCACCATCCGGAACCGGCATCGGAACGATGTTTGGACCAGCAGGCTTTGGCGCGCGCGAGAACACCCGGCCCCAGTAATCTTCGCGCGTGTCTAACAACTCGTCATCGCCGACCACTTGGTCGAAAATGGGTCCGATGTTTCGTTTCACTTCGAACGCGCCGTAACGTCGCATGAACTCAAGCGGTGTTAGATCTTCTTCCGCCGCTTTCTCCGGCAGGCCGGGAACAGAGTTATCGAAGATCCATTCGTAGTATTCGTCGATGCCAAGCCGGGTGGCGGGAAGTCTCTTCGACTCGGCGTATTGTCTGATTCCAAGGCTGCCGGTGGGATCGATGCGCCAGGTCAACTCCAACCAGAACTCGTTCTCTTCCCAAACTTCACCGGGATTCACTTCGCGCGTGTCGTCGACGTCTTCGCCAGCGCGTTGGCGGACCGCTTTAATCACGGGCTGTCGAAACCCGAGCCATTGCGAATCGTGCGTCTCGTACGAATGCAGATCATGACGTTCCGAGCCTACCCCCATCGGCAAAACGTAATCCGCAAAGAAAGCGGTCTCGTTCCAGGTTGGCGTGAGCGCAATGTAGCAGCCGATGAGCTTCGGATCCGTCAGCATCTCGATCCAGGAAAAACCATCAGGGTTGGTCCATACCGGGTTATAAACGCGTGTGAAGTAGACATCGACTTTTGCGCGTCCCTCCAGCAACAGATGCGGAAGGAGAAACGACATCTCGTTCATCGAAAGCGGATACTCGCGCGGCCAGGTCGTTTCGTTCCACATCTCCGGGTGTGGTGGCATGTAAATCGGCCGCGGCACAAATTTGTTCCACGCGTTGGGATAAACACCGCCTTCAGTGGCGATCGCACCGAGCAACGCATTGATCATGAAGAGGCACCGGGCCACTGACCATCCGCCACTGACACCAGACGCGGCGCTTCGCCAGTTGTGACTTGAAAAGCGTGAGCCTGCGGTGGCAACGAGCTTCGCAATCTCCTCGATCACTTTTGCATCTACATCTGATTCTGTCGCCGCAAACTCAAAAGTGTATTGCCTGTAGAGATCCTTCAATGCATCTTCAAACGCGCGAAAGTCCTTGCCGTTTGAGCCTTCCACCAGTTCGAGATACTCGCGCCAGTTCCACCACGTTTCCACAAACTCGCGGTTGTACAGATTGTTCTGAATGATGTAGTTGGCAATCGCTAAGAGAATGGCGGGCTCGGAACCCGGATAAGGCGACACCCAGTAGTCGGCATGCGTGGCAGTGTGCGACAACCGCGTGTCGAAAACGATCAGCTTCGCGCCGTTTGTCTTGCCGTCGATCACGCGTTGTGCGTGAGGGTTGAAATAATGACCCGACTCAAGGTGCGCGCTGATGAGAAGGATAACTTTGGCGTTGGCATGATCCGGACTCGGTCGATCGAGACCCATCCAGAGTTGATAGCCTTCACGACTCCCTGACGAGCAAATGTTTGTGTGCGAGTTGTGTCCGTCAACGCCCCACGCAGCGAGGATGCGTTCCGTGAATCCGTCTTCGCCGGGACGGCCGACGTGATACATGATCTCGTGACGCCGATCCTCGACGATTGCCTTTCTGATGCGCGTGGCAATGTCGTCCAACGCCTGATCCCACGTCACCCGCTCCCATTTTCCTTCGCCGCGTTTTCCAGTGCGCTTCAGCGGATAAAGAATGCGATCGGGATCAGTTACCTGGTTGAGAGTGGCTGGTCCTTTCGCGCAGTTGCGACCGCGAGATCCAGGATGTTCGGGATTGCCTTCAAACTTCTGTACCTGGCCGGTGACTTTGTCGATGTAAGCAAGTAGACCGCAGGCTGATTCGCAGTTGAAGCACGTTGTTGGAACGAGTGAATAATGGCGCTCGACGCGTTTGGGCCACGCGCGTGAATCGAGCTCGGTCCAATCATCCCAACGCTCTTTGGGTGGAAACGCGGCAAGATGATTGCGCGATGGGCCGGGATAGAAGGTTTCGTTCGACTTGGTTTTGTTAGAGCTCATTCTTCCTATTAAGTGTGTTCTGCGTGGTACTGACTGTGCTGACTTATTGGAGCAAACTGTTCATTGCCATTGTCCAACCCGGAACGGCAGGCTCTGCTTCGGCAACATCGCCAGCAAAAAAGATCTTTGCTTCATCTGGCCGATCGGATC
>Ga0207708_10002211_pt1 | contig 14377 bp, 10 predicted proteins | sample KBSK5101metaG_FD_184340 | JGI IMG/M metagenome (GOLD analysis project Ga0207708, IMG submission 184340) | Corn, switchgrass and miscanthus rhizosphere microbial communities from Kellogg Biological Station, Michigan, USA - KBS K5-10-1 metaG... | ecosystem: Host-associated > Plants > Roots >...
GCGCACGGTCATGCTGAGCACTTCGTGAACGTTCTTGCCGCGATAACGAATGTCGAGAATCTGTTGCTTGAATCGCGTGCCCTTGCACTCTTCGCAGACCAGTTCGACGTCCGCGAGAAACTGCATCTCGACCGTAACCGTGCCGTCGCCCTGACAAACCTCACAACGCCCGCCGGGAAGATTGAAAGAGAAGTGCGACGGATCAAAACCACGCGCCTGCGCTTCACGCGTCAACGAGAAGACTTCGCGAATCGCGTCGTAAACCTTGATATACGTAACCGGGTTCGAACGCGGGGTGCGGCCAATCGGCGACTGATCGACGAGGATTACGTCGTCGACAAACTGCCCGCCTTCGACTTTCTGAAAAGCACCGACGTGGCCCTGCCAGTCACCACGTTGTTTCTTCAATCCGGCGTAGATGCAGTCGTGAATCAAGGTTGACTTTCCTGAGCCACTCACGCCCGTGATGCAGACGAGCATGTCGAGAGGGATCTCGACGTCGATCGACTTGAGATTGTGTTCGGCCGCGCCCTGGATCGTCAGTCGACGCTTCTGCATCGTGCGACGTTGCCGCGGTTCTTTAATCTCGGCGTCACCTCGTAAATAACGCGCAGTCAATGAAGACTCGTCGGCCAGCAAACCCTTGAAGTCGCCTTCGTACATCACGCGGCCGCCGAGTTCGCCGGCTGCGGGACCGATGTCGAGTATGTGATCCGCGGAGCGCATCATCTCTGCGTCGTGTTCGACGACGAGAACGGTGTTGCCGATGTCGCGCAGATTCTTGAGCAGGCGGATCAGGCGATCGTTGTCGCGTGGGTGTAGGCCGATCGAAGGCTCGTCGAGAACGTAGAGCGCGCCGACGAGGGACGAACCGAGATTAGTCGCGAGTTGAATGCGTTGTGCCTCGCCGCCGGAAAGTGTCGATGCAAGACGATCGAGAGTTAAATAGTCGAGTCCGACTTCAACCAGGAATCGCAAGCGGCGCCGCACTTCGAAAAGTATTCGGTCAGCGATTGCGGTCTGCTCGGTTGAGAGCTCGAGTGTGTCGAAGAACTCATCCGCATCCTTGATTGACAGTGAACAGATCTCCGGCAGGGTTTTATCGCTGACTTTTACGTCGCGCGCTTCCTGGCGCAGACGGCCGCCGCCGCAATCCGGACACAACGTGTAGCCACGATACTTCGAGAGAAAGACGCGCACGTGCAGCTTGTATTTCTTCGTCTCCATCCAGTCGAAGAAGCCGCGCACGCCCGCCCAATCGCCGCGACCTTCGATAATCGCCTGCTGTTCTGAGCGCGAGAGCTGATTGAACGGCGCCGTCATCGAGATCTTTTCCGAGCGGCAGAACTGTTTCAGCTCCTGCATGGCCCACTCGTGCTGTGGCTTGGTCCATGGCTCGATCGCGCCGTCTTTCAGTGACAAACCGGGATTAGGGATCACGAGATCGAGATCGAGCCCGATCGTGTTGCCGAAACCCTGGCAAGTCGGACACGCGCCGAAAGGATTGTTGAAACTGAAGAGACGTGGTTCGGGAGTAGCGTAGACCGTGTGGTCGTATTTGCACTCGAACCGTTCGGAGAACCAGAGTCGTTGCGGCTCGGACTCGGCAGTTTCGATGAGTGCGGTTCCGTGTCCTTCCTGGAAACAGATCTCGAGTGAATCGACCAGACGTTGACGAACATCAGCTCGCGCCACCAGACGATCGATGAGCACGTAGACGTCTTTGAAATCGTCGCGCGGATAATCGTCGGGCGATTGCAGGTCAATTGTCTGTCCGGCGACGTAAAGACGCGTGAAGCCTCGTTGCATGAGGCTCATCAGATGCGCCGTTAACCATTGACGAGATGACGCTGCTTTCTTTCGCGACGCCTTCTTTTCCGGCTCACTCAAGCCTGCCGAGGCAAGGAAGAGGACGTAAAAACGTGTGCCTTCGCCAAGTTTCGTCAACACTTCATCCGCGATCGAATCCGGTGAATCACGCGTCACCAGCCTGCCGCAAACACGGCAAAAGGTCTGTCCCACGCGCGCGAAGAGCAGTCGCAGGTAGTCGTAAATCTCAGTCTGCGTGCCGACAGTCGAACGGGGATTGCGCGTTGAATTCTTCTGGCGAATCGCGATGGCAGGGGCGATTCCCAGGATCTCGTCAACATCAGGTTTGTCCATCCGCTCCAGAAACTGGCGCGCGTACGCGGACAGAGATTCGACGTAACGGCGCTGTCCTTCGGCGTAGATCGTGTCGAATGCGAGTGAAGACTTGCCCGACCCGCTCACCCCCGTGACCACAGTCATCTTATTGATAGGCACGGAGAACGAGACGTTCTTGAGGTTATTAACGCGGGCTCCCTTAACTTGAATGGCTTCTTCAGGCATACAGACGAAAATTTACGCTAGACGAAAACCACTCATGATAGCGCGAACAGCCTGAGTCGCCAAATGAGGTATTAGCCACGGATTACACAGATCTAAAATCCGATCTCTTTTAATCTTTGGCTGGAGATCTGTGTGATCTGTGGTTACAATCCTGCCTATGAAAACCTCTCGCTTTCTGTTGCGTGGATTTCGCCGACCGCGCGAAATCGCTTGTTTCGCTCTCGGTAAGCTCGAACGCCAGGTGATGGAAGAGACCTGGCGGCTCGGTGAAGTCAGTGTGCGCGACATTCATCGCGTCTTCAACGAGCAGATCGCTTACACAACCCTGATGACCACGCTCGACCGTCTCTACAAAAAGAACCTACTCGAGCGCCGCAAGGACGGTCGCGCGTTTATGTACGCCGCCGTCGTCTCGCGCGAAGAACTCGATCGCGGTATCAAAGAAGACGTGGTCGATGGACTTTTAGGTCACGGGGCGGACGAGGTTGAACCAGTGCTCGCATGCATTGTCGATACGATCAGCGAACGAGATCGAGAGCTGCTCGACGAACTCGACCGCCTGGTCCAGGAAAAGAAACGGGAGCTGCGCCGGAAGAACTAAATGTACACCTTTCTCGGCATCACCCTCGTCCTCGCTCTGCTGCTGACCATCAACGCTACCGCAACGATGCTGGCAGCAGGCTTCGGTCGTCTCTTCCGTCCGTTGTTGCGCAAATGTTCCGCTCGCACACGCGCCGAGATCCTCTTCGTGATGCGCATCGGGCCGCCGGTGCTCGCGCTCATCGCTATCGTCGTCTTCATGATTCCCTCGTACCTCGCATACGAGCCACATGCAACGGACGAATCAGTTAGTTGGAAACTCGGACTGCTTGCAATTATCTCCGCGATTGGCGTTGGCCTCGCGATCTGGCGTGGACTGCGGTCATGGCTCGCGACGCGTTCGTTACTCAAAGATTGGCTCACCGCTTCAACTCGCGTTGAGCTCGAAGCGATCACGATTCCGACTTTCATACTGCAACACTCGTTTCCGATCATCGCGGTCGTCGGCGCCCTTCGTCCGCGACTGTTTATCGCGAGTCACGTATTCGAATCGCTGAGTCAGGAAGAACTCGTCGCTGCACTCGCACACGAATACGGACATCTCGCCGCCCGCGACAATTTCAAGCGCTCGGTCATGCGCGTCAGCCGCGCCGCCCTCTTGATTATTCCCTGCGGTCGGTCGCTCGATCGTGCCTGGAGTGAGGCATCAGAGTCGGCGGCGGACGAGTATGCAGCGCAAAAGAGTTCTCTAGTAGCTTTGAATCTCGCGTCCGCATTGGTGCGGATTGCGCGCATGATTCCCAAAGGTCAACATCAGATACTGCCCGCGTCTGTTTCGGGATTTCTCGCTAACAGTGACGACTTGCCGGGAGTCAAAGGCAGAGTCAGGCGCCTGGTTGAACTCGCCAACGCCGATCCGCATCTCCTGGCCAGCAACGCGTCGCTCGTTCGCTTCGTGCCGTGGCTTGTCCTCACGTTGGTGGTCGTAGTCGCAGTGACAATCGAAAGTCGTCCCCACGTCTTAGCGTCCGTTCACCACTGCGTCGAGCAGGTTGTCGTAGTCCTTAGTTAAAATCCGGGGCTTTCTTGCTTACGGCGGCTGGTAGTAGTTCCCCTCCGACTATATTTAACTCTTATGAAACACTCATTGCGCTATCGCTACGAGTTCTAGCGGGTGAGATATCTTCTCGCGCAAAGGCGCAAAGACGCAAAGCGCTGCCGCGCATCCGGAAGTCTTTCCTTTGCGTCTTTGCGCCTTTGCGCGAGAAATTTTCATGGTTCTGCTAAACGTTGAGGGCTTAACAAAACAGTTTGGTGCGCGACGTGTTTTGTCTGACGTCAGTTTTAGTGTCGGCAGTGGCGAAGTGCTCGGGCTTATCGGTCCGAACGGCGCGGGCAAGACGACGGTGCTCGAGTGTCTCGCGGGGTTGTTGCCGAGCAATCTCTCGTTAACGAATCGCAAAGACGTTCTGTTTTATATGCCCGATGGGATTTTGCCGTGGGCGCAGCAGACGGTTAGCTGGGTATTGACGTTCTTTGAAAAACTGTATCGCCGCGCGCCGGAAAAGCTCGCGGAACTGGTTGGTCCATTGCGTCTGGAGGAAGTAAAACGCGCTCGCCTTACGACGCTCTCGAAAGGTGAACGAAAGCGAGTGTTGCTCGCGCTTGCTTTGCTCACGCCACATCCGTTGTTACTTCTCGATGAGCCATTTGATGGACTTGACCTGCGACAGACAAGAGACGTGATGGCGTTGCTCAAAGCCGAGAGTGCTACGGGCCGGACATTGCTGGTTTCGATTCACCAGTTAAACGATGCGGCACGAGTTTGCGATCGTCTGATCTTGTTGAATGCTGGTGAATGCGTGGCTGAAGGAACGCTCGCCGAGTTGCAGGCGCAGGCAAATTTAACGGACGGTGGGTTGGAGGAGATCTTCCTTGCGCTCACCTAAGTTTCTGCACCTCGTTGCGAAAGAAGTTCGTGAACTGTCGGCCTCGCGCTCGTTCTGGTTGTTGCTCCTGTTTGTCGGTCTGCTGGTTGGACACGGCTTCATAACCGCGGTTGCGCTGTACGCGGAGATGAGCGGCAGTGGTGGTCCAGCGGCACTGCCGCAGGGGCTGAATTCGCTTGACGGCGTCATCGTTCCGACGTGGGGCGCATACGACCTCGCAGCAACGCTGCTGTTTCCGTTCGTCGCCATTCGTTTGATCTCAGCCGAGAAGGAAAGCGGCGCGCTGAAGTTGCTGTTGCAACTTCCCGGCACGATGCTGTCAAAGCTCGCGGCGAAGGGTTTGGTGTTGCTGCTCGCGTGGTTGATAGCGTGGCTGCCGGGCATCGCGGCGATTGTTCTTTGGCGCTCGTACGGCGGTCACGTCTATGGGCCGGAAACGCTGAACCTGCTGCTCGGTCATCTGCTGCGTGGTCTCTTGAGCGGTGCGTTGGGTGTGGCGGCTGCGGCGCTGACAGACGTTGCGGCAAGCGCCGCGATTTTGACGCTTGCGTTCACTGTCGGCACGTGGGCCCTCGATTTTATCGCAGCGGGCCGTGGTGGTTTTGTGCAGCAATTGGCGAGCTACACGCCAACGGCTGCCTTGCGATCGTTTGAACAAGGACTGCTCCGGCTCAATGCGCTGTTAGTGATTGTGCTGCTCAGCGTCGCGGCCTTTGTTCTGGCGGCGATCTGGTTACAGACGGGCCGCACGATTCGAGCGCGACTTCTTGCAACGCTGCTTTTGGTGATCGTTGCCGCAGGCGCCGTTTGGGGAGCCGCGAGTCTGCGCCGCAGTTGGGACCTGAGCGAGAATCGTCGCAACTCTTTTTCCGCGCAAGACGAAGCGACGCTGCGGCAGATCAATCAGCCTTTGAAGATCACTGTATTCCTGTCGCCGGAAGATCCGCGTCTGACTGACTTCGAACAGAACGTCCTTAGACGACTGCGACGCACGCTCGGCAAACTCGACGTTGAATACGCAGCCTCGAGTCGCACCGGACTTTTCGAAAGCGGCGACGATCATTACGGTGAGATCTGGTACGAACTCGGCGGGCAGAAAGTGGTCGAGCGGTCGACGATTGAAGAAGTTGTGCTGGACCAGATCTATCAGCTTGCAGGTCTCAGCACGCCTGAGCGATCCGCAGACGACGGTTTTCCCGGGTATCCATTGGCGGTTCAACCCAAACGCGCCGCCGCGATCTTTTATTTCGTTTGGCCACTGCTAGTGATCATCACGTGGTGGCTTGCAAACAAGAGGTGAGGGGCAACATGAGAATTCGATTCCTTTTATTCGCAGTAGTAATCCTTGGCTGTATCTCGGTCCTGGCCCAGAAGAGTGCAAAGCCAAAGTCGATTCATGTCGACCTGTCGAAAGAACGAGTTGGACGCGACTCGACGAAGTTTCTCGCGGTCGTCGGCAACTGGTCCATCGTCGACGATGGCGGCACAAGAGTTCTGACTGTCGATGGGCGCCAGTGGTTGCGGGGCCAGCCCGCCGGCGGCCTTGCGCAAAACGCGCGCGCGATCTACGGGTCTCGTCACGAGGAGTTTATCGACAACGTAAAAGCATTCGCGTATTTCCCGTACGCCGTTGCGAAGGATATTGATGATTTTCACGATGGAAAAATCTCAATGCGCTTCAAACTGGTGGCGGGCCAGCTCGATCAATGCGCGGGCATTCTCTTCAATCTAAAGCCCAACGGCGACTATCTCACCGTGCGCTTCAACGGCAAGGAAGACAACGTCGTGCTTTGGACTTTCGTAAAAGGCAAGCGCAGTTTCGTCAAGAAGGGAAGCGAGAACGTGCCGCTGCAAATGAACACGTGGCACACGCTTGAGATCTCCGTGCTGGGCACAAGTCTCCAGGCGTCGCTCGATGGCAAACATCTGCTCGACTACACGCTGGCTGAACCGGTGTCGGGCAAAGTCGGCGTCTGGTCAAAGACCGACAGCGTCAGCTATTTCGATCAGTACACAGTCACTAAATGAAGCCACAAAAAAGGCACATAGACACGAAATCAAAAACTTATTTTTGAGCATTTTGTGCCTTTTCGTGGCTACTGTCGTTGGTAGTATTTCAGTTCTGCTCGCACAATCGGGGTACTATGAAAAGCCTAACTTCCTTACCTTTTGTCCTTGCTCTATTTCTCTTTGCCTTGCCGGCCTTCGCGCAATCTCCGAACACTGCGACAATGATGGTCGTTGTCACCGATCAAACGGGCGCGGTGGTCACGGACGCGCAGGTGACTGTGCTCAATACCGCCACCGGCGATACGCGCCTCGCAGTCTCAGGCAACGACGGCAGCGCTACTTTCGCAGCGTTGTCGTTGACTGGCACTTATAAAGTCACGGTCTCACGCCAGGGCTTCGGTACTGAAGAGCGTGAGAACCTGACGTTGCGCTCGGGCGAGACCGCGACCGTGAAGGTCAGTCTGCTCGCCGGTTCACAGAAAGCAGAGGTCACTGTTTTCGGCACAGCTGAAGGCGTGCGCTCCGATCCACAGATCGGCCTGCCACTGCCGAGCTATCAGATCGGTGAGGTACCGATCCTCGGTCGCAAAGCCTCCGCGTTGCCGTTGCTCAACTCGGCGTTTCGACAGGGAAAGGGAACCGGCGATCTCTTCGTCAACCAGGTGTACTTCATCACCGGCGCCGGCTCGCGTCGCACCACGACGGTCACGCTCGACGGCGCAAACAACGATGAGGGTTGGGGCCGGCAAACATCAGTTGCCACGATTCCTATCGGTTCGATTCAGGAGATGGCCGTTATCTCAAACGCGTTCTCGGCCGAATACGGCTGGACTGCTGGTCCCGCCTTGAACATCGTCACCAAGTCGGGTACCAACAACCTTCACGGTGAAGGACTCTTCCTGATTCGTCCCGGCGATTGGCAAGCGGAGACGTTTTCGACTGACGGTTTCTGTCCACCATCCGTTACTACTTGCGTTACACCGAGTACACTCGTAGCGATCAACCCGGTCGACATTCCCGATGCGCTGCAACAGTATTCGGGCACGATCGGTGGTCCAATTGTCCATGACCGCACGTTCTTCTTCGCGACTGCCGACTACACGCGTCAAAACCGCACCACGTTTCTTTCGACCTCACTGCCTGCGTTTGTTTTACCCGCGGACGGAAATCTCGCGTACACGGGTCACTATCGGCAATTCCTGTTCAACGGGCGCGTGGACCACAAGCTCACGTCGAATCAGAACCTGATGTTTCGTGTGAATGTCGATCGTTTCTTTGACGACAATCCACAGGACGCTGTCGGCGGCACGAATGCGCCGAGCGTCGCGCGACGTTACTCGCGGCGTTCCTGGACCATGCAGGTCAATCACACCGCCGTTCTTAATTCGAAACTCTTGAACGAGGCACGCTTCGCTTATCTGCACGGCGATCCGGTCACGTTGTGGGAAGCACTAAACCTATCGACTACTTACACGCGCGGCGGTGCGGTGCCGTTTACGATTGGCCAGTCACGCGCTTCGGATCTCTGGGGACACCAGGTGCAGTTTTCCGACACGTTGTCGTGGTCGTTGGGCAAACACTACCTGCGTTTCGGTGGTAGCGTGGTTCATCACACTTCCGGCGGCTTTGGCAGCGAACCCGGCACGGCGATCCTCGGCACGTTCACGTTTCGCAATACGACCACCGCTCCGTTTGGACAATTGACACTCGCAGACGTTCAGAACTACACGCAGCCGATCAACTTCGGCATCAGCAGTTACGAGTTGCCACAGTGGCTCAACACCCTCTTCGTCCAGGACAACATTCACCTGCACCGCGACTTCACGCTCGACGCCGGACTGCGTTATGACCGCCAGACGCTTACCGACGCCAAGAACAATTTCGCGCCGCGCATCGGTTTTGCCTGGCATCCGGGCGGCGACTCGCGTCTCGTGATTCGTGGCGGCTACGCAATGTATTACACGCAGATTCGCGCGAATGCCGTTGCTGGTTATCTCGTGAACGGCCTCGACGGTCTGACGACCTACACTGCGACTCCGGGTCAAACCGGTTTCCCAACCTGTCTCGTCGGCTCGTGTCTGCCGGTTGCAGTCGACCCGACAACTATTCCCGCTTCGCAACTACCAGCGCGTGACATCACGATCCGCGCCGGCTTGCGCGACTTTTATCATGAGCAGTTTGCGAGGTTCGGGCTCAACTTCGATAGATTGCAGAACTATCCTGACAAGCTCGTGAATCCACGCAGCCAGGTCACGACCATCGGCGTCGAACGCGAGTTCTTTAAAGGAATGTTTTTCAGCGCTGACTACGTACACCAGCATTGGACCAACCTCGATCGCACGGTCGATCTGAATGCGCCAACGCCTTTCAATCGCACCGCACCCGGCCAGGTTCGAACAGTCGCAGCGGCTAACTTGACGCGCCCGATCCTGCCGGTCAATGGTGGTGTGCGACAGGTCAACGTAATCATGAATCTCGGAGTCGCTGATTATGACGGCTTGCAGACGCAGTTCAGCTATCGTGGCAGCCGAAAGATGTATGCGGCGGTGAGTTACACGTTGTCGAAGGCGACCAACACGTTCGAGCCTGATGGCAACGGCATTGGTCCAAACGAAAGCAACATCACTCAGCTAGGTGAGATCGAGCGTGGGCCAAGCGTCGTCGATCAACGTCATCGCGCGGTGGTCACGTTCTCTTATCATTTTCCGTTTGATATCACTGCCGGCACCGTGTCGATGTTTGCGTCGGCGCGACCATTCAATGCGACGACCGGCGTCGACAACAATGGTGACGGCATCAACAACGATCGACCGGTCATCAATGGCGTAATTATCAGTAAATCGGAATTTCGCGGCACGGCTACTTCGGATGTGGCGGCGTTTGTGGAGAAGCGATTCAAGTTTTCGGAAAGCAAGAGCCTTCAGATCCGCCTGGAAGGCTTCAACCTTTTCAATCACGGAAACTTTCTCGGGCGTGGCGTGACGACTTACGGCGACACGGCAGTGGCGGCGCCGACGTTCGGGCAGTTTGTTGGTGGAGCTGGAACGGCGACGAATGCGATCCCGGCATTTGCGAACATCGATCCGCCGCGAATGTTCCAGGTACAGACGAGCTTTACTTTCTAAGTCAGTTCGCCACAAAAAGGCACATAAGGCACAAATGATTATTCATCTTTTGTGCCTTATGTGCCTTTTTGTGGCTAAAACTATACGGGTGGTGCTTCTTCGAACGGAAGATCGGGTTGGTAGCTCTTGTCGCGGCCGGCGACGTAGAGGCGCATCGAGAACCAAAGAATTCCGAGCGCAAACGCGATCCAAATCACGGTCCAGAAGATCGCGGGAATGCCGGTCGCATGGGACATGTTCACTGCGTCAGTCGGCACTGTGGGCCCGAATGGGTTTGACAGAAAGAAAACCGTCTTCAGATCGTAAAGCGCATTCAAAACACACTGCACTGCGAGAAAGCTGACGAAGAACGTTGCGACTTTCGCGCTCGCAAACCTCGCGATCAAAATCAGTCCTGCCGAGATAACCACGCCCGCGAGTAGCGTGAACGGGATTCCCGACCACGCCGTCATCCAGAAGATCGGTTTGATCAATCCGTAGATCATGGTCAGGCCGAAGATGAAAACCGCGCAGCCGAGCAACACGATGCGCGCGGCGACCGTTTTACGAATCAGTACCAGCAACAGCGCACCGAAGGCCATCGAACCGAGATAGCCCGCACTCGAGATGAAGACTTGAGAAAACAGTCCACCCTGCGTTGTGTAAGTTTCGCCGCTGGCATTCGTCGCCACACTGAGACTCGCGACTGAGTTGCCGGTGAGCAACGCTGCGAGTGCGTGTCCACCTTCATGAATGAACGTCACGAAAATTCGGAACGGGTAAGTCAGAAATTCGGCGAACGGAATGAACCAGAGCACCACGGAAATGGTGGCCGCGATAAGTAGCGTCATTGCCTGGGGTCGCGCGTCGTTTGAAAGCCTTAATCTCATCTTCAACTCTCCGGTAGCTCAACGGGAATTTAGCGTATTTTAATCCCGCCGTGATTAACGCACAATGTTGTCGGCAGGTTCCGAACGGCTGGAAGAAGATTTCACGCAAAGGCGCAAAGACGGAAAGGAATTCCCTAAATCCCTTCTTTGCGTCTTTGCGGCTTTGCGGGAGATCTTTCAAAGTCTCCCGACTTTCCACCGGTTTTACTGTCCAGCCGCACGTCGGTGATGGTCATGCCTTTCTCCAGCGCTTTGCACATGTCGTAAACAGTCAGTGCGGCCACTGAGACGGCCGTCAGCGCTTCCATTTCGACTCCGGTTTGCGCATTTGTTGAGACTTCCGCCCGAAGCGCAACGCCAGTCTCTTCCAACCTCGCCTGGACGTCGATATGCGTTAACGGCAACGGATGGCAAAGCGGGATCAAATCCGACGTTCGTTTTGCAGCCATAATACCTGCCAGTCGCGCCGCTTCAAGGGGATCTCCTTTCGGCGTACGATGCTCGCGCAGTGCCGCCACAGTCTCTTCAGTCATCAAAACTCGCGCCGACGCGACCGCGCGCCGCTGGGTTATCGCTTTATCTCCCGTGTCGACCATGCGGACGCGGCCTTGATCGTCTACGTGCGAAAGCTGTGCCATTTCGGGAAAAGTAGATAACAAAAACCCTTTCTCGGCAAGTAGATCTCGACATCCGACCACGTTTGCGTCTATTCTGCACCGACCGGGACGAGGGCCTCATTCGGGTTGGTCTCATGTCTTCTTCCCCAATTCCGAGCCTGGGTCGTTCTGAAAAGTAGAAACATCAAGTAACAAAAATCCGTTTGTTGCGCATTGATCGTAGAGTTACCGACTTTATTTGAATTTCGGAGGTTCCCCGTGTTTGAGACTGACAAAGAGGTACTGGATTGGTATGAGCGACAACCCCGCGCTCTATCAAAGGAGTATGTGAATAGCATTCGCTGGAACGAGATCAAAAACTATCCACTAAATCCTGCGTTTCTTCCGGTCCTCGTCTACATGCGCGACATTGAGTACTTCACCGACATGTACTACGAGGAGTTACGCCGCACGCCGACCGGAAAGGATCCGGTGATCAGGAAGTTTATGGATCGCTGGAGTATTGAAGAGCTCCATCACGGCAATCTTCTGAATCGCTTTCTCGAAGAGGCCGGCTATCCGACCGGAAAGAATTGGCAAGTGGAAGCGACGAAAAAGATTCCTCGTTTGTATTTGCTTAATAGTTACCTGGTGGACTATTGCTCGCTCCCGTTTGGAAAATATTTTCACGGCGCGCACATGGTCTGGGGTGCGATCAACGAGATCACTGCAATGAATGCCTATCGACGGCTCTCGGATCTCGCCGGTCATCCGGTGCTGAAGCAGTTACTGATAGGAATCGTGCAGGAAGAGTCGATCCATGGCAGCTTCTACTGGAACGTTGCGCGCGTGAAGCTTGCTGAGACGAAATTTTCGAGAACTCTGGCCCGGTTCATCATCGGAAAATTCTGGTCGCCCGTGGGCCAGGGAGCGAAACCGAAAAAAGAAGCGAACTACGTGATGAAGACATTGTTCCCCGGCAAGGAGGGATTGGCGTTGTTCGATGAGAAGATTGGAAACCGTATCGAACGTTTGCCGGGTTTCGTTGGCTTCAAAGGATTGACTGAACGGATCGCGCCGATCGTGCAGATGGAGGCCTAAGGCAGACGGACCACGTTAACTAACGATCCGGCTTCGACTGCTTTAGTGCCTGCCGGCACGATCGCCAGCGCGGTTGTTAATGCAAACGCGACGAAGTCTGAAGAACCTCCCCACTTCAGCGGGAACGCGATGAGCTCACCGTCGTCGTTTGTGGTTAACTGCACCGGCAAATAGCTTTCCCTGTCCGCAATTCCTTTTACCTTACGGGCAAGCACGGCGGTTTCTCGCTTCAACGCAGGTTCCGTCGCGCCCTGCATGGCAAGCAGTGATGTTCGTGCAAACAAGTTGAAGGTTACCGCGACGGACACCGGATTACCTGGTAGACCAAAGGCGAGTGTGCCGTTCGGCAGGCGCGCGAACACAGTCGGCTTACCCGGACGAAGCGCAACGCGTTCGAAGAATAGTTCTGCATCGAGCTTCCTGAGAGCAGCTTTGGTAAGATCGTAAACGCCCATCGAGACACCTCCCGAAGTTACAATCAAATCGCAGCTCTCAGCCGCTTTCGCAATCTGATTTTTCAGCAGCGAGGTCTCATCGCCAGTTAACGGCTGGCGTTCAACAACACCACCGGCGAGTTCGGCGTAAGCGGCGATCGAATAGTTGTTTGAATCGCGAATTTGATCTTGTCCGGGTTTTTGATCGACTGAGACGAGCTCGGTGCCGGTCGCGAGCACCGCCACACGCGGCCGGCGGAAGACGTTGACAGTTGCATAACCAAACGCCGCCAGCACCGCCGTCATCGCAGCGTTGATGATCGTGCCGGCAGTCAGAACAGTTTCACCAGCCTGGATTTCGGCGCCGCGCTTAACGATCGACTTTCCCTCTTCGACGCTCTCCAGCAATTCGACGACTGTGCCGTCTTTGAGTTCATGCGCTAACTCGACTTGCTGCACGCTATCAGCGCCTTCGGGAACAGGGGCGCCCGTCATGATGCGCACTGCCTGTCCCTCTTCCAACTGGTTGTGCCAGCCTCTGCCCGCTGCCGACTCGCCGACGATTCGCAACCGCACCGGCGCCGCTTGCGCATCGACTGCGCGAACTGCATACCCATCCATCTGCGAACGGTCGAATGGAGGAAGATCTGAATCAGCCACGATGTCCTCAGCCAGCACGCGACCGAGCGCGTGTGGCAGCGACACTTGCTCCACCGGCAGCGTGTGAGTCTGCTGTCTAACAATCTGAATAGCTTCGGCGACGGAAATCATTGGGGAAGTATAGCTTTAAAAACCGAAAGGCCGGTTTGGACCGGCCTCTCAAGGTTGGCGGAGGCATTCAGCCTCGATTGGTTACCGTCCTCACCCCGGCAACCACATTCACCGTTGGAGAGGATTTTAGTCAAAACTTTTTCCGGGTCAATAGGCGCTTTGCTGTTATTTGCTGTTTTATAACTTCCAAGACACCGTCAGATTCTGCTAATCCAAAAAGCCGGACTGCTATTTAACTGAGACGCGTTGACATAACTCGCCTTGCAAAAATTTCTGCAAGAAAAAGATCAGCCGCGTCGGCCGAAAAAAATTTTTTGAGACCGAAATTGAATGCCGGCGCTTTTACGTCAGCGTTGGACCAGACGAACGATTCAGCGTGGATCTTCAACGAGTCGGCGTAGGAGAAATACTGTTGCGGGTCAGTGCCATTGGAAATCATTAGCACGTAATCGTAGTTGGGAGTAACAAGTGCGACGAGTGCGAGTGAACTACGAACGATTTAGTGAAGCGGACTGATATGGCGACCTCCAGAGAAGGTGAGGTATGTCGAAAACGAAATGAAATGAGTGGCGGAGCCGACGGGACTCGAACCCGCGACCTCCGACGTGACAG